>Ga0247608_10008183_pt1 | contig 10609 bp, 5 predicted proteins | sample 176DNAGHGlowgp2_FD_193490 | JGI IMG/M metagenome (GOLD analysis project Ga0247608, IMG submission 193490) | Sheep rumen microbial communities from Palmerston North, Manawatu-Wanganui, New Zealand - 1766 DNA GHGlow gp2 | ecosystem: Host-associated > Mammals > Digestive system > Stomach > Rumen ... | reverse complement strand
TGGTCGCCGAAGCCTTGTCCGGTGCCGGGGTCTTTTGCAAGAGTTTTCTGCCATTCTGGAAAAACGAGGGGCGTTTTTTCGCGCTTTTTCGCGGAAAAACGGTCGGAAAAATGGCTCCCGATATGCGGGCGGTGGCCAAAAGTGGCACTTTTGGGGTGCTAAAGTCCTACAGTTGGTGCGCAAAAGTCGTGCAGTTGGAACGCGAGTGTGGGACTTTTGACGGGCAAAAGTCCCACACTTGTAATTCAGAATCTTTGATTTCCGATTGTTTCCGCGCTTAAGGCGCTGCAAAACAGCGCCCTACGGAGAAGGCGGCCAGAAGGCGATGTTTTCGCCCAAGCGGCGTTTTCTTCACGGCGGCGCGATTCTGGAGGTGGATACTTCTGTTAAAGTTTTCTAATTTGGAGTGTCCTGCGTGAGCGCCGGCGCGCCTGTTCATGCGCCGAAGTCGCCTTTCAGCGTGCGCCGGATGCGGCGCAGGGCCTTGGCCCAAAAGTTGTTGGTGCGATGGTAGTAGCGCTGGAAGGCGCGTCGGGCCTCTTGGTTCTCCCGGATGGGCGTGATCTTCTCCACGGGCAGCGGCTCCATCCACAGGTCGGAGCCGTAGAGTTGTCCCCCTCCGCAGTTGGTGCCCGAGCCGTCGAAGCCTTCGTTTCCGACCAGCGAGCGCCCCACGTTGAGCGACAGCATGTCGTCGAGCATGAGCGAGGCGTTCCACCGGATGGCCCACGAGTTGTTCTTCCCCTCCACTTGTCTGCGCAGCATACGGGTGAAGCCATACGTGCCGTTGAAGTCGAAGCGGCGCGTCAGGCCACGCCTCTTCAGTTCCTCAAGCAGTTGGCGGCCGTCGGGCCTGAAGTGGCGCCACGCCCGTTGCCACGTGGCCCATCCCCACGAGCCGGTCCACTGGATGAGGAAGGTGGGTGGCAGCGAGGGGTCGCGGGTGAAGTCGCAGGCCTGTATGTGGCCCACGCGCTCTTCGTCCTGGTAGGTGTCGAGCGCGTCGTTCATAAACTGCAGGAAGTGTGGCGCCAGCACGAGGTCGTCTTCCAGCACGATGACGCGCCCGAAGCGCTCGGTCATGGTGGTGACGCCGTCGATGATGTTGCGCGCCAGTCCCCAGTTCTCCGCGCGTTCGACGACGGTCACGCTCTTGAAGCCCTCGACCTGCGCCACCAGCCTTCTCACCTCCTCCACGCTGGTTCGGTCGGCCTCTCCGCGCGGCGCGTCGGAGTAGATGTAGAGGTCGCTCTGCTTGGCCAGCGCGTTTCGCTGGAGCGACTGTATGCCCCTCATGGTGTGTTCGGGGCGGTTGTAGACGAAGAGTAGGATGGGTGCGGGCATTGCTATGGTTGAAAATTGTGTTTGGATTTACTCTGCGAAGGATAAGGTACCGACATTTAATAGACGTAAGACGGGGGAATCTGCTCTGCAAAAACGGCAGTTTCTCGGTAGTGTTAATTTTTCTTTGTGTCCATATCTCTTATCACCAAATCTATGAATTGACGCTCTCGCGGGCTCAGGTCGTACCTGTCATAAAGTTGTCTGTCAGTCCATCTGCGTGTAAAGTCAAGCCTCGGCGCAAACTGATACATATCAGGGCGCATATTCTGGTTGCTGCGCAGCAGGTTCACCATGAATCGGAAAAACTTGGTGCGCATGTAGGCTGCAAGACTCTTTGCCTCCAGTTCCGTTGACACCCCCTCAATGATGTAATGGGTATTTGCGGTCACGCTTCCTGGCTCTGATACTATTGGGTTGCTAATGACAAGGTGTGGCAGACTGTCCGTCCCTGAGCTGGATTTCGCTATCAGAACCTTCCAACTGTTTTTCAGAGTGTCAAGTTCTGTCGTGTGGCTGTACTGGCTATCTTTTGCATATCCCACCTTACCCTTTGCCAGGTACACTTTTGTGTTACATTTGCTGGTCTTTCGTTGCGAGAAATTATCAGTGGTGTTAGGAAATCTAAAGGGATTGCGTGAACGCATCAGGGGAGAGTTTTTCTCATAAATAAAGGAGGTTTCTCTACTCAGCACTTTGTCGAGAATAGACAGTCCTTCGTTCCATCTAATCAGGAAATCTGCACGAAAATCGCCGTGTGTGTATCTCAAGGGGCGGGTCATCTGATAGTCCTGATGATTGATGCGATTTATAAACAGGCAATCCCCATCATGTTTTCTATCCCACAGGAAGAGGCAGATGCCACCTCGTAAAGTTGTGACACCCCTTATGTATGTTTCCACATTTGGGTAATCATGGAATTCCCTCACATGTTTGTTCCCTTCTGAGTCATCAAGCATATAATCTCTAAAATCGTCAAGCCCATCGCCTCGTCCTCCCGTGTACCATGTTGATTGCATCATCATGTCAATATAGCGAGACGATAGGTTGTCCTTAACGAAATTGAAGAACTTATGGTAGATTGCACTTCCTCCGTCACCTCGCCCACCACCAGTTTTTGCGCTGAAAGGTGGAACACCGATTACAACATCTGGGTTAATCGACATAAGTCTTTGGACTATTTCATCCGTATTATCGCCAATCAAGTCATAAGAGTAAAACCCCATTATATGCTCAATAGGCATATTCAGTATGCTGTATATCTTTCTAGTCAACTCGTAGGCCAAAGGAGATGATGGGATGGAATACAACCTCTGATTAAAAGTTGTGCCAAATTTCCGTTGTATAGCACAGGCCATTTCACCCTCAACAGTAGATATGTCAAGGATCGTGTTGTCTTGTCGAGTGGCTTCTGGTGGCAAGAGATTTACCAGTTCATCTGCCAGCAATGTAGGTGTTACGACCTCAGAGTTAGAAACCCTCGCAAATTTATTGATAGCCCTGTTAGCTCTTTCAAGAGGGCAGAGTGTGTCATCCCGCATCAGGTCATTTATATTTTTCACCTTATAGTCAAGATGCCTTAATATAAAGGGATTACACTTGTTATGAATCAGCCAAAGAATGGGAACCTTCAAGCCGAGATTCTTAGCGATGCGGCGATTGTCGATGGGGTCGCCAACGATACTGTTTATGACATCTCCTATAGATTCAACCCTACTATTAGTCAAGAAAGCATAAAAGAGAATTTTAGCTTGGTAAGTCTTTAATTTCTTTGCCAAACTTTCTTCTTCGTTTTCTTCCTCTTCTTTTGGCTGTCCGTCGGTTCTGTCAGATGTCTTGTCTTCTGCGACGTGTGTTGTGTCTATATCAGGAATCGTATAATCATCATCGCTATCTCCTTCGTTGGGGCTAAATTCAAGTCCCTTTGAGGCATCTATTCCCTTCATTTTCTCTATCTCGGCTCGAATGGTTTCATCACTGAGTAGAGAGAAATCTACCGGGGCTTCATAAGCTTCGTCCATAATACTCTTGTTTTGAGAGTATTGCTGAACGACAGCCATAATATCTGTAGCAGTTACCTGCTTCATCAACCCGTTGTTGATAGTGATGATGGGAGAGATTACAAGTTCACGTTCTATGCGCTGTTTTAGTAGACTATTGCCGTTCTTTTCTTTGTTAACATTGTAGAATTGTGATTTTAGTTCCTGCATACGGAACATCCTGTTGGGGTCAAAGTCAACAAGGAGTGTCTGAGGCTTCATGTTGAATCTGATTTCCTTGCCTTCTGTGTCCTTGTAAATCTTGATATACTGATTCTGTAGGCGGTAAATGGCTTGGTCATATTCTTGTGGCGACGCAGTGTCTTTGAAGTAAAGCATGGTGTCCCATTGCTTAACCGTGCTACCTGTCAGCATTCTGTTCACTGTGAGCGTAATTGTCATTTCACCAGCATCTTCACAGGACTTTATTTTTGCCTTTACAGAATCGGTGTCTCGATAAGTGCGTTCGTCATCAACACCAGCAATGTTTATGATGGTATACTTGCTTAAGTTCTCAAATCTGTTCTTGTTATTCTTTATAAGGGACTCCATAGCATCACACGAAGCACGGAATGGGAGAACACAAACAATGTGGTGGCACATCTCTCCTTTCTTGATTTTTTCGTAGTCCAAGAAACCGAGAATGTTCTCATCGTCGCGTTGTCCATCAATCACCTCCAAAAGTTCCAATATTTCTCTCTCGTTTGCAAATTTCTTGTGACTTCCGTCAGAACTCTTTTTTAGTGAGAGAGGTTTGAATAAGGCGGAGAAAGCGTAGGTGACACCTTTTTCTTTCATCTCTTTCATTCGCGCAACGGAAGAAGCATTGGGTTGAAAAGCGAACCTTATCATTTGTGGAAATCCGTAATATGGGTTATCCCACTCCGCAATGTCATCACTATCTGCATTATCTTTGTCCCATTGTTCTTTTGCGTCGACGATATCTGTATATTGGCAAAATGTTATGATGTCATCCTTTGTGAACTCATCACTCATCAAAATCCTATAGGGTGTTCCCGATAAATGAAGCCTTACTTTGGCTTTGAGTTGCTTAATTTCGTCATCAATGACATCAGAGGTCTCAACTGTTTGTATTTCTCTCTCGATTTCCCTGTCAGACAAACCGCCTTCGCGCAACACTTTGCCGTATTCAGCAGCGCGAGCACCGAAATGAGTCTCATCAACAATTAGCAAATCTATGCTTTTTTCAAAAATCTCCAGATGCTTTGTTTTTATAGTTTCACCTTGTAGGTCTTGGAGCGTCAAAAACAGAGCAATACGTTTGTTCTCTTTTAAGGTGTTGCTAATGATTTGAGTGTTATTTTTCAAGTCCTCACCATCATAGAACAAATAGTCCTTGAAACGGACATGGCTTTCTACAGTTTCTTTCCATTCATTACGAACGTCTGCTTTTGCTGATACTATCAGTACTAACTTAGCGTCATCCATCTCTGTAGCGCAGCACATCGCGGTAAATGATTTACCAAAACGCATAACTGCGTACATAAGCAGATTATGTCTCCCATTTTTTACTGCCTCTCTAAACTTATCAATTGCATTTTGCTGGTTATCTCTGGGAGGGAAATCCTTCACTCTTTCAAAGGTAAGTTTTACAGGCAAAAAGTCTGACGTATAGAAATGGTATCGCCCATCCTTCGCTTTTTCACTTCGCTTTATATCCTCAATGGCTTCCTCAACATCGTTCTTCCCTGCATTTTCAAAGAATTCCTTGGAATAATATACGCCATCTTCAATTTCATGAGGTAACAAACGATGAAAGTGTTTGACTATTTCAAGATAATCGTGAACAGCATAGTCCCTAAAAATGTTTCCACTTTCAAGTTTTGCTGAATGATTGAATTTGTGAATGAGATTAGGGTAATGCCTCCTCCATTCGTCCAAACGTGTTTGAAGAGGTCGGTATGTATCACCAACTTTCAGGTAGTTGGGGATGGTCTCTGTCGTAAACGCATATATTTGTGGTTCCACACGACCCACCAAGACACCCTCAAGGGTGGATACATCAATTTTTGGATTCATAAGCTCAAAACAACGAGAGTTGTAACGGATCTGCTTGCGGCTTCTTTGTTGTTCGTTTCATATTTGCTTCGCTAATAAAGAAATGGCGACATTTGCCATTCTCCACTATCAGATTATAGCATTCCAATCCTGCTGTTTTTTCAGGGATGCCGATTCTAACATTACTGCCATTTTTAAGCATTCCCAGCAGAGACAAAAGTCTTTTCTCTTCCTCAACAGTCAAGTTAAAGACATCAATTTCAATAGAGCTTACATGTGAATAATAAGAAATCAACTGAGGGACAAAAGCAAGAAAATCTTTAACACCAATGACTTTCACGGACACGTTTTCTACGTCTTCTTTCTGTTTGTTGATTTCAACAAAAGCTTCATGAGGTAATATTTCTCCAAAAGATTGGTGTGCAGCAATGTAGAAATTGTCATCGTCTTTGGCTTCTCCAGACTTGGCATAATCCTCATAGTCTAACATCCTACTTATCTTTTCTGCGATGTCTCTACCAATCAGTGTAGGAACAGCCTCACCAATACATCTGCGGATATTGCCTTCGTTTTCTTTAAGATACTCATCTGAGTTCTCAACGGTAAGCAGGCTGTCATGATTCGTCCATTGGAAACTATTGGGTATCGTCATAAGGGTCATTAGTTCCCGAATACTAAGAACACGATTGTCACAAGGGTGAATTGTGTCCTGTGATGACATAATGTCACTTCTTGTGGCTATACAGGCTCCAGGTCTATCCCATATCAAACGACGGTACTTGTTCCCCATATAGGCTCCCTTGTTGACAACCTTGTTTCCGTCCTTATCGAGTTGGTAAGGTTTTGTTTCATCAGGGTTATCAAAAGCAGTTTCGCCTTCCTTTAAGTCTTTTATCCAATCTAACATATATTCGGGGAAAGGACGAGCAAAGTGAAAGGGGTCATTTTTGTCTTTCTCACAATATGCAAGGGGGGGAAAACCTCCTATAGAATCTCGCAGCAATATTTCATTCTGCCGAGTGGGGAAAAGTTGCAGTGGAGTGGTATGCTTCAGTTCCTTGCTTGTGCCGATAACGATGGTACGTGGACGGCTGGAAGGTACACCATAATCCTTAAAATTGATGACTTTCCAATAAAGATTATAGTCTTCAGACAGGTTCTTGTAGATGCTTTCCTTAATAGACATGTCTTTGCCGGACAGGTCCGTGCAAATTGATTTCATGAAGGCCCGCACGTTTTCAAAAACAAAAACCTTAGGGTGAATCCCCATTATCAACTTGATAGCCTGAACTACTAGCGAATTACGTATCTGCTCGTGGTCTGTCTTCTTATAGTTAGCGGTAGACATACCCTGACATGGTGGAGTTGCGAAAACAACATCCACTTGCTCCAGCCCTTCCCTGTCGCGCCACATCTCAATCTCTTCGTAGATTCGCTGATGTGTCTCGGGCTTAGTGGCATCACCACAGATGTAGCCACTCTCGTATTTACATTTGTGGTTCACTCGCTGCACTTCTATACGAGGCTCGAGGAGTTCGTTTGATGCCACGCAGTCGAATCCTGCCATCTTGAAACCATAGCAGCCTACACCAGCGCAACTGAAAAGTGATATATATGTTCTGTTCATCGTTTGTTCTTTTGGTTTGTAAAACTCAAAATGGGGGCAAATGTATTCAAAATAACGGTAAACAGTTTGCCTTGTTTTACATTACGGTTTCTACGCGAACCTGTCGAGCAGCGGGGACAGGCCGGAGCGGTTGTAGGCGAGCCAGAGCTTCTTCATGCCCTTGCGGTCGAAGGCGCGGATCTGGGCTTTCAGACGTTCGTCGGCGGGACGGAGGGCGAGGCCCTCCAGGACGTCGAAGATGCGCTGTGCGTTGTCCTCAAACGACAGGTGTCTCAGGGCGTAGGCGCGGGCCTGCCGTTTCATCCTCACCACCAAGGCGGGGTCGCCGGCCAGGTCGCGGATGTGTTGGGCCAGCGAGTCGACCACACAGCGGCACTGCGGCCAGTAGTAGCCGTCGGAGCGGGCATAGAGGCGGTCGATGGCGATGAGGCGTCCGAAGTCGGGCTGCACGAACTCGTTCATGGGCGGGTTGTCAGACGCCAGGCAAGCCAGGCCCGAGGAGATGGCTTCCGGCACGGTCAGCCCGATGCCGTCAAGCACGGAGGGGTAGACGTAGACGTCGGCCCGGCAATAGAGCCCGGGTGCCGGGACGGTCTTCTCCACCACCTCCAGCCGCCCCTCGCGCTGCAGCCGGGCGATGGTGTTGCCCAGGGTGGGCATTTTCTTGTCGAGGCTGATCTGCGTGTGGACGATGCCTTTGACGTTTGCCACGTCGGCGCAGCGGTCCAGCGCCTTGATGAAGGTGTCGGTGCCCTTGCGTTCGGGGCTCACTCCGGCGGAGTTGAAGAAGGTGACGACACCCTCTTCGACGAGCCGCCCGTCGTCGGAGGCGGGCTTGTAGAGCGCGGTGTGGGTGCCCCAGGGAATGTATTGGACAGTGGGGAAGCCCTCGAAGGCCGAGCAGTGGCGGCGTGTGTTGCAGATGAGCGCGTCGTAGACGTGGAAGAGGGGCAGCATCTCCTCGGTGTAGTAGTCGATGTAGGCGATGGTCCTGACCCCCATCTCCTTGCACCAGAGCATGGGCTCGAAGAAGGTCTGCTCGTTGAAGACCACGGCGTCGATGGCGTGGCGCCTGAGCCACGCGCAGAACTCCCTCTTGGCAACATACGAGCGGTACTCCTTGTAGGGGCGGCTCCAGTAGACGTAGGGCAGGTTCCACCGTGGGTCGTCCTTGGCGAACGACTCGCCCCCTCGTGCGTAGACGAACACGGGGTGGCGCTGGCCGATGATGTCTGCAAACTGTTTGGAGACGACGCCTGCGCCGCGCTCAAACCATGTGGTGACGATTCCTACGTTCATGTCTTGTGTCTGTGGCTTGTGAGGTTAGTGTGGGTGGAAGGGCTGGCATTGGGGATGGCGGCTGCCTCACCAGTAGCTGGCGTTGTCCACCTGCTCGGGGCTCTTGGGCTTGTACTCGTCGCCCGGCCTGACCCAATGCTCGTTGATGAGATTCTTGTAGAAGTCTGAAGGTATGCCGTGCCGTTGGTACTCCCAACGGTTGGGCAGGAGGAAGGCTTTGCCGTAGATGCCGAAGAGTATCTGCGAGTTGCCACCCAGGTGGATGGCCTTTTTCCCCATGCGTTTGGCGTGGGCGGCCAGTGGGAAACCGTAGGCTCCGCAGCCAAGGATGCAGACGTCGTAGTCGGTCTGGTCCATCTGGTCTTCCATCCACTTCAGCGCGTCAAACCACGACGCGTGCCCGCAGGTGGCGCTGCTGTCGGCAAAGCTCATGACGGCCTTCACGGTGTGCAGTTCGCGGAAGGTGGGCAGCAGGTTGTTCCGGAACAGCAGGTGGCGCTTCTCATATTGCTGGCGTATCAGTCCGTCGAAGGGATGCACCACCAAGACTCGCTTGCCTTCGAGCGCCCAGCTCCACGGCTTTTGGCTGAACCAAGGGCTCAGCCACGTGAAGGCCACCTTGTAGGCGTCCTTCATCAGCGGCTCGACGCAATGCTCCTCGTTCAGCCAGCAGCCGACCACGTCGAGCAGGGGAGTGTCTTCGAGCGTCATCTGGCAGAAGCGGCGCAGCGAGGCGTCGTCGGTGGGGAAGAACCCTGCACAGTGTTCCATCTGCCACACGATTTGGCGGTTCCACCACCAAGGCCCCGTCCTGCACGTGACGTAGCCCAAGGCGTCGCCCCGATGCTCGGTGATGCCCAGGTAGTTGAACACCAGATTCAACTCGTTGGCCCCGAAGCGGCCTATCATGCAGGGCTTGTCGCCCGTGAGCAGGTCGGCGATGTGTTGGTTCACCACGTCGGCATCCTCCTCATAGTCCAAGGGGCGGAAATAGGTAGGGCGGCTCTTCTTGTAGAGCCGGCGGCAAAGGGTCAGGGCCTTGTGGTAGACCTGTGGCGGGGTAAGCGCTTCCATACGTGTGGCGTACTGTTCGTTCAGGCTGCAAAAGTACTAAGATTTCCTGAGATAACAAGGGGGAGCGGCTTTTTTTGCATCGTGGCTGCTGCTGCGCGGGCAAAAACCTCGCATATCGTTCAAGCATAAGTGGCAGATCATGTGCCCAGCATGAAGCGAGACGGAATCCCAAAATGTAAGACAATTGTAGGCGCTGCGGACGAAAAACGACAAAACATTCGTTGTTTCCCGAAATAATCATTACCTTTGCGCCGTGATAACAATGCATAGCGATGATGGGAAAGTATTTGGATCCGAGGGCCGACCTGACCTTTAAGAAGGTCTTTGGCGAACACAAGAACCTCGTCATAAGTCTGCTTAATGCCCTTCTGCCCCTGAAGGGTGATGAGTGCGTGGAGAGCATCGAATACTGGCCGGCGGAGAAAATCCCCGACAGGACGGAGGCGGAGAAATACAGCATCGTGGACGTGTGCTGCAAGGACAACAAGCAGCGCGAGTTCATTGTGGAGATGCAGATGACGTGGACGGACTCGTTCAAGAAGCGTGTGCTGCTTAACGCCTCGAAGGCATACGTGGCTCAGACCAGGAAGGGGATGGTGTACGAGAGCCTCCAGCCTGTGTATGCGCTGAACTTCGTCAACGCCGAGTTCATGAAAGATGTGGACGACTACTACCATTACTATCACCTTGTCCACGACAAATACACAGACCAGGTGATAGACGGTTTGCACTTGGTCTTTGTGGAGTTGCCCAAGTTCAGGCCGCAGTCGATGGCCGAGAAAAAGATGCAGGTGCTGTGGTTGCGTTTCCTCACCGAAATCAACGAGAACACGCAGGTGGTTCCAGCCGAGCTGTTGGAGAATGTCGAGGTGAGCGAAGCCCTTGAGATAGTGGAGCGTGCGGCCTTCAATGATGAGGAGATGCGGACCTACGACAAGTTTTGGGACAGCATCTCTTCCTACAGGTCGCTGATGTACGGCTTGAACAAGGAGAAACAAGAGATGGAGCAGATGATGGTGCAGGCCAAAGCAAAAGCCGAAGAGGCCGAAGCCAAAATCGTGCAGGCCAAAGCAAAAGCCGAAGAGGCCGAAGCCAAAGCCGTGGAGGCCGAAGCCAAGGCCAGCGAGGCCGAAGCCAAGGCCAGCGAGGCCGAAGCCAAGGCCAGCGAGGCTGAAGCCAAAGTCGTGAAGGCTGAAGCCAAGGCCAGCGA
>Ga0247608_10008182_pt1 | contig 10611 bp, 10 predicted proteins | sample 176DNAGHGlowgp2_FD_193490 | JGI IMG/M metagenome (GOLD analysis project Ga0247608, IMG submission 193490) | Sheep rumen microbial communities from Palmerston North, Manawatu-Wanganui, New Zealand - 1766 DNA GHGlow gp2 | ecosystem: Host-associated > Mammals > Digestive system > Stomach > Rumen ... | reverse complement strand
ATATAATTAAGTTGTAGCAAATGTTGAACATTTTGCCCTTTAAGAATTTTTAGAGGGCAGGTTCGTCCTCTAAGTTCTTTGGGCTACCATAGAAAGATGAGGACAATGCTATGAAGATTACTGTATCGGTTAGTGAAGTGCTCTCTAAAGATGTCAAAGAACGTTGCAATAAAAGTATTCCTAACTCTCGGGTGAGGATTTACAAAGCAACCAAAACTGATCCTACTTATAGTTGGTTAGATCGTGACAAAGCTCCGGCTTTCAAAATAAGTGAGATCACTAACAAGGCGAAGCTCAAATCTATACTGACCAACATTGATTCAGTTAGATCCTTTGGGATGCCGAACTGGAACTCTGAACCTGATTGGTTACACAGAGGAATCAAAAATCCTTTTCCATACCTCAAAGTTGTTTCTTCTTGTTTAGACATCATCTGGCATTACCATCACAATGTTCCTTGGGATTCAGATTATTCCCGCTATGTTCCTAAGTATTTTGCAACTATTGATGACATGCCAAACTGCATTTTTATGCTTGATTAAAGTAATCAAAAATAAGGACGCTGATAGATTCTCTATCGGCGCCCTTGTCAATTTAATCAATAAAGCTAATTTGATCATCTATAATAATCCAACTCTTTTGCTTTGCCTCTGTTATTTTATCTTCTGGTGTGCTTTCTCCAATTAAAAATGGAGAATTTGGATTATGGAGTTTATAGTTTGCTTGTACCAATGTTTTATCAAAATCTTTCTCTAATAATATATAACACAAAAGCTTAACATCATACAATATTTGAATTAATCTAGATTTTATGATATAATAGTTGAACAACATTAATAGCATTAATATGCTTCGACTGATTAGTAGAGGCATATGCCTTCTACTTTCAGTGCAACTATCAATCCTTTCGCACAAATTAGGAGGTAAAAATGATTAAAAGGATTGTTATATTGTTGTTAGCCCTTTGTACAAGTATTGTGGTAAAAAGTCACCAGATCATGAACGTAGACATGGCATTCACCTTGGTTGCCGGAATCGGCTTTCTCATTATGGCAGCATGGACATGTTTCCATTCTTCAATACCGGACGAAGAAAAGTTTCGGGTTTTCATGAAGTTTATTCCAGAGCCACTTGTTGTTTACATGTTTATCGGAGGAACAGCTTATGCCCTCTCGATTGTAAGTGATTTGGATTTCTGGATGATATGCAGATTCGCTGCTATTTTCTATGTTATACTTGGAAACCATACCATAAGATACAAAAAGCAAATATTACCTGATGTAACACGTTACTTTGAATCAAGCATTGATGGATCTTCACGTAAAGAATCTACAACTTTCCAGAAAAATTTTGCGGCTACGCCTGAAGGAATAAAATCATTTGATGAGTTCCTTACAGAAATGAGCAATAGTACTTCAAAAGAAGATGCATCATTTGCAAAATTTCTTAAAGTATTACAGGATAATCCATCCATGAGTGCTGCTGAATTCGAGGAACACCTTAAGGAATTATTCGATTAATAAAAAAACTAAATATCGACAATCCCAAAAGGGGCACCCGCAAGGGTGTCCCTTTTATTTTATTGTTTACTTCAGATAGCTGATTAATTGACTAATTTAACCTTGCTTCAACATTTAATTTATGGCCTTCTTTGTATTATAATATTTAAACATCAATAAGGTGGAGGTGATATCCATGAATGACTTTTTAAATGAATTCGCAAATCTCTTAAAGAAACTGCACGATTTCATTGCACGGAAAAGTAATCACATGGATGATAAGGTTTTACACTTCCTGGTTCTTGGATTTACCGGATTGCTCATATTCGCTTTAACATATCCTATGTTTAAACGATTTGACGAGAAGAATGATTCGAAGGCTATGGCTGTTGTTTACACTATTTCAACCACAGTGATACTGACAATTTCAATGGCATTCGTGCTTGACGTTAGTGAAGAGTTGGTGTTTGTTCCTTTTATTTTTGGCTTCATAATATTTCCGCTTTCATACAAAGTATTCAAGATACTTGATAAAAAAGAACAATCCTTTAGAATGACTAACTACTTCACAACAACAATGATTATCTGCTTTGCTATCGCGATAGAAGTGTGTCAGGGTCGAACCAAGACCGGCAACATGGAAGTTGCAGATGCATTATTCGGGATTGCTGGATATATTGTGTTCTATCTAATAATGTATGGCATAATATCTATATTCAAATTTGTTTTCCGGCATAATAATCACGAAGCATAAAAGACCACAAATGTGGTCTTTTTTGTTACATATTAAACTTTCGTGTCAACTCTTCTTTAATATCTTTATGACACATAATTAAGCTAAAAAGAAAATTAATAACAGATATTGCTATGGATAAATTAATCAATGGACTTGCTTGAATAAAGCCTTTATAAATAAAATAAATAATAGATAAACTAAGCAATACAATGACCAATTGACTAATAGCATTTTGTCTATAATGTTTATGACTAATAATAGTTATTATAAACATCGCTATATTGGAAATAATAATTAGAATTGGAAAGCAAATATTAACTGACCAACCTTTAAATCCAATGCGATAATCTATAAAGTATAGTAGCAAAGCCAACAATATTGATTGAAACATTACATGACCAGCCACTGTCTTATTTTTTGTTACAGAATATCTTACTGTGAAATAAACATATAAAAACCCAAATATGCATAGATGACTCCAATATATGTTAGGAGTCGTTAATCTATTTATAATAAGCAATACAATAGACACTATTGATAAAACTAGCACTACTATTTTAAAAGCTCTATTTATTGTTTTGCTTTTTATCTTTTTTGGATATAGCATTCTTTTCTCCACTTTCTATTGAATCTAAAACTTCATTTGATTCAACATTTACTTTAACATTTTGTGCTTTTAAGAATTTATAAAAATACTTTTCAATACTATTATCATTTAGAACAGAAGTAAAAGTAAAAATTACTTTATCTACATAAGTACAACTTGAACATTTAATCTTTTCAATATGTTCAGGCGCAATAAGCAATAGAAAATAGTCTATATACTTTTGATATTTACCAATAATACCAACTTTTCCAATATTTGAATAAGTGATTGATAAATACTTTTGAATCTCTCTATAGATACTTCTAATAATTATCTTCTTTAAGAAGAATGGTATATGTCCTATAAAGAAGTTCTGTCCTATTTTTACATTACCAGACATAGTCTTTAGAATTTCTTCTTCTGATAATTTCTTTTCAAATTCACTTCTTACAAAGTTTGCGATTTTATCAAAAGAAACACAAGTCTCCATCTCAGCATCCACACTGATATAAGAGAAAAAGTTAGACATAGTTTTAGATTTATAATACTTTTTCAAGTTTACTGGAATGCAAACTTTTATTGGTTTCTTGTTCTTATTCTTTTTCTTTCTATAATACTTTAATACATTAGCATTATATATTGACCATATAAGAACACTTGTTAAATATTGTGTAGTAGATAAATTATATTTAACACATTCTTTTTTTAGATCATCTGAATTAATTAATAAATGATTTACACTTACTTGTCCAAATTTAAGTTCTTTTCCTTTTAAAAGATATGCTCTCTTATTTCCTCTATTGTTTTTTGATTTCTTATCATAATTTGATACATAGCTATCTTCTGTATCGAACTCTATTTTTCTAGCTTTTCTTTCATCCTTGTCTTGAAGTTCTTCATGTTTCATGTCTAAGTAATTGTAGATAATCTCTCTAAAAAAGATTAGTCCACCATTACCATCAGTCAAAGAATGAAAGATTTCAACATTAATCTTTCTCTCAAAATAAGTAACACTAAATAAATAATTATTATTATCAGCTGGATCTATTCTTTTACAAGGATAATATTGTTCTTGGCTTACTATTACTTTTTTAGGATTATTCTCTAAGTAATACCAAAAGAAACCTCTTCTAAGTCTTACTTTAAATGCACTATATCTAACTAAGGCTTTTTCAACAGCCTTTTCTAAAGTTTCTTTATCTACATCTTCTTTTAATACTGCAGAATATCTAAAAACAGTGCTATATTTATTACTTTCTTGCAAAGGAAATATCTTAGCGGAATTATCTAATTTTCTCCATGATTCCTTTTTTGATCTTTCTTTCATTATATTTTACTAATTAACTCCATTCTCTTCTTAACCATTTCTCTGGTTATCTTTCCATTTTTCAAGTCATATCCATGCATTGTTTTTTTAGTTTCATTTACAGTAACTTCAATATTCTCTTTCTTTAATTTCTCTGCAAACTCTATTGCTTCATCATGTAAACAATCAAATTCTGCTGTTTCTATATATGTTTTAGGCATAAAAGAAACATCTTTCATTTCACCAGGAGATATATAATTTGGATTATCTTTTAAATATAAATCCCACATCTTTTTATTTAATACTGAGTTCCATATTGGAGTATCTGTAAATTCTTTCATTGATTCAGTCTTCATTCTCTTATCTAGAACTGGATATAATAACATCAAACAATCTGGAATATATATGTTTTGCTCTTTGGCTTTTCTTACTACATCTACTGCTATACAACCACCTGCTGAATCTCCACATACTAATATCTTATTAGTATCTTTTTTATTATTAATAATATCTTTATATGCAGCAAAAGTATCTTCAATAGATGTTGGATATTTGTGTTTATATGCTAATCTATAATCTACATATACTACCTTGCATAAACCATTTGATGCTAACTTTTCACAAAAGTTAAAATGATTTAGAGCTCCTCTATACACAAAACATCCACCATGAACATATAAAAGAATTTTGTCTGTCTTTGTTTCTTTTGGTTCAAAGGTTAATATCTTAATCATTTCACTATCGTATGATTTAATTCTTTTAGTCTTAACATCAACTTTTTTAGTGCCTCTTATTGCCTTTGGAAGCACCCCCATAATTCTATCTGCATTTACAAATACTAGTTCATTAAATGGAAGTTTATATTTTTTATAAAAACCAAATTCTTTACTAATTGGATATTTTTTAGGTTTATGATTTTCTTCATTTACAATCTTCATAGAAAAATCCTCTTTTATTTGCTTATTAGATTATATATCATAACTTTTGATTTTAAAACATATCAATATATATGAGCAAAAAAACTTGTAATAGATTAATATCCATTACAAGTTTTTTATTACAACCATTCGCCATATTTCTTGATGTATAAACTCTTTACTATTGAAGCAATTATACCATAAAGTACTACAAATCCAATTAAATATAAGTAATAGATTGCTGGAAGTATTACAAAGTTAAATCCTTGAGTGAAACTTAATAGTATTGGAACAATTATTGTAAATACTATAGTTAAGAATGTTAGTACTAGTAAAGTCTTACTTGGTTTAGATTTGGTAATATGATTTGTTCTTATATAGAAAATCATTAATGTTTCTGAAACTATACATTCTACAAACCATGCAGTTTGGAAATATGCTTGCATATCTAAAGAATTGTATTTTAATATAAACCAGAATACTATAAATGCTACGATATCAGTAATAGATGAAATAACACCAAATATAACCATGAATCTACCAATAGCTTTTATATCCCATTTTCTTACTTTCTTTATAAAGCTTTCATCCACATTATCATATGGAATTCCTATTTGAGATAACTCAACTATAAAGTCTTGAATTAACATTTGTATTGGTAATAATGGTAAGAATGGCAAAAATATACTTGCAATTAAAATACTAAATACATCACCAAAGTCCTGGCTTAATGCAAGCTTCATATATTTTAAAATATTACCATATACTTTTCTTCCTTCTATTACACCATTGTGGATAACTTCTAAGTTTTGTTCCAGAAGAATAATATCACTAGATTCTTTTGCAATATCTGTGCCACCATCAACGCTTATTCCAACATCTGATGATCTTAGAGCAGGAGCATCATTTACTCCATCACCCATATATCCAACAGAATGCCCATTTTTTCTTAGAGTAGAAACTACTCTTTCTTTTTGCATTGGATTCATTCTTGCAAATATATCTACTTTTTCTACAGCTTCTGCTAATTCATAATCATTTAGTTCTTCTATTTCGCTTCCTGTTAATATCTTACTTGTAATACCCACAGCATTACAAATATTTCTTGTTGCAAAAGCATTATCTCCTGTAAGAATCTTGATTCCTACGCCATATTCTTTTAATTTCTTAATTGTTACTTCTGCAGATGGTTTTGGTGGATCTAAGAATGCAATAAGACCAATTAAAGTAAAGTCAACTTCATCTTCTGCATCAAACACGTCAACACCCTCATATTCAGGCTTAAGTGCTAATGCTATAACTTGCATTCCTTCTTTTGCCATATCTTCTGCATTTTTATTTACTTTAGCAATAATCTCTTCATTTATTGGAACTTCTTCCCCATTTACTAAAGCCATATCACAAACTTTAACAATCTCTTCTAAAGCACCTTTTGCTATGACTCTAAACTTTTCATTATTCTTAACAACTATAGAAGATCTTTTTCGCATATAATCAAAAGGAATCTCATCTATCTTCGTAAAGTCTGATATGTCTACATTATGACTTTTAGCATACTGAATAATTGCTTTGTCTACTATGTTCTTATATCCAGTACTTAAAGAACTATTAACATATGCACATTTAAGTACATAGTCATCATCATTTCCATCAACATTTATATATTTTTGAAGTTCAATATTATTTTTTGTCAAAGTTCCTGTTTTATCAGTACATAGAATATCCATTGATCCTAAGTTTTGAATTGATTTAATACTCTTAACCAATGTATTCTTTTTAGCAAGTGATTTACTTCCTTTAGTCAAGTTAACATTTACTATCATTGGAAGCATACTTGGAGTAATACCAACAGCTACTGATAATGCAAAAAGAATCGCTTCATTAATGTTGTTTCTAATCATTCCATATATGATAAATACTAGTATACAGATGATTACCATACATTTAATAAGAAGTCCTGTTATGTGGTTCATTCCTTTATCAAAAGCAGTTTCATCTTTAACTACTTCTTTTTTCTTATTCATTTTTCCTATAAATGTATCAAGACCTGTTTTAACAACTATACCTTTTCCTTGACCACTTATAACATTACATCCCATTAAGCAAATATTGTTTATATCTATTGGGTCTGTTGAATCACTTTCTATGTGAATGTTTTTCTCAACGGCATCACTTTCTCCTGTGAAAGATGATTGATTTATGAAAAGGTCCTTGCTTTCAAATAAATATAAGTCAGCTGGGATAACACTTCCTGCACTTAATGTAATGATATCGCCACATACTATTTTTTCTTGTCTAACTTCTAGTTGTTTCCCTTCTCTTATAACATCTGTAAAAATTCTTATTTGTTCTTTTAATCTTTCATTAAACTTATATGTTGAATAGTCTTGAGTAAATCTAATAATAACACTTATTAGAGTAATCCCTAGTATTATGAATGCTCCTATCTTATCATCAGTAATAAAATCTATAGCAGCTAATAAGATTAGAATCAAAACAAATTTATCTTTTAGAGCCTCAAAGATAAAGTATAATGGAGTTTTCTTCTTTTTATTATTTACTACATTATCTCCATATTCATCTAATCTCTCTTCTACTTCTTCATTATTTAAACCTTGTTCATTTGTTTTAAATAATGAAAGTATCTCTTCTTTAGTTTTGTTAGAAATTTCTTTATATTCTAATCCGCTATTCATATTATTTATCTCCAATTAATTAACTGCCTATATAATAATTATTAGTAATTAAAATAGCAATATTATTAATGTATTGAATAAAAAACTTAATATAAGATTTAAAATAAAAAAGACTAACATTTTTATATGTTAGTCTCATTTTCTTAAAAACTGTGGCCACCGCCACCACCTGAACTATGGCTACCATGACTAGAATGTCCTGAGCTATGACCTCCGCCTCCTGAGCCATGTCCTCCAAATGAAGAACCCCCATAAGATGAAGCAGGAGGATTATAAACTTTTCTTTCTCCAGTTTTTTCTGCTGCAAAGTTTGATACATTAAAATGAATAATCGATTTGTTAAGAACTTCTTTAGCTGGTGCTACTTTTATTCTTGATTTTCTAAAGATATTAATAAATGTAATCAAAAAGCCAATTACCATTGATACTAATGCTGATGTTATATATTTCATTGGTTGAGGAATATGTTGACCTTCAAATAAATTATTCATTTGCTTAAACGCTTTAGTTGCACATGTTCCATATTCTCTGCTACTTGCATATCTATATACATTATCAGTAATAGTAAGACATTTTTTATCTGTAACAGTTTTTCTAAATTCACCATCAACATGAATATATATTTCCCTGTTTCCCATGTCTATTAAAAATAAACATCCACTATCAGATCCAAACTTTCCATAATAAAAGTCATGCGCTGATCTTGATACATTGTTAGTTTGTAATTTAGTACTTTTAAAATAAACATTTCCATATTTAGAAAGTGATGTCATTATACTAGTTAATTCGGCATAATCCGAATTTTTCAAAAGTTCTTCGTCATCTTCAATTAAAATCGTATAACCACTTTGGGTATTTTTCGTTGAAGTTGCCATTGAACTAATAGTTGAATTTTTAGCTACATCCTTAAACGTGTTAATCCCACTAATATCATTAATTACACTATTATAATTATTATAAGTATTACTTCCATAAGCAATATTAGTTGTAAATGTAAAAGTAATTGTTACTATAATAATTAATAAATTCAAAAAATATAGTATTTTTCTCATATTCTATTTTCCTCCTCTCTTTTCAAGTTGAGGAATAGGACTAGATACTATAAGATTATGCTCTTTAACTAAGTCATAAAATGATAAAATTATCAATACTAATGATGCTATAGATGTTGCATAGTAAAACTCATCATTAGCTAAGCTAAGATATAAAGCAAAAATTGGAATTATAGCAGCTAATACTAGTTTAATATAATATTTAAGATAATATTTATTTTTCTTCTCTTTTTTTGATTTAGGTTCACTTCCTAAATAAGTATCCCTTCTTTCCTTTATTGCTGCTACCTGCATAATTGTTATACCAAAAGCAATTGTCGCAAAAAGTATACTTAATAAAGAAAGTATAGTTGGTGTTAAAGTGAATAAACTAGAAACCACTAAAAATATTACTAAAGATACTAGTAAAGAAACTAGTATATATTTTTTGAAATCTACTGGTAAATCTGCTGCAACTTTTCCATTTTGTCCATTAATAACTGCATAATGAATGTTTTTCTCCGCCTTGTCTCTAGCTGCCATAAAATAAACAGGATACATACCAATTTTTACACTATCATTATATATATCTACATCAGGATTATTACATCCATATGCCCTAAGCTCTTTATATTTTTTTAGTTTTTCTTTACTATCATTCTTTACTATATTCTTTGCATCATTTAAATATCTATCTTTATCCATATCAAACGAGTCTGCATAAAAACCTGCAATATAAGCAGGATTAAAATCAACTGCATCTCTATAATCAAATGGTATTGCTGTACTAAAATTATCATAATACTTTAAAACTAAATCATATGAAATACCTTTATAAGATATATCTCCATCTGCTGTTATTCTGTACTTATTATAATAGCTATAGTTGCCCTTAGTATATGCATATAATTCTCCTGAGTTTTCAAACTTACCTTTATAGCCAAAATTATATACTCCATATGGCATATAGATTCCTCTAAATTTATCAATAACCACATCATCTTTTAAGTATTTAGGAGCAAAAAAGAATTTAGAAACCTTCTTTTTATATTCCGCTATAGCTTGTTCTTTAGTTATCTTAAAAGGAATAATTACATCAGGATTATTATGTTTTACCATTCTATCTTCTAAAGCACTTTGTGATCCACAATAACTGCAAAAAGTTACTGCTGTATCATCTAATGTAAACAAAGTTGCTCCACATTGCTTACATTTATATTCTTTACCTTCATAACAATTTTCATCTTCTTCTGATAAATCATTGCTTGAATAATTCTTTACGACATTAGGTAAAAATGTACTTGAGCATTGTTCACATTTTAATAGTTGTAGAGTTTCATTAAATTTTAATTGTCCTCCACAATTTGAACACTTAAACATGTTCACCTCCTAGTATTATTAATTAATCCATTTATTAAAAATATTAATAGTAGACTTTTCTTTTCTTTCTAAATATGAAAACAGAGTATCTAATACTCCTTTCATTATTTTGCATCTATAATCATTTTGATTCAATAATTGCATTTTTTTAGTATGTGCATAATTTGTTACTGGACATGTCCCACAAAAAGGCATATATGCACATTTTTTACAACATTCTGTGCTTTCTAAACATGAAGCTTTACATACTTCTTTGGTAAGATCCTTCTCTAGTAAATCTTTATAATTACTATCTAATACGTTCCCTAAAAAGAATTTTTTATCTCCCATCTCGGCTAGCATTCTTCCTTCATCACAAGTGTATATTTCTCCATTATAATAATATGCTAATTGTCCTATTGCTGCACCACATGGAGATCTAAGTTCCATATAATTTTTATCTTCACTATTTATTATCTTT
>Ga0247608_10008180_pt1 | contig 10612 bp, 11 predicted proteins | sample 176DNAGHGlowgp2_FD_193490 | JGI IMG/M metagenome (GOLD analysis project Ga0247608, IMG submission 193490) | Sheep rumen microbial communities from Palmerston North, Manawatu-Wanganui, New Zealand - 1766 DNA GHGlow gp2 | ecosystem: Host-associated > Mammals > Digestive system > Stomach > Rumen ... | reverse complement strand
AAGGCTCCATGTTGATTTCGATGATCTTGGTGCCGTTGCGTTTGGCGATGCCGGGAATCATATTGGCCGGACTGACCTGTCCCGAAGTGCCGATGATGACGAAAGCGTCGCAGTTCTCGGCAGCACGCACTGAACCATAGTAAGCGTCTTCAGGGATACCTTCGCCAAAGAAGATGAAGTCGGGCTTCATCAGTCCGCCGCATTGGGCGCAACGGGGCGGTTCCTCAGTGAGTGTCAGGCTCTTAGCATCGACCTTGTGGCCGCATTTTGTGCACACGAAGCGCGACATGTTGCCATGGAACTCATACACGACCGTGTTACCCGCCACGGTGTGCAGGTCGTCGATGTTTTGTGTGATGACGCTGCTCAGGCGGCCTTCCTTCTCCCATTTGGCCAGGATGAGATGTCCGGGATTGGGCTTGATGTCCTTGTTGCTGAAGAAGTTATAGAACACCTCGCGAATGATCTTCCACGACTCCTTGGTGTGGCGGTAGTAGAAGTCGATGTCGAGCGAGTTAGGGTCGTACTGGTTCCAGATGCCGCCTTCGCCACGGAACGGCGGAATGCCACTCTCAGCGGAAGTGCCTGCGCCGGTGAAGCCCACGATGTTCTTCGCCTTGGAGAGGATTTCGGCGGCTTGCTTGATTTTTTCTTCGTTATTCATAACAGTTGTTTTTTTTATCACAAAACTTGCAAAACCCGACAAGACCTTTTTGCTTGGTAGTGGAAAGCGGCCAACCGGCACGCTTTCCGGCGGCGACGCGGTTGCGCAGCCGCCCATGCTAAATGATGGTTTTGTATGTTTTGTCGGTTTTGTGACATTGATTTATATTTCGATGCAAAGTTATACAAAAAACCTTGCAGAATTACTCGGAAATGCGTATATTTGCAAACTAGATGAATATCAAATCGCTATGACACAAAAGCAAGCCATACAACTGTTTGAGCAAAAGAAAGTTCGTACTGTTTGGGATACTGAAAAGGAGAAGTGGTATTTCTCCGTGGTAGATGTTTGTGGCGTCCTTACAGATAGTAAGGATGCTTTAACAGCTAGAAAGTATTGGAATAAATTAAAACAACGCCTTAAAGAAGAAGGAAATGAAACGGTGACAAATTGTCACCAGTTGAAACTGCGTGCTGCTGACGGCAAAATGCGCCTGACGGATGTCGCTGATACAGAGCAACTTTTCCGTCTCATCCAATCCATTCCTTCACCGAAGGCAGAGCCTTTCAAACAGTGGATGGCGCAGGTGGCGGCCAAGCGCATCGACCAGATGCAAGACCCCGAGTTGTCTTTTGAGCAGGCGGCGGCCGACTACCGCAGGCTGGGCTATTCGGAGGCTTGGATTAACCAGCGGATGAGGTCGATAGAGGTGAGGAAGCACCTGACCGACGAGTGGAAACGTGCCGGATTGGAGGAAGGGCAGCAGTTTGCCTCGCTCACCGACATCATCTATCGACAGTGGAGCGGCCTCTCCGCCAAGGAATACAAGCAGTTGAAGGGTTTGAAGAAAGAAAACCTGCGCGACAACAAGACCGACCTTGAGATTGCCATCAACATGCTTGCGGAGGCCACCACGACACAAATCTCAAAGAACGAGAACCCGAAAGGCATGGCTGAAAGTGCCGGTATCGCCCGACGCGGTGGTGCTGTGGCCAACGACGCCCGCAAAGCCGTAGAGAAGGAAACCGGACAACCGGTGGTATCAACCATGAACGCCAAACAGATTGCACAGGGAGAATGGGAATTGATTTTGGAAGACGGGGAGGAATGAAAAAGTTGTATATTTGCAGTTAAGTAGCATTTATGAATCCCTATGAAGGAGAAACAAAACATAGAATTCATGCGGCTGCATTTCCCCACATTCAAGCAGGTGCGTGGTGGCATGTTGGCAACCATCCCAAGGGAGCGGTTTGTGACGATTAATAATGGCACATTACAGAAAAGCGACCAGGAAACGGAAACTACCCAGAAAACCACCCAGGAAACAGAAAGTGGTACAGAAACTACCCAGAAAACTACGGAGAAAACTACGGAGAAAATTTTTAGGCTGATAAAAGAAAACCCATCAATCACCAATAAAGAATTAGCTAGATTATGTGATATCACTGAAGATGGAGTGTTTTATCATATCAAAAAAATGAAAGCCGCAGGAGTCATCCGCCGAATTGGTCCTGACAAAGGCGGCCATTGGGAAGTGATTGAGCATGATTAAGGACGGAAAGTTAATTAATTGAATATTAAAATAATTATAAGTCAAAATAATACATTATCCAATATGAGCGAAACGGTACATAGACTATTAAATGAACTAAACATAGTAGACCTTGATATATTGAATAGAGAGTTATCGAATATAAAACACAGCCGAGTCGATGATAATTCATTATTGTTTGATTTGGATTACGACTTTCTTGTGCGTTATTTTCACATGCGCGAGGAGGGCTTATTGGATTATAGAGAATTGGATAATTACAGAGAGCAAATTGAACGTAAAGCCGCAAAAGAAGGACTATTACTTGGTGCATTTAAGGAAGTGAAAAAAGCAGCTTGGAAGGCTTTGAACACACAACAACAGATTCAGTTATTATATATGAAAGAACCGATTCGGTCTCAAAAAATGGATATACTATATTTGTCTTACGATGTAAGAACTAAATCTTTTAAGGAAATTGCATTAGGGGGAACTGTAAATCAATTATTAAGAATGGATGATTCAAAATGTCATAGTATAAGTATAGATGATGTAACTGATTCTTACGATCGCTTCTTGAATATGTTTCTGAATAAGTACAAACCAATTGACCAAATGGGAGAGATAGAACGATTGTTTTGTTTCAAATGGATAGTCTGTTATGGACGGAAGTATATGTCTTTTCAGTTTTTATTTCCAAATGCTTCCTGGTTGGCTTTTTCGGAGGAAACGTTTGTTCGACTATACAATTGGTATGAATCATGGCGACTGAAAAGTAAAGAAGAAATAGAACACGAAGAAAGAGAGGCTTTCCATCAACTATATGACACAAAGCAACATTCAATTAAGTGTAAAAGATGCCCAGATGAAGAAACTGCAATTATGAGTGCTCTTAAACATGGATACGGTGATGCTTTTGGTTTTTAAGACAATGATAATACATGACAAATAACACTAATGAAATACAGGCGATACCAAATAAAGGAAGTTAATCAAACGAAAGATGAATTGCTTGGGAAAGCATGGACTGTCAAAGCCAAACCCATTGATATGGGTTCGGAGTCAAATATGGGATTTGCTGAAACAGACTTGTATAGTTTATTGGACATAACCGAAACATTTATCGTTCCGTATGACAATGAACTTATTGAAGAAATTGTGCATTTAGCACGAGGAGGACAATTATGGTCACCCGATGTTGAAGATTGGAGTGTGGATAGTGTTTTTGATGAAAAAGAGAAAAGATTAACAATTGTCCATCGCTACGGTATTATGAATAGTAAAACATCAGAAAGGGGGGCAGATATTCCTTGATTGTGTTGTCTATTATAAATGAATAAATCCTTAGTTATGGAAAAAGAAACAAAACAGCGATTGGAATATGTGAAGCAAATGTTTAACGATACAGAACCAGAAGAAGCTGCTACTTTATGGAAACATGATGCCGAGAAATATTTGGCAAATGGCAATTGGAAAGAAGCAATTGAATGCTATGAAAATGCAGAGGCATTTGGAGCGAATTGTGGCTATGAATTATCTCTAATTTATACTTTCCATTTGCCAGATTTTGAGAAAGCCAAGAACTGTCTTTTCCGAAGTAAATGGAATTCAATCTATTTTAGCTTTTATTATGCTCGACTTTTATCGGCATTTCAAAGGTACGAAGAGGCTCTGGCTTATTACTTGGAGGCTATGTGTGGCAATATGCAAGGACAACAACTTGATAATGTTTTTCAAGCAGGATGTAAGTATAACCGAGAAGTTCTTTCTCGGAATGGAGAAGAAAGAAGGGATTTTGAGTGGCTGTGGGATGATGAGACAACAGGAGGAAGTATGGTGGTGAGTTTTGATGCCATATTGAAAGGAATGCTGAAATGCTATTATAACGCTGGTTATGCAGGGATGATAGATTTCAAATCGCTTAAACAGGTCGTGGATGAAATTGTTGCCCAAATTGACAATGAAAAGAAGAAGTAATTCTATCTCAGTTAATCATACAACTCCACAAACTCATAACCATTCCCCATCGCATCCAAGAACTTAATAAAGTCCTCCTGACTAATGATCACCGTCCCCGTGTTGTCGTTGGGATTTGCGCCAAATAACCAAACGAAAGTGCGCCAAACAACCAAACAAAAGTGTGCCAAATAACCAAACGAAAATGCGCCAAATAACCAAACAATTTTGTGATTTTTCCTTGTTTTTCAAGGAAAATAGTTATTTTTGCAGCCAAATAAATCATGGAAATTATGGCAGGGAATACCAACGAATACAGAAAAAGAATAGCAGATAGGTTGCTGGAAGAAAAGTTGGATGCTATGGGTGCTGTTCTGATAGAGGGGCCGAAAGCTTGTGGTAAGACGACAACGGCAGAGCAGCAAGCCAAAAGCATTCTTTACATGGACGACCCAGAGCTGATGAAACAGAACCTGCAATTGGCGGAAACCAATATCAAGCGGCTGCTTCAAGGCGACACGCCAAGACTGATTGACGAATGGCAGATTGCTCCGCAGTTGTGGGATGCCGTGCGTTTCGAGGCAGACCATAGACAAGAAGACGGTCTCTTCATGCTGACAGGGTCTGCAGTTCCTGCCGATGATTCTAAGATCCATCATACGGGAGCGGGGCGTTTTGCTTGGCTTACCATGCGTCCCATGTCACTATGGGAGTCTGGTGAGTCGTCGGGTGATGTCAGCCTCAATGAGATTTTCTTCCACCCCGAAAAGGTAGATGGCACCAATTCTCTCAAGATGGAAGATGTCGCTTTTGCCATCTGCCGTGGTGGATGGCCCAAATCGTTGAACAAGAAAACTCCCAAGGCCGCACTTCGACAGGTGATGGAGTATTACGAGGCCATCACTCGGTCTGACATTTCAAGGGTGGATGGTGTAGCGAGAGACGAGCATCGGGCAAAGCGACTGATGCGCTCTTATGCCCGGCTTCAAGGTGCAATGGCGGGCATTCCCACTATTGTCGCAGACATGAAAACAAATGAGCCGGAAGAGATGAGCGACGAAACTGTTGTGTCGTATGTGAAGGCTCTGAAAAAAATCTTTGTCATTGAAGATATGCCTGCTTGGAATCCAAATTTGCGTTCAAAGACCGCAATACGAACCAGCGACACCCGCTATTTTGTTGACCCATCCATTGCGATTGCCGCATTAGGTTTGGGACCTAAAGACCTGTTAAATGATTTAGAAACAATGGGATTGTTTTTCGAAACGCTTTGTGTGAGGGATTTGCGTGTATATGCCGATGCCAATGACGGCAATGTGTTTCATTATCGCGACAAGAACGGCCTCGAATGTGATGCTGTCGTACATTTGAGAAATGGCAGTTATGGGTTGATAGAGATAAAACTTGGCGGTGAAACACTCATCGAAGAAGGTGCTGCCAACTTAATCTCTTTGGCTGAAATGATTGATACTACAAAGATGAAGAAGCCGTCTTTCAAAATGGTGCTGACAGCCGTCGGACAATATGCATATATGCGGACAGACGGTGTGATGGTTGTTCCAATTGGATGTTTGAAAGATTAAAATCTTCGCTCCGCTTCAATCATACAACTCCACAAACTCATAACTATTCCCCATAGCCTCCAAAAACTTAATAAAATCCTCGCGGCTAATAATCACCGTCCCCGTGTTGTCGTTGGGATGGAAGCTCAGGCGAGGGGCGTTCAAGAGGTTTTTGTCGATGAAGAGGTGTACCTCATGGTTCTCGTCGTTGATGAGGCCGAAAGGGGAGACGCTGCCGGGCTTCAGGCCGAGGTATTTCTCCATGCGCTGCTCCGAGGCGAAAGTCAGCTTGCCTTGGTGCAGGCGCTGCTCGAGGTCGTGGATGTCCATCTGGTGCATACACTCGAAGATGACGAGGTAGTGCTTGTTGCCCTTGTGGTTCCTGAAAAACAGGTTCTTGCAGTGCGTCGCCTCGAACTTTCCCCAGTAGGCCAACGACTCCTCAATGGAACCCAACGGCGGGTGAAACTTGATGTCGAAGTTGATGCCGAGGCCGAGCAGGGTGTTGACGACCTTCTGCTGCCGCTCACTCAAGGGTTGGTTGATTTCCGATGGTTTCATTGCTTCTTTTTTATTGGTATCTTGTTTTTGGTATCGCTTCGCGAGAAATCCTTTCAAAATCTTTTGTAAAAATCTTTCAAAATCAGATTTTTATAGATTTTCTTTTGATTTTTGATTGATTTCTTACGAAGTAATCCCATAATAATTATATTTTTGACAGATTTAACTGCGTTGAATACTGCGTATTTCTCGGCGTTAGCCGATACCATAATTACAACTTGCTTTTCAATGCTTTACCCGTATATGATGCCTTGCACTTCACCAAGTCCTCGGGTGTGCCTTCAAAGACTATTTCACCGCCTTTGTTGCCGCTCTCGGGACCCAGGTCGATGACCCAGTCCGCCGACTTGATGACATCCATGTTGTGCTCGATGATGATGACGCTGTGGCCGTTGGCAATCAAGGCGTTGAATGACTCCAACAGCTTGTTTACGTCGTGGAAATGCAATCCCGTGGTCGGCTCGTCGAAGATGAAGAGCGTGGGCTTCTCCACCTGTCCCTTGATGAGGAAATAGGCCAACTTGACGCGTTGCGCCTCGCCGCCCGAAAGCGAACTCGACGACTGTCCGAGCTTCAAGTAACCCAAACCGACTTCGCGCAAAGGCCTGAGCCTCGCCAAGATGCGTCCCACAACAGCCGAATTGCTTTCCGACGAGCCTTCGAAGAAGTCGATGGCCTCCTCGATACTCATGTTAAGGATGTCGGCGATGTGCTTGCCGTCGTATTTGATTTCCAGCACCTCCTCCTTGAAGCGCGTGCCGTGGCAGGCTTCGCAAGGCAGGTAGACGTCGGCCATAAACTGCATCTCGATTTTTTGCACGCCCTCGCCCTCACATTCCTCGCAGCGACCTCCTGGCACGTTGAACGAGAAAAACGCGGGTTTGATGCCACGCAGTTTGGCCAATTTCTGTTCCGAAAACAATTGGCGGATTTCGTCGTAGGCTTTCAAATAAGTCGCTGGATTGGAGCGCGTTGACTTGCCGATGGGGTTCTGGTCGATGAACTCGACGGCCTGGATGAGGCGCAGGTCGCCTTCCAAGGCACCGTAACTACCGCATTTCTCGGCGTTCTCGCCCAGCTGCCGTTTCATGGCGGGGTAGAGCACGTCCTTCACCAAGGTCGACTTGCCCGAGCCGCTCACGCCTGTGATGACGGTCATCATGTTGAGCGGGAAGCGCACGGTGAGGTTCTTGAGGTTGTTCTGCGTCGCGCCTTTGATGACGATGGCGTTGGCGCTCTTGCGCCGGCGGGTGGGCACGGGGATGCTCATCTTGCCCGTGAGGTATTGCGTGGTGAGGCTCTTCTCGCAGTGGACGAGGTCCTTGATCTCGCCCTCGAACACGACTTCGCCGCCAAAGGCACCCGCCATCGGCCCGATGTCGATGATGTAGTCGGCGGCACGGATGATCTCCTCGTCATGTTCCACCACGATTACGGTGTTGCCGATGTCGCGCAGGCGTTTCAGCACTTTGATGAGTTGCTCGGTGTCGCGGGAATGCAGGCCGATGCTCGGCTCATCCAAGATATAGGTGGAGCCGACCAGACTGCTGCCCAACGAAGTCGCGAGGTTGATGCGCTGCGACTCACCGCCGGAGAGGGTGTTGGAGAGTCGGTTCAAGGTCAAATAACCCAACCCCACCTCTATGATGAAATCCAGTCGGTTGTTGATTTCCACCAGAAGGCGAGAGGCGATTTTGCTGTCGGTCTCGTCGAGTTTGAGGTGGTCGAAGAAGGCCTTCAGCTCGTCCAAGGGCATCAACACGAGGTCGGTGATGCTCTTGCCGCCCACCTTCACATATTGCGCTTGTCTGCGCAGGCGCGTGCCGTGGCATTCGGGGCAGATCGTCTTGCCGCGGTAGCGCGACAGCATCACGCGGTATTGTATCTTATACGACTGTGTCTCAACATAGTTGAAGAAGTCCACGATGCCATCGAAATACTGGTTGCCGGTCCAGAGGAGGCTCACCTGTTCGTCGGTGAGTTCGTAGAACGGCTTGAAGATGGGAATGCCCACCTTGTCGGCCACGCGGATGAGGGCGTCTTTCCACTCGCTCATCTTTTCGCCGCGCCAGCAGGCGATGGCGTTCTCGTAGATCGACAGGCTCTTGTTGGGCACCACCAGGTCGGGGTCGATGCCGATGACGCTGCCGAAGCCTTGACAGGTGGGGCAGGCACCGTAGGGGTTGTTGAAGGCGAACATATTGGCCGTGGGCGGCTCGAAGGTGATGCCGTCGGCCTCGAAACGCGACGAGAAGTCGGCTTCCTTGCGTTCACCGTCGAGTTCGCTGATCACTTGGCAGGTCTCCTTGCCTTCGTAGAAGGCGGTCTGCACCGAGTCGGAGATGCGCCCGATGGCGTCGTCCATGCTCTCGTTGACCTTGATGCGGTCGATGAGCAGCTTCACCTTCTTCTCGCTGACCTTTTTCTTCTGGTCGAGGAAATCCTCGATTTTGATGATCTCGCTGTTATATAATATACGGTAGAAGCCCTGCTGCATGAGGATGTTGAGGTGCTCTTCGAGGCTGCGGCCTTCAGGCAGGTGAAGCGGCGCGACGATGTAAGCCGTGCTGCCCGTCGGCAGGCCGAGGATATGGTTCACCACATCCATCACCTGGTGCTTCTTGACTAATTTGCCCGAGGCAGGGGAGTAGGTCTTGCCGATGCGGGCGTAGAGGAGTTTCAGGTATTCGTATATTTCGGTGCTGGTGCCCACGGTGGAGCGCGGGTTGTGCGAGTTCACCTTCTGCTCGATGGCGATGGCAGGCGATAGGCCGGTGATGCTTTCCACGTCGGGCTTGTTGAGACGGCCCATGAACTGCCGTGCATACGAGCTCAAGCTCTCCACATAGCGGCGTTGGCCTTCCGCGTAAAGCGTGTCGAACGCCAAGGACGACTTGCCCGATCCCGACAGGCCGGTGATGACCACCAATTTGTTCTTCGGAATCTGCAAACTGATGCTCTTCAGGTTGTTGACCTTCGCGTTGCGTATGGTGATATAGGAAGTTGTTTGCTCTTTCAAGGTTCGGAAAAATTGAATTTGCAAAGGTACGGAAAAAATTGGTTTTGGAATAGGTATGCAAAAGAATAGCTCTACTATTTTTTGGAAAGATTATTGTGCCGTTGATGAAAAAAATTCAATTTTTTGCTTGCAAATTCAAAAAAACCGTATCTTTGCGGTGTAAAAATTCACTAACTAATCAATAGGAGAGACGCTATCGAAAGATCTATACCCTTTATTAACAAGCACTTATGTTGAGTGCACAAAGAAAGGGGGACCAAATGTCCAACATAGTGAAAAGCGACAAAGAACTGATTGAACGCTACCAGGACGGTGATGTTCACAGTTTTGAATTATTGATTGGTAGATACCAGAAACAAGTTTATTCCTACATACTTACGCTTGTGAAAGACAAGCAGTTGGCTGATGATGTCTTTCAGGACACCTTCGTGAAGGTTATCCAGACCATCAAGTCGAAGGGCTACAAGGACGACGGACGTTTTGTGCAGTTTGCCATGCGCATTGCCCACAACCTTGTCATCGACCATTTCCGGAAGGAAAACCGCATTCCTACGGTGGAGTCGTCGAGCGAGGACTACAACTACATTGACAACGTGCCGATTACCGACCATTCCGTCGAACAGGGCATGATCGTCGACCAGGTCCACAGCGACCTGCACCGCATGATCGCCTTCCTGCCCGACGAGCAGCGCGAGGTGCTCCGCATGCGCATCTTCGACGACATGAGTTTCAAGGACATCGCCGACGTCACCAACGTGAGCATCAACACGGCGCTGGGCCGCATGCGCTACGCCTTGATCAACTTGCGTAAGATGATGGTGGCCAATAATATGACGCTTACTTATTGAGTCACGCTACTATGGCCTATGACTATGGCTTATGGCCACTTCAACGGCCGTAAAAGTGGCCATAGTCATAAACCATCGGCCATAGTAAAAAAAGAAAACCGAAAAAAAGAGAAAAAAACTTCTCCCTCGTATAATAATATCCGAAAGGTAGCGTTTTAAGGTAAAGTCAAACCTAAAAAACGCCTATGAGAAATAGCTACACCTCTTACCTTTCATCCGTTGACGACGACATATTAGTATCACAAATCAAAAGCGTTTTCGAGAGAGAGAGCGAGAATCAAAGACCTAGCCGCAATGTCATGCAGTTCCTTTTGGGGTATGCCGCTGCCTACGACACGGTGAACACCGGACTGATGGGGCAGGTCGCCTACATGAACAACTAAGTCATACGGATGACACTGAACAAAAAAGCCGCTGAGTGATTGGCGGCTTTTTTTTTGTGCCTCCATCGGTAGCAACAATTGATTTTTA
>Ga0247608_10008178_pt1 | contig 10613 bp, 10 predicted proteins | sample 176DNAGHGlowgp2_FD_193490 | JGI IMG/M metagenome (GOLD analysis project Ga0247608, IMG submission 193490) | Sheep rumen microbial communities from Palmerston North, Manawatu-Wanganui, New Zealand - 1766 DNA GHGlow gp2 | ecosystem: Host-associated > Mammals > Digestive system > Stomach > Rumen ... | reverse complement strand
AAAGAATCTAATGACATACTAGAAAAACAATTATTTAATGTTACTGATTTAGATAGAAAAATTTTTGGTTTATGTTTTTCACAAAATAACGAAAGTATTCCTATGTGGAGTATTTATACTAAAAGTGGAGAAGATGTAGTAAGTGAAGATGATGGAGTATTGTTAAAAATATTTTTTAAGGAAAATAAAACTTATGATGACTTATTTGTTAAGAATACTGACAAAAAAATTCAAAGTAGTTTTATTCATTATCGTAAACTTGCATTAATAAAAAAGGCGATTCGAAATAAAGACTTTTCTGTATTAGAGAAAGAAGAAAAAAATATTAACGATTATAAACTTTATATTAAATCTAAATTTTGGCAGTTTGAAAAAGAATACAGGTATATAGTATGTAAAGATAAAACTTTTAGCGATGACCATTTAAATATTGAAATTAATTTTAATTCAATTAAAAAAATGAAAATAATTATAAATCCATTAAGTAAATATAACGGGAAAACTTTAAGAAACTATTTAAGTAAGAAAAACGTGAATCTTAATTTGGTTAAAATTGAATGTACAAAATCAAAGTTAAGCGGAAATCTTAAAGAAGATAAATTTAAAAAATAAATAACTTTGTGTTCAATACCAATCGATGTGAGACAAAATTAAATACTAAAAAAACATCTTATTTATAATTAAGTTGTTTAAGCTTTATTTTAGGATATGCTCGTGAGTATTGTAGAACTAGAATGAAACTATATTCCAATAGACATTAAAACAAGATTACATGCCTGCTGTTGTTTTTCAAATTGCTAATATATTAACAATATTCCTGAAATTATTATCAAAATTGCTAAAATATTAGCATATGGAAGAAGTAAAGAAATAACTGAAGAAGATATGTTGGAAGTAGCAAAGAAAAACCTAATTAAAAATAGCGTCGCTAAAGAAATTATAAATAACATAAAATCTATTACCTCAAAGTATCTTAAAAAAGAGATTCTATAAACTGAGATGTACCCATTCTCCTTGTCCAGGATTTGTGGTTCAGTTTACAATTTAATATATTTTTTATTATTCAAATTAAAATTGAGAAAATGGTTATTTATATCATTCCAAATATTTAACATAGTTAAATTTCATAAGACTTTATATAATATTGATAGTAATTATAAGAGTACAAAATAAGTATGAGTTTTAAAAACAACACATTAAAGAAAATATTTAGCGTTATGATGCTAAGTTTTTTAGCAACTACAATATCTTCTTGTAAAGAAGAAATTCTTTCTTTTGAAGATTTAAAAACAAGTGGATTCTCTTCTTTTAAAGGAGTAGGTTTAGGCATCAAACCATCAGGCAAAACCTCAAAAAAGAAGAATGCAAATGGTGGTAATAATGCAGAACTTTTAACATTAAATTCAAACAACAACATAGAAGAAGTGCAATTTGATAATAATGAAGGTAATGAAACATCACTTGGATTAAATTTAAGTAGATATTCAGTTTATGGGAAATATGCTGTTTTAGTTTACTCGAAAACTAAATTTGATTCAGTAATACCTTATAGTGATCCTACTTTCAGAGATGGTCATGAATATAAGTTTATATATTCATTCATTTCAGGGAAGTTATATTATCTAAATTTAGAAAATATGATTGAAGTTGATTGCTTTAATAGTGGAGAAAATATATTAACTGCTAGAGCAAAGTTTTTAGAAGGTGATGGCGATTATTATACATTCTTATGTATGACAGAAACTAAAGATGGCTTAGTAGTTGAAAATCTAAAGAGTCTATTCGATTTACAAGGATCAAATAGTTTTTCAGAAGCAGTAGTTTTTACAAGGATTGGTAAAGATAAGAACATCTTAATTGGATCGAATATTTTTAGAAAAAATGATGGTACTTTCTCTAAAACAAATTATGAATGCGGAAGACTTGTTGATGGTGGCTTTGCTGGAATGAAAAAAGAAAGTAACGGCAGTATAACTTTTGTTAAATTTAATGAGAAACTAGAAACTAGCGCACTAAGTTCAAGTGAAGATTTGATATTTAATTATTCTTGGTATATAGAAAACGCCTTTAAAGACAATCATATAACTTGTAAATTTGGAGATACACTTTATGAAGATAGTGATTTAACTATTTATCAAGTTAGAGACAATTATGAACTAGTTTGTTTAAAAGATAATAATGGGGAAATAGTTAAAGAGACTCTATCTCCAAATGCTAAATTATCTAAAAATTATCTATATGGAGATAAACTTGTTTATCTAGATTCTTTTTCTAATAAGATTTATAGCTACAATGTTAAAACAAACGTAACTGAATTAATTTTTGATGCTTCAACTAAACCAAATATCAATAATTTAATCTATTTCCAATATGGTGCAAACGGGAATTTCTATATGAAATATTTTGATTCATCAAGTAGAGAAAAAACAGCTGTAATCATTGATGGTGAATTTAAAGAAGAAGAGTTTAGTGATTCATATTTTAGCTTTGATATTAGACCAACATTTATTGAAGAGTTAGATAAAATCATCAACGAAAATGTCCCTCATGAAAGAAATAATCAATTCAAGATTTTAAAAGCTTTTAGGTAGAAATTATGGAAAAAAGTAGAGTTTTAAAGGGTTTTTATAGTGTATTTGCAATTTCAGCTATATCTTTTTCTGTTATTTCTTGTGGAATTAAACAAGGCTATATTAAAAATTATGATGCTATTTCAAAGTTAAGCGCTATTGGAATTGGTGATGGTTCTTCTAAAGAAAAATCGACAAATAAAAACGCAAATAATGCTAGAAAAGATAGACTCAATTTATCAAGAAATTTGAAACTATATTTTCAACTTGATGGAAAAGAATTTTATCAATTTGATGTAGGACTAAATAATCCTGATGATTATCGTCTTCTTAATTTGCTTGAAACAGATGATTTTGTTGAACTTGCTGTTGGAAGTAAAGATGGGTTAGGTGTTATACAATTCGATGAATGGTATTCAACCTCTCCAAGAAATGCATCAGGACTTATAAATAGCGAAAGATTTGATCTTCATTTCTATATTATTAATAAAAAGAGTAAAGATGTTGGTGAATTTGTTGATTTAGAATCTAGATATTTCCCTCATAGTAGCACTGTTTCGCATAATGGATGTTTATATTCTGTAATTAATACACCTAATGATAGAGATGGCTTTGTGAGTGGAAGTGCATCTTTAATGAAATATTATTTTAAAGATGGTTCGCTTATTAAAGAAGAAAAAGTATTAAATCATGGATTAAATCCAAATTGTACTCAACTTTATAAAGATGATAAAGGCAATTTATATATTGAATATACAAATTCTGAAACATATATAGCTAGATTTAATTCAAATTTAGAAATCGAAAAAGAATATTTAGTTGAGCGTCAAGATCGGGCAGATAAAAATGGAAAATTAAATAGTCGTTATATTTCGCCACTAAAGAAAATCTACACCAATGAAGCAGAAGAGATATTTAAAGATGCTAAAATAGGATTTAATGAACTTGATAAAGATAATAATGAATATGATGTAAGAGATTTTTATTATTATTTCCCTGGATTTACTTTAGAAAAAGACACACACCATTATGGTCCAACTACAATCATGACATCTTGTAGGCTTCATGAAGATAATGAAGCAATATATTTTAACTATGGAAAGATAGAAAATAATCTAAAAGATTATAATGATCACTTTAAATATGCAAAATATTATAAAGATATCTCGCGTAAGTGGGAGATTAAAGAATTTGAAATTGATGAACTTGGAGAAATCATAGGAAGTGATGTCTACTATATTAAAGATAGCAATCTTTATAAATTTAATGTTCCTAGTGAAACTCATGAGAAATTATGTTCATTAAGTGAAGCAAATTTATTTGAAGTTAGTTCAATCTATCTTGGTGATGAAAATAAAATCTATGTTGAAGGAGCAGATTCATCTTTAAATACAATTGTTGGTGTAATTGAAAATGGTAGTTTTAAATTTACTTCTACGCCATCAGAAATTAGCATTACAACACTTTTACCATTAAATTAAAATTAAAGTCATTGGTTTTGATTATTTTAGAGATGATTAAGTGTTTAATCATCTTTTTTATTGTTTGTAGGAATATAAAAACAAGACTTTTTAATATATAGGAAGGGAAAATAATATAGGCAATTATAAATTTGCTAATTGTTATTTTAAAAAGAAAAGACTAGTTAAAAACTAGTCGAAAAATCTATTTATATTCTAGCCTGTTGTTAATTATTCTTCAAGTGTAGAAGTTAGGTCAGGCTAGAATTTCATAACTCTCCTCTATCAAATAGAAGGCAAATTACTGCCTTCTTTTTTGTTGGTGATGAATTTAACTTAATTAAGAAGATTTATTCATAATGAGCAAACATTCTTAAAATGTGTATTTCTTTATTTGTTTCATCAATTTTATTCGTTACTTTATTTTTTATATAAAATCTTAATTTTTTTGATACTATTTAAAATATAATTTGTCTAATGAAGTATGTCGACTAATAACGAATCCGTTTTTAAAGATTTATATGTTCAATATAAACCTCTTGTAGCTTTTGTTGCTGCAACATATTTAACAAACAAGAATTATGTTGATGATATTATTCAAGATGTTTTTATTGAATTTTTTAATCATTTAAAAGAAATTAATGATTATAAAAATTATTTAATCACATTAGCTAAAAATAAATCACTTAATTTAGAACATAAAAATAATAAGAATAATCTTTATGAAGATATGGATCTCTTTTTAAGTGAGAGTGTTAAAGAAAACATCATCACTAACGAATTATTCAATAATTTAAGTGAGTTTCTTTCTCGTAGAGAAATTGACGTAATATTCTTAAGAATTTATGGTGATTTTTCTTTTAAAGATATTGGCGCAAAATTAAATATTGATGAGAAGAATGTGAAAAATATTTATTATAGAGCACTCAAAAAGTGCAGAAAGGAGTTTTTATGATTAGTAAAGAAGAAAAAGAATTTTTACTTAAAAGTTCTGCACATATTAAAACTAACCATCGCTTTAACTCCTTAGAAAATAAGATTAATTTTTCTGATACAAAAATTGAGAATCCTAAATTAAATAAAAATAAGAAGAAATGGTTAATTGGTGGAGAAGTGTCTGGTGCTATTTTACTTGCTGGAGCTATTTCTTTAATTATTATTTTTACTGGTAGATATCAAAATATTATGCCACTAAAAAGTGGAGAGATAGAAAACTTTGTCTCACTTAAAGGATTTGGTATAGCTTCTAAAGAAATCGTAAATAAGGATCAAGTAAATAACGCAAATCCATTTGCTAAACAAATTAATAAAGCTAATGGACTTAGTGAATCAGCTGATTTAATTTCTAATGAGCCAGTTAATTTTTATCAACTTAATAAAGATAATAATCTTGAAAAAAGCACATTAAAAACTGAAACTGGGGAAGATTTAAAAGATTACCACGTTTCTTTATATTATGAAGATAATGATTTCATTAGAGTTACACTCCATTCAACAAAAAATCTTAATATTGATGAATATAATACTTCATATGAATTTACGACACGTTACAATGCTTTTGCGCTATCAACTTATCTTAACGATTATTCTTTAATGATGGGCAAAAGAGGCGATATATGGGTGGATAAAAACTTTAAATATGGCTACAATTATTTAATTTCAAAAAGAAGTGGAAAGATATATTTAGCTGATAATCCTCTCTCTGGGTATGTGTTCGGATTTGATTCACTAACAGAGACATCTTTTTATAGTTACGAAGATGGATATATAGTTGATGGAAGAGTGCAAACTTCAGATGATAGTTATTCTAATCAACCTAATCTATTTTTAGCTCGTGAAGTTAATAACGAAATAGAATTAAAGCTAATTTTAAATTACGAACAACTCAAAGCCTTCATGGGTGGAGGTGAAATTTTTGGTTTTGATAGTACAGGAATGGGTGTTGACCGATATGGAAATCCAGTGATTTATGGAGATACAGCCTATATTGGTGGAAAAATTGTAAATAATATTCGTTATGATGAATTAAATAGAACAATTTATAAAGTTGATGATGAAGGATATGTCTATTATTTAAATAAAGAAAATGAATTCATTAAAACGACTGAAAGAGGAAGAAATGTTTCTTTAATTAAAAATGTAAGTAAATTTAGTGAAGAAGAAAAAGAAGAGCAAAATATTTTTAATTTATATTTTTTCCGTGGGAAAGGTAGATCTACTTTAAAATATAAGAACGATAACTATTTCTTTGACGAACGCTACAAATTTACTCTACTAAATCAAGAAAACAAAGAAGCATATAGAGAATATAAAATTGAAGAAATACCTGTAGCAATTGATTGGGAAGGTTCATATATTCAAAATAACAATTTATATACACTAGTTGATAATAATGTATATGTTTTAAATTTAGAAACTTTAGAATATGAGCAATATGATTGCCATGAATATCGCATAAGATCACTTAATGTAAATGCTAGAGGAGATATTATTTTAAAAGGATACGCTAAAGACGAATTAAAAGAAGTCACAGCCTATATTGTTGATGGCATATTTACTACAGAATATAAAGATATTGAGGAAAGTGATTTAACTTATTATATAAAACCATTAAATTAATGATAATAATCGATTGTTTTTAAAATTTAATGAGCCATTCTAATTAGGAATTTAATTCTTAATATCAATAGAAATTTTTAGATAAAAATTCATTCATTTCATGAGTTTTTACTTCAGCATTATTAAATATATATCTTTATTTAAATTTGTTAATAAAATTGAAGAAATCTAGTTTATAAATTAATATAAGAATATATTAAGGATGAATTAATTATGGGAGTATTTTCTAAAAAGAATATAGAAGTAAATGAAGAAAAAGTAGATGTATTTGTTAACTGGTTTATATTAAATCAAGAAAGAATTAAAGAAAGTACAACTAATCCTTTAATAATGATGAAAGTACTTGATGAAGTAGAAGATCAACTTGCTTTAATTTATCGAGATGGCTTTAAAGGCAATATTGAATTTAATTATGGTGGAGATAAAGATGAGTGGAACTTATTTTTATTTCATCTAAATAATAAATTTTTAATGAAAGCAACAGAATTAATTGCTACTAAACTTAATGCAAATCCAAACTGCTCCTTTCATGTTTATATAGACGAATAGATAAAAAAATTTCTTATATTCAATGCTTTAATTCAAAACATTGTATTTTAAATAAATTAATGGCAAAAAAAGAGAATAATGGAGTCTCCATAATTTTTCTTTCTTTACTTGTTTTGATTGGTTGTTTATAATTACGCTAGTAATATAAGTAAACTTATATTATAAAAATATTCTAAATTTCTTTTTCTGAAGCTAGGGCACTTTAAAAGAATATCTAGAAGTTCATTTGACTTAAAAATCAGAACCTAGGTACTAGGCTCTGATTGTTATGCAACTAAATAAATATGTTATACGTCATTCATACTACAAGTGGAAAAGAAGAAGAATTAATCGAAAATATCAAAAAGAAACTTTATTATGCACGTGATATTGATGACATTTTTATAGTTAAAAGAATTCTTAAAAAGAAATTTAATGGTGATTGGAAAGAAATAATAGAAAGACTATTTCCAGGATACGTATTTATAGAGACTAATAATCCAAAAGCAATGCATACAATGTTAAATGAAATTGAAGGATATTCAAAACTTGTTGGTTTTAAAGATAATGATATCATTCATTACATCCCATTAAGTGAAATCGAAGAAGATTTTATTAAAGGCTTAGCAGGTAAAAACGATGATCACACACTTGAAATCAGTGAAGTAGAAGTCTTAGAAGGAAAGAAAATTAGAGCAATTTCTGGACCATTACTTGGTCAAGAAGGAATTGTAAAACGAGTTGATTTACATAAGCGAATAGCTGAAGTAGAAATTATTTTCTTAAATCAACCGGTAACAGTATATTTTGGAATTGATATTATTAAGAGAGTTTAACTCTTTTTTTAAATCGGTTTAAAATACAAGGAGTAAATAATGTTAGCTTTATTTTTTAATGTATTAACTGAAGAAGAAAGTGGGACTCCTTCAGGAGAAGAGACAAACCAAACAGAAAAAATCACAGAAACTCTTAAAAACATGATTAAGAGTCCTGTCTTTTATATTGTTATAGGAGCAATCTTACTTCTTATTATTGCTTTTTATCTTTATAGAAAATTTATTAGAAATAGAGAAGGTAATGTAACAATCATTACTCGTAAAGGAAATATACATAAAGTGCTAGAAGGAAACGGAGAACGTTACTTCCTTGTTCCTTTTGCTGATAAAGTTGGTGCTGTTATTTCACTTAAAGAAAAAGAACTAAATTCAGATAAATTATTTATTAATAATGGACCTGATGCTCTTTATAAAGTTAATTTCACTTTGACTTATAAAGTAACTGATCCAAAAGAATATTTTAAATTTAGCTCAAATATTGAATCTTTACTTATTAATAAGCTAAATGAAGATTTAAGAGAATTTGCTGATAAAGGTAATGCAATGATTCTTGTTAGAGATTATAGGGATAACGCTGAAGTTATCTTGAATTTAATTAATAAAGCAGTAGAAGAATACTTTATCGAAGTTAGTAAATTTAAAATCAATTTGATTGAACCTTTAGGGAAGAAATAAGGAAGTTTTTATACAAGTCGCAATTTAACAAGTCTAATATTCAAAACTAAAAATATGGGGAAACAATTATGAAAAAAGAGTTATTAGGATTAATTGAGCATAATGCAAAGATTTCGATAGAAGAAATCGCAGAAGAATTAAATGCTAATGTTAATGAAGTAGTTTCTCTAATTGCTGAATTAGAGGCAAACAAAGTAATTTGTGGTTATGACACAATTATTAACTGGGACAAAGTTACTGAAGAAAAATGTACGGCCTTGATTGAAGTAAAAGTAACTCCTCAAAGAGGATCTGGTTTTGATAGGATTGCTGAACGTATTTTAAAATTTGACGAAGTTGATTCTGTATATCTTATGTCCGGAACTTATGATTTTATGATTATAATTAATGGACATTCGATGAAGGAAGTATCTTCTTTTGTGTTTGAGAAGATTTCTACAATCGACTATATTCAATCAACTGCAACACATTTTGTTCTTAAAAAATATAAAGACCATGGTATTTCGATGATTGATAAACCAACAAATAAAAGGACTAATATTGTTTTATGAGGGATTTTACTTCCGACAAAATTAAAAATATTAAGCCATCTGGAATTAGAAAATTCTTTGATATTGCCAACAAGATAGAAGATTGTATATCTCTAGGTGTTGGTGAACCTGATTTTGAAACACCATGGCATATCACTGAAGAAGGTATATATTCGCTTGAACAAGGCAAAACCTTCTATACTTCAAATCAAGGTTTACATGAATTAAGGGAAGAAATAAGCAAGTGGAATAAAAGGAAATATGGCCTTGATTATAGCGTAGAAAACATTATTGTAACTTGCGGAGGTTCTGAAGCAATCGATATTGCATTAAGAACTTGTATTAATCCAGGTGATGAAGTAATTATTCTAGAACCAAATTATGTTTGTTATGAACCAGACGTTATTCTTGCTGGTGGAGTAGTTAAAAAAATTCAATTAAAAAACGAAAACGAATTTAGACTAACGCCTGAAGAACTAGAAGAAGTTATTACTGAAAAAACAAAGATATTACTAATAAATTATCCAAACAATCCTACTGGGGCAATCATGACTAAAGAGGATTTAGAAAAAATTGTTGAAGTAGTTAAAAAGCACGATTTATTAGTAATATCTGATGAAATATATTCTGAACTTACATATTCTGAAAAACATTGTTCTATTGGTTCTTTTCCTGGAATGAAGGAAAGAACAATTACCATTAATGGCTTTTCTAAAGCTTTTTCAATGACTGGTCGGAGACTTGGTTATGTCATGGGTCCAAAAGAAATTATGGATCAAATGAAGAAAATACACCAATTTGTTATCATGTGTTCACCTACTGTTTCTCAATACGCTGGAATCGAAGCACTTAAAAACGGCGATCCTGACGTTGAGAAAATGAAAAAGGAATACGATAAGAGGAGAAAATATCTTTTAAAAGAATTTGATAGATTAGGTCTTCCTTGTTTCGAACCTAAAGGAGCATTTTATATTTTTCCAGATATCAGAAAATATGGAATGTCTTCTGAAGAATTTGCAACAGATTTATTAAATAAAGAGCATGTTGTTGTGGTTCCAGGAACCGCTTTTGGTGATAGTGGTGAGGGATTTGTTAGAATCTCTTATGCTTATTCGCTTGATGCACTTAAGGAAGCGATTAGAAGAATTGAAAGGTATTTAAATAGACATAGTTAATAAACAGAATAACTATTACGCATTTGACGAATAAGGAGAGACTGTATGAATTATTTAGTTGTAGTGGCTCATCCAGATGATGAAGCGTTAGGCGCAGGTGCCACAATTCATAAATTAGTAGAACAAGGCCATAATGTCGCAGTGGCTACAATGGCTAATCATGCTGCTGCAAGAGCTAATATTTCTGATACTCTTGCTGAAGATCAAGCTAAAGCTTTTG
>Ga0247608_10008177_pt1 | contig 10613 bp, 9 predicted proteins | sample 176DNAGHGlowgp2_FD_193490 | JGI IMG/M metagenome (GOLD analysis project Ga0247608, IMG submission 193490) | Sheep rumen microbial communities from Palmerston North, Manawatu-Wanganui, New Zealand - 1766 DNA GHGlow gp2 | ecosystem: Host-associated > Mammals > Digestive system > Stomach > Rumen ... | reverse complement strand
TTCAGCGTCGATTTTCTGCAGTCGGTCGTTGATGAACTCCTCGGTCTTCATGGCTATCTCGTTCTTGTCGGCGTTGGCCTGCTGGTTGTAGACGATGGCCAGTTGGTTCAGGAAGTCGATGGCCCTGAGCGGGTCTTGGTCGCTCAGTGTGAGTTGCGCAATGGTGGTGGTTTTTGATGTGGGCTCCACGTTCAGCGCGCCGACGTATTTTATGGCCGTGATGGCCGGTGGCAAGATGGTGATGAACATGTCGCGCCCCGCCTCGTTCCAGGTGTAGTCGCCGTTTTGGGTGAGCGTGAGGGTGCCGTGGCCGGTCTTGACGACTGCGGGCAGTCCCTTGATGGTGGACTTGAAGGTGTGTATGGGTTCTTTCTGTCCTGTGGTGAACACATTTCCCGAGAGTTGGTAGACGCTGCCCTCCTTGTGCAGGGTCATCTTGAAGTACTTGTAGCCCATGAGGAAGTTCTTGTCCATTTCGTAGAGCGTCTTCGGGTCGATGTCTACGCTGACGGGCTGCATGCTGTACACGAGGTGGTCTTTGACGGTTCCCTCCAACATGTAGGTGGTGTAGAGTTTGAGGTCCTTCACCGTCTGCTGTGCCAGGATGTGGCTTTGCAGTATCTCCATCTCGTTGTCGATGCCCGCCGAGTTGGTCATGAAGCCCAGGTCTTGCATGTTGGACAGCATTTGTGTGCCGCGTCTGGGCGTCTGTTCGTCCTTGATGAGCATCTTGGTGCTGACTTGGTAGACGGGTGTCTTGTAGCGCAGGTAGAGCGTGGCTCCACACAGGCAGATGAAGATGGACACGAGGAACCATTGCCAGTTCAGAATCAAGAGAGTGAAGATAGTTCTGAAGTCAAACGAACTTTCTTCTTCCTGCATGGCTGGCGCTTCCAGTTCTGCAATGTTCAGTTTTTTGTTTTCTTCCATTAGTTGTGATTTCTATTTTTGTTCTTATATATTAATGTGTATGTTTCTTGCTCTTCGCTTGGTTGCGTTTGTCCTTCGTCGGTTCAGGGTCTTCCGTCGGCAAGCGCCAGCAGATATTGTCCGTACCCGTTTTTGCTCATGGGTTGTGCCAGCAGGCGCAGCTTGTCGCGGTCTATCCATCCTTTCTTGAATGCGATTTCCTCGAGGCAGGCCACCTTCAGTCCCTGGCGCTTCTCGATGACCTCGATGAATGTCGAAGCCTCGGCCAGCGAGTCGTGTGTTCCTGTGTCGAGCCATGCGAACCCCCGCTGCAAGGTCTGCACCTTCAGCCTGTGTTGTGCCAGATACTCTTGGTTGACGGTGGTGATTTCCAGTTCGCCGCGTGCGCTGGGCTTGATGTGTGCTGCGATGTCCACGACGCTGTTGGGGTAGAAATAGAGTCCCACGACGGCGTAGTTTGACTTTGGCTTTTGCGGCTTCTCTTCGATGCTGAGGCAGTTGCCTTCTGCGTCGAACTCCGCCACGCCGTACCTTTCGGGGTCGTTGACGTAGTAGCCGAAGACCGTCGCCAGTCCGTCGCGCTCGGCATTGGCCACGCTCTGCTTCAGCAGGCCGGTGAAGCCGGAGCCGTAGAAGATGTTGTCGCCGAGCACCAGGCAGACGCTGTCGTCGCCGATGAAGTCGCGCCCGATGATGAAGGCCTGCGCCAATCCGTCGGGCGAGGGCTGCTCGGCGTATTGGAAATTGACCCCATAGTCGCTTCCGTCGCCCAGCAGGCGCTGGAATCCTGGCAGGTCGTGTGGTGTGGAGATGATGAGGATGTCGCGTATGCCCGCCAGCATGAGTGCGGAGACGGGATAGTATATCATGGGCTTGTCGAATATGGGCAGCATCTGCTTGCTAACGCCCTTGGTGATGGGGTAGAGACGCGTGCCGCTGCCCCCGGCCAATACGATTCCTTTCATGCAATTATGTTTTGAAGATGTGTTTGTTTTTGTCTCAGACAGTCTGTGTCAATCTGTAGTGTTGCACCAAAAGTCGGCTGCAAAGGTATGTTTTTTTTTTGTGTAAAAAGAATTTTTGCCTTAAAAAAAGGTTCCCGTGCGTGTTTTTGTTGTTTTCCGACCGTTCTGTCCCGACTGCGCAGACCATGCTTTGCACATTCGTGTCATTGTGTTCGGCTAAAATCATGCCAAGCTGTTTTTGGCGGTTACTTATGACTTGGTAGGTTAGACAGTAGTTTTGCTTGCTTTGGCTTTGCTTAAGTTGGGTACAGGTGGCTACAATGCTATGTCTGTCGTCCAAACTCCCAGACTCCTGCTGTGAACAATTCTGGCCAAGGATGTGCCTTGTGCGTCTCATGGCTTCCCAGCTCACAGGCCAAAGTTCGGGTTACAGGTTGTAACTGTTTTCTCCACGGTGTCCCTTTTTTAACACTTCGCCGACCTTCCAACCAGGCGGAAACAGGGGGCGATTGTGGGCGAATTGGAGGAGAAAAAGAGGGTGGGAGGGCCACTTCGGCACTCAGATGTGGCACTTTTGCCGTCCGAAAGTGCCACACTCTGAGGGCAAATGTCCTGCAGTCGCCGTCCAAAAGTGCCACGCTCGGTGGCCAAAAGTGGCTCAGTCGGAGCGAAGCGGCGCGGTTTTCGTGTACGAAAAGGGGCTGGAAACAGTCTTTTTTGCCGTGTGTCGAGTGTAATGTGCTTGTATGCAGGCGTTTAAGAAAACACATTTTTTACCCCACGCCAGAATGTCGCAGATCAGCCCGTGTACAGGTCTTGTCGGTGGCGGGTGCCTTCTGGATGGGTGAAAAACCGTAAGTGTTAAGTCCGATTAAAAAATGTTAATGCAAAAATCGTAGAGTTTTTGGCTTGTTTCCTTTGGAGTCTCCGCTTTTTTGTGTACTTTTGCGGCGTTTTTTTACAACTATCCCATACAACCGACACAATGGTAAAAATTTCGAAAGAGGCCGCCCTGCAGTATCACGAGAGCGGTCGCCCGGGCAAGATAGAAGTGAAGCCCACCAAGGCATACCGCACGCAGACCGACCTCTCGCTGGCCTATTCGCCCGGCGTGGCATACCCCTGTCTGGAGATACAGCAGAATCCCGAAGACGTCTACAGGTACACCGACAAGGGCAATCTCGTGGCGGTCATCAGCAACGGAACGGCCGTATTGGGCCTGGGAGACATCGGTGCCATGAGCGGCAAGCCCGTCATGGAGGGCAAGGGGCTGCTGTTCAAGATCTATGGGGGCATCGACGTGTTCGACATCGAGGTGGACGAGAAAGACCCCGAGAAGTTCTGCGAGGCCGTAGAGCGCATCGCCCCGACCTTCGGCGGCATCAACCTGGAGGACATCAAGGCCCCCGAGTGCTTCTACATCGAGGACAGGCTGAAGAAAAGCCTCGACATCCCCGTGATGCACGACGACCAGCACGGCACCGCCATCATCAGCGCCGCCGGGCTGAAGAACGCCCTTGAGGTGGCCGGCAAGGACATCCGCAAGGTGCGCATCGTGGTGAACGGAGCCGGGGCGGCGGCCATCTCCTGCACCAAGCTCTACATGGCGCTCGGCGCCCGGCGCGAAAACATCGTCATGCTCGACTCTCGCGGCGTCATCACCGCCGACCGCGAGGGCCTGAACGAGCAGAAGCGACAATTCGCGACCAGCCGCACCGACGTGCACACCCTCGAGGAGGCCGTCAGGGGGGCCGACGTGTTCGTGGGCCTGTCGAAGGGCAACGTGCTGACCAAGGACATGGTCAAGAGCATGGCCAAAGACCCCGTCATCTTCGCCCTGGCCAACCCCGTGCCGGAGATCTCCTACGAAGACGCGATGGAGGCCAGGCCCGACGTGCTGATGTCGACCGGACGCACCGACTACCCCAACCAGATCAACAACGTCATCGGCTTCCCCTACATCTTCCGTGGCGCCCTCGACGTGCACGCCACGGCCATCAACGAGGAGATGAAGATGGCCGCCGTCAACGCCATCGCCGACCTGGCCAAGCAGCCCGTGCCCGACGTGGTGAACGACGTGTACAACGTGAACAACCTGCACTTCGGACGAGACTACTTCATTCCCAAGCCTGTCGACCCGAGACTCATCAGCGAGGTCAGCGCAGCCGTGGCCCGCGCAGCCATGGACAGCGGCGTGGCCCGGCACCACATCACCGACTGGGACGCCTACAAGCAGCAGCTCAGGCAACTGATGGGGCAGGAGACCAAGCTCACGCAGAAGCTCTACGACACGGCGCGTCGGCACCCCCAGCGCGTCGTCTTCTCGGAAGCCCTGCACCCCACCATGCTCAAAGCCGCCGTACAGGCATACCAGGAGGGCATCTGCCACCCCATACTCCTGGGCAACGAGGAGCGCATCGAGAAACTGGCACAAGAGCTGGAACTGAGCCTCGACGGACTGGAGATCGTCAACCTGCGCCACGACCGCGAGGCCGACAGGCGCGAGCGCTACGCAGCCCTGCTCACGCAACGGCGCCAACGCGACGGCTACACCTTCCAGGAGGCCAACGACAAGATGTTCGAGCGCAACTACTTCGGCATGATGATGGTCGAGACGGGCGACGCCGACGCCTTCATCACAGGCCTCTACACCAAGTACAGCAACACCGTGAAGGTGGCCAAAGAGGTGATAGGCATACGCCCCGAGTACAGACACTTCGGCACCATGCACATCGTCAACTCGGCCAGGGGCACACTCTACATCGCCGACACCCTCATCAACCAAGACCCCGACACGGAGGAACTGGTCGACCTGGCCTCGCTGGCCGCAAACTCGGTGCGCTTCTTCAACGAAGAGCCCAAGGTGGCGATGATCAGCTACAGCAACTTCGGCAGCGACACCAGCAGAGGCTCGCTCAAGGTCAGGCACGCCGTCGAACAACTGCAGCAGCGCTTCCCCGACCTCAAGGTCGACGGAGAGATGCAGATCGGATTCGCACTCGACCCCGAACTGCGCGACGGGCTCTACCCCTTCACACGGCTGAAGGGGGAGGAGGCCAACACGCTGGTTTTCCCCAACCTGACCAGCGCGCGCTCAAGCTTCAAACTGCTCCAGGCCCTCTCCAGCGACGTCGAAATCATCGGACCCGTGCAGATGGGGCTGAACAAGCCCATCCACTTCACCGACTTCGGATCCTCGGTGCGCGACGTGGTGAACATCACAGCCGTGGCCGTCATCGACGCCTACGTGCAGAAACTGAAAGACAGGTTGGGAAAACAGTAACAAACCACCAGAAAACTACACAAAGAATGAGTTTCCTTAACAAACTGTTCGGAAAGAAAGAACCCAGCGACAGCCCACGCACAGGAGGCATGGAAGACTTCATGATGCTCCTGCGCGTCTATTTCCAAGCGGGAATCGCAGCCGAGGCCGGCATCTCCAACCTGGCGGCACTGCCCGACCTGAGAGTCTTCAAGACCACCTTCCACGTGCCCACCCAGAACAACAAGCTCGGCGTGGGCGAGAAGGCACGCTGCAAGAAACTGCTCAAGGAAATCTACGACATGAGCGACAACTTCTTCAAGGAGATCGACCAGAGCCTGAAAAGCCGATGCAGAAAGCTGCAGGACGTGCAGCCCTACCTGCTGCAATTCCAGACCCTGACACAAGACCAGATCATGCTCGTCAGCAACCTCATGAAGTACAAACTGCGCATTCCACTGCTCTTCAAGAACACACTCAAGCGCATGGTGGAGGACACCGTGCACGACATCCTCACAAAAAACGACTACACAGACGTCGGAGTGATGAAGACCGCCATCTCCGTGCGCGAACTGCAGCAGAGGCTCAAGTTCTCGGAAGACTGGATGAAGGAGTTCACCGTCAGGGTCATCATGCTGGCCAAAAAGGAACCCAATCCCGGGGCACAGCAAGACCAAAAGTCATAATAAAACGAAAAAAATGACTGCATGGGTTGCATTTTCAACAGAAAATGATTACCTTTGCGGCCAAAAGCAACAAGCGCATGACTCCCAACGAGCAACTGCTGGCGGCTTTCGAGACCCGCGTGCGACAGATGATGATGCGTTTCGCCGAGTTGAAGAAGGAAAACGCAGACCTGTATGAGATGCTTTCCGACAACGAGAAGAAGATGAAGGAAATGCAGGCGCAAATCAGCCGACAGGCCGACGAACACGAAAGGCTCAGAATGGCAAAGATGCTTGCCGTCACAGACGGCGGACTGCAACAGGCCAAAGACCGGCTCGCAGGGCTCATCAGGGAGGTGAACAAGTGCATTGCCCTGCTCAAAGAGGCACAGTGAAAACCAAATGGCAGACCTGAACAAGGAGAAAAGACTGATACACCTGAACGTGTATGACGAGAAAATCAGCGTGACCGTGTCAAGCGAAGACGAACAGCTCTACCGCGACGCAGCCACGCTCGTCACCCAGCGATACAACCGCTACGCCGCCACATACAAAGGCATCAAGAGCGACCACACCATCGCACTCATGGTGCTCGTCGACGTCGCACTGCTATTGCAGAGACAGTCGCAGAGAAACGACACCTCTCCTTATAATAATGTCATAGAACGCCTCACAAAAGAGCTCGAGCAAGCCCTGAAGTGACACACCATTCTCAACACATTATTATATTAACACCAACGTAACACAGTTATGACCATCACCATCATCGCAGCTGCGGTGGCACTCGTTCTCGGAGCCGCCGCAGGATACGCGCTCTTCCGTTACGTCGCCACCGGCCAGTACAAGGCCATGATCAGAGCGGCCGAAAAGGAAAGCGAAGTCATCAAAGAGAAGAAAAAACTCGAGATGAAGGAGCAATTCCTCAACAAAAAAGCCGAACTGGAAAAGGAAATCCAGCAACGGACACAGCACCTGCAGCAAGGGGAAAACAAACAGCGGCAGCGCGAGCAAAACCTGAACCAGAAACAAGAGGAACTGAAAAAGGTGCAGAGCGAGCAAGACAAGCGCAGAAACGAACTGGAAAAGCAGCAGCAGGCCATCGACGCCGACAAGCAACTCCTGGCCGTGCAGAAGGAAGAACTCTCGAAGCAACAGGAGGTCGAGAGGCAAAAACTGGAGGAACTCTCAGGACTCTCAGCCGAGGAGGCACGCAACCGACTCGTCGAAAGCCTCAAGGACGAAGCCAAGACGGCTGCCGCCAGCTATGTGAACGAAATCATGGACGAGGCCAAACTCAACGCCAACGCACAGGCAAAGAAAATCGTCATACAGACCATACAGCGGGTCGCAACGGAGACAGCCATCGAAAACTCGGTCTCGGTGTTCCACATCGACAACGACGAAGTCAAGGGACGCATCATCGGACGCGAGGGAAGAAACATACGTGCACTGGAAGCTGCCTGCGGAGTCGAGATAGTGGTCGACGACACACCCGAGGCCATCGTCATCTCGGCGTTCGACCCCGTCAGGAGAGAAGTGTGCCGACTGGCACTGCACCAACTGGTCAGCGACGGACGCATACACCCCGCACGCATCGAGGAAGTGGTGGCCAAGGTGAAGAAACAGCTTGACCAGGAAATCGTGGAGACAGGAAAACGAGTCACCATCGACCTGGGCATACACGGACTCCACCCCGAACTCATACGTATCGTCGGCAAGATGAAGTATAGGTCTTCCTACGGGCAGAACCTGCTACAGCACGCACGCGAGACAGCCAACCTGTGCGCCGTGATGGCCGCAGAACTGGGGCTGAACCCCAAGAAAGCCAAGCGCGCCGGTCTGCTGCACGACATCGGAAAGGTGCCCGACGAGGAGACCGAACTCCCACACGCCATCTACGGGGCCAAGATAGCAGAGAAATACAAGGAGAAACCCGACATCTGCAACGCCATCGGAGCACACCACGACGAGATGGAGATGCAAACACTGCTGGCACCCATCGTACAGGTGTGCGACGCCATCAGCGGAGCAAGGCCCGGAGCACGGCGAGAAATCGTCGAGGCTTACATCAAGAGGCTCAACGACCTTGAGGCCATCGCCATGAGCTACCCAGGCGTCATCAAGACATACGCCATACAGGCCGGACGCGAACTCAGGGTCATCGTCGGAGCAGACAAGATGACCGACCAGCAGACCGAGGAACTCTCGGGCCTGATCGCCACCAAGATACAGAACGAAATGACCTATCCCGGACAGGTGAAGATAACAGTCATACGAGAGACACGCTCAGTGGCATACGCCAAATGACACCGTTTCACCGGGGGACGCAGATTTCGTGGGCAAGAAAAGGCACCTGCGCAATCTGCGTCTCCACGTAGAAGAAAGGACCAAACATGAAGAGATTGCACATTCGATGGATGAACTGGATACCGAAAGCCGTCGTGGCTTTCGGGCTCTACTATCTCACACAATCGTTCTGGATGTCCCTCGGCATCATGATCCTTCTGGTCGTCATGGAGATGCTCATCGTGGATTTCGTAGAGCGGAGACAGCAGAAACGCAAACTTAACCCATAAACAAGGCGAAACCACCCCATTCCTTCCACTCACATGACAGACGAAACATACGACATGCACTACCTGCAGTTGCTGGCAAGATCCTTCCCAACCATCGCAGACGCATCGACAGAAATCATCAACCTTGAGGCCATCATGCAACTGCCCAAGGGGACGGAACACTTCCTCGCTGACCTCCACGGAGAGAGCGAAGCCTTCCGGCACGTACTCAAGAACGCCTCGGGCAACATCAAGCGCAAGGTGGGAGAACTCTTCGGAACCACCATCCGAGAGCAGGACAAAAAGGACTTGTGCACCCTCATCTACTATCCTGAGGAGAAACTGGAACTCGTCAAGGCTTCGGAAGAAGACATGGACGACTGGTACCACATCACCATCCACCAGCTGGTGGCGGTCTGCCGCGAGGTCTCAAGCAAGTATTCGCGCTCGAAGGTGCGCAAGTCGCTCCCCGAAGAGTTCGGATATATCATCGAGGAACTGCTGCACGAACGACCAGACGACCAGAACAAGACGGCCTACGTCAACGTGATCGTCGACACCATCATATCCACCGGAAGGGCTGACGACTTCATCTGCGCCTTGTGCAACGTCATACAGCGGCTGGCCATCGACTACCTGCACATCCTGGGCGACATCTACGACAGAGGCTCTGGCGCCCATGTCATCATGGATACCCTGCGCCACTACCACTCATGGGACATCCAGTGGGGCAACCACGACGTGCTGTGGATGGGAGCCTCGGCGGGAAACGACGCCTGTATATGCTCGGTGTTGCGCCTTTCCTTGCGCTACGCCAACCTGACGACGCTGGAAGAAGCCTACGGCATCAACCTCGTACCCCTGGCCACTTTCGCAATGGAGAAGTACGCGGACGACCCTTGCGAGGAGTTCATGCCGAGACTGCTGCGGGGACAAGAGATGGACGAGAAGACACAACGGCTGACGGCACAGATGCACAAGGCCATCACCGTGCTGCAGTTTAAGGAGGAGGCCAAGCTGATACGGCGCAATCCCTCGTGGAGCATGGACGACCGCCTGTTGTTGGACAAGATAGACTACAAGCGCGGAGTCTGCACGCTGGACGGCAAGGAGTATGAAATGAAATCGTGCTGTTTCCCCACCGTCGACCACGACAATCCCTTCGCCTTGACGGAAGAGGAGGAGGAACTGATGCAGCGGCTGCACCACTCGTTCGTCGTGTGCGAGAAGCTACACAAGCACATCTCCACCATGCTGGCACACGGTTGCATGTACGCCATCTACAACCAGAACCTGCTCTTCCACGCTTCCTGCCCCCTCAACGCCGACGGCTCGCTCAAGGAGGTCTGCATCTACGGCAAACCCTACAGCGGGCGCAAACTGATGGAGAAGACGGGGCAGCTCATCCGCGCCGCATTCCAGGCGGACAGCGAGCCAGCCTACCGCAGTTACGCGCTCGACTACTTCTACTACTTGTGGTGCGGTCCCGAGTCGCCGCTCTTCGACAAGTCGAAGATGGCGACATTTGAACGCTATTTCCTCAAGGACAAAGAGACCTACAAGGAGGCGAAGGGCAACTATTTCCTCTTGAGAGACTCCGAGAAAGTGTGTGCCCGCATACTGGATGCGTTCGGCGTGACAGGCGAAAACCGCCACATCATCAACGGACACGTGCCTGTGCATGCAGGACAGGGGGAAAACCCCATCAAGGCGGGAGGACTGCTGATGGTCATCGACGGAGGATTCTCTGAAGCCTACCACCACGAGACGGGCATCGCAGGCTACACGTTGGTCTACCACAGCCGTGGCTTCCAACTGGTGCAGCACGAGCCCTTCACCAGCGCGGAAGACGCCATACGACGCGGCACCGACATCAAGTCCACCACGCAGATCGTGGAAATGTCGGCCCACAGGATGCTCGTCGCAGACACAGACAAGGGCGAGAAACTGCGTGCCCAGGTGGCCGACCTCAAACTGTTGCTCTACGCCTATCGTCATGGCATCATCAAGGAGGGGCAGACGCGATGAAGTGACTACATAGAGCAGACAACAAAACCTACGTCATGAACATAGCAGTGATACCCGCCCGCTACGCTTCCTCGCGATTTCCGGGCAAGCCGCTGGCTCTGCTTGGGGGGAAGCCGGTGATAGAACGAGTGTACGAACAGGCGTCGGCAGTGATGCAACGCGTGGTGGTGGCCACCGACGACGAGCGCATCTTTGCCACCGTCGCAGG
>Ga0247608_10008172_pt1 | contig 10614 bp, 8 predicted proteins | sample 176DNAGHGlowgp2_FD_193490 | JGI IMG/M metagenome (GOLD analysis project Ga0247608, IMG submission 193490) | Sheep rumen microbial communities from Palmerston North, Manawatu-Wanganui, New Zealand - 1766 DNA GHGlow gp2 | ecosystem: Host-associated > Mammals > Digestive system > Stomach > Rumen ... | reverse complement strand
GATGCCGTACTGGTCTATGTCACCTTCATGTATCCAGATATAGTCATCTGGCAATACCGGTCTTTCCTCAGGCTCCCACAAGAAAAAGTCTGCATAGAGTATGCGATGAGTCAGAACATGTTTCACGTTATGACATAACATAACAGCCTCAGAAGGGACAGCCTCCGTCAGCCAAGGCTCATAGAGCCCTTGCCAGATGTCCCCTTCAGGACGGCGATGAATGGCAGTCATGCCCTTACACCTTATATATATATAAGTCAGGTGACGTTCCTTAATCTTCAATGTCTTACGCTTGACGGGCAGTTGCTCTATCCTACCCTCTCGCAAAGCAACGCAAGTCTCCTGCAAAGGACAAGTGGTGCATAACGGACTGGAGGGAGTACACTGGATGGCACCAAAGTCCATCATCGCCTGGTTAAAGAGAGCTGCCCCCATCCCCTCCCTGTCGAGGGCGGGAAGCAACAGTTCTTGTGCCAAAGCAGTAAACTCCTTTTTACCCCCGGTGGTATTGATGGGTGTATCTATCCCATAATGGCGTGCAAGCACACGGTACACATTACCGTCAACGACAGCCGCAGGTATGTCGAAAGCGATGGAGCCAATAGCGGCAGCCGTATAGTCGCCTATCCCTTTCAGACTTTTGATACCTTCCAATGTGGTAGGGAATCCCCCCATCGCCACAATCTGTTTTGCCGCATAGTGCAGATTCCGGGCACGACTGTAATAGCCCAGTCCCTGCCACTCCCGCAGGACCTCATCTTCCGAAGCGGCAGCAAGTTCCTCCACCGTATGCCACCGCCGCATGAAACGCTCCCAATAGGGCTTTCCTTGCTCTATGCGGGTCTGCTGCAAAATGATTTCCGACAACCATATCGCATAAGGATCACGCGTCTCCCTCCATGGAAGAGAGCGTCCGTTTTCCTGAAACCACCGTAATATCGTTGTTGTGAAACTCATGAAGCTTAAAGTTGCTGAAAGCACCAATGTTTATAGCTCAACATTGGCAGTTGCTCTTCCCGTTTTGCTTCGGAAGACCAGCACCAGTTTCTCTCTGGGAAGCTCCTGCAGATTGATATCAAACTTTTGAAGTCCTCCGAAGTGATAGGTCTTCACCGTCTTACCAGAGAAGCTGACCACCTCAACCTGCACTATAGGCTCGGAGGCACTGACACTCATCGTCCTACCCTCCTTCACCTTGGTCTCAACGGTCAATGCCGAAGTGACTTGCTGTACATGACTTTGCTGTTTATCCAACTGCTGCTTGCAGACGGCAGCCAAACCGGGATTGGTAGCCTCAAGATACTTCAGGGCATAGTGACGACCTAATTGGCGATAGCCCTCACTGCTGAAATGAAGATTGTCGCTACTGGGCAGACAGCCCTCAGAGGAAACCACATACGTATTGGGGTAATGATTGGCAATATCATTGATGGTAGGATTGGCATGTGCGCAAATTCCTCCATACTCCTTACGCACTACCTCACCGACAAGAAGAGGAACAGCCGCAGAGTCAAACTTCAACTCCATCTGTAAGTCACGGTATATCTTCCTCACCTCCTTATGCCATTGTTCATTATAGGCATCCGTTTCACCCTGATGCAGCAGGATACCCTTAACAACACCATCCTTTACCGCCAACTTCGCCATATCAAGCAGTCGTCTGTAAGGATCACGTCCATACTGATTCAGGATACCGTTCATCCAGTCACGCTCCTCCTTAGCGATCAAAGCGGCATTCTTGTCCTTGTCAAAGAAAGTGATAGGACAACCCTCAACAGCTACAGAGACGATACCGATACGCACATCCTTTGGGACAACATCCAACAATGTACGTCCGAAATAGTCTACGGGACCCAGATGGGCATCATGACGACAGAGGGGCGGTATTGCTTTTCTCCATGTACCTAACACACGACCATCGCCACCATTGGTTGTTGCCATACTCAGATAACGGTCACTCACGAGAGAGTCCTGCTGTTCAATGGGAGCCTGTCCTGCCATATTCGACTGTCCAAAACAGAGGAATATCCAGAAATTCTGGTCTTGTGCCTGTGTCATAACTGTTCCCATCATCATTGCTAATGCGATAATAGTCCTTTTCATTTTCTTAATTAATGCGTTGTTACATTTTAGTTGCAAAGTTAGTAAATTATTATTAATTATGTGTTTGTTTCTCAATTATTTCGTACCTTTGCTCCCAAAATAGACAGATAGATGCATCCAGAAATCTCTGACGAACAAGTGCTTGACAATGCTGGCATCCGTGTGACGGCAGTGCGACTGATGGTATGGCGGCAGATTCGTCACGGCTTCCACGACGCTTTCAGCCTGGGTGACTTAGAGGCAAAACTGCCTACAGTAGACCGCTCAACACTGTTTCGCACCCTGACCTTGTTATCGGAGGCTCATCTGCTGCATGATATTGACGACGGGACAGGGTCGCAGAAATATTGTGTATGCCATCTTGATGACACCCGGCATTGCCACGGACATGTGCATCTGACCTGCCGTAAGTGTCACCGCACCTATTGCCTTACCAACATACGCATCCCATCGGTACCGCTACCGGAAGGTTTTGAGATGGAGGAAGCGGAGTATGTCGTAAAGGGTATCTGTGCGGAATGCAGGAAACATTCATAAATGAAGGAACAAGAATAATATCTTATAAATCTCAGAAAATGAACAAACTACTAAACTACGTGGCAGCGCTGTTGATGCTGCCAGTCGCCGTGGAGGCGCAAGACTACTCAAAGTATTATCAGAATCTCCCTGTTGAGGTCAAGCAGGTCAGCCGTCCTGTTATTCCCGCCAATGAGATCAACCTCAAGGATGTAGGGGGTGTCGGTGATGGAGTGACCCTGAATACTGAGGCTTTCAGCAAGGGTATCAGCAAACTGAACAAGTTGGGAGGTGGACGACTGAATATCCCGGAGGGGGTATGGCTCACCGGTCCCATCTCGTTGAAGGACAATATCGAGTTGCACCTCGACAAGAACGCCCTTATACTCTTCTCTTCAGACAAGTCGCTGTATGTCGATCCCGAGGCAAAGGCAGGCAGTCGTGTTTATCCCTGCATCCGTGCCTCTAAGCGTAAGAATATCGCTATCACCGGTGAGGGAATCATCGACGGCAACGGTGAGCACTGGCGTCCCGTCAAGCGTGGTAAGGTGAGTGACGTGGAGTGGGATGTCTTCAAAAAGGTAATCGGTGGTGTGGAGCAATCCAATGGAACCCTCTTCTATCCTTGGAACACAAAGAACGCAGCGGCTAATATCGCAGAGACCCCCGAGGCACAGGAGAAGATGCGTAACGACATCATCCGCTTTACCGATTGTGAGAACGTGCTTATCCAAGGAGTCACCGTACAGAACTCCCCCCGTTTCCATGTTCATCCTTGCTATTCCAAGAATGTCATCGTGGATGGTGTCACCGTGCGCTGTCCATGGAATGCACAGAATGGTGATGCCATCGACTTCAGTGATGTCAATATCGGACTGATTGTCAACAGTACGGTGGATGCCGGTGATGATGGTATCTGCATGAAGGGTGGCAATATAAAGCCAGCTTCTCCCGCCAATGGCTGTGAGGATATCGTCATTCAGGACAATACCGTTTTCCATGCCCATGGTGGTTTCGTGCTGGGCAGTGAGACCATCAGCGGTATGCGCCGTATCATCGTCCGCCATAACCGTTTCGCAGGCACAGACACCGGTCTCCGTTTCAAGAGCGGTATGAGTCGCGGCGGCAAGACGGAGAAGCTGTTTATCTCCGATATCATGATGACAGATATCAAGGACGAGGCTATCATCTTCCAGTGTGACTATGTAGACCGTCCTGCCGGCAGTGACCCCAACAAGGTGCCCACCTTCACAGAGGAGCAAAAGAAGAAGGCTCCCTATTTCCAGGACATCCATATCTCGAATGTCATCTGTCATGGAGCCTCCACAGGTATCGAGGCAAGTGGTATCCTCGGTCTCGACAATGTGCGTGACATCGACATCGAGAACACCACCATTGTCTATACCAATACCGACAAGAAGATTGACGAGAAGACAGCAAAGCTCAATCTCAAGAACGTCAATCTGGTGAAGATGCCATAACCGTTACTCCACCGCCGCTTTCAGTATCTCGCTGAGGGTGGGATGGATATGTATCATATCACGTAATTCTGAGAGTGTAGTGTCCTTGCACATGAGGGCACTACACTCTTGTATAAGGTCAGCGGCATGGGCACCGTAGGCATGGCAGCCGATGATACGGTCGTCCTGGTCGGCAAAGAGTTTCAGCATTCCCTCCGTCTCATTCATCGCCTGTGCCTTTCCGTTGGCACGCCAGAATGCCTTCTTGCAGACATACGCCCTGCCATCTGCCTTCAGCTGGTCTTCTGACGGTCCCACACAGGCAGCCTCAGGCTCGGTGAAGATAGCGGCAGGCATGATGTCGAAGCGGATACCGTCTTTCTTTCCGATGATGTGGTTGACGGCACGTACCGCCTGCATCTCTGCGACATGGGCAAGCATCTGCCTGCCATTCACGTCACCAATGGCGTAGATACCTTTGACTGTCGTCTCAAAGTTATCATTAACGGTGATCCCTTTCCGCCCGTCATACTCAAAACCAGCCTTCTGGAAATCATCACCGACATTCGGCTGACGACCTGTCGCCATCAGGATCACGTCAGCATCAATCTCCTTGAGCGACTGCACAGCAGTTTTCATCTGGAACCTGATACCCCGCTTCTCAAGAAGTTTACGCAGCCGCTTGGCAATATCGCTGTCCACCATCGGCAAGCACTCCTTGAGATACTCGATGACCATGACCTCTGAACCGAAGCGGTTGAAGACACTGGCGAACTCCATGCCGATAACACCGGCACCGATGATGGCAAGACGCTGTGGCAAGGTAGTACGCTGCAACAGTTCTGTGGAAGTGACAAGACGCGGGTCGTCAATATCCGGCAAGGGCAGCAACTTGGCACTGCTTCCCGTGGCAATGATGATGTGGGGGGCAGTAATGGTCTCAGTAGCAGCGGTGGCATCGCTACATACTTCCACGGTCTGTGCGTCCAGGAAGGAGGCACGCCCCCTGACGAGTGTGATACCCGGGGCACTGAGGATCTGCTCCACCCCACTGCGCAGCAGACTGACCACCTGCTGCTGACGCTCGACGGCATCAGCAAAGGAGGTGGCATGCACATACGTCTTCGTGGGGATACAGCCACGGTTGAGGCAGGTACCCCCCACCTCGTCCTGTTCGATAATCACTACATGCAGTCCCTGTCTGGCGGCATACTCAGCGGCGCGGTAACCACCAGGTCCCGCGCCAATAATAATCAGGTCAGTTGTTGTCATTCATCATCTGTTTATAAGTCACAATCGGATGCTTGGCGGCAAGCACGTCGTCCACCCTGCCGATAGGCGTGTTATGTGGAGCCGTCTTCACCACATCGGGCTCCCTCTTCGACTCCTCAGCGATTTTCCGCATCACGTCAATGAAACCGTCGATAGTGTCTTTCGACTCATTCTCGGTCGGCTCTATCATGAGACTCTCATGGAAGAGTAAGGGGAAGTAGATGGTGGGCGCATGATAGCCATAGTCCAGCAGGCGCTTTGCCACGTCCATCGTGGTGACACCCGTCGACTTGTCCTTCAGTCCGTCAAACACGAACTCATGCTTACAGAGTCCGTCGATGGGCAGTTCATAGACATCCTTCAGGCACTCCTTGATATAGTTGGCATTCAGAGTTGCCAGAGGTCCCACCTCCTTCATATGCTCCTTACCCAGTGAGAGGATATAAGCATAGGCACGCATCACCACGGCGAAGTTGCCACTCTCGTAAGGACTGACATAGGGAAGGAACGGCTCCAGACCCTTGCGTACTCCCACCGGACCGCTGCCAGGACCGCCACCGCCATGCGGCGTGGAGAATGTCTTGTGCAGGTTGATGTGCATCACGTCAAAACCCATGTCATCAGGGCGGCATGCACCAAGCATGGGGTTCAGGTTGGCACCGTCGTAATACATCAGTCCACCGCAGTCGTGAATCATCTTGGCAATCGTGGGGATGTCACGCTCGAAAAGTCCGAGGGTATTAGGGTTGGTCATCATCATAGCAGCGATGTTGGGACCTTCTTGGGCGACCAGGCTTTCCAGGTCTTCCAGGTCTACCAGCCCATCCTTTGTTGACTTCACCTCTAAAATCTCCAAACCGCAGACGGCGGCAGAGGCAGGATTGGTGCCATGGGCAGAGTCGGGCACGATGACTTTCGTGCGAGCCTCGTCATGACGTGACTGGTGATAGCCACGGATGACCATCAGTCCGGTCAGTTCACCATGAGCCCCCGCATAAGGTTTCAGAGTGAAGTCGGCAAGTCCTGTCAGTTCACAGAGTGCCCTCTTTAATAAAGTACTGACGGCACGTGCACCCTTAGTAGTCCCTTGGGGCTGCAGGGGGTGCAGGTTGGCAAACTGTGGCAGCGCCGCCATCTCCTCATTGACCTTGGGGTTATACTTCATGGTGCAGGACCCCAACGGATAGAACCCGTTATCCACCCCGAAGTTATTGGCGGAGAGGTTCGTATAATGACGCACTACCGTCATCTCGTCACACTCCGGCAACTCAGCAGGCTCCTTGCGTCGCATGTCTGCCGGTATCTCATAGTCGCCGAAACGGTTCTTAGGCAGAGAATATCCCTTGCGTCCTTTCTTCGAGAGCTCGAAGATCAGGTTTCCATATAGTCTGTTGTTCATGGCATCATCTCATTTACGTAGTTATCAATATCCTCTTTCGTTCTCTTCTCGGTGACGGCAATCATCAACTGGTTGTCGCCCAGTCTGACACCACCGAAGATGCCATGAGCATGAAGACGCTCCAGCAGCGCGTCAAGGTCACCGTCATAGCTGACGACAAACTCATTGAAGAAAGGTCTGTCGTACACCAGTCTGAAGTGTCCTGTAGCCAGGAGCCTGTCGCAAAGGTAGTGAGCACCGGCGTACGACAGCTCAGCAGCCTCACGCAGTCCCTCCTTACCCATCAGTGACATATACACCGTGACGAAGAGTGCCATCAGACTCTGGTTTGAGCAGATGTTCGAGGTCGCCTTCTGCCGGCGGATATGCTGCTCACGTGCCTGCAGCGTCAGGACGAAGGCACGCTGTCCGCGGTTGTCCTTCGTCATGCCGACGATACGCCCAGGCATCTTACGGATGAGTTTCTCCGTGCAGCACATATAGCCGACATACGGTCCTCCGAACTGCATGGGAATACCCAACGACTGCCCATCGCCCACAGCGATGTCTGCCCCCCATTCACCGGGTGTCTTCAGGACGGCGAGGTCGGCGGCAATGCTGCTCATGATAAAGAGTCCCTTCCCGGCATGGACAGCATCAGCGTAACCGCTGTAGTCCTCAACGATACCGTAGTAGTTAGGCTGTTGCACGAACACACCGGCAACCTTCCCCTGATGCAGGGACAACAGGGATTGCAGGTGTGGCAGATCGGTGATGCCCTCCTTCTGACGGATCATCTCTATCTGAATGCCGTGGAAGTGGGCATAGGTCTCTATCACCCTCAGTGTCTTCGGGTCGACGGTCTCACTGATGAGTACCGTGTCCTGCTTCTTGCCGGCAGCGACAGCCATCATCACCGCCTCGGCAGCGGCTGTCGTCCCGTCGTACATGGAGGCGTTGGAGATGTCCATTCCCGTCAGCTCTGCCATCATCGACTGGTATTCAAAGATATAATGGAGGGTACCTTGTGATATCTCCGCCTGATAAGGAGTATAGCTGGTGAGGAACTCAGAGCGGCTCAACAGTGCAGGGATGACGGCTGGCGTGTAGTGGTCGTAGACACCAGCGCCCCCGAAACATGTCAGCTGCTCGTTCTGCCCGCCCAGTTTCTCAAACAACTGGCGCACCTCCACCTCGCTCATCTGCTCCGGCAACTGATAGTCGCCACGGAAGCGGATCTCATCGGGAACCTCGGCATAGAGGTCGTCAAGGCTCTTCACCCCGACTTTCTCCATCATCGCCTGAAGGTCCTCGTCTGTGTGGGGAAAATATTTGAACATGATCGTAATGTCGTAATATCGAGATATCGAATTTCGAAATTCGAGATTCGAGATCCCGAAGATTATTTACTTCTCACAGAAAGCAACGTAAGCCTTGGCATCCATGAGGTTGTCAAGCTCACTCTTGTCACTCATCTCCACCTTGATAATCCAGTTGGCGAAGGCATCCTGGTTGACGAGCTCCGGCTGGTCGTCGAGAGCCTCGTTCACCTCCACGATGGTGCCACTGACAGGTGACATCAGGTCGCTTGCCGCCTTCACACTCTCCACGGCACCGAACTCCTCACCTGCCGTTACCTCGTCGTCTACGTCGGGAAGGTCGACATATACCACATTACCCAAGGCGTTCTGCGCATAGTCGGTGATACCGATAAACCCGAAGTTGCCTTCTACTCTCACATACTCATGTGACTCACTGTAATAGAGTCCTTCAATAACTTTTGCCATATCTTCAAAATTTAATGTTCAATCTTTCTTATAGTGTTTGTCATAGAAACGTTTCTTGCATACCGTACCAGGGAATGTCTTCTTGCGAATCTGTATCTCCACATCTGTGCCCAAGGCAGCATACTGGCTGTCGATGAGGGCGAGGCATACGCTCTTGTCGGTGGAGATGGTGTGATAGCCGGTAGTGACTTCGCCGATGACATTGCCGTCTTTCAGTACGCTGTAGCCATGGCGGGGTATCGCCTTGTCATGCAGCTCGATGCCCACCAGTTTCTTGCTGACACCCTCCGCTTTCTGCTTGGCAAGGGCATCCTTACCGATAAACTCCTCCTTGTCCAGTTTCACGAAGATGCCCAGTCCCGCCATGATGGGCGAGATGGTCTCTGACAACTCATCGCCGTAGAGGGGCAGTCCCACCTCAAAGCGCAGGGTGTCGCGACAACCGAGTCCGCAGGGCTTCACACCTGCTGCCATCAGCTTGTCCCAACACTCATTAATATAAGAGGAGGAGGCATAAACCTCAAAACCGTCCTCACCGGTATAGCCTGTACGTGATACGATGATGTCACCGATGACCTTGAAGGTGTAGAACGTCAGCTCCTTGCAGGGGATGCCCAGTGTCTGCTCCATCACCTGCTCCGCTTCCGGACCCTGAACGGCAAGTTCACCGTATTGCTCACTCTGGTTCTCCAACGTGACATCAAAGCCAGCAGCCTGCCGCTGTATCCATTCCCAGTCCTTGTCGATGTTCGAGGCATTGATGACGAGGAAGAAGCTGTCGGCATCCTTTTTATACACCAGCAGGTCGTCCACGACACCGCCGTCCTCATAGCACATCATGCCATAGAGGATTTTACCGTCAGCCATACCCCTTACGTCATTGGTGAAGATATGGTTGACGAAACGCCCGGCATCGGTGCCACTCACCAACACCTCACCCATGTGGCTGACATCAAAGACCCCACAGTGCTGGCGCACCGCCTGATGCTCGTCCACGATATTAGAATATTGTATCGGCATGTCGAAACCGCCGAAGGGGGAGATGAGCGCCCCCAGTGCTACGTGTTTGTCATATAGACAGGTTCTTTTGTTTTCCATATTTATAGGTTTGTTAGGTTTCTTTGCTGAGTTGGCAGGAGTGTCAGGCGGTGAGGAGGTTGATGAAGTCTTCTTTCATCAGGTTCATAACGATGTCGTCAATACGGTCAGGCAGGATGCGGTTCAAGGCACCTGCCTCCAAAGGTATGTTCCTCAGTTTCTTGAGCAGTCCGTTGTCGAGGTCGCCCACAAGGAAGAAGTCGCCCATGAGGTTCACACTCTTGATGATGCCGTTCTTCACCTCTATACGTGCCTCAAAATCACCCACGCCCTCCATGCGCCGTTTCTTGACGATGGTATAGCGGGGGTTCTTGCCATAGATGAACTCGTCAGAGAGGTATTCCTGCTCCAGCAGCTCTATCTGCCGGATATCGTCCTGCGTCAGCACCAGCTCGTCGTGACAGAGTTCCTTGAGTACAAACTCCATGAACTCCTCCAGTCCCAGGCTGATATAATTCTTCAGCACGTCGATATGCTGGTGGATGCTTTGTACCCCCTTTGAGAGCAGTTTCTCCGTAGGTGGCGTGAGTGCCCCTGCCATATTGAGCATATCCGTGTCGTAGAGCATCGTTCCGTGTACGATACTATGTCCGGGAATCTTGTAGAAGGCGTTGCCCGACACCTTACGGTTGCCGATCATCACGTCGTTACGACCGGATGGCGAGGCATCGACACCCAGTCTATGGAGTGTCATCACCACCATGTTAATATATCTGTTGAAGGTGAAGCCCACCTGCTCCTCACTGGTGACATACGAGAACATCACGTTGTTCATGTCCGCATACACACATCCCCCACCGCTCTTCCGCCGGTACATCCGGATGTGGTGCCGGCGGCAGAAGTCGAGGTTCACCTCATTCTCTATCAGCTGGTTGCGCCCGAAGATGACACTCGGCTCCACCTGCCACATGAAGAAACAGTCCTCCGCCTCCACGTGTCTTGCCACGTATTCCTCCATGGCAAGGTAGAAGGAGAGTCGTCTCACTTGTTTGTCAGGCAG
>Ga0247608_10008171_pt1 | contig 10615 bp, 7 predicted proteins | sample 176DNAGHGlowgp2_FD_193490 | JGI IMG/M metagenome (GOLD analysis project Ga0247608, IMG submission 193490) | Sheep rumen microbial communities from Palmerston North, Manawatu-Wanganui, New Zealand - 1766 DNA GHGlow gp2 | ecosystem: Host-associated > Mammals > Digestive system > Stomach > Rumen ... | reverse complement strand
CACCGCCCCATCTGCATCCCGACCAAATGGTGAATGCAGGCGGCACGAGCTGCGTGGTTTGCGTTGGCTCCGTTCTTTCCGACAACGGCTTCAACGAAATCTCGTCAGTAGGGCCATCGCAATGGATGGACGTGGCCGAATACAACGACTATCCCTACACAGCCGGTAGCACGACGGAAATCGGGCTGATCCGTCCCGACATCTGCGCGCCTGGCAACAAACTCACCACCCTCGACCATGGGAACAACAGCGGCTATACGCTTTTCAGCGGCACCTCGGCTGCCTCGCCCTGCGTGGCTGGCACCATCGCCCTGATGCTCTCCAAGAACCCTAACCTGACCCCTGCGCAAATCGACGAAATATTGGAAAACACCGCCTTGAAGCTTACTGAACACAAGAGCAACAACTTCGGCTCAGGCGTCGTGGATGCCTTGGTCGCCGTCAATGCCGTGGATTACGACAACGTGGAAGAGGCTGAATTGCAGTCGGTTCAGGTGTATCCCAATCCAACCACGGGCAGTTTCACCGTGAGTTGCGAAGGGATGAGCCAAATCGACATTTATGCTATCGACGGACGTTTGGTGCGTAGCATCTGTACCGACCGCGAAAGCTATCAAATCGATGGCCTTGAAAGCGGCGTTTACATGTTGCAAGTCACGGACGGAAGCTCCAGTTTTGTCCAGAAGATCATTAAAATCTGAGAACCATGAAAAAGCCCTTTTTGATCATCACATTGGCATTAGCAAGCCTTTTTGTTCAAGCCCAAACCATTGACCCAAAGCTGAGTGAGGAAATGAACCGCCGCGCGGAAGACGAGAAAATCGAGGTATTCGTTTTGATGAAAGCGCAATACAACCGCACACAGCTGTGCCGCCAAGCCGATTTTTATGCTACTAAAGCAGAACGCAAGGCTTTTGTAATCAACGAATTGAAAGCCTTTGCCGAGGCATCGCAATACGACCTGAAGCAAACGCTTTCCGAAATGGAGCGTCGCGGCCTGACCACGTCGGCCCAATCGATTTGGACGGCCAACGCGATTTACTTTGCGGCCACCAAAGCCGCCATTCAAGACCTTGCGCAAAGGCCTGACATTAAAACGATTGCCTTCAGCCACAAGCAAAACCTGATTCCCGAGACCGAACGGGGCAAGGTGGCAGATGCCACCCGCGAAACCACGCAAAATGTGCTGATGGTCAATGCCGACAAGGTGTGGGAATTGGGCTATCGAGGCGAAGGCGTTTTGGTTTCCGTCGTTGATTCGGGCGTCAACTACAACCATTTGGACGTGGCCGACCACCTCTGGGACGGCGGCGAGGAGTTCCCGCTTCACGGCATCGACATCGTGAATGGTGATCTCGACCCCATGGATGACCTCGACCACGGCACCCATTGTGCCGGCACCGTATTGGGCGACGGCACGGCAGGCTCGCTGACGGGTGTGGCCCCCGAAGCCACGCTGATGTGCGTCAAAAGCATTGACTCAACGGGCTTTGGCGGTGCAGTCAACATTTCGAGAGGCATGGAATGGTCGGTGGAGCACGGCTGCGACCTCATCAGCATGTCGTTAGGAATGAGTCTGGCCGAAATGCCCGACAAAGAGCTGCTGCGTCGCACCTGTGAGTCCGTTCTCGATGCGGGCATCGTGGCGGCTGTCTGTGCCGGCAACGAGGGCCACATGCAGCAATGGGGTTATGCCCCAGTGCCCGACAATGTGCGCGTGCCTGCCAGCTGTCCACCGCCTTATCTCGACCCCGACCAACAGGAGAACCCTGGCGGCCTGACCTGCGTGATTGCCGTGGGTGCCGTCGACTATAACGACGTTGCGGCCTATTTCACCTGCGAGGGTCCCGTCACATGGCAAGACTCTGAGTTTGGCGACTATCCCTACAACCCCGGCATTGGCCTCATCCGTCCCGATGTGAGCGGTCCCGGCGTGGCCATCAAGTCGCTCAACTACCTCACCAACGATGGTTACACCAACATGGACGGCACCTCGATGGCGACGCCCTGCGTGGCTGGCATCATCGCCCTGATGCTCCAAAAGAACCCCGAGCTGACCCCTGCTGAGATTTGTCGCATCTTGGAAGAGACCTCCGTCAAGCTCACCGAGCACAAGAGCAACCTCACCGGCGTGGGTCGTGTGGATGCCTTGGCTGCCATCGAAGCCGTGCAGCCTTACGACGGCCTTGCGGAGAAGGATGTCAAAGCCACCATTTATCCCAACCCCAGTGCCGACGTTTTCATGATCCGTTGCGAAGGCATGAGACACGTCGAAGTCTATTCCGTGGACGGCAAGTTGGTGAAAAGCCAGTCCACCACGGACTCGCAATGCCAAATCAGCGATTTGGAAAGCGGCGTTTATGTGGTGAAGGTCATGACGGACGGCGGAATGGAGACAAAGAGGATGGTGAAGATGTGAGTCTTACACATTATTCTCTTGCAACTTTCTGATGCATCGAGTCACGTCTGCGGGAGGGTTGCTTCTGCTAAATTTGGCAAATATTTGGTGTTATTGCCAAAATAGTTATAAGTTTAAAGCGAGGAGATGGTAGCGAGGAACATTGCTGTCCCATCCGTTGCATACACTTTCACGGAACGGAAACATCTTGGAATACGACCATCCTAATATGAAACCCCGACATTGCATATCGAGGTGTGGTGGGGTCGTCCCTTCGGGACTAGGTTTGATGTGATGTCATCGTAAACAAGCACTATGAATATGATACGAGTGATTATTTAAACAAGGAGAAATACGAATATACACAGAATAGTATTATTGATGCGAAAAAGAAAACATATCCCACATTTCTACAAATCTTGTAGCCTTTTATGCTTTTCTTACGTTGTTTCGTCGTTGAGTATCCTAGCGTTTTTTCCACAAGCTCGTCCACAAGTTCATTTTGTTTGTTCTTATGAGCGGCAATAGCATCCCAGGCACCAATAACAAGAAGCGTCAAGCTTATTGCACAGCAGACCAGTCCGACAAAATAAAGCCAATTTGATGATTGAGAACCGTCATTGTCTTTCATGGCAACCAGAACGCCGAAGCAAACACCAATAACGCCGATTAACGTGTTGTGGTATTCTCGTTTCAAACGTACTGTTTCATTGAGGTTCTTTGCCAAGTTTCCAATGATCTTTTTGTATTCTTCTTGGTTTGTTTCCATTTCTATTTTTCAATTTTTACTCTCGGCATCTTTAAATCATCTCATCTTCTACAACGTCTTCCAATAGAACTTCCTGTTCGTTCTCATCAAGATTGCTGTTTATCGTAGGAGTTGCATCGTTGATACGGCAAACGTTATTGATTGCTGATAAGATGGTATTTCCACGAGCCTCGATAAAGGTCCTGAAATCGTTGGCAAATGCGGCTTGGTATGCTTTGCTGTCAATAAAGTGGGTCTTCAGATGGTCGGCCAGGTTTGGATTGGTTTCAGAATAACCCTGAAGGTATACCGACGGGAACTTGTTTGAAATCTCCAGATTCAGGTGTTTCGAGATGAAAGCGAAGTTTAATAAAGAATTGATGTCTTCTGACTTAACGCCAAGCTTGCTTGCCAGCGAGTTGGGGAAGAAATGATGGTTTTCCTTGGAGTTTTGGCGCGATGCGTTGGTTTTATCAAGTGTAACAAGGTCTCCATTATTAAAGTCGACGGGCTTTTGGAGGGCCATCAAGCACAAGACTCCGTTTTTGATGACCGAGCGATGTACCATGCGGATCTTCTTAAGGTCATCAAGCAACAGCTTCACAGTGAACACACGGGTGACGGAAGGATCCTTGACCAGTTGCTCTATCCAGCGAGCATCGTTGTTCATCTTGGTCAATGTGGAGCTGGAATATCTATTCGAGAATGTCAAGGTCCAGAACCAATCAGTAAGCGCTTGCTTGTGTTCGGGAAGCACAGAAGATTCATCCGTAATGAAGAAATAGTATTGGAGAACGGGGATTATATTCTGATAAGGAATAATCTCCACGCTCTGCACTCCCCACTGATTCTTCATAAAGTCAATGGCCAATCGGATGCACTCTGTGGTACGCTTCCAAGCATCTTTGCATTCCTCGTTTTTGAGCGATAACTGGTGCGTCTTTACGCAATCTTTCGAGATATTAAGAGAGAGCGACTGAGTGAAAATCTCATTGTCAATCTTGCCCCAAAGTTTAATGGCAGGTTCTTCGTTGAAGTCGGTAATAAGGTCACGAAGATCGAAGTCTTTTGACCACACCGAAGCATGGACCAAATCAAACAATGAAAGACGTTTACCGCCTTGGTTAATGCGCTCGAAAATGGTCACAACATCTTCGAGCGACATGTCTTTGGATTTAATAATACTGACTGGATAGTTATTTAGTGTTTCGTTGCAGCTAATCAGAGCCTCGGCCAATTCTGTATTTTCAGCCCTGGAGTATTCCATTAGTAAACGGTGGAACTCAGAAGGCTGAAATATCTTCCATGCCGGAATGTTGTTGGGCTCCGTTTTGAGTGTTGGTATCTTGAAAACACGCTTATCGAGGTTGAAGCAAATGCAACTATAGTCGATATTACCCAGCTTCTTACCTTTCAATGCGACATAAAGCGAGGTGATGCGTTGCTGGCCATCTAGGATAAAAGTGAACTTGTTTGCAGCTGGCTTTTGTGGGAAACCGAACTCAGTTATATCCCGGCAAAAGCCTTCCATTTCAGCATCAGCCTCCCAAAGGAAGAAAGAGCCTATTGGGAACTCATGATAGATACTATTGAGCAGCTTGACGATCTTTGCTCTCTCCCAGACATAAGACCTTTGAAAACGGGGGATGCGCATGTTTCCCTGTTCAAGCTCGTGAAACACCAGGTTAAGATTCCAGTTGTTGATGATTTCAATGTGATTCATTCCAATTATTATTATGTATTATTCTTTTTCAATGATTGAAATCTCGTCTTCAGTCAGACCATAAAGTTTATAAACCATTTGATCAATTTCTTTATCAGAGGCAGTGATTTGGGCGAAAAGTGCGTTGCAATCTGCCTTATATTGGTTGAAGTAGTCTTCCCATTCATCTTGCTGGGCAAGCGAAAGGGTGACTTTCTGCTTCTTCAACTCGGCGTTAAAACCCTTGAATTCCAACTCGTCAAAATGCTCCAAGGCGGCAGTGATTTTCTGCACATCCAGGCTTTCCTCCAAACGATGAAGGAAACGCTGACGCTTCTGCTGAATCTGCTGGTTCGATGTGATTTGGATGGCAACGATACCATCTAGTTTGTCAGCGATTTCCTTGTTTTTATCATCTGTCAGATTGGGGATTGATAGCGCTTTCCAATCATCAGGATAAATATGGATGTTGCTTCGGCGGTTGGTGTTCAATTCGTAACGGATAAGCGAAGAGTTGAAGATACCAAGAAGCAAGTTGTATGAGTATGCCATTGACAGCTGCTCAAACTGTTTCCGCTCATCATCGTTTTGATATGCCTTTGATACGCTGCCGTTTTGAATACCTTGCAGGTCAATCCAACGTTTGAATCCAATGGCACTCTCGTTGAAATATCCATCATCCGTGTCAAGCATGGTTCTTGGTATATTACCCGGGCTACGCATCGTCACCAATTTTGGCGAGCCTTCAAACAATTCTGTAAAACCTTTTCTTCTCCATTTTTTAGGTGAGCGGTCTGTACCATACTCTATATAGCGTTTGCGAAGCAACCGCCAACGTCCAACATCCTTTCCTTCATAATAGAGTTTTGAATGGATGTCATCCTTGATGTTAGACAACAAGTCACCGACTTCAAATTCTCCTTTATACAGTTTCTCGTCGCTGTTTCCAACGATACCAACAGACAAATAGCAGATGTTATGTAATGGATAGAAACCAACTTTTCCTTGCATGATGCTTTGTTTGGCATCTATGCGAAAGTTGCTTGGATAATCGGCATGTTCGATTCCTTCATACTGATGGCTGATGTCATGGATTCTTTGAGTAAAACCGTTTGAGCCTTGCTTGGCAAAATGCACAATAACACTTTTCACACCTACATTCTCGAACACATCAATGCCCGGGAAATAGTCAATCAATGAAAGATAATGATTCCTTTGCATGTATTCGAGGCTTTGCTTGCCATACTCGGCATGGCAATATGCATCGGGTATGATGAAAGAACAAATGCCATTTGTTCCTGAAATCATTATTCCCAGCTCCAAGAAAGGAATATACAAGTCCCATTTGCCAGCAAGCGTTTGCCAACGGTTGGATGAGGTCATGTAGTTTCTGAAATCCAACGTGTTTCCTGGACTATCAGCCCTCACATACGGCGGATTTCCAATGACCACATCGAAGCCGCCCGTGTATTCGGGTCGGAAGGCTTCTTCGATGGAGACGCAATGGGGATATTCCACGGGAAGTGGTGCGAGGCCATGGTGATCGCGGTTGGTTCGGATATACTCGATAGCGTTATAGAGGTGCTCGTCTGAGTTGATATAGGTATTGCCGAATTTTCTTCCCCATAGGGAGCACTGTGTGATGCCTTTTTTAGGAAGTCCTTCGTCCGGTAGGGTATCGTCCGGTAGGGTCAGCGGGTCATGACCCGCTGTCGCTACCGCGGTCGTACCTACCGGTCCCTTCGTCGTCGATACCATTGTCGGCACTGTTCTTCCCATGGCAATATTCACGGCTCGCGCTGTCATCGACTTTATCTTTCCTACAATCTTTGGCACCTCTTTCTCTTCGCACACAAGGAGTATGTGCATGTGGTCGAAGCAAATGTTGTAGGCCAAGACGTTTAGTTTGTCTTCCTCCACAATCTTCGCCACGGTCTCCGTTATGATGATTTCCTCTTCCGTGCTCAAAAGCATCGGCTCGGGGTAAGGCCGTGTGCCGTGGTCGCGAAGTCGCCTCACGTCGTATTCTATCATTCGTTCTGAAGTACGACTATCATGTACAGCTGTGGTGATATGCCAAGGTCGCTTCTGCTTTTCGCGGAAGATTTTCGGGAATTCCTTCTCCCAACAGAAGGCCTTATCGCCGGCAATGACTGGATCATCGATGAGGGAGTTGCCGCATTTAATGTTGTTGTTGAGCGAGTTCAGCTTACGGTGAGGCTTGGCGGTACGAAGCCACAATGAAAGCTTGGCGATTTCAACACTCTCCTCATTTATGTCTACACCATAGAGGTTGTTTTCCAAGATGGAGTTCTCGACGTTGGGGAACACAAGTGAAGCGCCCTCAATCTTGGCTTGCATCTCGTCGATGAGCTTGTGCTCAGCGATGAGGAAGTTCAGGGCGGCGTTGAGAAAGGCACCACTGCCGCAAGCGGGGTCACAGATGGAAATCTGCAGGAGCCAGTCACGGTAGGCATCCAGCTTTTCGACGAGGGCCTTCTTGGTGGCCAACTGGCGTTTCTTGTCGGTGAAATACTCGCTCTCATCGATGCCGAGTTCCGCCTTCTTCTCGCGGCAGAGCTTGCCAACCGTATTCTCCACGATGTATTTTGTGATGTATTGCGGGGTGTAGAAAACGCCGTCTTTCTTTCGTTTGCTGATGGTGGGCGCTTCGCCCTGCTGGAGTTTGGTGGTGATTTCCTCGATTTCGGTGAGCGAGTTCTCGAAGATGTGGCCAAGAATGTTGACATCGACATCGCTCTGGAAGTCGTAGTCGGAAATCTTCTTGCAGTAGCGCATCAGCACCTCGTCGGAGATGATGAGGCCGTCAAGGATTTCATCCGGCTTGAAGAGGCCGCCATTGTAGGCAAAGACCTCGTAGTTCTTGCCTTGAAAGCCTGTGTTCATGTATCCGAAGTATTTCTTCAGACGATTGTAAAACGGCTGGTACTCGTCAAGCTCTCTCAGCTTCTCCCACTGGTTGATGATGAGCATGATGGAGTTGGGTGGCAGTAGCCCACGGTCTTCGGCGAAAAAGATGAAAAGCAGCCTGTCGAGGAGTTTCTGAGTCTTTTTGAACAATAGAATCTTATGCTCCGTGTCGTCTGTCGGGTTGTGCTGAAGGATGTCATCAAACAAATCCCGCTTGAAGTTGGAATAGTCCTTATAGAGCGCATTGGTGATTTGATCCTCGTTAGTGAGACTGGCTGCCTTGATTTGCTTAGGGAGGTTCTTGACGATGTTCTCGTAGGCAAGACAAATCCAAAGCCGGGCAAAGTCGTCACGGGTAAGGTGAAACAAATCAAACTCTTCGAAATCAACGGCATTATCAATGTAGAAGCGTAGTTTCTCAAAGTTGGAGATGACGACGTAGATAGCTTCTTTGTGTTGGCTCTTATAGTTGAATGCCTGTGCCTCAACTTTGCTAAGATCATTCGTTTTGTGGTCTTTCAACTCAATCACACCCACAACCTTTCCATCGATGAGGATAGCACCATCGGCCTTCCTACTGTTGGTCTCGTTTTTCTTCTCTGTGGTGAGGTTGAAATTGGGGTCGGGATTCAAGGTGTAGCCGAGAATCTTTACGAACAATTCGCGAAGGAAACCTTCTTGGAACTGCTCTTCCTTGCTGTTGAGGATGTTGGCCTGCCTTTCAGGATCCAGGAAGAAGCTGGAAAAGGTCTTGTACTGCTCGTCAATCAGCGTATTATCAAGGCTTTCGATGTATTTGTTGAGGATGTTGCGTTGGAAGATTTGCATGGAAATGGTGCGTTTTGAGGCGGTAAAGATAGTAAAAAAACAGATACGTATGAAATACGGCAATCAATCTACTGAATCCAAGAAAAATCGGCGACAAATCGTTGATTTTATCGCCGATAGCAGGATTTCAGACTCAAAATCCATTTCGAAAGCCATCGGACTCAAGCCCTCAAGAACCCGTGACTACCTCAAACAACTCGTGGACGAGGGCATCCTTGAGACGGAAGGGGAGTATAAAAACAGGAAGTATAGGATTAAGAAGTAAATGTTTGACATGGAGGGAATGAATGCTTACGTTGCTGCCAATGTGGATTGGTATCTGCAACAAAACCATTATTTTGCGGCCTACGACACCGAGACGGTGACACCGTCCTACTTGCTCATCGGCCTCTCTGCCGGAACCGATATCCAAGTGAGAGGAAGGAAGATAGCCGAGTTGCATTTTGTGGTCGACAACCTGACCGATGTGTGCTACCAAAACCACCTGAGCCGCCTGAAATACGCCGACTTGAACGTGATAACAGGCCGTCAAGGGGTGTTTAACATGGGCAGGAACTTCGTCTTGAAATTGGCCGTGCCGATCGGATAGTCGAGGGCTATCTGGCGTCCAAAGCATGAATCATGATATTTTTTCCCTATTTTTGCACCTGGAATCAACATCATGTCATCATGAAGAACCAAAAAATAGCCATTCCCACTGCCGACGGCCAGCTTTGGCCGCATTTCGGCAAAGCCCCGCAGGTGACTTTTGTCACCGTTGAAGACGGTAAAGTCACTGAAACCGTTGTCAAACACGCCCCTGAGCACGAGCATGGCGCCATGCCGCGTTTCCTCGCTGCCGAGGGTTGCACCGATGTCATCTGTGGCGGCATTGGTGGTGGCGCTGTCCAGCTGCTCAACCAATTGGGCATCGCCCTGCATGGCGGAGCGCCCACTATGCCTGTCGACGAGATCGTTTCGCGCTATCTCGCCGGAAACATGATTTATGGCGACGCCACCTGCCATCACGACAATTGCAGCGGCGACCATCATCATCACGAATAACGTGTGACTTGAACGCCAATGCTTGGACGACATGAAAGCTTCGCAACTTTTTCAATGCGCCCGTCATTGAGGCCGCTTTCGACGGCACCACCTATTACACCTTGGACGACTATTCCGAGACTGGCGAAGCGGGTTGGTTCCTCATGGGCTTCAATGGCGGCTACCTCAATCGCGTGCGAGGCTCAATCGGCGTGGATGTCAGGTTGAGCAAGTGCAGCACGTTGAATTTCTATGTTTTAGGAGATTACGTCATCGACAAAGTGGTGGATGCCAACGCTGAGGGAACAAAACTGAAATCCTACACCCGCGAGACCGGCTTCCGAGGCTGGGTTGGGGCGGGATATGAGTTCGCGTTTTAACAGTAAACAGAAATAAACGTTGTTTTTCCGTCTCCCATGTGATTTTTCCTTCCCTTTTTGCACCTAATTATAATTGAAGTAATAATCATTTTGTGATGAAAAAGACCTTTTTAACCCTCTTAGTGCTGTGCCTCAGCATGGTAGGCATGGCTCAAGCCACCATTGAACCGTCGCTGCAACGCGAGATGAGCCAACGTGGCAACGACGAAAAAATCAGCATCGGCATCATTATGCAGGAGCAAAGCAAGGCTGCAGACTTGCTCGCCGTAACCAACACCTTCGCCACCAACAAGGAGCGGCGCGAATACGTCGTGAAAACGCTGAAGCAACAAGCCGAAGCTGCGCAAGCCGACCTGCTCCAACTTCTCGAAGAGATGCAACGCAATGGCATGGTCGACGACATTCGTCCGCTTTGGATTGCCAATGCCATTGGCTGCGAAGCCAACCCACAAGCCATCAACGACTTGGCGCAACGCTCCGACATCAAAACGCTATATCATTGCGAAAACACAGTTCTTCCACCAACGACCAATAATGTTGCCGTGCAACCCAACGAAATCACACGCGGCATCGCCCAAAACATCCTCATCATCAATGCCGACAAG
>Ga0247608_10008170_pt1 | contig 10617 bp, 7 predicted proteins | sample 176DNAGHGlowgp2_FD_193490 | JGI IMG/M metagenome (GOLD analysis project Ga0247608, IMG submission 193490) | Sheep rumen microbial communities from Palmerston North, Manawatu-Wanganui, New Zealand - 1766 DNA GHGlow gp2 | ecosystem: Host-associated > Mammals > Digestive system > Stomach > Rumen ... | reverse complement strand
TGGCCGATGACGTGCAGGCTGACACGGGCTCGGGTGAACGCCACATATAGCAGATTCAGGTTGTCCACCGTGTTCTGCAGGTGCTCGTCCATATACTGATGCTCGTAGATGGTGCCTGTCATCTGCTTCTGGCTGTAGTCCACAGGCACGATGGGCAGCGCGTCGAACGGGGCCTCCTTGGGCTCGCACCACAGGATGTCGCCGTGCTCCAGCTTCCAGTCGCAGTAGGGGATGATGACGTGGTCGTACTCTAGTCCCTTGCTCTTGTGGATAGAGAGAATGCGGATGCCGTGCTGTTCGCTGTCCTGGATGGTCTTACTGCAGAGCGTCTCCTCCCACTCGGCCACAAAGGCGTCGATGTCGGTGCTGTTGTCCTGCGCAAACTGGTTCAGCTGGTCGTAGAAGGCACAGATATACGCACTCTGTTCGTTGAGCAAGTGGAGCTGGAAGATAGTATAGATGCGCTCGGCCAGTTCATACAGCGGCAGCCGCAGCAGCTCGTCTGTGTGCTCGATGTATGCCTTGGGCAGCAGCTCGTCGAGCGGTTGGTCCTTGATGAGCAGCTCGTTCTCGGCCACGTCGCGACCCAGTACGGACCGCTGGTAGAGCTTGGCCACAGTGGCCTTGGCCAGCACGTCGGAAGGGTGCGTCAGCAAGTGCAGGGCCTGGACGATGAGGCATACCGATACCGATGCGTCCAGACGGAACGCTTCGTCGCTCACCAGCTTGATGTCGGGCCGGTATGTGCCTATGTACTCTGCTATCAGCGGTATACTCTTGTTGACGCGCACCAGTATGGCGATGCGTTGCTGGCTAATACCTTGGCCGATGAGCCAGTCGATGGTTTCAACCATCCTCGCCAGTACCTGCTCCTGATAGTCCTTCTTGGGCAGCAGGGCAATGCTGACATATCCGTTCCGCCCGCGCTTCTGTGGCACTTCCTGCCTCACGTCAGCGTAGGCGGCGCGCAGTTGCTCGGCTCCCGTGGGGTAATCCTCACGGATGCTCTCGTACTCCACCTGTGCGGCCGCCGTGAAGAAGGCATTGTTGAAGTCGATGATGTTGCGCTCCGAGCGGTAGTTCGTGTCCAGCGGACGCACGTCCAGTTGCTCGTCGGCCCGGGGGAACTCGCGGTCGATAGCGTTGAGCAGGCGCCAGTCGCCCGAACGCCAGCGGTATATGCTCTGCTTCACATCGCCCACGATGAGGTTCTCGGTGTCCACATGGCTCATGCACTCCTGCAGCAGTACCTTGAAGTTCTGCCATTGCACGGTGGAGGTGTCCTGGAACTCGTCTATCATCACGTGCTCCAGCTGCGTGCCTATCTTCTCAAAGATAAACGGAGAGTCGCTGTCTTTGATTAGCGAGTGCAGCAGTTGCTGCGTGTCGCTGAGCAGGAAGCGGTTGGCCTCGTCGTTCATCTGCCGCACTTTCTGCTCGATGCTGCCAAGCAGGCGAAGCTGGTTCAGATGGCGTAGCGTGAGGTCGGCGGAGGCATAGAGCTTCCACTGCTGCGGACGTGCCTCAATGGCCTTGCGCAGTAGGGGAATGAGGGTCGCGTCGGCCAGCATGTAGATGTGCTCGGCTTGTCCGCTCTTCTTCGAATACCATTTGGAGGCGTCTTCCATACAGTCTGTAACCCGCTTGCCTATAATACTTTCATCCATCACACCGTTCTGTAGCTTCAGGAAGAAGGAGGCTACACCGGTCTTGCCATAGCTGAGGTCTTCCACCTTGATGTTCTCAGTGTCAAGGATGCTGAAAAACTCGTCGCCCAGTGCCTTCATCTGCGCAAGGGCATTGCTCCGTATCTGGCGCATCTGGCCCATATAGCCCTCTAGGAATCCCTTCTGGCTCACCAGTTGGTTCAGCTCCTGGCTGTGCTCCTTGTAGTAGTCGCGGAATATAGTGCGCCCGAACTGCTTCACCTGTCCGATGATGTTCCACGAACGGTCGTCGCTGATGGTCTCCATAATATACTTCAGCAGCCATTGCAGCATGACATCGGTATGCGTCAGCGAGTCGATGAGCCGGTCGACGGCTTGTTCCTCCACCTGGACATCATTGAGACCAATGCGCAGGTTGGCCGTCAGGTCGAGCTCGCGAGCCAGGTTCCGCAGCACACTCTGGAAGAATGTGTCGATGGTCTCCACACGGAAATAGTTGTAGTTGTGCAGTAGCAGGTGGAGCGCCTCGCCCGAACGTTGGCTGACGGTGGCGAGTGGAAGGCCGGTCTCTTTCATAATCTTCCGCACATAGTCGTCAGAGTCCGGCAGTTGCTTCCAGATGCCATACAGCTGGCTGAGGATACGCATCTTCATCTCCTCAGTAGCCTTGTTGGTGAAGGTGACGGCAAGGATGGTGCGATAGCTCAGCGGGTTTAGTACTAACAGTTTGATATACTCTGTAGCCAGTGTGAACGTCTTTCCCGATCCTGCACTGGCTTTATAAACGGTAAGTGGTTTTACCATCGGCTAAATAATTGTAGGGTGATTTTAAATCCTACTCTCTCTATCTTGGTATTGAGGAAACTTGTAAACGCGGCCGCCGAGAGATAGCGATTCGAGAATCCGTAGCCCAGCTCAAAGTAGGGACGGGTGTGCTCAATGCTGAGCGCACTCAGATAGATGCGCTCTGTCTCGATATAGCGGCCGAAGATGGGTAGGTGTGAGATGAGCATCATAGGCGAGTCGTAGGAGGCATTGCCTCGAATGTAGTAGTTCGACTCGTTATACCAGCGGCTGTTGAGCAGCTGGAAGTGGCCGGTCCAGTCGTCCTCCCATCCTTGTGGCAGATTATTGGCACGGAACTTCTCGAAGTCAACAAAGTAGTTGGAGTTGCGCGCAGTGTAGAAACCCGCTCCGGCCCTGAGGTTCAGAATGCGCAGACTGTGCAGGTGGCGCTTGTAGGATGCATCAAACTCCCATCGCTCGTAGTCGAGATTGGAGTTCAGGAAATTTTTGATGCTCCGCTCGTAATTAGCTGTCAAAGTGGGGCCTTTGTGCCAAGGAGTGATGCGAAGAGTGAGTAGTGGGGCAAAGCTGGTGAACGAGTGCTCCATGCCTGCTTCCCTCATGAGCTTCTCGTCGGTTGATGTGCGCCTGTGATAGACTACACCCGTCATCACCTCCAGCCAGTCGAAGACACCGATGTTATTCACTACCTGGAGGTAGCGGTCGTTAAATTGAGGCATATCCACCTTGTGGTCCATCTTTTTATGGAAGTCTTCGGCCAGACTGCCGTTGGAGATGCGGTTGCCGTTGGCATACCTGATTTCTGCATAGCCGTTGCGCTTGGGATTATAGTTCATGCGCAGGGGAAGGTTGAAGTAGAACTGCCGTTGCTTGAAGTTATAGCCCAGCTGCGCGTTGAGGGTCAAGTAGCGATATGCGTTCCACGTGTATTGTACACCAACGTCGAGCTTGTAGCTGAGACCGTCGCTCTGGCTATACCCCAGATAGAAGGGGTTGAGTAGTGGCGACACGCGCATGCTGAAAGGTCCTGAACCTGTTCGGTGTCCGTTGACGAGGTTGTCTCCTATGATGTCCCAGCCAACCTCCTTCACCCAGTCCCAGTCTTTTGACTGTTTGGTCGTGTCTTTATGCTCTGCAGCCAGTTCCTTCATTCGCTGTTCGTCGAAGACATGATAGATGTCTTGATCCTCTGTTGACAGCGGAATAGGACGCAGCTCTGCCATTAGTTTACGGTCGGCTTCCTCCTTCAAAGTGTCGGGGAGGGTGGTAGGACAATTATATACCGCAGTGCAATGCGAGCTAATGCGATTGCCAAGAAACCTGAAGGTGGCCTCCGTGGTGCAGCGTGCTGGCAGTGGGGTTTGCTGGTCTTCCATATTCATCAGCGTAGAGACCTTGAATCTTATCATGTCGAATTCGCCCTCAAACTGTACGGACTGCAGGCGTCCTGTGGCATTGTCTACTATTGCCTGACCGCTGATGAGCTGTGTGTTAATGTTCCGGGGCTTAAAGCGAACGATGGCCAGATTGCCTTCCGCATAGTCAATGCTATAGCGGTAGAAACTCTTGTTCGACTTGTGGAATGGCGACAGCATGCTGCCCTGATAGATGGTCTCTTCGTAGAAGTTGGGGGTAATAGACTGAAAGATAGCAGGCATTGCTGTGCGCTGGCGAGGTATGGTGCCTGCCACTACCTGGCGATTCAGGTCGTAGTCATTGGTGTCGCGGAACTTAATCTTACAGTACGATTCTCCTATATATCGGCGGTCTCCTTTGGCAATGACATACATCGTCGGTACGAGGAATAGGGTAGGGTTGCGTCTTTCGGTTGTGAAACTGTAACAAAGGTAGATGTTCTGCTCCAGACCTTTCACTGACCGGGTGTAGTTGCGGTGGTAATTCCAAATACGGCTCAGTAGTGTAGAGTCCGATTTGGCTGAAAAACACATGCTGGGTATGAAAATCATCATACCCAGCATTATAGTTGAAATGAGTAGCTTCTGATTCACGCCTCCAAAATTACGAAAAAAAATTGGAGTTGCAAAATATTTAGCCCAAATATTTCATCAAGATACGTGCATTGCCAGAATCACGCAGTTTGGCAATGCTTTTCTCACGTATCTGGCGGACTCGCTCACGGGTTAGTCCGAGCTGGTCGCCTATCTCCTCAAGTCCTTTCTCGTGGCATCCAATGCCAAAGCACTCGCGGATGATGGTGATTTCACGCTCTTTCAGTACCTTCTGCAGTACGTTGTTGAGCTCCAGGGCCATCGATTCGTGGTCAACATGACGGTCGGTGCGCGAATCGTCGCCCGATGCCATCACGTCAAGCATACAGTTGTCCTCACCGTCTTGGAAAGGAGCGTCTATGGATACGTGGTGTCCATCGGCCATCAGGCTCTGACCAATCTTTTCTTCGTCCAGCTGTGTGGCATCGCTGAGCTCTGAGATAGAGGGATGACGCTGGTTTTCCTGCTCAAACTTATTTATCTCGTGGTTAATCTTGTTAAGGCTTCCCACCTGATTCAGGGGCAGTCGTACAATACGGCTCTGCTCGGCAATAGCCTGCAGGATGGACTGACGAATCCACCATACTGCATAGGAAATAAACTTGAAACCACGTGTCTCGTCAAACTTCTGTGCGGCCTTGATGAGGCCGATGTTACCCTCGTCAATCAAGTCAGTCAGCGTCAGTCCCTGATGCTGGTACTGCTTTGCAACAGATACTACGAATCGGAGATTGGCCGTCACCAGCTTGTCCTTGGCTCGCTCGCCTTCGGGACCGCCTTTGCGTATTTTCTGGGCCAGTTCGATTTCCTCGTCAATGCTGATTAGTGGAGCTCGGCCGATTTCTACCAAATACTTGTCCAGTGCTTCACTTGAGCGATTCGTAATACTCTTTTGAATCTTTAGTTGTCTCATCTGAAAAACTTCTCCTAAAATCGTTAACCGCCTGAATATCAGGCTTGTGTGATAAAATATACCTCTAAGGCGGTGCAAAGTTACAAAAAAAATCGGCTCGTTGTTACTCAAGAGCCGATTTTTTTTATTTAAAAAATATTAATGAGCCTTATTCGTAAGTCATGTTGATGTGTTTCTTAAGCTTGTCCACATAGGCGTCTATGGAGGCTACGGCTACAATGTTGACAACGTCTCTGACAGATGCTCCAAAGTCGATGAAGTGGATAGCTTTGTTCAGTCCCATTTGAATGGGGCCAATGATTTCCACGTCGGCATCCAGCATTTGAAGCATCTTGTAGCTGGAGCGTGCAGAGGTAAGGTTAGGGAATACCAGCGTGTTGACATCCTTGCCAAAGAGACGGGTAAACGGATACTGCTCGTCGCGTAGCTCACGATCCAAAGCGAAACCAATCTGCAGTTCACCGTCGATAGGAAGTTCGGGATAGTTTTCCTGCATATATTCCACAGCTTTCTTCACCTTCTTGGCTCCTTCATTTTGGTTGCTGCCAAAGTTGGAGTGGCTGATCATGCCAATCACTGGTTTCTCGTTGAAGAACCTCACACTTCTGCTGGCCAGCTTGGCAATGTCGATCAGGGTGTCTGTATCAGGATTCTCGTTCACCAGTGTGTCAGCGATATAGAGCGTACCACGTGCCGAGTTGATGATATGCATGGCGCCGAAGTGCTTGTACTGCGGACGTATTCCAATAACTTCGTTGACCACTTTAATGGTGTTGGAGTACTTGGTGTATAAGCCCGTGATGAAGGCATCTGCCTCACCGGTTTCCACCATCATCATTCCGAAGTAGTTGCGCTCGAACATCTTGTCGTTGGCCTCCTGAAAAGTGTATCCCTCACGTTGGCGCTTCTCTGTTAGAATGTGGGCATAGCGCTCGCGACGCTCCTGCTCTGATGGATGGCGCAGGTTGACAATCTCTATGCCCTCAATGTTCAGGTCAAGCTTGTCGGCCATCTTCTGCAGTACCTCATCGTTGCCCAGAAGGATGGGTTCGCAGATACCTTCAGCCTTGGCTTGTACGGCAGCCTTGAGCATGGTGGGGTGCACTGCTTCGGCAAAGACTACGCGCTGCGGGTGGGCTGCTGCTGTGGCATACAGCTTCTGCGTGAGCTTGGTCTCCTGGCCCAGCAGTACGCTGAGCGATCTTTTGTACTCGTCCCAGTCTTCGATCTTCTTGCGGGCCACTCCACTCTCGATGGCTGCTTTGGCAACTGCCGACGACACCTCAGTGATGAGCCGCGGGTCGACAGGTTTGGGGATGAAGTAGTTGCGCCCAAAGGTCAAGTTGTTCACCTTGTATACATCGTTCACCACATCGGGGACGGGCTGCTTGGCCAAGTCGGCAATAGCCAGTACGGCAGCCATTTTCATCTCCTCGTTGATGGCAGTGGCGTGAACGTCGAGTGCTCCACGGAAGATGTAAGGGAATCCGATGACGTTGTTAATCTGATTAGGATAGTCGGTGCGTCCTGTTGACATCAGCACGTCAGGCCGAGCTTCCATTGCATCTTCATAAGAGATTTCCGGTACGGGGTTGGCCAGTGCAAAGATGACAGGATCTTTGGCCATTGTCTTTACCATCTCTTTGGAGAGGACGTTTCCCTTTGACAGCCCCACGAAGACATCGGCACCTTTAACGGCCTCTTCCAAGGTGTGGATGTCAGTACGGTTGGTGGCAAAGAACTTCTTCTGTTCGTTCAGTCCCTCACGGCTGGTGGAGATGACACCTTTTGAGTCGAGCATCACGATATTCTCTTTCTGTGCTCCAAGTGCCATATAAAGCTTGGTGCAAGAGATGGCAGCAGCACCTGCTCCGTTGACGACAATCTTTACCTTCTTGATGTCCTTTCCGCATACTTCGAGGGCGTTTTTCAGTCCTGCAGCCGAGATGATGGCTGTGCCGTGCTGGTCGTCATGCATTACCGGGATGTCGAGGCTTTTCTTCAGGCGTTCCTCTATATAGAAACATTCAGGAGCCTTGATGTCTTCCAGGTTGATGCCGCCAAAAGTGGGGGCAATACGCTCTACAGCCTCACAGAACTTCTCAGGGTCTTTCTCGTCTACCTCAATGTCAAAAACATCGATACCGCCATATATTTTGAACAGCAGTCCCTTGCCTTCCATCACGGGTTTGCCGCTCATTGCTCCTATGTCTCCCAGCCCCAGCACGGCAGTGCCGTTAGAGATGACAGCTACCAGATTGCCCTTGTCCGTATAGCGGTAGGCGTCGTCAGGGTTTTGCTGGATTTCCAGACACGGATATGCCACGCCAGGCGAATAAGCCAGCGACAGGTCTGTTTGAGTACGATAAGCTTTGGTGGGCTTTACTTCGATTTTTCCGGGACGTCCCGCTTCATGATACTGCAGGGCGGCTTCTTTGGAGATTTTTACCATATTATGCGCGTATTATTAATAATGTACAATTTTTCTTTTCCACCGCAAAAGTAGTAAAAAGTGGTGAGAATCGTGACTTTTTTTAATCTTTTTAGGAACTTTGCATGCGAAACCTTATACTTATGCAGAAAAACTACATATTACGTTCGATAGAACTCTTTTATTGTGTCAGTTAGAATTCTGTAAACGAGAGGGGCATCAGCTGTTTGATGCCGTCCATGACGTAAACGCACTTCTCGCCGTAGAGCAGGATGCGGATAGGCTGTCGGTAGCGGGTCTCAGTCTCGATGATGACTTGACGGCAGACGCCGCAGGGGCTAACGGGCTCTTGGGTCAGGTTTCCGTTGGTGTCGCGAGCAGCGATGGCCAGCATCATCACGGGTTCGTCGGGATATTGTGCGCCAGCGGCAAACAGGGCGGAACGCTCTGCGCAGGTTCCGGCGGGGAAGGCGGCATTCTCCTGATTGCAGCCGATTATGGTCTGTCCGTTTTTCAGCAGTAAGGCTGCTCCCACGTTGAAGTGCGAGTAGGGTGCATACGAACGGCCGGCAGCCTCGATGGCCTGGTGTACCAACGACTGCTCCTGCTCATTTAATTCTGACATCTGGGCGGTGTAAATAGTAGTTTTTAGTGCTAATTCTTTCATATTGTTCCGATTTTTGTTGCAAATATAGTTATTTTTCTTTATTTTTGCAACTCAAATGGAAAGATTATTGATGAAACGGCTTATATTTTCACTTTTTGTGTTGATTGGCAGTACGGTGCATGTCCTTGCACAGTCGATGGTGTGGAATCAGCGCTATCAGGATTATTTCAATACTTATAAGGATGTGGCCATTGAGCAGATGCTTCAATACAAGATACCCGCCAGCATCACGCTGGCACAGGGTGTGCTGGAGTCTGGAGCGGGTAGGAGTGAGTTGGCACTGAGGGCTAACAATCATTTCGGCATTAAGTGTAACGGTTGGACGGGGCGTAAGAGCTACCATGATGACGACGAAAGGAATGAGTGCTTCCGTGCATACAACAGTGTCTATGAGAGCTTTCGCGATCATTCCATGTTTCTGACCACAAGTCAGCGCTACAGACGGTTGTTCCAGTTGAAACTGACCGATTATAAGGGATGGGCAAAGGGACTGAAAGCCTGTGGCTATGCCACCAGTCCGGTCTATGCCAAAAAGCTGATAGAGATCATCGAACTTTACAGGCTCTATGAGTACGATAAGGCCAAGGGCTTCGATGCTTTCCAAACACGTGAGATAGAGAGGGGCGTATTGCGCCAAGTCTTTGCCTTCAACGACAACTATTACGTATATGCAAAACGTGGCGACACCTACCGTAGCTTGGCCAAAGAGGTGGACATCTCGTATCGCAAGTTGGCTCGCTACAACGAGCGCGACAAGAATGACGCATTGGAGGAAGGTGAGGTGGTATGGCTGAAGAAGAAGGCTCGCAAGGCTCCCAAGAGCTATAAAGGTCGTCCTCATCGGGTGGCGGCAGGCGAGTCGATGTATACCATTGCCCAGAAATATGGAATCCGTGTGAAGTATCTCTATAAGATGAACGACCTAAGTCCCGACTATCAGATCAGGGTAGGCGACTTGCTGAGAGTAAGATAGCCGGCTGTCGACAGCAGAATCATTGCTGTCAGTCTTTTAGCAGCTTGGCCAGGAAGGAATCCAGATCCTTGTCAAGTCCTGCCATCAGTTCCTTGTCAATGATGACAGTGTCGTCGTCTACCAGATATAGTTCGGCTAAATGCTCGTGTTCGTCGTTCTCCAGCACGAAGGAGTAGGGGCGCAGGATAGACATGCCCTCAATCAGTTTCTTGTTTTTGTTGAGCTGGCTGCGCAGCACGTTGGCTACATCGTTGTAAAAGTTGTCTTCCTTATTGTCAATCCACTGCTCCACAACGCAACGGTTGATTTCCTTGTCATCATCGTCGAATGCCACCAGCTCTCCCGTCTCCTGTGTGACGCGCAGATGGATGTCGGTCAGTATGCTGGCCTCTTCCTGTGCAGGGAACTTGGCTGCAATCTTGTTGAGTGCACGTTCCACCTGTTGCAAGGTCTGTTCGGTTGCTTTCATTTCTTCTATTCTTTTTTGTTATCTGATTGCAAAATTATGAAAAAGATAGGAGAAATGCAAGTGATTGTGACTTTTTTTCGAAAAAAAGTATATGTTTACGTTAATAATTCATATTTTTATCGTACCTTTGCATTTGCAAACTCGAGATTGCAAAACTAATGAGTACTAAAATAAGTCATTCTGGTATCGTAGAGAGTGTCGATGGAGACTGCGTTCACGTTCGCATAGTCCAAACCTCAGCTTGTGCAGCCTGTAAAGTGGCAGGCTATTGCAATGCTGCCGAATCAAAGGAGAAGGTGGTCGACGTGCATTGTGCCGACAGCGGTTCCTATCAGGTGGGCCAGCAAGTGGTGGTGGCTACATCGGGCAGAGTGGCCGCGCGTGCCTTGTTATGGGGGTTCGGTGTGCCATTCATCATCCTGGTTGGCGTGTTGTTCGTAGTGCTTCAGCTTACAGGCAGCGAGGGTATGGCGGCACTCAGTGCTATAGCGGCTCTTATACCTTATTATTTTATTTTATGGCTTCTGCGCGACAAGATGCGCGAGCAGCTCGCATTCTCTATTGAGAGATACTAAAGACCAAGAGTGCAATAATTCAAACTAAAACAAATAAAAAAAACAAGTAACTTTATGAATTTCATTCTAATTGCAGTATTGGTGCTGGGCGCTATCGGACTGATAG
>Ga0247608_10008169_pt1 | contig 10617 bp, 10 predicted proteins | sample 176DNAGHGlowgp2_FD_193490 | JGI IMG/M metagenome (GOLD analysis project Ga0247608, IMG submission 193490) | Sheep rumen microbial communities from Palmerston North, Manawatu-Wanganui, New Zealand - 1766 DNA GHGlow gp2 | ecosystem: Host-associated > Mammals > Digestive system > Stomach > Rumen ... | reverse complement strand
TGGTGATGTGTCCTAATGGCGACGGCAGGCTTGCCACGTTGCGCATGTCGCCGGCGATGTCTGCCAGTCGCTTCTCAGTCAGCTGCAGACGGTCGTAGAGCGGGTTCTTCTGGTCCATCTTGGCCAAGTCTGCGGCGTTGGCGGCCAGGATGCGTTCCTGCTGGTCGATGATGGCGTCGGCCACAGCCAGCAGCATCTCGTTACGCTGCTGGTCGCTGAGCAGTGCCAGGCTTTTGCTGGCGTGCTTCACTTTCTTGAATGTCTCCTCTAATAGCATAGTCTTCTCTTTGTATATACTGCGTGCAAAAGTGCTTATTTTCTGATAACCTGCGACCTCATTGCAGGGGTGCAACGGGCTAGAAAGTCGTCCTGCGACCCCATTGCAGGGGTGCAACGGGCTAGAAAGTCATCCTGCGACCTCATTGCAGGGGTGCAAACTCCGTATGGGGAGTGGTTTCCGGGTGTTCCGTCAGGTCGATGAGGATGTTGTCGCGCTTGCCGTTGGCAATGATGACGCGGATGCCTGCCTGCTGGACGCGGACGGCTGTGGCGTACTTCGACTGCATGCCGCCGCGTCCGGCCGAGCTCTTCTCGGTCTGGATGTAGTCGGAGAGGTCGGTGCCGGGCAGCACCTCCTTGACGAGCTGCGACTGGGGGTCGGCGGGGTTGCCGGTGAAGATGCCGTCGATGTTCGAGAGGAGGATGAGCGTGTCGGCCTGCATCATCTGGGCGATGAGCCCCGAGAGCTCGTCGTTGTCGGTGAACATCAGCTCGGTGACTGAGACGGTGTCGTTCTCGTTGACGATGGGCAGCACGCCGTTCTCCAGCATCACCCGCATGCAGGCCTGCTGGTTGCGGTACTGCTCGCCGGGCTCGAAGTTCTCCTTCATGGTGAGCACCTGGCCTACGTGGATGTGGTACTCGCGGAACAGGTCGTAGTAGAGTCCGATGAGTTTGGCCTGGCCCATGGCGGAGAACAGCTGGCGCTGCTCCACGGAGTCCAGCTCGTGCTCTATGTCCAGTTCGCGGCGTCCGCAGGCCACGGCACCCGACGACACCAGTATGACCTCGCACCCTTTGGAGCGCAGCCAAGCTATCTGGTCGACCAGTGCCGACATGCGCGTCACGTCGAGCCGCCCGTCGGGGCGCGTCAGTGCATTCGAGCCTATCTTTACAACGATTCGTTTCATTTCTCCTTTACAGATTCTTTTTGATTTCTTCTGCCACGTCCTTCGTCCAGGCAGCGTCGTAACCAGCGTTCACGTGGAGGTAGCCCTGACTTGATGTGGCGATGATGACTTGATATTCGCCAGGAGCGTAGGGCGTACCGCTGTTGTTGAAGGTGACGCCGGTGATGTCGATCTTGTCGATACGGCGTCCTTCCACGACGAGAAAGGCCTTGTAAGCGAGTATGACTCCCAACGCCTCATTGGCGCGCGCTGCATTTAGAAGTATCACGTCCTCGGGCTCGCCGTACTGTGCAGTGAGCTCGTCAACGGTCATTTCTGACGGTTTGGGGGCTTCGTTGACATCCGTGCCCCGCTTACGCTGTATGAGATTGATAATAGCAGCTACCAATAGTACGATGACGGCAGGGATGAAGTAACCAGCCACCGCTGCTGCTATTGCAATCGCACCCAGGAAGATTTTTCGTTTCATATCCTTAACTCTTCACTTCTCACTTCTCACTTCTCCGCGTCCTTCTGCCGGATTTCCACGCGGCGGATTTTGCCGCTGATGGTCTTCGGCAGTTCATCGACAAACTCGACGATGCGGGGGTATTTGTAGGGAGCGGTCTCCTTCTTGACGTGCTGCTGCAGTTCCTTGACGAGGTCGTCGCCGGCCTTGTCTTTCCACTCCTTGCCGAGCACGACGGTGGCCTTGACCACCATGCCGCGGATGTCGTCGGGCACGCCGGTGATGGCGCACTCCACAACGGCGGGGTGGGTCATCAGGGCACTCTCCACCTCGAACGGGCCGATGCGGTAGCCCGAGGACTTGATGACGTCGTCGATGCGTCCCTCGAACCAGTAGTAGCCGTCCTCGTCGCGCCAGGCCATGTCGCCGGTGTGGTAGATGCCGTCGTGCCACGCCTCGCGGGTCTTCTCTTCGTCGCGGTAGTAGCCCTTGAACAGGCCGATGGGCTTCTTGTCGCCCACGCGCACCACAATCTCGCCCTTCTCACCGTCCTCGCACGGGGTGCCGTCGGCACGCAGCAGGTCGATGTCGTACTGCGCGTTGGGGATACCCATTGAGCCGGGTTTCGGCGTCATCCACGGGAAGGTGCCCAGCGTCATGGTGGTCTCGGTCTGTCCGAAGCCTTCCATCATCTTGATGCCCGTCTTCTCGTAGAACTTGTCGAACACGGCGGGGTTGAGGGCCTCGCCGGCCGTGGTGCAGTATTCCAGTGACGAGAGGTCGTAGCGCGACAGGTCCTCGCGTATCATGAAACGGTAGATGGTGGGCGGGGCGCAGAACGACGTGACGCGGTATTTCTCTATCTGGCGCAGCAGCGTGTCGGCGTTGAACTTCTCGTGGTCGAACACGAACACGGTGGCGCCGGCAAACCACTGGCCGTAGAACTTGCCCCAGACGGCCTTGCCCCATCCGGTGTCGGCCACGGTGAGGTGGAGCGACCCCTCGTGGAGGTTGTGCCAGAAGACACCCGTGGTCAGGTGGCCCATGGCGTAGAGGTAGTCGTGGGCCACCATCTTCGGCTCGCCGCTGGTGCCGCTGGTGAAGTACATGAGCATGGTGTCGCTGTTGTTGTTGACGAAGGCGGGGCGCCGGAACGGGGGTGCCTGCTGCCACTCGCCTTGCCAGTCGTGGAATCCGGCGGGGATGGGTTTGCCGTGGTCGGTAATGGTGATATACTGCTTCACCGTGGGGCTCTCAGGCATGGCCTTCTGTATTTCGCCCACCACGTAGGCATCGTCGACGCAGATGATGGCCTTCACCGAGGCCCGCGTGTTGCGGTAGACGATGTCGTGCTTGGTCAGCATGTGGGTGGCGGGAATGACCACGGCGCCTATCTTGTGCAGGGCCAGCATGACCACCCACCACTCGTAGCGGCGCTTGAGGATGAGCATGACGGGGTCGTTCTTGCCGATGCCCAGCGTCTGGAGGTAGCTGGCGGCCTGGTCGCTCTGCTCCTTCAGCTGCCGGAAGGTGGTGCGTATCTCCTCGCCCTGGTCGTTGGTCCACAGCAGTGCCAGCCCGTCGGGCCGTTCTATGGCCCACTGGTCCATGACGTCGTAGGCGAAGTTGAAGTTCTCGGGGACGATGAACTCCAGGTGTTGGTTGTAGTCCTCCACGGAGGTGAAGCTCGTCTGCTTCAGGAATCTCTCTATCATAATATACTCTTTGCTTTTTGCAGCTGACCGGCACGCACCGCCACGGACAGTGCGTGCTGCTGCGTGCAGGCCGGCTGCTTACTGATTACTCTACCGTGAACGCCAGGAAGCGCACGGCCTTGTCGCCGACGGCCAGCATGCCGTGGGGCTTGGTGGAGTCGAAGTAGATGCTGTCGCCCTCGCCGAGCACGATGGTCTTGCCGCCGATGTAGAGCTCCATCTTGCCCTCAAGCACCAGGTTGAACTCCTGGCCCTGGTGGGTGTTCTTGTAGATGGTGCGCACGCCGGGCTTGGGCTCTACGGTGACGATGAACACGTCGGCCTTGTGGTTGACGAATCCGCTGACCAGGCTCTGATACTTGTATGCCTTGGTGCGCTCTATGCTCACGCCTTGGCCGCGCCGCACCACGAAGTACGACTTCATGTGGGGCGTCTCGGCAAAGATGAGCTCCTCGGTCGAGATGCCATACTTGCGGGCTATCTTCATCAGGTTCGAGATGGTGATGTCCACCTCGCCCCGCTCTATCTTCTCATACTTCTCGGCGCTGATGCCGATGGTGTCGGCCATCTCGCTGACGGGAATGTCGAGCACGTCGCGCAGTCCGCGCAGCCGCTCGCCTATCTGTTTCAGTTGTTCGTCCATAGTCTTTGCCCCCTAAGTCCGGGGGGTGGGGGTCTGAACAAGCGTTTATCAGACCGCTATTCTATAGTTTATACTGGGCCTGCGCTTGTTCAGACCCCCAACCCCCTTGTTTAGGGGGCTTTCGTGCCGGCCTTCAGTCCGCGTATCACCGCCGAGGTGAATCCGGCATGCTCCATCTCGTTCAGACCACGGATGGTGACGCCGCCGGGCGTCGTCACCAGGTCGATGGCGGCCTCGGGGTGCAGGCCCGTGGCCTCCAGCAGCGTCACGGCACCCTTCATGGTCTGCATCACCACCTGCTTGGCCTGGTCGGCCTTGAAGCCCAGCTCTACGCCGCCCTCGGCGGCAGCACGCACGTAGCGCATGGCGTAGGCTATGCCGCATGAGGCCAGCGTAGTGCCGGCGGCCAGCAGCTTTTCGTCTACCACGAGGGTCTGGCCCATCGAGTCGAGCAGCGCCTTCAGCTGGTCGGTCTGACCGGTGGTGGCGTTGACGGGCGACAGGAAGGTCATCGAGGCCTGCTGGGCTATGGCGATGTTGGGTATGCAGAGCCACAGGGGCGGCAGCTGGCCGTCCTTTTCGAGCCACTCGCTGAGCTGCTGGCCGCTGATGCCGGCGGCCACGACCACCAGCAGCTGACGGTCGTAGTCGAGCACCTTCCTGATGCCGCGCACCACCTGTTCGACGAGCCACGGCTTGACCACCACAAAGACGATGTCGCCGCCGATGGCTGCCACGCGGTTCTCGGTGGTGATGTTGGCACCGCTCTGGGCAAAGCGCTCCACGGCGTGCCGCGAGGCATCGCTGACGCAGATGTCCTCGTTGCTGACATAGCTGCCCTTGAGCAGCCCCTCTACGATGGCGCCACCCATGGCGCCGGCTCCGATGACGGATATCTTCATAGCTTCTTGAGTACGTTGGTGAATCGGTCTATAAACTGGTCGGCCTCGCCCTTGCTGAGGCACAGCGGCGGCAGCAGGCGCAGCGTGCTTTGGCCGGCGCAGCCCGTGAAGCAGTGCTCGTCGTAGATGAGCGGCAGCCGCACGTCCTTGTGCGGCACGTCGAGCTCGATGCCTATCATGAGGCCACGGCCGCGCACCTCCTTGACATGGCTGCCCCAGGCAGCTCCGCCGCCGCCGTCGGTGGCGTGGCCGGTGGCACACACCGCCCGCAGCTGCTCCATGAGGTAGGTGCCCACGGTGTTGGCATTCTCCACGAGGCCCTCGCCCTCAAACACGTCGAGCACGGCCAGTGCGGCCGCACACGCCAGGTGGTTGCCGCCGAAGGTGGTGCCCAGCTGGCCGTAGACGGGCTCAAAGTCGGGGCTGATGAGCACGCCGCCCATCGGAAAACCGTTGGCGATGCCCTTGGCCACGGTGATAATGTCGGGCCGGATGCCCAGCCACTGGTGGGCAAAGAACTTGCCGCTGCGGCCGTAGCCGCACTGTATCTCGTCGCAGATGAGCGTCGCACCGTAGCGCTTGCAGGCGTAGGCCAGGTCCTGGGCAAACTTGGGCGTGGCCATCTGTATGCCGCCAACGCCCTGGATGCACTCCAGGATGACGGCACACACGCCGCCCCGCGACAGCTCGCGCACCCACGGCTCGATGTCGTTCAGCGGCAGGAAGCGCACGTGGTGGTTGTCGTTCAGCGGGGCCACTATCTTGGGGTTGTTGGTCACCTCCACGGCCAGCGACGTCCGGCCGTGGAAGGCTTTCTCGCACGCCAGGATGCGCATGGCGCCGGGGTTCTTGAACGATGCCAGCTTCAGCGCGTTCTCGTTGGCCTCGGCACCGCTGTTGATGAGAAACAGCTGGTAGTCGTCGTAGCCGCTGATTTTGCCCAGACGCTCGGCCAGCCGCTCCTGCAGCCGGTTGACGACCGAGTTGGAGTAGAAGCCCAGCTGCTGCAGCTGGCGGCTCACCTCGGCGACGTAGTGCGGGTGGCTGTGGCCTATCGATATGACGGCATGGCCGCCATAGAGGTCCAGGTACTCCTGGCCCTTGTCGTCCCATACCTTGCAACCTTGGCCCCTGACGATATTCACGTCGAACAGGGGGTAGACGTCGAATAGTTTCATCTTGCTTTCTCTTTACGTTAAATCGCTGCAAAGGTACACCAAATATCTGACAATGCCAACTTTCCGCCCTCTTTTTTGCAACTTTACGCCATTCCTTGTGCGCCTCGCTGCATATTCATGCACTAATGGGCTCCGCGCCCCGTCCGCAGCCGCTCGGCCGTCCGCCTCCCGCGCAGCCGTCCGCCGTCCGTGCTTGCCCTGCCGTAGCGTTCGTGCGCAGCCGTCCGCCGTCCGTGCTTGCCCTGCCGTAGCGTTCGTGCGCAGCCGTCCGCCGTCCGTGCCCGCCCTGCCATAGCGTTCGTGCGCAGCCGTTCCCCGGCTGCGTTAGGCCTGCCCAAACCGGGAGACACCCCCGCCCAAACTGGGAGACACCCCCGCCCAAACCTATTAGCAGCGCCCGCTGCTAATATCAGTAGCGCCCGCTGCTAATATTGGCAGCGGGCGCTACTGATATCGTCAGCGGGCGGTGATGACCCTCGTCGGGCTGGTTTCTGGTTCGGACGGCCACGATGGCAAGTAAACCGTCAGCCTCCCGTTCTACAGGCAAAGGTACGAAAAAATAGCATGAAAACCAAGCCTTCGTGTGAAAAAATATGCTTCATGCAGCTGACTTGCCGAGGCGGCAACAGCCTGTTGGTGCCGCTGAGGGGTCGTCGTGGCTGGCTAAAAGGCGGAAGCCTTCAGGCGCAGGCCGGCCGTCTCATCGATGCCGAACATCAGGTTCATGTTCTGCACGGCCTGGCCCACGGCACCCTTTAGCAGGTTGTCGATGCAGCAGACCGCGAGCAGCTGGTCGTCGTACTTCTCTACATACACCACGGCCTTGTTGGTGCCCACCACCTGCTTCAGGTCGGGACTCTTGGACACGACATGCGTGAAGGCGGCATCCCGGTAGTAGTCGGCATAGAGCCGTTGCACCTGCTCGACGGGCATGTCGCAGCGGGCGTAGGCCGTGACGAAGATGCCACGGGCGAAGCAGCCGCGCTGGGGGATGAACAGCACGCGGCCGTCGTAGCCTTTGTGCAGCTCCTGGATGGTCTGGTTGATTTCCAGCAGGTGCTGGTGGGTGAAGGTCTTGTAGACCGAGATGTTGTCGTTGCGCCACGAGAAATGGGTCGTGGCACCGGGCTTCTGACCGGCACCCGTGCTGCCCGTAATGCCGTTTACGTGGATGTCGCCGCTGATGATGCCGCCCTTCAGCGCGGGCAGCAGCGCCAGCTGGATGCAGGTGGCAAAGCAGCCGGGGTTGGCGGTGTGGGTGGCGGTGCGTATCTGCTCGCGGTGGGTCTCGGGCAGCCCGTAGACGTAGTCGTGGTTGCCACGAATACGGAAGTCCTGGGCCAGGTCGATGATTCTCACGCCGGCGGGGATGGTGTGCTCCTTGAGGAACTGCTCGCTCTTGCCATGGCCGAAGCAGAAGAATACCACGTCTACCTGGTCGAAGGGCATCTCGCTCGAAAACGTCAGGTCGGTATCGCCGATGAGTCCTTCGTGGACTTCGGCCACGGGGTTGCCGGCATTGCTCTCTGAGTGGGCAAAGACTATCTCTGCACCGGGGTGGTTCAGCAGCAGGCGGATGAGCTCGCCGCCCGTGTAGCCTGCCGCACCTAATATGCCAACTTTTATCATACTATCTCTTTTCGTCTTTGTGGATGCCATAGTAAACACGCAGCGGCGTGGAACTGACCTTGATGAATCCCTTGGCCTCGTCGGCAGTCCAGCCGGTCTGCGTCTCGCCATATTCACCAAGCTTCGACTTCGTCAGGTCGTTGGCCGAGTCTATGCCCACTGTCTCGAAACCGTAAGGGCGCAGCTTCAGAATGGCCGTGCCGCTGACGTTGCGCTGGCTGCTGGTCAGCATGGCCTCGATGTCGGGCATCACGGGCTCCAGATACTGGCTCTCGTGCAGAAACATGCCATACCAGTTGGCCACCTGGTCCTTCCAGTACTGCTGCCACTTCGACAACGTCGACTTCTCAAGCAGACGGTGGGCCTCGATGATGAGCTTCGGGGCGGCGGCCTCAAAGCCTACGCGACCCTTGATGCCGACGATGGTGTCGCCCACGTTGGCATCGCGGCCAATGGCATACGAGGCGCCTATATCCTCTATCTTCTGGATGGCCTGCACCTTGTCGGCAAACGGCTCGCCATTGACGGCAGCTATCTCGCCCTTCTCGAAGGTAATCTTGAGCAGCTGCTCCTGGGCCTTGGCGGTGACGTGCTTCAGGTAGGCTTCCTCGGGCAGACCCTGGGTCGGGTCGAGCAGCTCGCCGCCGCAGATGCTCGTGCCCCAGATGCCTACGTTGTACGAGTACTTCAGCTTGGCGAAGTCGGCCGAGAAGCCATGCGCGTTCAGGTAGTCTACCTCCTCCTTGCGCGTCAGCTTCTGGTCGCGCGTCAGGGTGATAATCTCCACGCCGGGGGCCATCACAAGGAATGTCATGTCAAAGCGTATCTGGTCGTTGCCGGCACCCGTACTGCCGTGGGCAATGGCGTCGGCACCTATCTCCTTGGCATAACGGGCGATGGCTATGGCCTGAAAGATGCGCTCGCTGCTCACGGAGATGGGGTAGCAGTTGTTGCGCAGCACATTGCCGAATATCATGTCCTTCAGCGACTTCGCGTAATACTCCTGCGTGACGTCGAGCGTCACGTACTTCACGGCGCCCAGCTTGTAGGCGTTCTCCTCGTTGGTCTGAAGCTGCGCGGCGCTGAAACCGCCGGTGTTGGCACACGCAGCATACACATCCCAGCCGTCCTGGGTCAGCTTCATCACGGTATAACTGGTGTCAAGGCCACCAGAAAAGGCCACTACTACTTTCTTGTTTGCCATACTTCTTATCATGTGTTTATTGTTATTACTGGTTTACACTTCCGGCGGCTCAGGGCCTGGGCGCACAGGACAACGGCGCAGCCAGGGCTCACGAACCTATTCGGGCAGCGACTTGATACGTGCAAGCACGTCTTCGGGTATCTTTGCAGGAAGGTGCTCCTCGGGGTCGTAGAGCATCGCCGTGCAGATGCAGTATTTGCGACCCGTGCGGTGTAGTACATCTACGTTGATGCAGCCCTCGCAACCGTGCCAGAAGGCTTCGTCGTCCGTCAGGTCGGCAAAGGTCACGGGCTGATAGCCCAGCTCGGTGTTCATCTTCATCACGGCGGCACCGCTGGTGAGGGAGAATATCTTGGCGTGGGGCCAACGGGTGCGGGCCAGCGAGAAGGTCATGTCCTTGATGCGCTTGGCTACACCCAGACCGCGAAAGTCGGGGTGGACTATCAGGCCCGAGGTCGTCACATACTGCTTGTTGCCCCAGGTCTCGATATAGCTGAAACCGGCAAAACGCTCTCCGCAAAGGGCTATCACGGCCTTAGCCTCCTTCATCTTGGTGGCTATGTACTCATGAGTGCGCTTCGCAATACCCGTGCCTCGTACTTTCGCCGCGTCGGCTATCGTCTGGAGGATGGTGTCTACGTATGCCTCATGCTCAGGGCCTGCTACAAATATCTCTATCGTCTTGTCTTCCATCTGATTACTGTGTCTGCGTTGTGATTATTTCATGTTCGGAACCACCTCGCTCAGGGCTTCAATGACTTCGTCCTGACTGACACCTTCCCTAACGACGATAAATATGGTGTCGTCGCCGGCTATGGTGCCCAGAATGGAGGCGATGTTGTTGTTGTCTATGTTGTACGCTATCGAGCTGGCATAGCCTGGACGGGTCTTTATAACACCCATGTTGCCCGAAAAATGAATACTCAGAAATCCGGGCACCTGCATCATCTCACGGGCCGTAAGCGGCGTGGTTACTCGCTTGTACATCGTGTCGTTGGGCAACACATATACATAGTTGCCGCGCATGGTCGCTGCCTTGGCCACCTTCAGCTGCTTCAGGTCACGGCTTAGTGTGGCTTGAGTCAGCTGAAAGCCTTCTTTCTTTAAGGCTGCCAACAGCTCGTCCTGGCTACCCAGCTCCTGGCTCGAAATTATCATCCGAAGGGCTTCTAATCGGTCACTCTTAACTTTCATCTCGGTATATTTATTCGTTTGAGGGTGCAAAATTATGCAAAATGACGCAGACGGCCAAACATTCGGCTTGCTTTTTTGCATTATTTCACCTTTTGAGCTCTGTTCGAACCGCTTATCGTTCGGTGAACACTCCGCAATCAGACATGGTCGGCTCCTGCCGCTAGTACTTGTCTGTCTATGGCAACGACGCCCGTCTCAATATCGTTTCCTTGCAGCTCGCCTATATTATATAATAAGGTGTAGAGAGCCTCCTTTCCTGTCCGGAAACGGCCCGCCAATTGTGATAAAGTGTTAAATAAACAAAATTATCGGGACAAACATTTGGCTGGTCCAAAAAAACAATGTACCTTTGCACCCGCTTTCAGACAGAGACCTGTTTGCAAGGCACATTACGAAAGAGTTCTTTGAAAGAATTACATAGACGAAGAGAAAAGTAGTACAAGAAGCAGGGACGCATGCCCGGCCTTATGTGGCTGTTGGCAATGCTGTCTCTGGGTAACAGAAGACTTAACCG
>Ga0247608_10008168_pt1 | contig 10617 bp, 3 predicted proteins | sample 176DNAGHGlowgp2_FD_193490 | JGI IMG/M metagenome (GOLD analysis project Ga0247608, IMG submission 193490) | Sheep rumen microbial communities from Palmerston North, Manawatu-Wanganui, New Zealand - 1766 DNA GHGlow gp2 | ecosystem: Host-associated > Mammals > Digestive system > Stomach > Rumen ... | reverse complement strand
ACAACTTCAGACTGTTCTTCTATGGCAACGACAATACTGGTGTAGAGACAGTTATCAATATTGGTAAGCCTGCAAAGGTACAGTACTTCACACTCGACGGACGTCAGGTCAGCGTAGCTCGCAAGGGCCTCTTCATCCGTAAGACAACTATGGACAACGGCACGGTCGTTGTAAGAAAGATTCAAAAGTAAGAATGATTCGTCTAACGAAAATTCCGATACCCTAAATAAGGAATCGGGGGGGGCTGAAAGCCCTCTCCGAATCCTTCGTTTTATTAATTACCTAAAAACCAAAAAACCAAATGACCCAAAACAATCCTACAACGCGTGACAAACGTAACAAAAGTAAACCAACGGCCCTCAGATGGCTGTTACCCAAAATAAGAAACCACACGCCGTAAGGCGACAACATATATAGAATAAAGTAGTAGTAAACAATAATAACTTAAAATAACAATTTAATAAAAACTATGAAGTGTAACACTATCTTAGAGCAAGGACGAAGCGTAGCTTTGGCTGCCTGCGCACTGCTGATAGGAGCATCGGTGATGCAGTCGTGTAAAGATGACGACTTGATTCTCACCGGCCAGCCTTCTTGGTTGGGTAACTCTATCTATGAGCGGTTGCAAGACGAAGGTACCTACAAGTACACGTTGCGTCTTATTGATGACCTGGGCGAGACGGATGTGCTCAGCCACACAGGTTCGAGAACATTGTTTGTTGCTGCTGACAGTGCTTATGAGGCCTGGTTCAAGAACAACAAATGGGGTGTTAGTAAGTATGAGGACCTCACGTTGCCTCAGAAGAAACTGTTGTTGAGAAACTCAATGATCGACAACGCTTATCTGCTGGAGCTGATGTCCAATGAGACGGCTGAGGGCGATGCTGCTACTCCTGAGTGGGGACGCACCATGCGTCGTACAACGTCTGCATCGGCTTACGACTCAGTGTATGTGATGCAACCTAGTGAGATGCCCGATAATGCATATTGGGCCAGTAAGCGTGGCGGAAATGCCATCCGTATCTTGAAGGATGTCACCGAAGCCCCAATGATTCACTTCTTGCCAGCCTATCTGCAGAATCACAAGATTACTGCGGAAGACCTGAACCTGCTGACAAACCGTCGTGCCACCAGTATCAACGAGGCATGGGTCAACGGCGTGAAGGTGGTTAACTCTGGTGACCCCGAGAAAAAGAAGGTTGACTACGACGTAACCTGTAAGAATGGTTATATCCAGAAAGTGGAGCGAGTCATCGAGTCAAGCCCCAACATGGCTCAGATCATCTATAGTGATGATGATATGAGCACATGGGCTCACCTGCTCGATCGCTATGCTATCCCTTATTTCGATAAGACGTTGTGGCAGGATTATAATAAGAACTACAAGAACAACGACTCTCTGTTCGTACTGCGCTATGCTGCTAAGTCATATTATAACGGAAGCGGCAAGACAACGATCGAACGTTCGAACTATGACTCTTCAAGCGATAATGGTAAGTATGTCTATAACGACGAGCGTACCACTACGAAGACCGTGATTCCTTACGATGAGTTGTTGCGCTTTGACCCAGGATGGAACCAGTATATTGATGACAACCAGCAGAACACCCTGCATAATGATGCCGGTATGATGATCGTTCCTACCAATCAGGCTGTTCAGGAGTGGTGGAATGGTCCTGGTAAGTCTCTGCAGGATGAGTATGGTACACTGGATAATGTGCCTACATCTATTATTACTGAGTTGATCAACGTCAACATGATTCCTACATTCTCAACCTTTGTTCCTTCTAAGTTCGCCAGTGTGCTGAACGATGCTAAGGAGCCTCTGGGTATTACCAAGGATGATATCGTACAGTGCTACATGGGTTGTAACGGTGTGGTTTATAAGGTTGGTAAGGTGTTCACACCGGCATTGTTTGCCTCAGTAGCATATCCTGCTCTGGCTCATGCTTCTACGATGAACATTATCTATAGCATCATCGATGGACGTACCTTCAAGCCCTATCTGCTGTCAATGGACTCAAAGTATGCTTTGATTCTTCCTTCAAACAATGCCATGCAGTTCGTGCTTGACCCTGCATCTTTCGGTAGAAGTACTACTACAGATGATGTGAAGGTCGAGACTCCATATCTCCTTGAGTTCACCTTCAACTCTGAGAAACAGCAGTTGGAATGTGTACGCTATAAATCTACGATTGGCGATAATGGCGAGATTATCAAAGGCGATAAGTTGGGCGAGGTTGGTAGCGCAGGATTCAGAAATCGTCTGTTCGACAGCATGATGAACTACCTGATTATTGTGCTCCCTGATCAGAATATGACTGTGGAGAAATATATCGATGCTGGCTATAGCTTCTTCAAGACTAAGGGTGGTGGTCTGATCAAGGCTACTAAGGTTGGTGGCAAAGTGCAGTTCCAGGGTGGATGGCAGGTTGAGCACAACCGCAATATCCCTGCTGTTGATCGTTACGACATGGATAACGGTTCTTCTTACTTGGTTGATGATATGATGCCTATAGCTTCACAGAAGTCTGTTTATATCACCTTGCAGGAACACCCCGAATTCTCTAAGTTCCTCACCATGATGGAGAACGACTACAACAATGTGTTGTCTAATCTGTTGAACAACAAGTATTCTGCCGGTCAGTCGTGGGTGGCAAGTAAGAACCTCCGTCTGCTCGATAACTATAACTACACGGTGTATGTGCCTACTAACGAGGCTATTCAGAAGTTGCAGGACGAGAAGATCCTGCCTACTGATGAGGAACTGGACCGTGGAGATTTTGATGTGAAGAAGGCCCTTGATCCTAAGGTGGACAGCATCTGTCTCGCTGAAGGCTGGTATGAGGAGTCTGCAAGCGATAAGGTGAAGGCTGACATCCGTGCCAAGGTGGTTGAGACAATGACAACTATCATGTCTGACTTCATTCGTTATCACGTACAAGACCACTCTGTGGCTATCGGTATGGTGCCCGAGGTTGAGGTTGACGATAATGGTAATGTCACAAATTATAAGTCTCACACCTCATTCGAGAGTATGAAGCGCGACTTGGAGACAGGTCGATTCATTCCTCTGGAGGTAAACTTCACAAATTCAAATATGACTGTCAAGGACAAGGTTGGCGCTACCCATCATGTTGTGACGGACAATGGTCTCTACAATCTTCAATGCCGTGAGTACTGGTTCGAAGGAAAGAATACTGAGGTGAATGCCTCTCTGTTCATGGCCAGTGACGTTGTGGTACATCAGATTGACGGTGTACTCATGTCAGCTGCGAAGAGACCTTGGCGTGACATTGTGAAAGAAGCACTTGGTATTGAATAATAAGATAGGAGGAACTAACGTATGAAAATACTGAAATCTGTTATAATGACAATCGCGCTCCTGCTGTCTACAACACTGAGCGCACAGAATATCACTTCGGTACACGGTACACTGAGCGATGACATGGGTCCGCTGATGGGTGCCACCGTATGTGAAATCGATGCTACCGGACGTATCATCGAGTCGGCCCTCACCGACTTGAACGGTAACTTTACGATGAAGATCCGTAATACAAAGGATAAGATTCGTTTCAGTTACGTAGGTTTGCAGACTGTGACAATGCCTATCAACAAGACAACCTATGTCTTGATGATGAAATCAAAGACCAAGCTGAAGGAGGTGACCGTTACCTCTAAGCGTCGTATGCAGGGTAACTCACTGCCTATCCCTCAGCGAGAAATCTCTTATGCTACACAGACCATCTCCATGAAGGAGTTTGAGGGTCTGGGTATCACCTCTGTCGATGAGGCCCTGCAGGGACGTATTGCCGGTCTGGATATTATCGGTAACTCTGGTAACCTGGGTTCTGGTTCTACCATGCGTCTGCGTGGTGCTTCGTCAATCTCTACGTTGACAGATGCTAACCCGCTGATCGTTGTGGATGGTAATATCCGTGAGGTTAACCTCGACAACTTCGATATGGCTGGTGCCAATGATGAGAAGTTTGCTGAACTGCTGAACATCAACCCTGAGGATATCGCATCTATCACCGTGCTGAAGGATGCTGCTGCAACAGCTATCTATGGTTCACAGGGTGGTAACGGTGTTATCGAGCTGACCACCAAGCGTGGTGTGCGCGGTGCACCAAAGGTGACCTACTCTCTGAAGCTCACCGGTACCTATCAGCCTGAAGGTTACGACCTGCTGAATGGTGACGACTACACCATGATGCTGAAGGAGGCTTACTTCAACCCCCGTCAGAATGATAACGCATCTAACAAGTATGCTATCCCTGAGATCAACTATGTGGACGATCCTTCAATCCTGGCAGACTGGCGTCAGTATCGTGCTAATACCGACTGGCGTGACGCTGTCACACAGTGGGGTCTGCGTCAGAACCACTACGCTACCATCACCGGTGGTGGTGAGAAGGCTTCTTTCCGTATTGGTGCCGGTTACGACCATGAGACTGGTACTATCATCCAGCAGAAGATGAACCGTTTCTCTACACGTGTGAACCTGGACTATAATGTCAGCCAGCGTATCCGTGTAAGCACCAACTTCTCTCTGACTTACTCTAAGTACGACGATAACTCTGACGACCTGCTGGCTATCGCACTGAAGAAGATGCCTAACATGAGCATCTATCAGATCGATCCTGAGACTGGTCTGGAGACTGACAAGTACTATAACATGCCACAGAGCGGTACCTATATCGGTTCTGAGGTGTTCAAGAACGACCAGCGTACTTATGTCAACCCCGTGGCTTCTGCTTATCTGGCTAAGAAGCAGCGTCGTGTTTACGATATGAACCCTGAGCTGATTCTGAACTATCAGTTGTTGGGTCTTGATGACGAGCACTGGCAGTTGAACTGGCGTAGCTCAGTCTATATGAATATCTCTAATCACTATAACGATTCGTTCTATCCCCAGGAACTGGTGACCAAGAGATGGGAAGACAAGGTGAATACCTCTGCCGCAAGTTCTTCAAAGAGTGTATCGTTCAACACCAAGCAGACACTGACCTTGATTCCTGCATTTGCTAACAAGGATCACTCAGTGATGATGATGGGACGTTTCGAACTGACTTCTGGTTCCAGCAGCTCACAGTCAACCGATGGCTATGGACTGCCTTCTACCAACGGTGTCATCGTGAGTCCTTCTGCAGGTGGTATCATCAATGGCATGAGCTCTGGTTATAGCCAGTGGCGCTCTATGTATTACACCTTCTCTGCTCACTATGCTTACAAGGGACGTTATGTAGCTGACTTCACTGTACGTGCCGACGGTACCACCAAGTTCGGTCCTGGTAACCGTTGGGGTTACTTCCCCTCTGTATCTCTGAAGTGGATTGTCAGTGACGAGCCTTGGATGCAGAAACTGAAGCCTACATTGTCAATGTTTGCTATCCGTCCCAGCTGGGGTCGTGTAGGTAACCAGCCTGGTCAGAACTATCTGTTTACTTCAAAATACGGTACTACCGACAGATATATCGATATGTCTGCCATGAAACCTCTGAACATCCGTCTGACAGACCTGAAGTGGCAGCTGGTATCAAGCTACAACTTCGGTATCGACCTGGGCTTCATGGATGGTCGTCTGAACCTGACCATCGAGGGTTATCAGTCAACAACATCTGACATGCTGATGGGTAGCTTCCGTATTCCTTCAAATACTGGTTTCGCTACAGTGCCTTATCATAACAATGGTAAGATGCGTAACACCGGTTGGGAGTTCCATATCAATACAAACCGCATGATCAAGGCTGGTAAGTTCTCAATGGATATGAACGCCAACTTCGGTAACAACCGTAACGAAATCCTGGAGATGGATGAGTACATCCTGGAGAACAAGAACTCTAAGTATGGCTATGCTAACGGTGAGACCCTGCGTCGTGTGCAGCTGCACAACCCGTTCGGTGCTATCTATGGCTTCAAGTACAAGGGTGTGTACCAGTACAACTACCTCACTATCAAGAATACGGTACAGGAAATGGTTGAAGCTGGTGCTACCAAGGACGATATCCAGGCTTGGTGGAGAGAATGGTCAGCAACTGGTAAGACAGCTCCTGTGGCTGTTAGTGCTGACGGCAACATCATTCTGGAAGGTAACAACGTGCCTAAGCGTATGATGTACGACTATCGTTCAGATAATACTGGTCACGATGGTTCATTCCCCGGATTCAACGGTGGTGATGCTATCTATGAGGACCTGAACCACGATGGTCAGATCAATGCTCTGGATATTACCTATCTGGGTTCTTCACTGCCTAAGTTGACTGGTGGTTTCGGCTTCTCTTTCAACTACGGTCAGTGGCGTCTTTCTACACAGTTTACCTATCGTGTGGGTAACAAGATTATCAACAAGGCTCGTCTGAATGCTGAGGCCATGACTGGCAACGACAACCAGAGTCAGGCTGTGAACTATCGTTGGCGTCAGGAGGGTGATGTTACACCTATCCCACGTGCTATGTATGGTTCTAACAGCAACTACAATACGCTGATCAGCGACCGCTTCGTTGAGGATGGTAGCTACCTGCGTATGAGTTATGCTCAGCTGAACTATTCTATTAATAAGAAACATCTGACATGGATTGGCTTGAACCGCCTCTCATTCTATGCTAGTGTGAACAACCCATTCGTACTCACAAAGTACTCTGGCGTTGACCCCGATATCGCATTCGGTGGCGAGGATCCTGCTATCGACTGGATGCAGACTCCACGTTCACGTTCTTATACACTGGGTGTTACTGTTGATTTCTAAACGTAGATTGATTTTAAAAGAAACTTGAAGATTATGAAAAAGAATTATAATAAGATAATCTGCGCAATCTGCGTCATCTGCGGCCTGACATCATGTTCAGACTTCCTGGACATCAAACCGCAAAACGAGATTATATTCGAGGATTTCTGGAATGAAAAAGCCGACGTTGACAATGTCGTGGCTGGATGCTACTCTGCACTTCAGAAGGACGGCGTCAGAAAGCGTATGATGATTTGGGGTGAGGCCAGAACAGAGAACGTGATGGCCGGACAGGGTATCAATAATGATATCAACCTCTCTAATATATTGAAGGAAAATATCACCGCCATGAATACCTATACCACATGGGATGGTTTCTATGACGTGATTAACCGCTGTAACACAGTGCTGAAATATGCGCCTGCTGTGGCTGCTAAGGACCCTGCCTTTACTCAGGGTGACCTCGATGCTACTATCGCTGAGGTGACTGCACTGCGCTCACTCTCTTATTTCTACCTGATTCGTACGTTCCGTGACGTGCCTTTCTCTCGTGAGGCCTTCACCGACGATGATCAGAAGATGGACTTGGCTGCAACACCTTTCTATGAGGTGCTGAATAACCTGATTGGTGACCTGCGTCAGGTCGAGGATAAGGCCGTAAAACGCTATCCCGAGACTCAGCCATTCTATCAGACTGGTCGTATCACTCAGGATGCTATCCGTGCAATGTTGTGCGAGATGTACCTCTGGAAGGGTGCTGTTGATCCCATTGGCTATGACTCTTGCGTCTATTATGCAGAAGAGGTTATCAAGTCTAAGCAGGAGATTAACGAGGAGTACGAGAAGAAGTCAAGACTGTCTGCTGATACAAAGGCTGCCTTGGAGACTCGCCTCAATGGCTATCCATTGGTTAATGATAACCTGACGGGTACGACCTTTGGTCAGGCTTATAGTGACATCTTCGTGGAAGGTGCCAGCAAGGAGACCATCTTCGAGCTGGTCTATGATGAGGATTTGGCCGGAAATGGTATGTTGGCTAACTCTGCTATTTCTTCTCTTTATGGTCATTCTAATGGCACTGGTCTGCTCATAGGTTCAAAGTACCTGAAGGAGGATATTGAGGCTGACTATTCGAAGCGCGAGATTTTCGAGCCCGAGCAGAAGAATAAGCTGGATGCTCGCCTCTATATCAACTGCGACGGAACAAGGGATAATTCTCCTATCCTGAAACTGGCTTCACGCAGAATCTATATTGATGGTAAGACCACACCAAAACTGGATGACTATTCTCTCTATCCAGAGAAGAACAACAGCAGTATGTGGATTATCTATCGCCTGCCGGATATCATGTTGTTGGAGGCTGAGGCACTTTGTGAGAAAATGATGGATCCCATCGATGGCGAGGACTCAGTAGTTAGCGCTACTAATAAACCACTGATGGAGAAGGCATTCACACTGGTTAACGTTATCAATAAGCGTGCGCTCTGCAAAAAGGAACTGACGGCTTCTGATACGCTGAAGAGTTCCAACTACGCCACGAAGACGGCTATGGCTGAACTGGTGAAGCGTGAGCGTCAGCGTGAACTGATGTTCGAGGGTAAGCGCTGGTACGACTTGGTACGCTACGCCATGCGTGCAGGCAACACAGATCCTGTGATTTCTGCCGTCATGCATCGTGAAGACGTGAACAAGGAATACTCTCAGAACTTCTTCAAGAAGATGGATGCTATCTACTGGCCTTACAATATTGAGGAAATGAAGGTGAACCGTAACCTGGTGGCTAATCCTGCTTTCGGCAGTGGTGAGAACTCCAGCTACGAGAAAGCAAAATAATGCATAACACTTAAACGATAAGATTATGAATATCAATAAGAATATAAAAGTAGCATTGATGGCACTGGCTGCTTTCATGGCAACGGGCTCTATGACCAGTTGCTCTGACGAGCCCGACAGTCAGTACTTCTATTCCTTCACGGGTGAAATGCTGAGCGATTATATCAGCAACCGTGAACAGTATAGCGAGTTTAAGTACATCGTTGAGAAAGCTGATTTGATGGACCTGTTGTCAACCTACGGAAGATATACTTGCTTCCTGCCTGACAACAAGGCTATAGATGAGTATCTGCAGTCGAAGGGTATTCCTAGTGTTGAGGATCTGAGTGTGGCCGACTGTGATACCATTGCTCGCACGCACTTGGTGCAGAATATGTACTCTACATTTGAGATGGTGCTCGACTTCCTGCCAACTTATAACCTGCAGGGACGTTATCTGGCTACCAAACCTATCGTTGACGAGAATGGTAATGCTGTTATCCAGATTGAGGGTAATGCACATATCATCTTCAGCGATACACTGGCCGACGGACAGATTATCCACCAGAACGACTCTGTGGAGAATGGTATCGTGCAGCCTGTGAATAAGGTGATCGAGAAGTCTAACTGCTATATCGCTGATATCCTGCGCGACAATGATAAGATCTCACTCTTCTATGAGGCACTTGTTGCTACAGGAGTACGTAAGGAGATTGAACTGATTGAGGATGTGACTTACTCTAAGAACCAGCCTAAGTATAGATACAAGTCACACACGTGGGAAGAGGTTGCTTGGGTTCCCGACAAGAAGAAGTATGGCTTCACGGCTTTCGTAGAACCTGACTCTATCTATCGTGCAAAGTTCGTAGAATTTGGCGTTGATACTTCTAAGGGTGACCTTTACGCACTCTATGATTTGGCTTGTAAGCTCTATGACCCTGTATATGGTTCTGGCGATGATTTGCATCGTGATGACTTGAAGGAAGGCTGGAAGTTTGAAAACCTCACTGATAGTATTAACCCCTTGAAGCGTTTTATTCGCTATCATATTATGAATCGCTATGTGCCTGGTACCAACAAACTCGCGTCTATGGAAATTTCTGAACATGGAAATTATCCGTTCGGTTTTGATGCGACAGTGGTAAACCCCACAGAGTGGTACACCACCTTGCTGCCTCACACCATGCTGAAGGTGTCTATGCTGACCATGAACAAGGATGAGCAGGGACGCGACTGTCGTGGTAACGACCGTGATAAGGTGAAGGGCTTCTTCATCAACCGTCGTTATGGTGAGACTTCTGACTACCAGATCCGTGGTGCTTACATCTTGAAGGATATGGAGGCTGAGTACGAGAACGACGCGCTCAATGGTCACTTCTTCTATGTTGACGACCTGATCGCTTTCACTACCGATGTACGTGACAAGGTGCAGAACATGCGTATCCGCATGGACTTCTCTACGGTATTCCCCGAGGTGATGACCAACGATATGCGTCAGGAGGGTAACTATAGGGTTGATGACCCTAACAATAAGGCGGATGATAGTAATGAGCCTAAGAATGGTAAGAACCGTTACTTCCCTGATGGCTATCTGGATGGTGTAACGGTGAACAACGATGGCCACTTAGTGATGCGTCGCCCCCACCTCTATTTCTGGTCTTGGCAGGGTGACGAGTGGAACCTCTTCGGTGACTATGACATGACCTTCCGTATTCCTCCTGTACCATTCAGCGGTGAGTGGCAGTTCCGCCTCGGATTCTGCTCTATTCCTACGCGTGGTGTCATGCAGGTGTACTTCGACGGTAAGCCTCAGGGTATTCCTCTTGACATGACGAAGGACCTGAACACGGATATGTATCTGGGTGACCGTTATAAGAGTTATGATAACTATATGAAGATGACCGACGAGGAGAAGGCTGAATACCAGAAGGTATTGAAGAACCTGGGTGCCTACGATGATGGTCGTAGCCAGCTCATTGGTCAGAAGGACCACCCACTGGGTAATGCTTCCGGTATGTATCGCCGTATCCTCTGCCAGACCGATGTTGACGCCACCAAGGATCACTACATCCGCTTCC
>Ga0247608_10008164_pt1 | contig 10621 bp, 7 predicted proteins | sample 176DNAGHGlowgp2_FD_193490 | JGI IMG/M metagenome (GOLD analysis project Ga0247608, IMG submission 193490) | Sheep rumen microbial communities from Palmerston North, Manawatu-Wanganui, New Zealand - 1766 DNA GHGlow gp2 | ecosystem: Host-associated > Mammals > Digestive system > Stomach > Rumen ... | reverse complement strand
CGCCGTCCGCAAACGTTAAAAACTGCCTGCCTGACGTAATCATATCCTGGTTGAAATATATATTCCAAAAAGTATCGTAAACCGGAAAATTATGGGTAAAAACCGGCATATGCGCAATAAATCCGAGTACCAGCGCGCCAAAAAAAGACGCATAATACTGCGGTTTTATATGTTTTCCTGCTTTTTTCCAAAAATCGACCGAAACTCCCATTTTCAAAAAGATACCCGTATGCTTAAATACAGCATTTTCATTTTCCACTAAATATATATATTACCATTTTCCCCGCCGGATTGCCACTATATCCGTTCTTGAATTGAAATATCGAAATGAAGTATAATAGTGATGTATATGTTTTTATAAAGGAACCTGAAATGAAAAAATACGTTTTCCCCGTTCTGTCGGGCCTTTTAAGTACATATTCCCTTCTTACGGTTTTTCACACTCCCCTGAAACGGGAGTTTTTCGGGGAATCCGTGGATTTTCTCACCGCAAATATATACGATTTTCTCGGAGAATATACCTTTCTTTCGCTGATCGTTTTCATATTGTGTTTCGCTTCGGTTCTTTTTCTGCAAAAAAAAGGTTTCGGCTTTTCGTCCCTTTTGTCCGGCTCCGGCAAAAAGGAAACCGTCCCTTTTCTGATTCTGAGCCTGCTTTACGGCTTCACACACGCACTCGGAAAATATTATACGGAAGCCGGTACGGATTTCCCGCTTGCCTCTTCCTTTGTAAACATGCTGAAATTTATTCTCTGCATTGCAGGATTTATGTTTCTTTTGTTCCCTGCGCTCTGCTTTCTTGCAGACAGGTTAAAGAATGCTTCCGATACGTTTTCGGGACTCAGACCTTCCGGTTTTCTCCGGAAAAATGCATTTTGGAAAACATTCCTGATTCTTTTTGTCTGTTACCTTCCGTTTTTAATCGTAAGCTTTCCGGGAAACCTCTGCTATGACGTAATCGGCCAGATTGAACAGGTAATGAACGGGGCATTCTCCTCGCATCATCCTCTGCTTCACACTCTTTGGGTCGGCGGTCTTACCGTACTCGGCGGGAAACTGTTTTCTTCATACGAGGCCGGACTCTTTCTTTATGTCCTGACGCAGACGCTTCTTCTCATTGCCGCATTCAGCGCCGTGGTATGTTATTTTGCAAAGAAAAAAATCCCGGCCGTATTTTTATACATACTGATGATTCTTTTTGTCATCACCCCGATTTATACGAATCTTTCCACCACGGCACTGAAGGATGTGCCGTTTACGGCATTTGTTCTTTTGTATCTGATTCTTTACTCGGATTATTTTATCCATCCGGAAAATACAAATAAAGTTTCCCGGCATATTCTCTTCGTACTTGTCCAGATCGGTGTAATCTGTATGCGGAATAACGGGCTTCCCCTTGTGATACTCTCCGGAATCGTGGCCGTAATTTATTTCCTTTTCAGAGAAAAGAAAGCGGTCTCTTTCCTGAAAAACGCGGGTCTTTTCTTTTTGGAAAGTCTGATTATATCCCAGCTTTTACTCCTTCTCATCGGAGGAATTCTGCATGCCGAAAAAGGAAGCAAAGGGGAAATCTTTTCCCTTCCGTTCCAGCAGACAGCATATTATTTAACCGTTTCCGAAGGAAATATTCCGGAAAACGAATTAAAACCCATTGAGAATATTCTCGGGGACGAAGCCGTAATCCGGGAGAAATACGATGTTACCATTGCCGATCCGGTCAAGGCTCTTTACCGGAAGGATGCGTCTTTAAAAGATTTGATATCATATTTTGCCGCATGGGCAAAAGGCGGAATTACACACCCGTATACATATACACGTGCATTTCTTTTACATACGTACGGATGGTACTGCCCTGAAGTCGCCAATGAAATCCGTTACGAAACGGATTACGAAACGATAAACGAAAGAGCGCTGTCTTCCGTTGCCCCGAAAGCCATGATCTTTTTCTACCGTTTTGCAAACCGTGCTTTCCCGTTCGGTATTCTGGAAAATACCGGATTTGCAATTTGGATTCTGGCATTTTTAACCATGTTCGGTTTCATTTTCCGAAAAAAAGCGGCAATTACGCTTACTCCGCACTGGATTGGTTTTCTGGTATGCCTTGCATCACCCTGTTTTTTAAACCATCCGAGATATGCTCTTCCTATCCTTGCGGGGCTTCCGTTTAGTTTCCTTTTTATGATTTTTATGAAAGAGGATGAAAAGAATGACTGATCAGATGAGCACAAATAAAACTACGAATGTAGTACGAACATTTCCGAAGGAATCTTCCGAAGTCGCAAAAGGAGTTGCCATCCTTTGCATGCTTTTCTATCACCTTTTTTCAAATGCACAGGACAACCGGATTATGGAGGTGAATTTTTCTCCCCTTCCGGAAAAATTCTTCCTGATGCTTGCGAAATTCGGAAATATCTGTGTATCCGTTTTTGTATTTTTAACGGCTTACGGAATCAGTACGGGGTTATTTGCAAAAACGGAACTGACATTAAAAGACGCATATAAATCTTCCCTGAAACGTGCGGGAAAATTATTCTTAAATTTCCTTCTCGTTTTTGTAATCGTGAACCTTCTCTGGTTCCGGTATTTTGATTATGCTTCTCTTTACGGTCCCGGGAAACAGGGGATTCTGGCTTTCCTTGCCGATGCTCTTTCGCTCTCACAGTTTTTCGGAACCCCGACTCTCAATATGACCTGGTGGTACATGTCCGTCGCTTATACTCTGGTATTTTTAGTACCTCTCATGGCGTATTTGTGCAAAAAAACAGGCTACCCCTTTATTGCGGTCGCCTTTTTAATTCCCTTTTTGTTCCCGATGCAGAACGATATTTCCAGATACTTCTTTGTCATGGCATTCGGCATTACCGCCGCATACGGAAACTGGTTTGAAAAAATCATAAACAGTAAAATTCCGATTGGAGTGCGTGCCGTACTCGAAATTGCTTTTCTTGTTTTCTCCGTATTTGCAAGGGAAAATGAATTCGTACATGCAAATCTTTTATATCTTGCGGATGCGTTTTTCGCGTTCGGAATCATCCTGTTTGCCGGAGATATTCTGGCATTCATTCCCGGAGTCAGACATGTTTTTTCCTTCCTCGGGCACTACTCCATGAATATGTATTTTACACATACTTTCTTTTATCTGATTCTCTACAGGGATTACATTTTCCGCTTCCGGTATGCGGCAGTCACGTTTCTTCTTCTTGTTGCCGTATCCCTGCTGTTCTCCGTAGCAATCGATCTTATCAGGAAGCTTCTTGTTTTTCTCGCAGGGAAAATATCACGAAAGAAGCAAGCACCGGAAGCCCGATCATAAGCTGGAAAACATACCGGATATTGGCAACCGGTCCGAGTAAAACCGTTAGGAAATATGCAAACTGAAGTGACGCTGCCGCTGCATCGCGGTAGCGTTTTTTATACAACAGCATGGCATATAACAGAAATCCTGCCCAACAGTAAACCGACGGCCGGAAAAGCAAAGACAGTACCGGCCATTTCAGATACTGCTCATCACTTACGGGGCCTTCCAGAAGATACTGAAGCGCCGGGAATTTCGATTCCGATTTTACCCCGGGAAAACTGTCATCAAGCGGTTTGGAGGCATTAAAGGTTTCAATCAGTCCCCTCATGCTTTCCCTGCCGAATCCGAGATGCTGCGAGATGGAAACATCATCCGGAAAATAATAGCCGGAGGTAAGTCCCAGATAAGCATCGATATAATCATCCGGGAAACGTACCCCGAAATGAATCCAGTCTTTTAACATCTTCGGTGTATTCGTCCAGGCATCCGGATTTGCGCATGATTTCTGGGAATCCGCAAGCGTGATGTTAAAACTCTGCCACGCAGTCGAACCCGTCAGATACGTTTCCATTGTCTGCAGTTCCTCTTCGGAAAGCATGTCTTTTTGAAAGAATACGACATGTCCCATCTGCTGGATCGGAACGGAGTACATCTCCGTCTTCGGTCCCGGTGCCGCGTGAAGCGAAAGCCTTACCAGATGCATTCCCGCAAAGGATGCCGCAACCATTACGATGCAGACAATCAGAATGCGGATTCTTTCTTTTTTCATTGCGAGGATATAAAGGAGTGCAAAAAAGATAACCCCGTATATCCCGTTCTTTCTGAAAACGGTTAAAAGGACCGCACAAAGCGTCATTGCAACATCATATACAATCGGATACTTCGGTTTTTTCATATATCTCCTGATACTGAGTACCATCAGAATCAAAAAGAATGCGGAAAAGAAAATATCCTTGGTTACCACCATTGCAAGCACACTGAATACCGGAAAGATTCCGAAGAATGCAGCAAGAATAAATGCAATGCGTTTTTTCTTAAAAATTTCGTATACAAAGGAGATTGCATACGCAATTGCCCCGGAAAGCACAAACATCTGCAAAAGCGTATAAAAAGAAACTCCGGTTTCGTAGGAACCGATTTTTTCACCGGTTAAAAGTGCCGTACGAATCAGCCAGGTATGAGCAATCGGCTGCAGTTCCCAGAATATTCCGTTATATGCTTCCTGAAACTGACGGTTCGAATCATAGGACATAATAGCCGGATAATAAGCAAGAAAAACAGGAATCCAAAGGATGAAAATCATTCCCCAGCATATGCCGAAAACGGCCGGAGCGGGAAGTTTTTTCTCTTTTCCGGCATTTGTTTCGTCTTCTGCCTTCTCTTTTTTTGCAGCAGGGATTTTCAAACCGATCCGGTCCGCATATCCAAAGACGGTATCAATAAACGGGAAGAAAAAGAATCCGAGAAAAAGACTTCTTGAAAGCATTCCGATTTTTCCGGCAATTCCGGGCGGAGTCATCAGATAATAACGCATATAGTAACCGGAGAAAAAGGAAAGTGCAAGAAGAAAGGATGTCACTGCGGAAAACACGATTCTGCGTCTTTCAAAAGCCGACAGAAACGTTTTCCCTCTTTTTTTTACAATCCGAATGACAACAAACACAATAATCAAAACCGGAAAAGAAAAAAGAAAACTTCCCGGTTCGAATCCGTTTCCGCCCGTTGCCTTATAAAGGTAATAAAGACCGAGTGCGGAAAATACGAGATATACAGTCGGTAATATGAAAAGTTTTATTTTGTTTTTCATATTTTCAAAGCTCCCCGGAATACGAATTTCACCAACTAATTATACATTAGAGGACAGGTATTGTAAACGAAGGCGGAATCGGAAAAAGTCGGAATGTACAGACAAAATACTTATGTTATAATAGACGGGATAAATCTTTTGAAAGGAAAGAAACATGCTTTCTGTATTGGGCAACTGGACAATTGTTACTCTGCTTGCATTTCCGATCGGTTTCTGCATGCTGCATCTTATTGCCGACAGACTGAATTACAAAATCCGGTATCTGTCCTCGTATATCGTTGCGGGACTTGTTTTTTTGACGGTATATGCACAGATTTTTTCCCTGTTCTCAAAAGTGTCCGCACTCTCCTTTTTTCTGCTGATTCCGATTGCACTTATATCGCTTGTTTTTCAGGCAAAAAAAATACCGGAAGCATTCCGCGCAAGGAAAAAACCGATTCCGGAGTGGGTTCTTTTGGTTTTCGGAATTCTTCTTTTCGCTTATGCATCTTCACGCGGATACATGGCATATGATACTTCACTCTACCATGCCCAGGCAATCCGCTGGATTGAAGAATACGGAGTGGTAAAAGGCCTTGCCCTCTTTCATTTCCGTCTCGGATACAATTCCGCAGCATTCGCACTTTCCGCGCTTTTTTCTTTTTCCTGGACCGGGATGCAGCCGATGCACTGTATGGCAGGATATTTTCTTCTTCTCCTGTTTTCTCCGGTAATCCGCCTGTATGAAATCATTGTCAGAAAGCAGCTCCGGCTCTCCGATTTTATCAGAATCGGAATCTTTTATTACATCACACTGGTACTCTTTGAAGTGGTTGCTCCGGCTTCCGATTTCTTTGCAACGGGCATCGTATTTTTCCTGGTTTACAGGTATGTAACCCTTTTGGAAGAGGAAGAAGAATCCTTTGTTCCGTATGCACTTCTCTCCGTCCTGGCCCTCTATGCAATCACCCTTAAATTCTCCGCGGGCCTTATGGTATTACTCGTAATCAAACCTCTCGTTACCCTGATCAGAGAAAAAAAACGGGGAACGACCGTTTTCTTTATCCTGCTCGGCCTGACAGTGCTTTTGCCCACACTTATCCGCGGATATCTCATTTCCGGATGGCCTCTTTATCCTTCCACCATGCTGGGTTTTTTACACCCCGACTGGCAGATTCCGGCAGAACTTGCCGCAAGGGATGCGGCAGAAATCCGTTTCTGGGGACAGAGAATTCCGGAACTCGGCAATTACAATGCGACCTTCCGCGAATGGTTTCCGTTCTGGTTTAAGTCGGAGAGTCTGCCGAATAAAGGCTTTCTGATTCTGGATGCCGCAGGCATACTGATTAGTTTTACCGTTTTCCCTTTTCTTTCTTTCGGTAAGAAATCTGCGGAAAAAGACAGAAAAAAAAGAAGAAAACGTCAGAGCATCCTTCTTTTATGCATCACCGTAAGTGCATCATTTTTCCTGTGGTTTACCGCAGCACCTCTGGTCCGCTACGGTTATGCCTTTGTAATCCTTCCCGGACTTTGTGCGGCCGGATTTCTTTATACCTTCCTTACGGAAGAATTTTTCCCGGTAAGTGCATCTCCCGTATCGGAAGAACGGACTAAAGAAGAATCGTCCCATCCGAAAAAGAATACATTACCCGGAAAAATACTGACTGTTTCGATTCTTGTCGTATTCACCGCATTTTTGTTATATAAGGGAGTCATGATCGGAAAGGATTTCGTTGCTTTTCTGAAGTATCCCTTTTACATCACTGCCATGCCCTACGAGGAATATCCCACGGAAAGCTATACCGTCGGAAATCAGACTTTCTATAAACCGGTTTCCGGAGATCAGACCGGATATGAAAAATTCCCCGCTGGGCCGTATGAATTCTACTACTCCCTGCGAGGAAATTCTTTAAAGGACGGTTTTACAATCAGTCCCTGATTAAATACCAGTCGTGCAGTTTCTTTCCCGCGTGGATCGTATCCTCAACTTCTTCGTCTGTCAGTTTCGGATAGAGCGGAATGCTCATGATTCCTTTATACACTTCTTCCGCGTTCGGACATAACCCTCTTTCGTATCCGAGATGCCTGTAATACGGGAAATAGTATACCGGTACGTAATGTACCTGGCACTGGACGTTTTCCGCACTCATCGCATCAAAAAATTCTCTTCTCGTGCAGCTTAACCGGTCCAAATCAAGACGAATGATGTAAAGATGTCTGCAGGTGTCGGACTCCTCGATTTCTTTCTGCACGATAATTCCGGGAAGCCCCTCAAATGCTTCGTTATACCGTTTTACAATTTCCTGACGACGCGCTTTAAAAGCATCCAGTTTCTTTAGCTGGCTGGAAAGAAGCGCCGCCTGAAAATCAGTCATTCTGTAATTATAACCGAGCGAAATCTGCTCGTATACCCATCTGCCTTCATGCGGGGCATCTTCCATCAGTTCCTCTTCATGCGTGATACCGTGCGTATGGGCAAGAACCAGGCGCTTATACAGTTCTTCGTCATTCGTTGTTACGGCACCGCCTTCACCCGAGGTAATGGTTTTTACCGGATGAAAACTAAAGCATGTCATATCGGCAAGTGAGCCTGCTTTTCTTCCCTTATAGGCACTTCCGATTGCATGTGCCGCATCCTCAATAAAAATAAGATTATATTCATCACAGATGGCCCGGATTTCTTCGTTTTCCACACACTGTCCGGTAAAATCAACCGCAACCACCGCTTTCGTTTTTTCCGTAATATGCTCTCTGATGCTCTTCGGATCGATATTATAGGTTTCGGGATTGATATCCGCAAACACCGGTTTGGCGCCGACATATAATGCGCAGTTTGCACTGGCGGCGAACGTAAGCGGCGTTGTGATTACCTCATCTCCTTCTTTCAGACCCGCTGCGATGCAGGCACAGTGAAGAGCCGCGGTACCGTTGGATACCGCAACTGCATACTTTGCACCGGTATATTCCGCAAGATCCTTTTCAAGTCTGCTTACCATCGGACCGCAGGTAATGAAGTCGCTGCGGAGGACATCTCCGACTGCCTTGATATCATCCTCGTCAATCCACTGACGACCGTAATAAATTTTGTTTTCCCTGACCGGAGTTCCGCCCAGAATTGCAGGTTTTTCCATATTTTTCTCCTACCAAAGCTTTGCCGGATAAATACCTTCTTCCGCCATTCTCCTGAATTCTTCCCTTGCGGCTTCGGTATCCTCTTTGTATGTAATACCGATCCATTTGTCTTCCGTAGGTAAAATTTCCACGCTGACTTTTTCCTCTTTGATGAGCCGGTCAATCAGAACAGGGACAAGAAATTCCTTCTTAAGCGGGTCTTTGGAATCATCCGCCAGAAAGACTTTGAACCGGTCTTCCAGAATCTCCAGAAAATCCTCATCGCAGGCCCACATGTTCATCGAAACAATGCTTTCCGGGGAAATAATGTCTTTTGACTCCTCCGTGGAAGTCACGGCACGTCCGTCCACAATTGCAATATCCCGGGATTCGATTACCCCTTTCAGAATATTGGAATCATCCGCCACACATACGCCACGGGTTACGGTTCCGTTTTCACTCACGGTATTTTTTAAAATAAATCCGGCCATCGCCATTCTCATTTTTCCGGACTTCTCATGCGGTGTACAAAGGAATTCATGCAAAAGACGAAATGCCTTTTTCCCGTAATAATCGTCCGCGTTGATAATGATAAACGGAGTATCCACTTTTCCCCTGCAGGCAAGAATTGCCTGTCCGGTTCCCCAGGGTTTGGTTCTTCCCTCCGGAACGGTAAAACCTTCCGGGATATCCTCCAGTTCCTGATACACATATTCCACCGGAATTACTTTTTCAATCCGGTTTCCGATTACTTCCTTGAATTCTTCTTCAATCGCATGGCGGATGACAAAAACAACCTTGTCAAATCCCGCTTCTTTCGCATCATAAATGGAGTAATCAATGATGATTTCCCCTGCTTCATTCATTTTTGTAAGCTGCTTGATTCCCGTTCCGAACCGGCTTCCGATTCCCGCAGCCATAATAACCAGTGTAGTTTTCATATCCGCCCTCCGGAATAATATGACTTTGCTATTCCCAACATTTTATCATAAATACCCCGCAATTACTACCATATCTTGTATAAATGCATCTTTTTTACGGCAATATAATGAGCGGACCGGAGAAAAAATACACGCATATTTTTATGCATGTGTTATACTGTATCTATGTCGATTAAGAAACTGATTGCAAATACATTTTTTGATTTTGCATATGCAATTGCATACCGTCCGGTTCCGGATTCGAAAGACTGCCGCTTCCCGAAAGGCGGCGATACTCCTTTTCGCCTTTTGAAACCGACCTTGGGCTGCTGGTATGCAGACCCTCTCCTTACCGAACTGAACGGAAAGGATTATCTTTTCATGGAGGTCTGGGACCGGAAGAAAAAGAAGGGTTTTATCGGGGTGTCCGAATTTGATCAAAACGGCCGTCTGTCCGCTCCGAAATGTATCCTGGAGGAAGATTTTCATCTTTCCTTCCCGGTTGTTTTTTCGTACAACGGCCGGTATATCCTGATGCCCGAATGTTCCGAAAGCGGTACGCTTCGTTTCTATACCGTCGATCCGGCAAATCTGTCGGTTTCCCTTCTTTGTAAAATTCCCGTATCGGAGAAACTGGTGGATACCGTAGTCTACGAAATCAAAGATGAAAAAATAACCCTTTTGTCCTGTGCGGAAAATCCCGGGAATCCCAAACAGACTTCCCTTGTCATGCTTGAGTTAAACGGTCTGCCGGACGGCTCCTTACAAAGAATTCCGCTTCCGAAGCAGTATGAATCCCCGTCATTTTTCTTAAGAAACGGCGGTCCCGTATATACATGTGAGAATAAAAAAATCCGTATTCTGCAGGAAAGTACGGAAACAGAATACGGTCATAATCTTTTATTCAGAACGGTCAGCGGACTCGGCGAAAACTATTCGGAAGAAGAACTCTCATCTCTTTATTTGGAAAATCTCCCGGTTTCCCTTCCGGCTTACTACCGGAAACAGGGAACCCACACTTACAGTATGACCTCCTCTTTCGAAGTGATCGACATATCTTTCAACCGTTTTCATTTCGGAAATCTGTTTTACTGATACCGGTACCAGCCGATATAAAATGCATACAGGAAAAACAGTTTGTGAATTGCGATTGCAGCAAGAACAAACGCAATCAGATACCGGAATCTTTCTTTTTTCACTTCTTCAAAAATATCGGAAAGCATCCTTATGACACCCCATACCAGAAATGCCATTACACCGAAGGCGGCACGTTCCGGAACATGCGGCGAAAGTGCAAGTGCAAGGAATGCAACGATACCCGCAAGCAGAAGAATGCCGGTCGGAAGATCCGGAAGTTTCTTCAAAACCGCTCTGTACATCACGTAGACAAACAATGTAACAAGCACAATCGGCAGAAGATACTCAAATGCCGCCCGTACATAATCCACGACTCTTTTGCACAAATCCAGTTTCCAGCTTCCGAGCGTATGAATTTCCCCGTTTCTG
>Ga0247608_10008163_pt1 | contig 10622 bp, 12 predicted proteins | sample 176DNAGHGlowgp2_FD_193490 | JGI IMG/M metagenome (GOLD analysis project Ga0247608, IMG submission 193490) | Sheep rumen microbial communities from Palmerston North, Manawatu-Wanganui, New Zealand - 1766 DNA GHGlow gp2 | ecosystem: Host-associated > Mammals > Digestive system > Stomach > Rumen ... | reverse complement strand
TCCAGAGGTAACTGAAGAAATAGTTAATGCTACTGGAAATACTGAAGATTATGTGCCGCCTTCAGAACCAGAAGTAGAAGTAATAACTCATAGAGTAACAATTACTTGGATGCTTGATACAGTTGGCGATGGTAATATGGATAATCTTATTGCTAATTCAACTCTTATTGGTTCAACTTCATTTGATGCCTCAGCAGGAGATGTAATTGATATTTCATCTTATAAAGATAATCCTGCGGGCGCAAGTTATTGGCAACCTGGATTTATTAATTATAATGGTATTCCTTGTATTTTTACTTTATCAATTGGTATGGGTGGTAAAGGAATTAATCCAACAACTGGTGAACCTATTGACGGTTATCCACTTAATGTTGATCCATTTGGTAGTCTTGTGATGCCAGATACAGATGTAGATATTTATTATTTCTATAGTCCTTGGTATCCAATGCCTGATGTTCCAGAAAATACGTTAGATAAAATTGTTATCTATGTAAATCGTCCAACAGGTGATATTAATCCTGTGCGGCAGCAATATCACGCATATGAAATTCTTCATGTTGGTAAAGCACCAACAGTACAAGAAGATGTGACTACTGACTGGACAGTTGGAACAGTTGATCCTGATCAAGATGGATTCAGTTATTGGATCGCAGAAACTGATCCTTGGTTTGATGTTGTAAATAGTATGACTGATTATTTTATTCTTACTGAAACATCAACAGAAGGTATCTATATTGTAATTCTTAATCCTGATAAACCTGCGACAGAAGATACGGCAAAAGAAATTGCGGCAATTCTTGAAGCAAATATCGAAGGTAAGCCAGAAAGACTTGTAACTGCGGATACTCCAAGTTATGACAATGACCCAGGATATTACCTTATTGTTTCTGATATTAATAGCAATCTTGTTCTTGGAACTACTAATATCGCTATTACAGAAAAGGCAGAATATCCTAAGATTGAAAAAGAAATTGCGGAAGTTGATAAAAACGCAGGAATTGGGCAAGAAGTTACATTTACAGTAACAACTCATTTTCCACAGGGTTCTAAGGCAGACGCGATTCTTAGTGATGTAATGACAAATGGTCTTACATATGTTGATGATAGTCTTTCTATTAATGTAGATAATTATAATCTTGATATTGGCCATGCGGCTGATGGCAATATTGTAAATGGATTTACAATTACTATTGCAGGAGATGTTCTCAAATCACTCGCTTCTGGTGAGACTGGATATGATGTTGTATTTAGTTACAAAGCACTTGTTAATAATAATGCTATTATTAATACTGGCGCGAATATAAACAGTGTTCGTCTTGACTTCTCACATTTTGCACAGTCTGCTACCGCAGAAGTAAATGTTACATCATTTAATGTTTTAAAATATGATGTGAAAGATGAAACAAAGACTCCGCTTGCAGGCGCACGTTTCCAGCTTCTTGATGCTGAAAAGAATCCTATTAAACTTGTTATTATCCAAAATAATAAAGAATATAGGATTGCTACTGATGCTGATGATCCTGCTGTAATTACAGAAGAATTTATTACAGCTGATAGCCAGATTCTTATTAAAGGTGTAGATGCAGATCTGACATATTATCTGAGAGAGATTGCAGCACCTGCTGGTTATAATCTTACAACGTCTGATCCGCAAGTAATTGCAGCAGTAGATGGTTCTACAATTGTAGAAGTTCCTAATGGTTCTGGAACAGTTCTTCCTTCGACTGGTGGTATTGGCACAACAGTTTTCTATATTGTTGGTGGATGCTTAATTCTTACTGCGGCAGTATTCCTTATTACTAAGAAAAGGATGGGAGAATAAAGATGGTTCCACTTAGTGATGAAGATCTTGAAATGGTAAATGGAGGAACTTAGATTCCTTATATTATAAAAAGTGGAGATACTCTTGGAGTATTGTCTACAAAATTTAATTGTTCTATTGAAGATATTTGCAATTGGAATAATATTAAAGATCCAAATAAAATTAATGCAGGTCAGAAACTAATTTTTAAGTATTAAGGGAATAATAAAATATTCCCTTTACTTTTTTCAAATAATTTATTATAATAATATTGTAAAATATAAATTATTTTTTAGGAGATTAAATATGAAAAAGATTTTCGCATTTATCCTTGTAGTATGTTTTGTTATTGCGCTTAGCGCTTGCACAGCAGGAACAGTTAAGCCAGCTGAACCTACTGCCCCTGTTGTTAGTGGCGATGTAGATGAAACCGCAGAAATAATCCCTATTAAGATTGGTTTTATTTTCTTGCACGATGAACAGAGTACATATGACCTTAACTTTATTACAAGTGCAAAAGAAGCTTGTGAAGAAACTAATGTACAGTATATTTTTAAAACTAATATTCCAGAAGGTCAGGAATGTTATGAGGCAGCTTGCGAACTTGCTGATGAAGGATGCTCTATTGTTTTTGCCGATTCATTTGGACATGAAGATTATATGATTCAGGCAGCTAAGATTTATCCTGATGTGCAGTTCTGTCATGCTACTGGAACTCAGGCTCATACGATTGGTCTTTCTAATTTTCATAATGCTTTCGCTTCCATTTATGAAGGTAGATATCTTGCTGGCGTTGCTGCTGGATTAAAGCTTAATGAAATGATTGCCAATGAAGAATTTGCTCCTGAAGAGGCAACAGTTGGATATATTGGAGCTTATCCTTATGCAGAAGTTATTTCAGGTTATACTTCTTTCTTCCTTGGTATTAGATCTGTTTGTCCTACTGCAACAATGGCAGTAACTTATACAAACTCTTGGTATGATCAGACTCTCGAACAGGAAGCCGCGCATTATTTTGCAAGTCATAATTTTAAGTTGATTAGTCAGCACGCTGATTCAATGGGTGCGCCACTTGAGTGTGAGAATAATAATATTCCTAATGTTTCTTATAATGGTAGCACTGTTGATGCTTGCCCTAATACATTTATGGTTTCTTCAAGAATTAATTGGACTCCATACTTTGTTTATATCATTAATTGTGTAAAGAATAATGAGCCTATTGATACTGATTGGACTGGTACAGTAGAGACTGGTTCAGTAGAACTTACTTCTTTTAACGATAATGTTTGTGCACTTGAAACAGCAGAAACAGTTAATGCTATTAGAGAAAAGCTTGCTTCTGGTGAAATCCACGTATTTGATACCAATAGTTTTACAGTGAATGGAGAAGTCCTCTCTGAGTATATGGCTGATGTAGATAGTGATCCCAATTATGAAGCAGATACTCAGGTTGTACAGAATGGATATTTCCATGAATCAGAATATCGTTCAGCACCTTATTTTGATATTATTATTGATGGAATTACAATTCTTTCTGGTACTTAATTTTTAAAATATTTGCGCTTTATAATTTAAGCGCAATTTATGGGAGCATAGCTCAGTTGGCAGAGCAACGTGCTGATAACGCGGAGGTCGATGGTTCAAATCCATCTGTTCCCACCATAAGTGTGATATATTCCAAAAAATAGGAGTGGTTAAGCGCACGGGCTTACTAGTGGCCTTCTCCTATCATATGGCTGGGTAGCTCAGTCGGTAGAGCAGAGGACTGAAAATCCTCGTGTCGGCGGTTCAATTCCACCCCCAGCCACCAGGGTCGATACCCAAGTAGTCAAAGGGGCTGGACCGAAAAACAAATCTCGGTTTAGATTTTAACAGCAACGGACAGTAAATCCAGTGCTAATAGCTTCGCAGGTGCGAATCCTGTCTCGACCCACCAAACGAAAGCATCTAGCCGGCATAAGGATGTGAGTAGGCCCCAAGACGCCTATCGCCGCTAAATAGCGATGAAGCGCACTATCTTGGGTTTTTGTTTTTATTAGACCGCATTGGGCCTGCGGGTCCACCCACGTCATATCTGCGGTATAAAAATTGAACAGACGGAACTCCAGAGGTTATATCTCTGCCAGTGCGGGTTGGGCCGCACATTTATTTTTATGAAGGGGAAGGCGAAAAAAATGGCAAAGTTTTTTAAAAACTTATGGTAGAGTTTTACTATTGCTTGCTGCATGAATAATAAAGATTTAGTGCGCAAATATGGATATAATGGAATTCTCCATATGTTCGAAGAAGAAGCATAAGTACTTCTTCTTCGGGGAAACTATAGATCTTGCGATCCTTGCAGCCTTTACAGCCATACAAATCGAGGCCCAAAATAAAAAAATGATTTAGAATTTTTTTGATATAATTTGACAGTAATTTAAAAAAGTATTATAATATAAATATAAAAAATTATAAGAAAGGAGATAAAATAATGACAATTAATTATAAAATCATAGAGCATATAGATAATTAGGAAAATATTTTATTAGAATTAGATAATACTAATATTACATTTTCTAATATTTCTCCAATCGAACATTCTTAGGAAATTTTTATTTTAGATAATTAGGTATTAACAAGAGAAGAACTTTCTGATTATAGTGGAAGTTTTATTTTTTTAGAGCAAGAAGATATTACTGAAGAAAGTACTACATTATTAGATCAATTATTTGAAATTTTATTATCATGTGAAAAAGAAAAGTCTGTAATTTCTATTTAGACACAAGTTGTAAATGAAGAAAATATTATAGTGACTAATTTTACTCAAATTTTACAACCTTCTCAAATTGCATTAGTTTCAAAAAATTTAAAAATTGATACAACTTTAAATATGATGATTCATAGATTATGTATGGCATATAAAAAAGTTAATTGATAAAGGGGAAATGAAATATGCCTTCAACAGGAAATAAAGTAAATTGGTCTGACATAGTTGATACTTATTCTAAATTAAATACAGCTAGATCAAAATATGGCTTCTCACAAGCTGGTCCAACTAATGCGCAAGGTAATAAAGTAGTTGTAGCAGATATTGAAGAAATTAATTCTTTTCTTACTGAAATGCAATCTAATAGTAAACTTACTTCTATTGCCACTCCAGTTACTCCACCAACAGTTGGTTCGCTTTTAAAACCATTATTTTTAGATACATTAAATTCAACTATTTAGGATATACAAAATAGTGATAATTATACTCCTTGTAGTTTTAATTCTTTTGGAGATGGTTGGGGTAATGGTATTGCATATTGTGATCAATGAAAAATAATTATGGAGTTTTTATATGATAGATCTTTATTTAACAAAATAGAAAATTGATTCTCTTTGTTTAGTAGCTTCTGCTGAATGCAATTTAAAATGTAAATATTGTGAAATTGCAAAAAGTAAAGATTCTACATACAGTATTGAATTATAGAAAAATATTAAATCTGCTTTTGAAGATGGAAGTTTCCTAATAAATATATAGAAAACTCTAAAAGCTTTAAATCAAGATTTTAATAAAATTCATAGGATTACTTTTTGGGGCCAAGAGCCTACTTTATCATTAAATAGTTTTAGAACAAATATACAAGAATGGTTTAATACTTTTCCAAATATTATTAATCTTTTCTTTTCAACCAATGGAGGAACAGACCCTCGTATTATATATAATTTTATAAAAGATGTTGATTCGATAGTTACTCATGATATTTAGATTGGCATTTAGTTTTCTTATGATGGAGAATGGTCTTGTATTAATGAACGCATGATTGATCCTAATTTAATTAAAAAACATTGTAAAGAATTAATAGAATTATTAAATAATACTCATTTGAATCATGCACAAATACAAATAGTATGGCATGGTGTAGTTAGTTTTGATTTAATAAAATATATTTTAGAATCAAATACAATAAAAAATTATATAAAAGATTTAGATGATACAGTTTTTAATGCTTCATAGTGGAATCATAATTTAAAATGCAAAGTTTATCCTATAACATTAGGATTAGAACAACCTTATAAAGCTTCTACAGATGATGGATTAGCTTTAACAACTTTTATAGAAAAAGGATTGCGCCCAGATGTAGAACAAAATTTACATTTTTATAATCCAATTAGAAATTTATTAATGACTTTAATGGGAAGATCTAATTTTGAAGAACAAGTTTTTGATGATACTAAATGGATGCAAAATATTATTGATATGTTTAATGGGGTTGATTTAACACGAGTATTAAATAAAGGTCATGCTTGTGGTAGTTATGATCATGAATTAAAAATTATGTATGATGGTACATTAATAGGATGTTAGAATTTTTTATTTAATACTACAAAAGACCATATAATTGATTCTGATCCAATGTTACGTTAGGTAAAAGAAAATTTAATTAATCATAATTTCTTTATTAATTTAGCAAATTCTTCATCTTCTATAGAAGATATTAATAAAGTTTTAGATAGATTTTATTTACTTCATTTTTCAAGTTTCTTAACTACATATCAGTCTATTGTTAATACAATAATTATGTTAGCTACTGCAGGACAAGCTTCTCAAGAATATTTAACTAATAAAGAAAAATTATTTAAACATGCTTTTATGATTGTTCGATATAATGCTTGTTTCTTTAATCATTTAATGACTACTGGGTCTACTTTTTTAGAACCAATTAGTTTATGTAGAGTTCTTTGTAACGGCACATTAGATTTAGCTGAAGAAGAATATTATCATAAACGTTTAGTTACTCGACAATTAGTCTCATAAATAATTAGGAGTAAAATATGGATAAATATTATTTAGATGAAAAAAATTTACTTGAAACTTGGATATCTAAAAACTATCTTCCTAATATTTTTTCAGATAATAAAAATTAGACATGGCAATTAGGAGAAGGTATTGAATTAATTATTAAACCATAGTGTAATTAGTAGTGTAAATATTGTTATATTACTTAGTATGGTAATCAAATATATCCTCCAGAAGAAAGAATATCTAATGAAGAAATTTTAAAACGTATAAAAATAATTTTAGAATGGATTATTGAAAATAAAATATTTATTCCTCGTTATGAACTATTTGCGGGAGATATATTAGGAGATAAACTTTATTATAAAATTTTAGACGTATTTTTAAATCTTTATAAAAGGGTATAGAATGATCAGATATTTAATAGTAAAAAGTGGCAAAAAACTTTAATTCTATTACCAACAAATGGTTATTATTTTCGCTTTCAAGAACATCAAGATTTAATTCGATCTTATGCTAAAAGATTTGAAGAGATCGGTTTTTAGTTAGGTTTCTCTTGGTCAACAGATGGTTTATATGCGGCAGATTCAAGAGAAAATGTTTTAACTACAAGTACTATTACTCAAGAAGATTATGATAAAATATTTCTATTTATGAAAGAAATGCAATTTGGAATTCATTCTGTAATTGCGCCAGAGTCAATCAAAAATAGTATTAAAAATTTTGATTGGTGGGTAGAAATGTATGAAAAATATCAATTAGATTTATTATTCAAATAGAATGATAAATTTCCATATTTTTTAGAAGCCCGCAATTATTATTGGACAGATGAAGATATTTTTGAATTTACAAAATTAATTCGTCATGTTTGGGATGTTAAAATGAAATGGAATAATAATGATAAGAAAAAAATGGCTTATCATTGTTTTATTGGTGATGGTAAAGATAATACTTTAAAACGTTTAACAAATTATGATTTTACATCTTTACATAAAGCTTCTTATATGGAAGAAGATATATTATCTTGTAATATGTCTAATTTATTTAGAATTAATTTAAGTAATATGTCTTTACCAATATGTCATAGAGTTACATATAAAGAAGTTAATGGTGGTAATTTTGAAATTAAAGATGGTAAAATTATAGGATTAATCCCATCAGATGGGCTTTCTGGGTATATGCAAATTAAATTATTATCACCTAAATTTTATCCAAAATGTTTTAATTGTGATTACAGAGATTTTTGTATTAAAGGATGTCTTGGCGCACAATATGAATATTCTGGTGAAATTTTACAACCTATACCTTCAGTTTGTAAATTAGAAAAAGCAAAAATTAATACATTAATAGAATTATATAATACAAGTGGCGTATTAGAAGAAGCTATAAAGAATAATTATATATCTGAAGATTTTAAACAAGTTATTATATATTTAAGTAAAAAGATAGGAGTATATAATAATGAATGAAGAATTAATAACAATTATTGAATAGTTAAAAAATAATTTTTCATATGATGATATTTCTGATTATCAAAATTTATTATTGATTATTTATAATTCAATTTTTTTAGATGAAGATCATTTGACTAGTGATTTAAAATATAAAATATTTGAAACACTTTCAACTATTATAAGTAATATTCAAATACAAAAAAACAATGAGATTATGACTAAAAGTGTAGAAGAATATGTAAATATATTAGAATAGATTATTATTCCATATTATATGAGAAATAATAATATAACACTTAGGCATTAGATGCATAATCATTTAACTATACAAACAAAGGATCATTAATTATGATTTATTTTTCATTACCGAACTTGTATAATCACAAATCTTTAATTCAAAAAATTTTTTCTTTAAATATAAGAAAAAAAGATATAATGAAAATACCAGTATAGTTTATTATGATAGAAGAATTTATTCCTTTTTGTTATTTATCAGGAAGTATTAATATAAATAAAAATTATATATTAACACAATCTGATTTACAAGAAAAAATTAAGTATAATGGAATAACAAAAAGATTAAATTTTTCTAACTTATATATTAATGAAAATGATTTAAAAGATGAATATTTTAATATTATACTTGATTTTTATAATAATAATTCAAATTTAATTGAAATAAGTCAACTTCCAATAGCAATAGAATTAAAAAAACAAAAAGTACCTTTTGAATTAATTTTTTCTTCTAATGCAGATATTTTATTTCCATTTTCTACTGATATAATAAATGAAGTAATTGAATAGGATATTTTTAAATTAATTTCATTACCTGTGTATATTGATTTTAATAATTTTAATTTAAAAGATATATAGTATAGAAAAAATCTTGAATTAACAATTAATAATATTTGTAAAAATTGTCCTATTAGTTGTTAGCAAGAATGTATTAAAAGTGAACATAATTCTATTTATAATTACTCTACTCATTCATCTTATATTAATTGCAAAAACTTTTTAACTTATAATGATAATAAAAATATAAATATTACAATTGAAGATATTTAGCAATTTTATTTACCATTAGGTATTACTCATTATAAATTAAATAATTTTCCAAATACTCCTAATGCTTTTATCGAATTTATATTTTTCTTTGTGCAATATTTTATTAAAGAAGAATATTAGCAAGAAATACTAATTGAATTATTAAAGGAAAATAAAGACAATGATTAATTATGCGATTCCTGGGTTATATAAACATTATAAAATTAATAAACAGTTATTAAATATGAGACAAAATAATCCAGAATTTTTTTATCCTAATATAAATATAGAAGCTGTTTATGGAGTTTTCCCTTGGTGTATATTTGATGGTGGCCGCATTTATATGACTCATGATCATGCATCATTAGAAGAAATAAAAACTATTCTTTTTGAATATCATAAATTTAATGTTGCTTCTAGATTAGTATATACTAATTGTCAATTAATTCCGGATAATTATACTAATAGATTTGGAAATTTATGTTTATCACTTTGTAATGAATATGAGAATAATCAAGTTGTAGTAGTAGATGATAATTTTTTAATATATATACATAATAATTATCCTAATTTATCTTTTATTTCTTCAACGACAAAATGTTTAAATCAATTAGATTTTCAACAAGAATTGGGACAATCTAAATTTATTGAAGTTTGTTTAGACTATAATCTTAATCATAATTGGAAACTTTTAGATTCATTAACTGAAGAACAAAAAAAGAAATGTGAATTTTTATGTAATGCGATTTGCCCTGCCGCTTGCCCGACTCGTAAATAGCATTATATTTTAAATAGTTAGTTTAATTTAAATTTTGGAAAACATTACACAGTACCATATTGTGGAATTAAATATAATACTTTAGCACCAGAAATAAAAAAATATTCTAATAATATTATTACTTATGAAGAAATTCGAGACATATATGAACCAAAAGGTTTTTGTCATTTTAAATTAGAAGGAAGAACTTTCTCTTCTATTACACAAACTTTAATTTATGCAAACTATATGGTTAAACCAGAATACAAAAGTGTATTTATAGATTATATGTTAAAAAAATAAGAAGAAGCACGAAAACTTCTTCTTATTTTTTATTAGAATATTTCCAAATATGAAGGGGGTTTGGAAATGTTAATTGCCTTATCCATAATCGCTATTTCATTAGCAGTTCTTTTTACTAGCATTAGTATTTATAATATAAATGAAATTGATAAAGCATTAAAAGAATTAGAAGAAATTATAAAAAATAAGGAGTAGAAAAGATGAGTATTAATATATTATTAACACTCCTTATTATACTTATATGTCTAATAAAAGTTGTTTAATTTGAAAATTTATAAATAATATATTATAATATTATTAGAAAATAAAGAAAAGGAGAAATCCTTTATGAAAAAGAAAGAAAAAAATAAACTTAATGTTTTTAATACTTATTGGTGTCCTTGGAAATATCTTTCTAATTGGCCGCGCAACTTTCGAGTTTTCTTTCGTCAATTTAAATGGGCATATCAGCGCATAACTCGTGGTTATTGCGACTATGACACATGGGATATGGATACTTAT
>Ga0247608_10008162_pt1 | contig 10623 bp, 20 predicted proteins | sample 176DNAGHGlowgp2_FD_193490 | JGI IMG/M metagenome (GOLD analysis project Ga0247608, IMG submission 193490) | Sheep rumen microbial communities from Palmerston North, Manawatu-Wanganui, New Zealand - 1766 DNA GHGlow gp2 | ecosystem: Host-associated > Mammals > Digestive system > Stomach > Rumen ... | reverse complement strand
TGGTCTCTTTTATCTTCTTATGAAGAGCTAAAAGATCATCATTCTTCTCTACGATATCCCACCGTTTGTCTATATACAAAGACTCTTTTGGTTGAACAAACCCATCTGTAGATTCTTTATATTCCTTATTTACGTATTCGGAATTAGAATGCTCCCTGTCTACAACCTAGAATAATGAATTTGGCTGTCTCACCAAAGTATTATATTCTACATCGTTGTATGTAAATGTATCTTTTATAGGACGAATTGCGTAGAATATATCTACTGGTATATTTCTACCCAATGCAGAATTCCACTTGGATATCAGCTGGGCTTCTTTTACTATTTCCTACGCTTCTTCATCAGAAGTAGCATTTCTATACGCGTCAGTAAGAGCGTCATTTATTGTAGCAAATTGGCTCTTCTCTTCTGGACTAGCCCAGTCAACATTTAACCTTCTAAGATAATTATAAGGAATTAAATCGTTTTTAAGAACTGCAGCAAACGTTAGAGCGTTTTTATCTTTTTCACTCTTACCGTACTTTTCATACAAAGCCTCTTGAATATAGTCTATTCTCGCATCCATTGTATGTAACGCTTCCCAAAACGATCTATTCTTCAATCTTCCTGTAGATTCATCAAATAATGCATCCCATTTAACTTGTCCTATTTTTTCTCCGCGATATCTGTTCAATAATTTTGATTTTTGATAATACAACGTAGACAGCTCTTGGAATAACGGATCGCTTTGAGGAATATTTGATGTTTTCCCTTTTTCTATAAGATCCCAAATTTGTGGATTTATTTTTACTTGAGAGAACGTACGCTCAAATGTGGTTTTGTTTTTAGCTTCGTCTTTACACTTATCGTATAAATCTCTATCTGTAATATACTTGATTTTACCAGAAGTCTTTCTATTCCACATCATTAAGTCTTTGGCAATGATAAAATCATCACCAGTCTTCATGTTATTGTCAAGATCGTAGAAGTTACTCAATTGCGATCTTTCTTCTTCCAACGATATGAGATTCTATATCTGATCTTCACTAAGCAGGTTGTAGTGTGGCCTACCTTCTACAATACATGTTGCAGTAATACCATTTATCTTGTCATTAACTCTATACAAAGCATTGAGTGTTGTCATCGATAATGTATCAATGCGGTCCATATAATATTTCTTTGTATATGGTCTATCAGTGTGATCGCATACCCAAGATTCATACTCTTTGAGATAGTTTTTGTAAATGGCATCACAACCTTTTGGAAGTATAAGGTGTCCGCTATCGTCGATAGAAAGCTTCCAATTTTTACCAACAAGTCCGGTATCTATTACTTGCTGTTCTATACTTTTTGTATTAAACTGCCATTCTGAGTTTTTAGTAGTTCCAAACAAAAGTTGATCTCTAAATTTTTCTCTATCTCTATAATATTGAGCGGTATTGATTTTAGACAAAAGATTTCCTGTTGGAAGACCGTTTTCATCAAGCTACATTAGAAGTTTTTGCACATTATAAAACAATTTATATTTTAAACCCATGGACTTTTCAGCTTTTCGCTTAAGTTCCATAAGTTCCATTGCTTTCTTATATGTTTTATCTCCCTTCTCATCCTCCATCTAATCTATAATATCTTGCACCGCGCGGATAAGCGGACTTTTAGATCTGCTGCCCATACCAACAACAATTTCAGCAGCCTTAACATCTCCATAGTCCATTTGATCTCGAAGCCACTTGTGCATATTTATTCTAAGCCGCTCTTTTCTATCAGAATCTAGATCAACCCTATCTTCCACAATACGATCAATCTCTCTCAAAACCTTCTTTTCAAGAGCATCCTCCCACATATTTTGGATTTCATACACTCTTGCAACAAGATTTTTCTATTGTAGTAACTCCTATATTTGGTTTATTATATCCTAATCGTATCCTTGCGCCTCCATAGACTCTATATTGTTGGCAATTGCGCTAATAATTGGCGCAAAGAATCCTACAATATCAGTTTTAGCATATTCAAGATCATCGAAGCTATATTTATGAGACATTATACCCTCTTCGGTATCCGAAGCAGTAAGAGGAGTATTATCTGGTTTATTATACTATACTTTTCCGTCTGGATTATTTTTATAATAAACGTTTCGATAATCGTTTGCTCTTGCGTTCATCATCATAGAACGCATTTCGTTAATTTCAATGTCGGCGTTCTTGAGAAAATCTAAGAACATTTTACCAGTAATGGCTTTCTACTGTTCTATATTATGATCCGATTTGGCGGTATCTATTTGACTACGATACTCTGCCATAATTCGGCTCATTTCCTAGTTACGAGTAGACTGTTCTATATTATATGAAGTATTAACAGTACCGCGTCTTAAACGCTGACTATATGACTTTTCTTTACTTCTAGTACTGTTCAATATGCCTGCACGAATTGTATCGATTTTATCGTCTATAATAGCCTTATAACTTGTCGTAGACTTCTATTCCATCCTTTGTTTATACTCAGATTGGTACATTCTGTTGTACGACAATATATATTTAGCTTCGTCTTCAGTCTAGTCGAGCTATTTATTTACTAAAAACGACTTGGTTATTTGATCCGATATATATTCTCTATGCGCTTTATTTTTAATATTAAACACCTTATAGAGCATATTGTTGAATCCATACCAAAATTTGTGAAAAAACGATTGATTTTCAAGATTGCTACCCCACTCATTCTGAATAGATCTTTCGGTGATCGCATCTACCAATGCTTCTTCTATTTGATCTACTGTCATGTTTGGTTTGGCGTATTCATCCAATGCAGCCTAAATAAGTTTGCTATTTTTAAATCTACGTATATAGTAGTGGGCAAGCTCGTGGTTAAATGTAGTAGCATCTCCATTTAACAAGCCGATACTTATGATATAATGATCGATTTCATTTTGTTTATACGTGTCGATATATCCATGTTCGGTCATTCCGTTTACAAACTGGACACGAAGTTTGGCGTATTCAGAGTTATCTCCTTTGATTACAAACTGATCGTTTTCCAATTGCATACCAAACGCCTCTATAAGTTTCTACTAAGTTTCTCCTATAATCTATTGTTGTTTAACAGTAGCCCATTCTGTAGACGCCTTGTGTTCTGTAGCTATTATATCTGGGTTTTCCTATTCTGGATTTTGTTCTAGGCTTTCTAAAACTTTCTTTTTTACATATCCTGTATAATCATCGATAAGTCTATCTCTTCTCACAGGTACGTGTTTGGATGGAATTTCTCTTATGCCAGAATACAAATCGGAAATAAGAACTTCTCCATTTTCATCAGTGCTTAATTTTGTGTAGTTATCTGCAAAAGTTATAGCTTTATCCTTAATTGCAGCTAACCTGTCGTTATTATGTCGCTCTAATAACTACGCAAATAATATCGAGGGCTCCCCGTTGGGAGCCTTCTCAATATCATTTCCGTTATTTAGCGACCAAATCTAATATGCTGCATCTTCTCCAACGGCTTGTACTAGTTCGTTGAACTGAGCAGCAACTGTTTTATCATTTAAATTTGGACAAACTATTACCATAATTATGCAGATTTACAAAACTTTTTAAATATATCATTCCATCTCGGCTGTGGTATTCCTGTAAGAGACTCCTTATCTAACATCTATGCTTCTTTGTTATACATCTACCTAAGGATTTTACGATATTCGATCGGTTGCATTTCTGTAATTACTTGTTCATCCTACGAATTAACGCTTATCACAGGCTCAGTTATCGGTTGTCCTGTAGTAGGATCATTTGAATATCTCTTTTCAATAGTTCCTTCCGCAATTCTAAGTTCCGTATAATTAGGATAAGCTTTTACATAATCGCGTATTTGTTTGGTCATATCAACAACCAAAGCACTCCAATCTCTATCGTCAAATCTATGTCCTGTCGTAACATGCATATTTTGGTCATCTCTTTCATATTCATACAGTTCGTATATATCTGTACCTGTACGAACAGAAACACCTTTAGAGTCTGTCAATGCGTAAATTGGGAATTCATCTCTACCTTCTCTACCAACACCAACTAGTCTATAAAGCAGATACGGATCAGCATCTTTTACTGAAGCATATGGTCTACGAAGTTTTACATACGGGGCATACGTTCCAGTAGACTTGTTTACACCTCTCATATTATAGTCAGCAAAAATCTAATAAGAATCTCGCTTTACTATTTGGCCATTCTGTTGGTTTACGTCGTCATACAAAGTTTTATGACCTACAATTCCTCTCTTTGGTTTATACAAGGGTATTATCTTTGCATTTCGCCAGTTGTTTTTATAGAATTCGTTCACATTAATTGTATTTTGACTAAACCCTTCTGGAGATAATTCCATTTGACCAGAAGCAAACAGTCTATACATTTTATTCATTTCGTCTACATACCCAATATCTTTTCTAAGACTGAGTGGAACATATTTAAAGAATTTGTTTAATCCTCTATTATCTCCAGACGTCATGAACGCATATATAGCAAGGTCTCTAGCAATTCCTTTAATTTCTTCGTCTGTAGACTACCACATTTGTTCAAACGAATCTATATAGTCGTTTTCTATATCGGCGTCGTCATCGGCGCTATTGTCCAACTATAAGAACTGATATGTGCTTTGTCCGTATTCTGGAATATAAGGAACCGAATAAAGGTTTGCAAGAAGTGTATTGGTAATAACTCCGTTAGATGCATAGAAGCTATATTCAGGCTTACTTTGAGATAAGATTTTTGTCTTAAGTGCTTGAATTCTATTAGCAAGACTATTTCTTCCTCTTATTAACTCGTTGAATTCTATACCTTGTTGTTCCATGACTCTATTCATAGCCTTCTATTTAATATAAGTTAACATAGAAGCCTAGATAGCTTTTCTAGTGTCAGTAGACCTATTATTGGTAATATTCTATAACTTATCTGCCATCTGCTAGAATTGATCAGTAAAGTGAGTCATTTGAGGTTGAAGTATTTCTTTCAACAAAGGTATTGCCTAGCGAGTTTTGAAGTCAATAAATGAATCTTCTAACATATTCTTAAGATTACTATCAAACAAGTTGGTGTTGTAATCAGTAAGAGCTTCGTATCTATTCATGTATTGGCGTTGCTCCAAGAACGATATACCATGTTTCTTTGTATCAATCTTAGTATTTTGTACAAGATCGCCAAGAGCATCTGCGTAGTCATCGAATAACTTCTTTGCTATAAATATAAATCCTTGCATTTCTCTAGGAGAATACCTAACGTTGCCAATTTTGATCATTTCATCCTTTTTAAAATTATCTATACTAGCAGCCTTGTTTGGATCTATTCTATAACTCTTGTCTGTTAAAAGTTTCTCTAATAAAGTAACACTTCCGGCAGTATACCCGTCTTTAGTTATACCAAAAAGCTCTTTAAATATATCAGCATCTTGATTAAAATCTTCTGCGGTATATTTAGCGTTACCTCTACCATAAAGTTTGTTTACTTTAGTTCTTATTCGATCATTACCAAAGTCAATGTTTGTTACATATTCTTTTTCAGCTTCTCTCCAGCGTTCTGTAGGCGACATAGATGGGTCATCTACAATATCTCCGTTTATATTCTAGAACTCTTCAGCAAGATTCTTAAGAATAGGTTGTGCAACAAAATATAATCCATCTTTACCAAATCCGGTACGGATAAGTAAAGATACAAGGTTATACGTATACTTGTTTACGTTCAATCTAAGAATATATGGATCTTTAGCTACATCTACGTGTGCATTAATAAACGCAGATATCCAAGAAAGAATAGAATTACCATCCCTATCTTTGTCTCTGTGTAGACTTTCTGCATTTAATAACGTCATTATACTATTCGGTATACTCTTAAAAGATACGTTATACAATCTAGTAAGAATATGGTTGTTGTTATTTAAAGCAAACGGTCCAATACCGAACTTAGCAACTGCCAATTGACTCTTAAGATTGGACTGCACATACAAAGTTCCAGCTTCAAATGGTTCTACTGGGGACTTCTTTTGTCCAGCTTCAATCTTCTTAAGAACGTCTTTAACCAAATCAGTATCGTTATCGATAGGTCTATGCAACAAGTTGGCATATTTACCAAGCATGACTCTCTCATCGGATTCTTCAGAAGATACTTTCTTTCCACTATCTTTTAACAGAGCAAGATACATTTCCATCAATTGATTCTGGTAATATTGCTCCGGATTCGTTTCTTTATCAAAGTATCTGGTAGCATTATATTCGACTTTTTTCTTTCCGTCTGGACGAACAGCACCAAACTTAACATTCCAAGATTGCTCTCCGAATTTACTAGTTTTATATTCCAACGTCTCACCAGTATATGCATAGTCTTGATATGTAGTCTTTGTTACATTATACTGTAACATCGAACAGTACAATTTATCAATATCAAAGTCAGATCCAGTAATCTTAGTAAACTCTTTTGGAAGTACGATAGTATCTCTCAAAATAGGCAATACATCAACAATACGCAAAGCATGTATAGAAGATACTGCCTATGTGGGAATACGATACGCAACAATATTTGCCTTTGCATTACTCCATTCTGTATCGAATGATTTTACGCCGCTTATTATATTATTATCAATAAGCCATTGTTTTGCTGCATCAAAGTTATATCGGATACTCTCTGGTATTATATTATAGAAAAAGTCAATGCTTACTACAGCATCCATAGAACCTTCTTCATTAATCATCTAAAGACTTCTGCCGTTCGCAAGTACTGGGAATTGATCGTCTCCTACAATTCCTTCCATACCAAATACACTTCTCTGGTAGAATGCGTTTCCTGGAAGATTGATATCAATAACATTTTTGTTAATAAACGATATTAATATGCTCTCAATCCACGCCATATTTGTAACAGAATTTAGAATTGGAGAGTCTTGTGTTTTAAGCTCTCTTACGGCATCGAGAATATTCTTATCTGCATTTCTATTGAGGAGTTCTCCTTCTATAAAGTCAGCGAATTTTTTAGTGTTTAGTTTTTTGTCTATAATCTTTCCACTTTCGTTTCTTGTTATATCAAAAAACCTATCGTTAACTCGATTTACACCAATCTTAGAAAGCTCTTTTATGGCATCCATTATGCGCTTCTTTATTTCACGCCCGCGCACAACTTCTCCGTTGCTTAGTGTATAATTTTGGTTATCTTGAATTACAGAAAGAGCTACCTTGGCGGCCTGTGTACCCATGGCCATAAGATCTCTCTCGTGCGGATCGGTATTGAGCTGTCTACGAATCATACTATATTGCTGTTCGTATATTTGACCAGCAAATGAAAAGTTTTTCAACTCTTCTTCTGTCATTTCTGGTCCAAAGAACTATCCAGCCTGCTGACCAACTTTAACGGCCTATTTAACCATCAGCATGTCTATTCCATGTCTGGGATCGTTCATCTTCTTATATAACTCCGCGGTGAACCCATAGGAAATACCCTTAAACATTGGGAACAAAGCATATTTATTATAGAAATGAACAGGTACTCCGTTTTGCATACGGTGTCCAAACGCAGAATATTTCTGAGTACCTATAAGAGCGTCCATGACAACCTTATACGCTTTTGCATTTGACAAATAAGAATTGCCTTTTTCTGGCCGCTTCTACCCTCTAAGATATTTAAACGCCTCTTCTACGCTAGAATCCCAAGCACCTCTCATTCGAAGAAGATTTTCCGCCATCTTGTCTGTAATATAAGCAGTACCGTCAGTAACGTCAATATCCTGATTTTCAAATGATGATACCGCAGCTTCTACTTTCTTGTCAACGATTTTCTTATAAGAACCGTCTTTATAGTCTGAAAGTTTCTTTTCTACTTGGTATAACGGCATATTGTATACTTCATCGTATATCTGATCAAGTATATCATCTGCCGTCATATTATCTGTAGATTTTATAGTCTTGTTGAGAGTTATATCAAGAACCTCTTTAATTGCGTTTTCACCAGATTCTTTCAACTCCCTTGTTCCGACGACAGCTGCGTGCGTTGTTAGAGCTGGAGTGTCTATTTGTTTATACGTTCTAAGGTCATACCACTGTTCGTTACTTTGGTCGTATAAATATACTGGAATATTCCTAATCAAACCTCTCATTGTGGCGTATCCAGTACCTCCATTAACCTACATCTTTTCTTTATTGAACGTGCCTATTGCAAATATTGCGTCTGCATTATCTGCTTGAAGCATGTCTCTACGAACAAGTTTTCCTTCTTCTGTTTCAGCATCAATAGATGGCCTATTGAGTCTTCTTATAACTTCTTGGTATTCTTCTTCTACTCTATCTTTCTCTTCTTTGGATAATTTGTCGTAATCTTCTGCCTTAATATCTTTTACTTTAACTCCAAGTTCCCTTGCAGTAGTTGCCCAGAATTTATCAGATCCTCTAGCATCTCCAGAATATAGAAGCGCTTCCGCCATATTAAATGTATTTGGGCGTCTCCTTGACAACGAAGCCATCTTCTTTGTCTGTTGTTCAGAAAGGATGTCGACAAGAGCGTCTCTATATTCGTTGTCTCTAAAGATGTGACGTATTGATCTGATTATAGGAGATGTTATCTTATAATCTTCTATTTCTGCACATCTGTATGTTCTAGTGATGTTTGGAAGATCTGTAATATTTGAAGTTCCAGTAGAACCTTCACCTCCGTGACGCTTACTTTCGTCTTCGATAATATTTATAAGGCTTCCTGTTTTTTCATCAAACTTCCACTTAAAAAAGTGCGGGAACCCAGTGAATATTCTCTAAGTCTCTTCTTTGGACATTATAGATTTAGCAGTAATATCATATACATATGCCACAATTGCAGCAGATTCTATTTGCCACGGTTGATACACTTGTTCGTATGTACTATTTCCAGCAGCAACATTTTTATACACGGCAGCAAGAGCGTCTATTGCTTTATGATCTAAGAATACGTTTTGATAACCAAAGAATTCAGATATATTATTAGCGTATCTAGATATACCTTTATCTTTATATTGTTTTGCCTTGCTTGGATCAAGCTTTTTGATAATACCTTTTTCTACAAGATCTTCTAATTGTTTCTTAACACGATGTTGTAGAATATTAGCAATCATGGATCTCTGTCTTGCCCTAAGCTGTTGATCTGTTTCTCCCTATCGCTTATCGAAGAAAACTCTCATTGCCCGTTCTCTGCTTTCCAATACAGATCTCTCAGGGTTTTTTGGATCGTGTTTATTGAACTCATAGAATTCGTCTACAGACTCGTCAAGAGTAAAATCTATAACGTTTCCTTCTGCGTCTCTAACTTCTGTATATTTGCCATATACACCTGTCAAGAACGCAAATCTTGCACCATTTATAGTACCTTTATGGAAATTTGCAATCTTTTCTGTTTCTTTAAGATGGTGATCTGTGCGATTTATATCCTGTATACCAAGTTGATTCATTGTTTGGTTGACAAGAGCCAACTCTCTATAGGCATATTTAATCAGTTGATCTATAACATCGTTAGAATCTTGATAATATTGCTGCTACTATTTACTGTTGAATTGAGATCTATTAAAGAATATTCTACTATACGGAGTATTTGAGAATTTAGGCAGTTGTTCAACTCTTATGCGGTTGTAATCTATTCCAGGTAGTTTAAACCCTAATAGGTAGAACCATGTAGATTTATCCGATAGTGTTGGGAATATAATATTCCCATTCTATAAAATAACAGCCTTAGACAACCAGTCCTCTCTAGATGTAATCTCTGAATATTTAGTACCACCTGTATTAGAAGAATTAAGTTTTACTCCTTCAAATGTAGCAAGTTTAATTCTGTCATGAGTAGGATTAAAATTAGGATCAAGTACACTTGTTGCAATAATAGATCCTTCTGTTCCATCTTCAGATACAACATATGGAGATTGCTTAAGATCACTAATAAGTCCGTGTTCTACCAAATTTCCGTCGTCGTCATAAACATTGTTTAATTCGACTACAGCCTCTGATGCAGAATGATGTTGTGCGTATGTATAAAGCTTAGTGTTGTTTGGACCAATTTGCATTGAATCTCTGTTTGCAAGACGATACTGTCCTACCCATTTAGCTAAATCTGTAAGGAATCCACTATCGGCATATATTACAAAACCAGAAGACTCTACAGACAATTCTGGGTTTTCGTTTTCTCTCTTCTATCTATCTTCAAAGAACAAATTATAGTTTTCTGAATTTAAAGCTTCCTACAGTCTTTCTAATACACCGTTCTTAGATATAAATGGTTCAATGCTATCTATATCCGTTGATGTAAATATACTACGGAATGCATCCTCAAGAGATGTTCTTGGGTATTTTACTAAAAGCATGTAATTTAGCGTGGATACATCCATAGGAATACCAACAGAATTCAAAAGCCTTACGAATTCCATTTCAATTTCTGCAAAATCATCCTCGTTGAATAAATCTTTATATGTATTCCTAACAGGAACACGGTGTATATTTATTTTTCCAGCTTCTGCAGAAATAGCTGTTCTCATATTTCTTAAAGCGGCAGCTACGTCACCAAATATTGTTATAGCAGATCCATCTTCGTTTTTAGCAACACTTACTTTTCCATCTACTACTGTAAATATTCCGCCAAATCCACTTCTTAGGGTGTTAAACCAAAGTCTTGGATA
>Ga0247608_10008158_pt1 | contig 10626 bp, 9 predicted proteins | sample 176DNAGHGlowgp2_FD_193490 | JGI IMG/M metagenome (GOLD analysis project Ga0247608, IMG submission 193490) | Sheep rumen microbial communities from Palmerston North, Manawatu-Wanganui, New Zealand - 1766 DNA GHGlow gp2 | ecosystem: Host-associated > Mammals > Digestive system > Stomach > Rumen ... | reverse complement strand
CACCTGTTCAAAGGGTGAGGCCTCGCTGAAGGTCCAGCCATACCGAAGTTGGCAGAGCAGCGAGGTGGTGTACATCAGTGGGAATGGGGGCAATGAGAACTCGTCATCCAGTTCGTGGCAGAATTCATCCCAGACGCTTGTGTAGCCACAGTCTTCGATGAAACGGATGTTTTTCACGCATGCAGGCATCTTTTCGCCTGAGACGTTCATTGTCGTGGCGGCTCCCATGGAGACACCGTGCACCACAAAGTCGTTCGCATCGAATCGGGCCGATGCGATGCTTATCCAGTGTAATATATCATGACGTTCCTGCCACCCCATGCCAATGGCATCGCCTTCGCTGAGGCCGTGGGCATGGAGGTCGGGCATCAGTACGTTATACCCCATCTGCTCGTAGATACGTCCGATGTACATGAAATCAATCGCGCAGTTCCGCCAACCGTGTAGTACGATGGCGATACGTCGGCTGTTGTCGTGTTGGATAAAGTAGGCGTGATGGCGTTCGCCCCTGGGCATAAGGACGAGCGTATCGCGCAAGGCATGGTTGGCTTTGAGGCTGTCGAGCCAGGAGATGACCTCCGGGTGGCGTTCTGCCAGACGCTGGAAGCACTTGGCGGTGTCTGTTCTTGCCGTGTCGGGGGCAAGTGAATAAGAGAGCATGTAGCAACTGCCACCTGCAGTAGCTATCAGCAGTACAAGCATCGTGAGAGCCAGACCTGTCAGGAGTTTCTTCATAGTAGCTATCTCATGGCGAGTGCCTTATCCTCAGCGGCTTCCATAATCTCACGCTCACCAGGACCTTTGTCGTTGATGCCGCAGAGATGCAGGATACCGTGGATGATAACGCGATGCAGTTCTTCGTCGTATGGACGGCCAAACTTGTCTGCATTCGTAAATACAGTGTCGAGTGATATTACAATATCGCCGTGGAGCGTATTGCCTTCAGTGTAGTCGAAGGTGATGATGTCGGTGTAGTAGTCGTGGCCCAGATATTCGTTGTTGACTTCCAGGATCTTGTCGTCATTGACGAACATATAGCCTATCTCACCGATTTTCTTACCATACGACGCTGCCACCTGATGGATCCAGTTGGAAGTCTCGCGTTTCTTGATATTGGGGAATTTTACGCCTTCAGTGCTGTAAGTTATCATGGTTTTACTATTTTTTCGGTTTGGGAATATAGTTGCTTACATCGACGCCAAAATGCGCCAGTTCGCGTAAGGCACTTGAGGAGATGCTCGATAGCTCCGGCTCAGTATAGAGCAGGATGGTCTCGATGCCACCGAGCCGGCGGTTGAAATCCGCCTGCCATTGTTCATATTCAAAGTCGCTCACATTGCGCACGCCTTTCACGATGAACTGTGCTCCTTCTGCCTTTGCAAAGTCCATTGCCAGTCCGTGATAGGGCTTTACCTCGATGCGGCTGTCATCGGCATAGAGCTCACGGATTGCTTGTATCCGTTCTTCTGCAGACGGCATGTCTGGCTTATGCACATTGTCGCCTACCACACCGATTACGAGACGGTCGAATAGGGGCAGTGCCCGGCTCACGATGGAGTCGTGGCCGATGGTAAAGGGATTGAAGCTTCCGACGAATACACCTGTCCTTTCCATGTTGCTTTTATCTTTACTCAAACAAATTTGGTTCCATGATATTGCCGCCGTATGGATTGCGACCGAAATGGCGATATGCCAACTCGGTCACCATGCGGCCCCGAGGGGTGCGCTTGATGAATCCCTCCATGATGAGGAATGGCTCATAGACCTCTTCTACGGTGCCGGCATCCTCGCCGATGGCGGTGGCGATAGTGGTGATACCCACAGGACCACCCCTGAACTTGTCGATGATGGTGAGCAGGATCTTGTTGTCGATCTCGTCAAGTCCATACTGGTCGATGTTCAGTGCCGTCAGGGCAATCTTCGTAATCTTCGTGTCAATCTTGCCGTTGCCTTTCACCTGAGCGAAGTCCCTCACGCGGCGCAGCAGGGCATTGGCGATACGGGGCGTTCCGCGGCTACGGCCTGCAATCTCGAGGGCTGCGTCCTCAGTGATGGGTACGCCGAGGATTGAGGCAGAGCGCTCGATAATCTTCTGTAGTGTCTCTGGCTCGTAATATTCCAGATGCATGTTGATGCCGAAGCGTGCACGGAGCGGTGCCGTCAGCAGACCACTGCGGGTGGTGGCACCCACCAGCGTGAACGGATTGAGGTCGATCTGTATGGAACGTGCTGAAGGCCCTTTGTCGATCATGATGTCGATACGGTAGTCTTCCATTGCGGAATAAAGGTATTCCTCCACAACAGGCGACAGACGGTGGATCTCGTCGATGAACAGTACATCGTTTTTCTCCAGCGAGGTCAGGATACCAGCCAGGTCGCCAGGTTTGTCGAGTACGGGGCCAGAGGTAATCTTGAACCCCACGCCTAGTTCGTTGGCGATAATGTTCGAGAGCGTTGTCTTACCCAGTCCTGGAGGTCCGTGCAGGAGGGTGTGGTCGAGGGGCTCGCCACGATACTTGGCTGCCTCGACAAACACCTCCAGGTTCTCCACGATCTTCTTCTGACCGCTGAAATCCCTGAAACTCAGAGGGCGCAACGCATTCTCAAAGTCCTTCTCACCTTGAGACCCTTGAGAGAACCGCTCTTCTCTTATATCGAAATCTTCATCCATCATAATTCGTCTGCAAAGGTACGAATAAGTATGGTAATATCCAAAATATATTTCAGAAATATCTCGGCTCTTCTCAATTTTTGTCTTGAAAAGGTTTACAAATTTTCTACAATTTAATCTTTCTATTCCCAATATATCTATTCATCTATTCATAGAACGCCATAAACCGCTCATTATAAGTAGATTAAGTATATGAATAGTTCATAAAAATGCATGGGCACTATTCACAAACAAGCACTTTCCTACGTGCCTGAGGCATTGGAACTCGCGACTGAGATATTGTTTCTGCATTGTTTCAACAATGGAAACAATTTGTCTCTCTTCGAGAAACAATTTGTTTCGTGAAGAGAAACAAACTATTCCGATTGTCAGCGTGATAGCATAATATGCTTTATACCAATAAGATATATGTTTTTTAGCGAAAGATAATGCCTGAATAACTAATAATTATGAATAGTGCTATCATGTATGTACACTACTATTCATACTTTAACCGTCTGAAAAACAATAGGATAATTGTAATTATGAATAGATGAATAGGTATTTACTTTTTGTGCAATTTACAGCTTCTTGCTGCTGATGCGTGAGCGGGTGGAGCGCAGGGTACTCTCGCTGATGCCCATGATGCGTTGGATGTCTTCGTCTGTCTTTCCTTCATGCTCAAGGACGGCGAAGAAGATATACTTCGGTGAAAGGCGGCTGTAGTCCGTCTCCATCTCGTTGACGAAGGGCAGGTCCTTCAGTTTGTAGTATTCTATGTAGTTGATGAAGTCGTCCTTCGACCAGCGCACGGTAGTGCCGCCTTCTTCGATGGCCTCAGAGAGTTCGCGCCCCTTGGCCAGGATGCCCGACTGGCGGTAGTGCAGGTCTTCGATCTTCTTGTTGAGCTTTTTAATCTCCGATGCGTTCTCCTGCTGGCTGCTCTCCAGGTCTGCCGCCTTTTGGGTGTAGGCCTCCAACTGTAGTCTGGTCTCAGCCAGATCCTTCTTCGTCTTCATGCCTCGCCAGCTCTTATATCCGAGCCAGCCGATGATGGCCGCAACTATCAGGAGCAACCCCAAGCTCCAACCCATCAGTCTCTCCTTGATGCTGCGCTCAGCAGCCTCCTTGTCATACTTTGCCTGAATCTCGGCTATTCTGTCCTGTTCCTTTGCCTCATAATACCGCTGTTGTCGCTGTATAATGCTGTCGGCAAGTATGTTGGCTTGCCGATAGTCCTCCTGCTCCATACTCTGATGGCGCATGGCCTTAAGAATATCTGTCCTGATGGTACTTGTCTTTTCATTGTTAGTATTCTTCAGAGCTTTTATCCACAAGTTCTTAGCCTTCTCAATACTGTCTTCTTGAAGATAGATACCAGAAAGTGTCTTGTAAGTTGACGGCTGTGGATGGGATTCTATAGCCTTCAGTAAGTATTTCTTAGCCATCTCTGGATCATTCTTGGCATAAAGTTCTCCCACTCTGGTATAGAGGAAAGCACTCTCATATTCTGTGAGATAGGCTGCTAAGGGCAGACATTCTTGTATGCAAACAGCGAGGCTGTCCTTATTCCCTAAAAAAGAATAGTCAGAGGCCATATAGAGCAGAGCGATTGCCTCTCTTTCCTTATCATTAAGTTGCTTGGCTATCTCTAAAGCTTTTTGGCTGTACAGCAACCCGACCTTATACTCGTGTGCGTATGAATTGAAGTATGATAGTTTTTCATATATCTTGTGTTTAAGTGTCAAGTTGCTTGTATAATCAGCCTGTTCTTCAGCCTGTTTCAGCAACAAGATGGATGCTGAAGGCTTTCGAAAGTCATAAATGGTAACAGCTTTATAATAACAGGCTCGTGCAAGTTTTTCGTGGTCAGCAGTTCCTTTGTAGTACTCAACACTATAATTAATAGCACTGTCGGATTTGGCAGGAATTAATTTCCGACAAAGGTTTTCCGTTTTTAGCAGATAATAGTAGGCTGAATCTTTTCTCGATTGTAAATCAGACATTGCTATTCCATCAAGAAGGATCCCTATGGAGTCCACCTTACCCTCCGTCAACAATGCATCGATTTGCTTCAGCTGTTCGGATGTGGCATCATCATTGCACCCAACGATAGTCATAACGAAAGCCAAAAGCGAAAATATGATTTTTCTCATGTTTCAATGATTTGGGTGCAAAGGTACAAAAAAAGATAGAAATACAACTCTTTCTATCCGTTTTTCTCTGTTGCATACTTTGCAGCGTTGTCAAGATGGTGAGATTTGCTGCATTATTGGCATAATACTCCTGTTGCAAATTTTGCAACATACTGTATTTCATTAGGTTATATTCGATATCTATATGCAACAGCGTTTTATAAAAAGTCCTCAAAAAGTTTGGTTTTTTCTTTTCCCACTTCTAACTTTGCATTACGAAATCGCTCCAAGTGGTGGTGAGGTTTGCCTTAGGAGCAAGTAATTTTTGGTTGGGTTTTGACGCAATTAGTTGCCTTATAAAAAGAGTATAAGTTTAAAATAAAAAAAAGAAGAATATGAGACATTGGGTCTTATTTACATTTGTGTTGGCGGCAACTATTGTTAAGTCGCAGAATATCAACGGATTAGTTGTTGACGACAAAAACGAACCAATCGCCTATGCCAGTATTTCATTGTTAGAGGCAAACGACTCTACCTTTATCACTGGAACAACTACCAATATGGATGGTAAATTCAGTATGATAGGTGATGTACAGGACAAGGTTCTGAAAGTCAGCTATGTCGGCTATGCCACACAGTATCTGGAACCCATGTCAGACATGAGGGTTGTCTTGTCAGAAGCAGGCATCTCTGTGGGCGATGTGGTAATTACGGGCAGTCACCCTGTATATAGAATGAAAAACGGTGCATTGGTGGCTCCGATAGAGAACACGGTTTTGAGTAAAATTGGTGATGGTACTGATGTGCTCCAGCAATTGCCTTTTATCAATGGCGATGGGAGTTCTGTTAATGTGGTAGGCAGGCAAGGCACTCCCTTAGTGTATATCAATAACCGAAAGATGCAGGACTGGAATGAGTTGCGCCAATTGTCAAGCGACATGATTAAAGATGTGCAGATAATTATGAACCCTGGGGTGGAGTACGACTCCAGCGTTACTGCCGTGATTAAGATTACCACCCTGCGGCCCACTGGAGAGGGGCTTGGCGGCTATGTGGCAGCAGAAGCAGGCAAAGGGGATGACTTCAAGCATAACGAATGGCTCTTCCTGAATTATCGGAAGAAGAATACGGATGTCTTTGTCAATGGCCTTCTTACGAATAGTGTAACTCGCGGTGAGCATAAAGAGGAATTTAGTTTTACGCATCATGGGGATGAATACAACGCCGTGGGAAAAGGTCTGGAGAAAAATAAATTCAACGGGCTGAGTCTTTACGCAGGCTTTAATCACCAACCATCTGAGAACCAGTATCTCAGTATGCAGTATATGTGTAATTCTTCTTTTAAATATGACACGCATATGGCATTGGAGAACTCTTTTACTGGAGGAAATGAGAATTCCTTGTTTAGTTCTGTTGCCGATGGTCGTCAACCACGCAGCAGACACTCGCTGTCGGCCTACTATTCCAATCGGTTTAACAAAGCAGTTTCTCTGAAGATAGACGGTGTGTATGCACATATTAGCTCTGACGTGGAGAATAACGAGACAGAGGACAGAACGGGAAGATCAGTGACGGTAAGTACGAACACGGACACTAAATCGGATGTATATGCCCTGAAGGCCATTATGACGGCCAAACTTGGAGGCGGAAAGCTGAACTTCGGCATGGAGGAGGCATACACTAAGAATAAACTGGACTACAAGGCCAATCAGCAAGGTCATGTTGATATTCAAGGCTTTGAGACGGAATCGAAGCAGACCTCAACGAGTTTCTTTGCCGACTATCAGATGAAGCTGGGAGCATTTTCTATGGATGCGGGGCTCAGATACGATTTGATAGACTTTAAATACTTCAAGGATGGCATTAAGAGAAATGAGGACTGCAAAAAGTATAATCATCTGTTCCCCAATCTGTCTTTGTCCTACCAAGCGGGCGGATTCTCAGCCTCATTGGGATATAAGGTGACGGTAGAGCGTCCTTCCTATAGCAATCTCCAGAGTGGCGTGAGGTATCTTAACAGTTATACGTATATAGAAGGTAATCCATTGCTGCGTCCGTCGTATGTTCATGATATATCCGTTATGATGGCTTATAAGGACTTGCAAATCGTGTTTGACTATTATAATATTAAGGATGCTGACTATCAGGTATTGAACCTCTATCAAGACCAGCCCATCATCATCTATAACCGAATGAACTTTAGTCATCATGTCTGGAAAGTGAACCTGTCTTATTCGCCCACAATATCGTTTTGGAAACCGACGTTTCAAATCGGCATGGCGCAGCAGGATCTTGAATATTTAGGATGGAAGTACAATACCCCAGGCCTGAATTATACTTGGAAGAATGTACTTTCTTTCCCTAAGGACTGGACGGTTGTGTTCAACATGAGAGGCTACACGAAAGGCAGCGGGCAGTTTTATACCTCTGAAGCTGCGATTGTCAGTTATACGGACATTTATCTTTCCAAGCGTGCAGCAAATTGGACATTCAGGGTTGGCATGAAGGACATCTTCCACACCTTCAAAGATAATGGATATGACCAGATCGGTGACATTACGCATCGCCACTGGACGGACTTACGACAACAATATGTGTATGTGCGCTGCACCTATCGTTTCAATTCCACACGTTCAAAATACAGAGGCGGAGATGCCGGTGCAAGTGAGTTGAACAGACTGTAGGTAAATGAAAAAAGGATTTCCATTGCCCTGCATCCTGCATTGGGACCAGAATCACTTCGTAGTGCTCTATCGGGTAAAGAAGGGACGAAAGTTTTATGTGGCAGACCCTGGAAAGGGACCGATGACATACGGTAAGGAGGAATTCTGCCTCTACAAGGGCAAGACGGTGGTCGTGGTGGCTCATCGCCTATCTCACGCCGCCACCGAAGCCGCCGCCAGAGAAACCGCCGCCGCCTCCCCATGAGGAATGGCCGCCCCGACCTGAAGCTCGGGCTTCGCGCTCGGCTTCACGCTGTGCCTTGCTCATGGCCGCCCGGCTGGTACTCGAGTGCATCGTCGAGTAGATGGTGGGCAGCGTCATGTCGTCGGCCATCTGCTGGGCAACCTTATCCATGTTGAAGTATTCGGGGTTGATCTTCTTCATGTCCTTGATTACCTGGTCGGCAATGCCGAAGAGTGTTGCAAAGATCATATAGTCTTTCCATAGCGACACCTCCGCAACGTGGCGCTCGTCGATCAGCGAGAACTCCTTCAGGAATTTCTTCAGGCCGAATACCTGGCGCACTTCCTCCATCTCATCCTTGTATTGGGAGATGCTGGTCTTGGTATGGAGTGTATTGATGAACGAGTCGGTGATGCTTTGGTTGTACTTACTTCTCATATAGGCCTTCAGTTCATTAGGCTCCAAGACAGGGTCGCCGGCAGCCTGTTTGAAGATGTTATGCACTTGTTTCAGCAGCTTCGGCTGCTGATCCTCCTGCTTTAGGTCGTGAATCACGAAACTCTGCACTGTATTGCCTTTTTTGGTCTGTCTCCGCTCAATGGTGATGGCACCCAGATTGATGAGCTTCAGAATACAGGCAGAGAGCAGGTTGTTGTAGTCAGCGCTGAAGTAACTGTAGGCATTCAGCACATCGTTGACACGCTGTAGGTCTCCGTCGTAGGGGATGTCGCGATACCACATCAGGTTCTTGTTCACCTTCCTACGCGCACGCCAGACATAGATGAGATACCAGCACATGCCGATAGTGGGCAGGGCGAGAATACCTATTATGAGGGATATCAGGGCATAGGTGTCTTCCTTTGTCCATTCGTCTTCATTGGTATAGTCGCTGCCGTCCAAGGCATGCTCCTTAACGCTTTCAAAGCTGCCGTCTCTGATATCTGTTGGCTCGAACAGTCCTTTGTTAAAGCGGCACATGATGATCATGGCGCTGCGGCTTTCAAAAGGCTCGCTCGACTCTGCCACAATCCTGTAGTTCATGAAGTTGATGTCACCCCTGTAGCGGAATCCCCAGATACCCGTATTCTCGGCAGTAAACTTCAGCGTATCCTCGGGCATGATGGTCAGTTTGACATGGTCTGGACTTGGCGAGATGCCCTGGGCGACAAACATATAGTTGAAACCGTCGGCATCGTCGTAGCCCTTCACCAGGTTTGTGACCGTATAGCTTGTCGTATAGGTACGCGAGCCGCTGTTGCCCAGTCCCCAGCAGAGCTCATAGCCGTTTCGCTTGTTGACGATACCGCATTTCCCGGCCTTGTAACTGCGACTCTCGTCAATATCCCATTCGCCAAGCCTGGTGTAGTCGAGCCCTGTCTCGTCGCTCACGCGGAGATCGCGCACCTCACTGCCGTTGAGGTTGCCAATAACGATATAGCACTCCGTTCCCTCATCGTCTATATCCATCGTGCGTGTCTCGGTGATATAAGCGTCACCGTTGCGGGCCAGCACCACCTGTATGTCCAGGTTCCTGAGCTGAGGCCGTGCCCATAGTGATGTGGCTGATGCCAGCAGTGCCAGCAGCAGGACAGTCTTACTTCTTGAATGCTTCATCGAGGTTGGGGTATTGCTTCTTCTCCTCACTATCCACCTTCAGGTACTCTTTCACCTCGAAATGGAGCAACGAGGCTACGATGCTCGACGGCCACTGGCGCACCATCCGGTTCATCTTCGTAGCGGTGTCGTTGTAGATCATACGGCTCATACGGACGTTCTCCTCATACTCCTGCTGACCTTTTTGTGCGTTCAAGTATAGTTCGCCGGCTTTCAATTCGGGATAGCGCTCGAACACGACGTTGATCTTTCCAAGTAGCTGTCCCAGAAGGTCCGACTGTTGGTTGATGGCCTCTGGCGTGTTGGCGCGGCCATTGCCGCCGCGGGCCTGAATGGTCTGGATGATAGTCTCCGACTCATGTGCTGCATACTTGGCTGCTGTCTTGGCCATTGCCAGGATAGCATCGAAACGGGAGTTCAGCTGAACCTCTATTTGGCTCAGGGCATTCTTGCACATTTCATCGAGATTGACCAGTTCGCGCTGGGTCGATACAAAATAGGCGATGAAGCCGATCGCCAAAACGATAATGATAATTAAAGTGATACTCATAACGTGAAAAACTTAGTTCTTTGGGGCAAAGATACGAAAAATCTGTGATAATTGTCCTAAATTAGCATTTATTATCATTTTATATTTTTTTTAGAGACTAATACAGCTTCGTATTATGGAAATTTGTTATATTTGCAGCCGATTTAAGTTTGCCAAAACGAATAACTTTCTGAGAAGAATCACAAAAATAGTTTTCCAAAACGGAGAACCTTAGCCTGAAACAGAGACAGAAGAATAAACAAAACATACAATGGAAATAAAGAACTTTACCATCACGAAGCGAGACGGTTCGAAAGAGCAGTTCTCTCTTGACAAAATTATGAATGCCATCGTAAAGGCGTTCGACAGCGTTGACTGTCCGGCAGACCTGAGCACGATCTCAAAGATCCTCAGTCATCTGGACATCCACGACGACATCACCGTGGAGGATATTCAGAATCAGGTTGAGGAAGCACTGATGCGTGAAGGCTTCTACCAGGTGGCCAAGTCGTTCATCCTCTATCGTCAGACACACACCGAGGATCGCGACACGCTGGAGAAGATGATGTTCCTTTCGGAATATACCGAGTCTGTCAATGCTGCTACGGGGTCGAAGTACGATGCTAATGCTAATGTGGAGCACAAGAATATCGCCACGCTGATCGGTGAACTGCCGAAGTCAAACTTCATCCGTCTGAACCGTCGTCTGCTGACAGACCGTATCAAGAAGATGTACGGCAAGGAACTGGCAGATGAGTATATCAACAAGTTGACTCACCATTTTATATATA
>Ga0247608_10008156_pt1 | contig 10628 bp, 9 predicted proteins | sample 176DNAGHGlowgp2_FD_193490 | JGI IMG/M metagenome (GOLD analysis project Ga0247608, IMG submission 193490) | Sheep rumen microbial communities from Palmerston North, Manawatu-Wanganui, New Zealand - 1766 DNA GHGlow gp2 | ecosystem: Host-associated > Mammals > Digestive system > Stomach > Rumen ... | reverse complement strand
GGCGCTCATGGGCTCATACAGGCGGGAAGCCGCCAGCAGGAAGGAAAAGAACTCCATGACGTTCAGCCTCCCCTGCAGAAGCAGCACGCTTCCGACCAGGGCCACCGTGCCGATCCCGATCCTCAGAATCAGCTGGGCCGAAACGATGAAGGCCGCCTGGCCCAGCTCCGCACCAATGGCCTTTTTCTCCACGTCGTCGATCCTGCTGTCCAGCTCGGACAGGTAAGCGTCCTCGGCGTTGCAGCTTTTCAGGTCCCGGGACAGCTCGATAAACTCCTGCACGGCGTCGTTGAGCCGCACCTTGGATTCCGATTGACGGCGGATGAAATGGGCCTGCACCCGTCTTGACGCCGCCACGATAAAGATGGCGATGGGGATGGGCCACACAGCCGCCAGGGCCATCTCCCACTTGTAGAAGAAGAGCCCAATGCAGATCAGCGACGTGGAAATCAGACTGCCGTAGAACTGCGGGATCTGGTGGGAGGATGCGTGCTCCAGGGTCTCGGCGTCCGCCATGATCGTGTTGGTCAGATCCGCCAGGTCCTTTTTTCCGAAGAAGGACAGGGGCAGCTTTCGCAGCTTTTCCGCCAGGGAAATGCGGCGTTTCCCGGATTCCACGTAGGTCGCGAAGAAGGTGGCGTTGTACTGCCAGTAATTGGGTACAAAGATCAGGATCAGGCAGGCCGCCGCAAAGAGCAGATAATACGCCCAGCGCCCAGCAGCCGTGCCTGCCAGATAATCTCCGGTAAAGGCAAACAGCAGCCAGATCGGGAGCATCAGGGCAAGATTCGAGAGCGTCACCGCGAGGATCGCCTTGCCCATATCTGCGGCGCCCTTTTCCGTCAACGCAAAGCGCTTCATCAGATACCGTTTCATACCGCTTCACCTACCTTCCAACTGGCGGCCTTCTGGTATTCCGCCCACATCTGGGCGTAGAGCCCTTTCTGCTCCAGCAGCTCGCCGTGCTTTCCATGTTCCGCCAGTTGGCCGTTTTCCAACACGTAGATCCGGTCGGCATTGCGGACCGTGGAGAGTCGGTGCGCGATCATGATCACCGTCTTCCCCTTTGCCATCTCCCGGAAGGCCAGCTGTACCTGCGCCTCGCATTCCGGATCGACGAAGGCGCTGGCTTCGTCCAGGATCACCACGTCGGCGTCCTTCAATATGGCGCGGGCAATGGCGATGCGCTGCTGCTCGCCGCCGGAGAGGTAGGTCCCCCGGGCGCCCAGCACCGTGTGGATGCTCTGGGGCAGACGGGAGAGAATATCCGAGCACTGGGCCTTTTTCAGGGCCTCCAACAGTTCCTCCTCGGAGGCGTCCGGCTTCGCGATCCGCAGATTGTCCGCGATGGAGCGCTTTAGCAGGCGGCTGTCCTGGAAGACGTAGGCCACGCGCCGCATCAGCTCCTCCTTGGAGATCTGGCGTACATCCACGCCGCCCAGGAGCACCTGGCCCTCCTGCGGGTCAAAGAATCGGGAGATCAGACCTGCGACCGTGGTTTTTCCGCTGCCGGAGGGGCCGACGAGGGCGACGATCTCGTTTCGTTCCGCCTTCAGGGACAGATGAGACAGGGCTGCCGACGCGTCCGGCGAATAGCGGTATGTCACGTCCATCAGCTCCACGGTCGCGCTGCCGGGCTCCCGGCCGCGCTCGGCTTCCGGCAGGGGCCGGAGGCCGAGGATCGCGTCCGTCCTGGCCACCGCGTCCTTGACCTTCATGCTGTTCTCGCTCATAAACATGACCTTGCTCATGGCAGTGGCAATGGCGGGGGTGAAGATGACGTAAAACAGGAAATTCAGCAGGATGTCCGTCGGATAGCTGCCGCCGCGGATCAGGAACAGTGTCAGGCAAAGGAGAAAGACGAAGGCGCTGTGAATCAGCACGGTGTAGCCCAGCATGGACTTTCGCATCATCCGGGTGTAATGCATGCAGAATTCGCAGTATTCGTCGATGGAGGCCTTGAACCGATGGAAGGAGAAAACTGTCTGCCCAAAGGTTTTGACCACCGGAACGCCCCGCACGTATTCGACAGCCTCGTTGCTCATGCGTTCCAGGGCGTTCTGATACTGCCGCATATCCTCCTCCATGGCCGGACCCGCCATCCGCATCATGGCGGCAAAGCTGAGCGCAATCGGGATCAGGCAGGCTAGGCCGAAGCGCCAGTCATACACAAACAGCATCACGAGCATGCCCAGGGGCAAGGCAATGGCCCCTGCCATGTCCGGCAGGTTGTGGGCCAGAAGCGTTTCCGTAGAGCCGGTCACCTCTGTCACGATCCGCCGCAGCTTGCCGGAGCCCATTTCATCCGCGAAGCCGATGGGAAGGCGGGCAATGTGATGCAGCAGCGCCTTTTTCATATTTGCCGCCGTGCGGAAGGCGCTGCCGTGGGAACAGACCAGCGCAGCTACATAGACCAGCCAGGCCAGCACCGCGAACAGCACGGCCATCCACCCGTTGCGGACGATTCCGGTCGCCTGCGAATAATCCGGCCGCACCTCGAGAACTTCCCGGATGATCCGCCACAGAAAGACAAAGGGCAGCAGCGCCAGCACGCTGCTCAGCGCGGATAGGATCAGCGACAGGTAAGTCAGCTTTCTGTAGCCGCCCGCGTACTCGAGCAGTGCCGAAAGTCCGCGTTGGTTCTTTTCTTTCACTTGGACCCCTTCTTTCTTTTGATTGTGTTCCGGCGGGTGCAGCCTACTGCCGAATCCAGCTGATGGTCCCGTCGTCCGCATGCAGCGTCAGCACTGTCTGACCCGCGTCGTTTACAGTCATTGTGTAGGGTGCTGCTTCCGCCTCGGATTCCAGGTTGCTGTAGGCCACGTAGAGACCGACGTCGTCCTCTTTCTCGCCGTTGTCGACCGCGTAGGCTTCAAAGTCAGCGGTCTGTGTGCCGTTCATAGTCGTGATGCCGTGACCGTTTTCATCAATGCTCATACGTAGATCAACGGAGGCATATTCTTCTCCAAAATTGGAGAGATCCGCTTTCCAGTTGCCCACGAAGCCAAGCTCCGCGAGCTGGCGCAGCGCTGCTTCGGTATGGGCGGAATAATCCATATTCTCCAAACAGAACAGGGCGATCACGCGGTTGATCGTTTCTTCGTCAGCAGCTTCATCGATACCCGCTGCCAGCCAGTAGGCGTAAGGACCGACTAAATATCCCTGCAGTTCTTCCAGATTTTTGCCGTAGCGGAACTCGATGTGATAGGTCTCCTCCATGGTGTCTTCCCGCAGGAAGAAATAGTTGAACTCGCCCGCTTCATCAGTGCTCTTATACGCGTCAACAGGGAAAGCCATGGAGATCTCCATACCCTGGTATAGCATGGTTTCGTTTTCGCCTACATTGTATTGCCCCAGATACTCGTAGGTATGGGTTTCACTGGTACCGTCCGTTTTCAAGATCGTGACGTTATCATCCTTGAAGGTGATGCTTTGTGCACCGTTAATGAAATCGCAGTCGAAGGCGTAACCGCCATCGGCAAAAGCGGACACAGCTGCCTCGCCGTACAGGTCAGAGGTAATCGCGCTTTGCAGTCCGGCGGTCATATCGGATGCAGCGTCTTCACCGACGACCGCGGCAACATAGTCCTGCCAGACGGGCGTCCATTGTTCACTGATGATCACATCAAAGAGGCTGACGTAGGTGGTGCCATTTTCACCGGCGATCAAGGGAAACACACCAAGGCTGCCTTCATTGGAAAGCGTCATTCCGCCCTCACAGTCTACGGATACAGCACAGGCAGGGTCTCCGACTACTGCGCCAACGTGTTCTCCGCCGCCGGTGATGCTTCCAGATACCTTGCAGTCGCTGACTGTAAAGGAAGACATCACGTCGCTGCCCTCCGTCATTTCCTTGCCGGCGCCGATCAGGCCGCCGACAGAATCTGTCGTTTCAGACACATGAATCGTCACATCATCAACCGCACACCCAGCAATCCGCGCAGGCGCTGAGGGGTCATAGGTTCCGCCGAACCCAACCAAGCCGCCGACCAGTCGATTGTTTTCGCCGCTCACGGTAATGACAGTTCCGCTGACCTTGCAGTCTGTGATCTCAGCCGCGCCCCAGGGAGCGCCACAGAGCGCGCCGAAGCCCCAGGCTGCGTTGCCCTCAGCAGTGATGCTTCCTCCGATCACTTCGCAGCCCTTGATCGAGCTCATGGTTGTTCCTCCGGTGATCAGCCCCGCACAGGCGCCGTCATCTCCCTGCACAGTGATTTCAGCGGTCGCGCTGCAGTCTGAAATCAGGTCAAATCCTGTCCCGACGATACCGCCGACCCCCTGCATGCCGGAAAGATGATTGTCTCCGACAAGGTGAACTTCCGAAACGGGGCAATTCATGAACTGCAGGCCGACGGCACCGCCGACCAGATAAAAGCCGGAGACATTCACGTCCTTCAGCGTAAAATTGCCGATATACGCCGCGCCGCGCTCGCCGCCGGCAGCGCAGCCAAACAGACCGACGCCCATCGGGGCCTCGCCGGTAACCGTCAGCTTGGAGATTGTATGCCCTGCCCCGTCAAATGTACCGGCAAACGCATAGTCCGGATGTGGGACCTCGGCATCCTCCGGTGCGTCAGACTTGGGCTGAAAAGCTCCAATCGGCGTCCAGTTCCCATAAGCGGAAAGGTCGATATCGTCAATCAAAATGTAATGTGCAGTCAGATCATCACGGATGCGGTCCAACTGTTCCGCTGTCGCAATCTGCCACGGATCTTCCGCGGTTCCCGCGCCTCCGGCAAAAAGCACGGCCGTCTCCGTCTCTTTTGCAGTCGTCGTATCTGTCACAGCTTCTGTCGTAATACTCTCCGTTGTCGCTGCCGATTCTGTCTCGCTGCAGCCGCTCAGAACACTGAGCAGGAGCATCAGGGCAAGAATCATGGATATCGTTTTCTTTTTCATTTGTAGTAACCTCCGGTGATTCATTTTCGTAATTTCATAGAGCAGATTTTTTTCAATCTTTCAAATAGATAATGTAGATAATGCGCGGGTACCGCTTGATGCCGCGATACCCGCGCCTGTGGGCCGGAGCCGGTGGCACGTCGGCTCCTCTCACGGTTCGTCAGGCCGTTGTCACACCGCCGAGCCCGTCCGGCGGCTGTGCCCGGACAGCGGGGAGGTAGTCCGCCGCCCGGGGAGAAAAAATAGGAAAGAAACGTACTACTGACCCATTGGCGGACAGGTCAGGAGAAACCGGTCTTATTTTGCCAGGGCTTCGCCCAGGGCCTTGCAGGCAGCCAAGGCGTCGTCGTCCGGGGCGTCGTTGCAGATCACGCTGTCGCAGACGAGGATGGCGCCGTCTGCGCGGCACTCGTCCTCCCAGCTGCGCATCCACTCGCCGTCACCCCAGCCGTAGGAGCCGAAGAGCGCCAGCCTTTTCCCGGCAAGAGACGGCTCGCAGGCCCGGAACATTGGCTCGAACTCGCCCTCCTCCAGGGATTCCACGCCCATGGAGGGGCAGCCGAAGGCGATGGCGTCGTATTCGGCCATCTGGTCGGCGGTAAACTCCGCGGCGGTCAGCAGAGCGGCTTCGGCTCCAGCGTCAGTCACGCCTTCCAAAACGGCGTTCGCCATGGCCTCGGTGTTGCCCGTGCCGCTCCAATAAACAACAGCAATTTTCATTTTGTGATCCTCCATACATTCAGATTTTTACAGCAAGCCGCTCCAGGGACCGGCCCTGGGCATGCTGCCGCAGATAGCTTTTTGTGCAGCGTTCATACTGCGCGAACCTGCGCTTCGCCGCCTGCTCATCGCCGTAGACCTTCCAGCAGCCCACGCACTTGCAGCCCTCGTCCCGGTGCTCCATGAAACCCCGCACGTCCTCCGGGGGATAGCTGAGAAAGAGCCCGATCTCATGGGGAAAATCCGCTTCGTCGTTCAGGCGGCGGCAGAGCTCGCAGAGGCAGCCGGTCTCGTCACAGGCGCGGTAGCCCGCTTCCCGGAGCAGGCAGGCGGTTTCTTTGTCCCGCAGGTCCTCCCGGAGCCTGGCCGGCCGATAGAGATAGAGCATGGCGAAGGTATCCGTCATCCGCAGGGGCAGCAGCCGCAGGCCCTTTGGCGTCAGGCGGCGGTTCAGACTGCGCAGCTCCCGCAGGGCCTCCGCCCGGGATTCGTAACGGAAGGGAAAGAGACTGCCGGTTTTGAGCCCCGCCAGCGTGGGGGCGGTGTTGCGAATGAAGCTCTGTTCGGACACGGTGCATCCTCCTTCTAACGTTTAGATTAGCAGTGGCTAACTGCCGATAGTATAAGCAAAACGGGATGGTATTTCCACCCCGTTTTCGTTTTCCTTACCCGATTTGGTTTTCATTTTGCGAATCGATTATTTGAAGCCCTTCCCCTGCGTAAACACCGGCGGCCAATATGCCATGGGCTCCGCGGCAAGCTTCAGCTTGAAGTCACAGTAATCGCCGTCCACAAAGCAGGTGTGTTCCCGGAACAGCGGCACCCCGAATGCGCCGAACATGACGTAGTCCAGATTGCAGAGATAAGGCATATATTCCCCGTAACCATGGGCTCTGGCAAAATCGGACAAGGGGCAGACCAGATTATGATAACTGAAATCGTAGCCCGGCTCCGGCGGAAGCATGGTCTTGGTTTCGAAGCTGCCCGGATTCTTTGCGGCGTTTGCAGCGTTCTGTGCGTCCTTTTTTTGATATTTTTTGGTCAGTGCTTTGACGTTTGTAAAGGACCTGTGGGCGATTTTCTTTACGATTTTCGGCATGGCGTTGAAGCGGCGCTCGTAGGCCAGTACCATCAGGCGACCGATCTCCTCCAGGCCGACGCCGTACCGCTTGAGCACCTCGCCCATGGAGACGAAGCAATAAGCGCCGGTCAGATTGCCCGTGCCGCTGACGTCGTCCCCGCCGATGTACGGGAAGTGCTCCATCATGTTGTTCTCATAATGCTCCCAGATCTCCGGGAAGAGAAGATCATAGCGCTTTTCGCTCGCTGTTTCCAATTCCCCGGCGATGGGATGCAGCAGCTTGTTCATTGCCTTTTTCAGCTTCGGCGCGTTCTTGGCGTAGTATTCGTGCATTGTGTGTCCCTCATTTCTGTGACATGGCTTCTCTTCTTCGATATTCCGACGGCGGCAGACCGTAATGCTTCCGGAAGGCCTCGGAGAATTTTGCGGGGTTCGTATAACCGGCGTCCAGACCGATTTTGGTAACGCTGCGCCCGGTATTCAGCAGAGCCGCCGCAGCGATTTCCAGCCTGTAGGTCTTCAAATATTGATAGACAGGCAGGCCGTAGACCTGCTTGAAGCTTTTCTGCAAAAAGCTGACCGAGATTCCGTGCTCGGCGGCCAGCTCCTGCAGCGAACTGTAGTGCAGCTCGCCCTGAACGATGTGATCCCGCAGGTGACGAATCAGCTTTTCCTGCCCCCGGGGAAGGTAGGTCCCCGTCTCGGGCTGGATCGGGCTTTGTGCCAACAGCAGAAACAGCTCCGCCAGCTTAAGCCGCGGAAAGATCGGGGCATCCTCTGCTGCGGCCTCGTACAGCTCCCGGAAGACGTGTTCTCCGCGTATCCCGGCATTGAGGGCGGTCCCGGCGTCAAAGCCGCGGATTCGCGCCAACACCGAAGTGAAATTCGGAGCGAAGATGCCGAGGCTGCACTTACTCCAGGCGTCAGCGGCGTCTGCCTCTACTGAGAGGGAAAAGCCCTCGAAGTGTCCCTGTGTCAGCTGCGGGAGCAGGCCTCTGCGCCGCGCCTCGCTGCTCAGAAGGCAGAGGCAGCCCGGATTCAGGGTGACACTTTTCCCGTCTGCCACAAAGCGCAGCTTCCCGCCGATGCCGAACAGCAGTACTTCTCCGTGCGCCAGACCGAAGGCCATCTTTTCAGGCATTCCCAGACGAAAGATTTGAAGCTCCACCCCGGGGCACAGCTTTCTTGCGATTCCCACGTTTTTCATTTGCACGGTTCCTTGCTTTTCTTTTGGCTGACGAGTAGTCCGTCCTCATTTTTCGTCAGGATGTATTCCGCCGCCAGCGGACTTTTGTCGCCGACGATGCAGTAATCGCAGCGGTCAGACGTGACACAGGTCCCCTCCCGGATCAGCGTCGCGTGCAGCTTCTGCATGGCGAGATGGTCGCAGTTGCACATCACAGGCAGAACGGACTCCATGTGATGGCGTTTGGCAAACTCGGCGTTCGGGCACTGCGTAAAGCTGTAGCGAATGACTCCGTTTTCCGCGTCATAGGAATACGAGCCCATGCGGAAGGATTCCGGTAGTTTTATGATCTCCTTTTCCCGCGTGTCGCCGGTCTTTTTGAAGATTCTGCCGGCCAGGCGGTTGTCCAGCCTGCGATTCAGATTAAAAACCTTGCCCAACACGTCGAAGCTGCCCATGAAGCAGTTGTAGATGTCCTGCTGGACATCCTCCAGCGGAGGCTTGTCCGGCACGACGGCGTACCAAGCGAAGATCAGGATCGGATCATAGATGCTGACGGTGATCTTTGCTCCGCCGAGTGCAGGCTCTTTCTCCAGAAACTCAGCGTATTTGCACTGAACCTTTTCCCATAGCGCAGCCGCAGTCGCGTCGTCATAGCAGCGGCGCAGCAGCCTTTGAACGCATTTCTTTGCGTTTTTTGTGTAGACCACGTGCTTGCTGCGGTCAATCGGCAAATCCTTCTCCTTCATCATGCAGTCCCTCTTTTCTGTCTCCATCTCAAAACGCTTTGCTTTATACGGCAAGCCTGCCGATCAGCCAGTACAGACCACCGACAATCGCCGCGACAGGCACAGAAAGCGGAATCAGCTTTACCAGCTTCCAGCGCTTGACCTTCGTGCTGTGCCAGGTGTCGTTCAAGTCCTCCGTTCCGGGGATCAGCCACCAGTCGGACAGCGCCACCCAGATCGTGTCGATGACCAGCCAGTCAAAGAATTCCGCGCCTAGAAACAGCACGTAATACTGCCAGAAGCAGTCCCAAAAGCTCCTTGCCCCGTTTACGAACACGATCATCACCAGCGGCACAAGAATCATCCAGGTCAGGAGCAGAACACAGGCATAATTCCGCCTCCGCTTCAGCACCTCCGCCGTAATCAGACCCAGCTCGATCACGCGCTCCTGCATGACCTTTGGATAAAAAAAGATGCCGCCGATGGGTCCGCGCCTGTGGACGAGGATCGCCATGTACAGAGCATAGCAGATCCACAGGATCGGGATCTCCGCCAGGAGTTGCCAAACCATATTGATCCCCTCCCATTATCACGGTCTGCAGTATGTTGTTTGGATTTGTTCCCATGAGGGCATTGCCCGATAAAGATTGTCAAGATTCGGCATCGGGAAGTCCGGCTTTTTGGCCCGGAGCGCTTGGAATGCTCTATCCAGATCATCCATCTCTCCGGGGGCGTGGCGGCAGTGCTCCGTGGTACAGAGCGCACCGAGCCTTGTACGGGACACCCAATAAATAACCAGCTTGACAACGGCGTTCGCGAAGCCCGGCTCCAGGGACTTCTCATCCCCGGTCGGCCGGACCGGATAGCCCAGCTCCATCAGCAGATGATAGGCGTCTGCTACTGCATCCAGCATCAGCTTCCGTTCCTGCCTTATGGATTTCTTCAGGTCGCAGCCGGTTTTGTAACACAAGTACACGACCGGAAGAATGAAAGCCGCGTGGTACTTGAGCCAGGCGTCCATGTCGTCGCACCAGACCAGGGACAGCTTGCTGCCTTGAAAAAGACGCTTCAGCAAGGCTTTTTCTCCTTCCGAGGCGTCTTCGTGCGTCCTGCCGACGGTCAGTCTTCCGTCTCCTGTATGGACGGTGGTCAGCTTTCCATTTTCCCGGGTCCCGGCTGTCGAGCCGAAGCCAAAGAGCACGTTTTTGGGTGTTTTTGAGAGCGCGAGAATCCGTCCTTCCATTTCAGACGCTGACAGATTATTCCCCACAAGCACGACGACAGAACTGTTCACCGCAGCCAGATTCTCTAAGATCGCCGCCATCTGCCGGTACTGCATGACGGCGAACACAATGTCATAGGGCTGATCATCCGGTTTTTCCAGCACGCGCGGATGCTCGACCGTGTTCTTGTTCTGGATATAGTGGCGGATGCGCAGGCCGCTCTTTTGAAGCGTCTCTTTCCATGGGCCGCGGGCAATCACTGTGACGTTATTTCCCGCCACGCTCAGCGCATGCACGAGCTGCCCGCCGATCACACCCGCGCCGTAGACCAAAACCTTCATCTGTTTACCCCTCAAAACACGATCTTCACAATGCGCATGCTTACCAGCCTGTCGCAGAAGCGGATCATCAGCTTGTGGAACAGGCCGACGTTTTTGTAGATATCCCGGTAGCCGCGCATATAGCTCTTCGAGCTGACGGAGGGAAGGCCCCAGCTTCGCAGCTCCTCCGGGTTCTCCAGCGAGAAGAAGGCGGCCACGTCCGTGATGCCGGCCTCCTTGAGCCAGGTTTTCCGCATCAGCTTTGCTCCGCGCTCGTTGCAGGAATCGAAGGCCAGCACGCAGCCCGGGAAGCGCTGCTGCATGGCGGAAAAGAGCCGTTTCACTTCCTCGGTTTTGAAATAATAGAACACGCCCGCCGCGAAGAAGACCGCGCCTTCGGAGGCGTCGATCTGATCCATCCAGCTGTGATCGTTCAGGTCGCAGGCGAGATTGATTTCCCGTTCTCCGGCG
>Ga0247608_10008153_pt1 | contig 10631 bp, 12 predicted proteins | sample 176DNAGHGlowgp2_FD_193490 | JGI IMG/M metagenome (GOLD analysis project Ga0247608, IMG submission 193490) | Sheep rumen microbial communities from Palmerston North, Manawatu-Wanganui, New Zealand - 1766 DNA GHGlow gp2 | ecosystem: Host-associated > Mammals > Digestive system > Stomach > Rumen ... | reverse complement strand
GACGGAGAAGACCCGGATTCATTTGCCAAGAAGCATAGAGACAGCGAATTGCAAAACTATCTGGCCACTGAAGCCAAAGACTTTCTGCTCTTCAAGGCGGACATTTTATCCAAAGAGGCGGGCAACGACCCCATCAAACGCGCCTCCATGGTAAACGAAATCCTGCGCTCCATCAGCTGCGTGAAAGACAATATCGAGCGGGCTTTCTACGTGAAAGAGTGCGCAAAACTGTTCGACTTGTCAGAAAACGACCTCAACCTCAACCTGCGTCGCTTCGTCTGGGAGAAAACCAAGGAACAGAGCCGCATCGCCCAACAACAAGTGCGACAAAACACTCCCGACAGTCAGGCCTCTGCCGCCTCCACAGAACCGCCTGCCATCCCGGACCTCATTGAAACCAAAAAGCACCCCGAAATCTCTCAAAATGCCGATTTACTCTACGAAGCTGAAAAAGACCTGATCCTGCTCATGCTTTGTCATGGCAACTACATCATTTACGAAACTGGTCAGGACGAGGATACTGATTCGGAAGGTATTCGGGTGGACCAGTACGTGTGTAACGAAATGTTGAAAGAAGATATTCGTTTCCACTACCCCATATTGGAAAAAATCTTCGACAAATACGTGGACTGGGCCTCCTATATCGGCAACCAGGAGCAAATCATCCGCAATTTCACTCTCTCCGACGATCCGCAAATCAGTGAATTCGTGATTCGCAACATTCCCGTGGAAGAGCCTAAGTTCAGCAGCCGTTGGAAAGACAAATACGACATCCACACGCACACCACCCGTAACAATGTCAGAATACTGCAAAACCAAGTGCAGAACATCCTGCTAACCCTAAAACTGCGAATCCTGGAAAACGAAGCCGCCATTATTCAGAAAATTTTGGAAAGCAAAGAATTGGCCGAAGAAGATATGGGACTCGCTCTGCAACAGATGAACAAAATCATCCAGATTAAGAAAATCATCGCACAACGGTTGAATCGGGTGGTGAGCCGATAGCTTGTTTGCGCATATTCGCAATTTATATACATTTGCATCGTATTACTGCAAATTTTTAATTTATTATGAATCAAATTATTACATTGATAAGTGACTGGCGTTTGCGCGACCCGTACGTGGCGATGCTCAAAGGGGAAGTTCTCAAAGCAATGCCCGACGCACTCATATTGGACATCACGCATTATGTTGACAAATTCAACCTGCTGCAAACCGCCATCTTGATGCGGAACAGCTATAACTCGTTCCCTGAAAGCTCTATACACCTGATACTCACCAATATGTCCCTTAACTCCACCTTTCCGACAGTGTTATTCAGCCACAACGGGCATCATTTTATAGGAGAGGATAACGGTGTCTTCCACTTGATGTTTGGCAACGAAACTGCATTAAAAGGGTTAAAACTTATTGATAAACAAGAAAATACATTAACACAGCTGATCAAATGGCTACAATTGGTCAATTCCAATTCCTTAGACAAGGACCACACGACAGATTACCTTCAATTCAAGCGGATGTTGATTCCACCGTCTGAACACATTGCTGATAACCGGCAAATTGAAGGCCAAATCATATATATTGACGCTTTCAACAATGCGGTGACAGACATACCTGTGAAGATGTTCCACGAAGCGGTTCAAAACCGCCCGTTCATTGCGACCATCCAATCCAAAGGCACTTGGAAAATCACCAAGCATTACCCGGAATATTCCGCTTTAGAGAGCGAGATGTACCTTTGTGACAATTCATTAGGTTTTATCGAAGTGGCCACATACCAATCGGACGTGGCAATCCTTGCAGATCTTGACGTCGCAGACAAAATCATCATTCAATACGAATAGGCATGATTACAGTAGGATTAGTTCAGGCAGATATCAGGCCGAACGACAAAAAAGGGAATTTGAAGCACTACGGGGAGTGGCTGGTTCAGGAAATTCAGGAACCGGTTCACCTGCTGGTCTTCCCTGAGATGTTCAATTGCGGATTCTCGCCCAATGTCCGGGAGGACGCAGAGGCGCATAACGGCGAAAGCATCTATTTTTTGTACATGACGGCCAACCAGTTCCAATGCGACGTGGTGGCCACGCTGCCCATTGTACATGGCAACAAGATATACAACCGGTTGGTCTGGCTCACCCGTGACCGCATCCTCGGATACTACGACAAGCATCATCTTTTCATGGGCGAAGAAGAATTTTTCACCCCTGGAGAGAAAAAGGTCATCATTAACACATTGGGATACAAGTTTCTGCCGTTAACCTGCTTTGATGTCCGTTTTCCGGAGTGGAGCCGAAACACGATTGAAAACGGTCATTTTCAATACGACGGGCTGCTATATACGGCCAATTTTCCGTCACCGCGCGAAAACGAGCTTGTGACACTGGCCCAAGCCCGTGCCATAGAGAACCAAGCCTACGTGATGGTGGTCAACCGGGTAGGTGTAGACGGCTACCAGCGGCGATATGCCGGAGGGACCTCAATCATCAACCCCCACGGTAAAATCGAAGCCCAAGCATCACCAAATAAGGAAGAGGTTTTGATTCACGTTTGCGATTTTGACCCTATCCAACACCTCAGAGAGCAATTCCCAGTCTCCCGATTCTGGTAAAAAGTCAAAAAAAAAAGTCATTAAGTTATTGAAAATTAGAATTATAAAATTTTTTTTCAAAAAATCATCCGGGGATGAAAAAAAAGTGTATTTTTGCAGCCTCAAAACCAACGATGGTGCTGTAGCTCAGTTGGTAGAGCAACGGACTGAAAATCCGTGTGTCACTGGTTCAATTCCCGTCAGCACCACAAGCCCCGAAAATTCGGGGCTTTTTTTTTCTCAAAAAACCCTTTCCGGTAAATGCGAAGAAAAAAAATCGCCAACATGCTGTCTGATAAGAAAAAAAATGTATTTTTGCCGCCCAAAATTTTAGTACAAATAAATAAATTAAAAAGCATTATGGCAAATCATTACGAAACCGTTTTCATTATGACGCCCGTTTTGTCTGAAGAACAGATGAAGGAAACGGTACAGAAATTCGAGAAGATTCTCACCGACCAAGGTGCAGAAATCATCCATCAGGAGAACTGGGGCCTCCGCAAGCTGGAGTATCCTATCCAGAAAAAGTCCTCCGGATTCTATCATTTGTTTGAGTTCAAGGCAGACGGCAGTGTGGTCGCCGAGCTGGAGCTGCAATTCCGCCGCGATGAGCGTGTCATGCGCTTCCTGACCGTGACGATGGACAAATATGCCATCGCATTCGCCGAGAAGAGACGCAATAACCGCAAAGAGAAGGCTGCTGCTCAAGAAGAAGCGCAACCTGTTGCAGAAGAAGTAGTTAACCAAGAGTCTAACCCCGTAGAAGAAGCTTAAGATTATGGCACAGCAAAACGACATCAAATACATTGCTCCAGTAGCAGTTGACATCAAGAAGAAAAAATATTGTCGCTTCAAGAAAAGCGGCATCAAGTACATCGACTACAAAGATGCTGAGTTCCTGAAGAAATTCGTGAACGAGCAGGGCAAGATTCTGCCTCGTCGCTTGACCGGCACCTCCCTGAAATACCAGAAGAAAGTGGCCCAAGCCGTGAAACGCGCCCGTCACTTGGCCCTTCTGCCGTTCGTAACCGATAATTTAAAATCTAACTAAAAAAGCATTTTGTCATGGAAATCATATTGAAACAAGACGTAGCGAATCTGGGTTATGCCGACGATCTCGTAAAAGTGAAAGACGGTTATGCCCGCAATTACCTCATTCCGCAGGGTTATGCCGAACTTGCTACCCCGGCAAAGAAAAAAATGTTGGCGGAGACAATCAAACAACGCGCTTTCAAAGCTGAAAAAATCCGCAAAGAGGCTGAATTCATGGCCGGCAAGATCGAAGGCCTTGAAGTCAACATCCCGGCCAAAGCATCCGAAAACGGAACCTTGTTCGGCTCAGTGAACAACATCATGGTGGCTGAAGCCCTCAAAGCTCAACACGATATCGATATCGACCGCCACAAAATCACTATTAACGAGGACAGAATCAAGGAGTTGGGTCAATACACCGCACAGGTGAACTTGCACCGCGACTTCAAAGTGGAACTCAAGCTCAACGTCGTACCCGAAACAGCCGAGTAAAACCACCATTTTGACCATATCATGCGGCGAAGCCAACCGGCCTCGCCGCATTTTTTTTATAATAATGACACGGAAAGCACACATAGAACCGTATTTCATCTGAATGTAAGCATACAAATATTTTTCGTTGTAACTATTTGTGAATTAAAACGTAAGTATTATAAAAGCGTCTCTTTTCCCCACATTATTTTTATCTGTCTGCGCATATTCATAATTTATGTACATTTGCAACCTGAATTGAAAGAATATGAAATATAAGCGCATACTACTGAAATTGAGCGGTGAATCGTTGACAGGAGACGACGGTTATGGCATAAGTTACAGTCATATTATGCATTACGCAACCGAAATCAAATCAGCGGCAGATGCTGGCGTGCAGGTTGCCGTGGTCATCGGCGGCGGCAACATTTTCCGGGGCATACAGGGTTCCTCCGCCGGATTTGAACGCCGGCAAGGGGATCAAATGGGCATGCTCGCCACCATCATCAACGCATTGGCCATTCAAGGCGTACTCGAAGAGATGCACGTAAAAACGCGCGTGCTCTCTGCCGTTACCATCGAAGGCGTGTGCAGGAAAACATCCTGGCGCACGGCCATCGAATCACTGGAAGAAGGTTACGTCACCCTCATTGGCGGCGGTACCGGCAACCCCTTCTTCACCACCGACACCGGCGCCGCCCTCCGCGCCCTTGAAATCAAAGCCGAACTCCTCATTAAAGGCACCCGTGTCGATGGCGTATATTCCGCTGACCCTGAAAAAGACCCCAATGCCACCAAATTCACCGAACTATCACTCGCCGAAGCCTACCAAAAGAACCTCAGAATCATGGATATGACCGCCTTCGCACTCTGCCAGGACAATAAAATGCCCATTTACGTCTATAACGCCAACACGAAAGGCAACCTGCTTAAAGTACTCAACGGAGAACCCATCGGAACCCTTTTATATTGACAACATGGCCGAGAACAACACCCTAAACACACCCGAAATCTCACCCGAGGAAGAGGCCAAACTACAGAAAATGGCCTCCCGCAGAACTGGCTTCAAGAAACATCTTGCCTTTTTTGTATTGCTCAACACTTTTCTGTGGGTTGTGTGGTTTTTCCTGTTCAGGGACAGTTCCGAAAACACATTCCTGATGGCCATCCTCTTTGTCTTGATTGTATGGATCCTGATTATCTCCCTTCACTACCTCATTGTGTATAAATGGACAATGTCCTATAAGGAAAAAGAATTGACATCCTTGAAAAAAATGCGTCTTCGCCAACTTCAGGAAATCGAGAAACTCAAGGCTGAGATGCTCCAAAAAGAGGACACTACAAGCGATGACGGCCAAGACGGGGAGACATCCACAGACGAAAACACCAAAAACGAAAGTTTCTTTCAACGTAACATCATAGATTAAACGAACGAGAATATGGATACACAAAACTGCTTGAAACAAGCAAAAGAGAGCATGAACGCCACTGTGGCGCATTTTGACAAAGAACTGCAGAAAGTGCGTGCCGGTAAGGCATCGCCACAAATGCTGGACGGCATTAAGGTCGATTACTACGGAAACCCCACCCCCATCGACCAAGTGGCCAATGTGAATACTCCCGACGCACACCAAATCGTAATCCAACCGTGGGAACGCAACATGCTGCCCGTCATCGAAAAAGCCATTCTCGCCGCCAACATTGGCGCAACCCCGCAAAACAACGGCGAATTCATCCGCCTCGTCATCCCGGCCCCCACTGAAGAACGCCGTAAAGAACTGGTCAAAAAGGCTAAACAAGACGCCGAACAAACAAAAGTTGCCATCCGCAACATCCGACGCACAGCCAATGACGATGCCAAAAAACTAAAAGACGATGGCGTGGAAGAGGATGCCATTAAAAAATTAGAAACCGACATCCAAAAAGCTACAGATGACGCCATCAGCAAAGTCGATAAAATCATGGAAGCTAAAGAAAAAGAAATTATGACCGTTTAATTTTTTCATTTTTTAAATCTAACAGTATGAATATTCCTGAAAATTTGAAGTATTCCCAAGACCACGAATGGTTGAAAGTGGATGGTGAATTTGCATTTGTGGGCATTACCGCCCACGCCGCCAATGAATTGGGCGACATCGTGTTCCTTGACATCCCCTCTGTGGGTGAAACTATGGACAAAGACGATACTTTCGGCTCCATCGAAGCTGTGAAAACTGTAGCAGACCTCCTGCTGCCTGTCGCTGGCGAAATCGTCGAATTCAACACCGCTCTCGAAGATGAACCCGCACTTGTGAACAGCGACCCCTACGGCGAAGGCTGGATTGTAAAAATCAAAATGACCGACCCCGGCCAAGTCGCCGACCTGATGGACGCTGCCGCTTACACCGCCTTGTTAGGATAACAAATTGGATTTGCGACATTTACAAAAAAAGACACCTGAACAGGTGTCTTTTTTTATTACCCGGCATTTGGAATATTTTCCCTATCCGTCAACTCCGAACTCTATGAGTACTTCCGCCGCAACAAGTCACAAAATGACAAATAGGCATCAGACTTGGAATCCCAGAAATACTTCTGTTTCAACTTGTCCAAACAATCAAAAGCCTCCTCCATGTCCTTACACTCGTTAAGCATACGGATGGATGCACTGAAATCTTCTCCGCGATTATGGAATAACTCTTTGATATATATAAACTTATCATTAATAGAAATGGCCTTGGTCAAATCCCCTACTTTTGCCCGTTGATACTGGCTACTGATGGAATGATCTTCACGCTGCTCGTTGAAAAGGTCATTTAAGGAACGCTGGGGCTTCTGCGCCTGCATCTCCTTACCCGGCTCCTCACGCTTGAAAACCGGTCGCTCCGGTTTCAAAGGCTCCGTTTTGGGAGATTCTTTCTTGACGACGCTTGATTTTGGCGGAATGAAATTCAGGATGTCATCCTCTTCATGAGACTCTTCTTTCCCGTTCTCTTCGAGCGTAATCTCTATGTCCGGTTCCTCGAAAAGTTCCTCGGAATCATCATGTATCTCTTCTTCCCTGTCTTTTTCAATCTCCTCTTCCTCCATAATCTGGTCGAAGATATCCGTTTCTTCAACAGGGGCTGCTGGGGCTTCCTCAACTGCCACAACTGGCTGGTCCTGCGCATCTTCTATCTCTTCAGCCAGTTTCTTGAGTTCATTTTCCAACCCGGCATAGCTTTCGTGCTCGGTGTCAAAGAAAAGATCCACATCCTCCTCCAAAGTCTTCGCAGGGGAATACTCCTTCTTTTCAGTCTTCGCATCATTCTGAGAATCATCTTTTTGAATAACATCTGGCACTCCATATTCCTCAGTTTCCAGGGATGAGACCCTGGCATACAGCCTTCTGAGTTTTTCCAGCAGAATATCCTTCTCAATAACGGCCATTTTGATTCCATCTGTGCTGTCCGATAGCAAATTATCTACCAAATCAGACCATTTTTGATATTTTTCATTCATTTTTATGATAATAAGAACAGGTTATCGGTTTTTATATTAATTTTGCACTCGAAAAAAGCGCACAAAAATACGAAATTTATACATATTGGGAAACGATGTTTTTAGAAAATAAAGCAAGCAGGAATCATAAAAAAGGATGGATAGAGGTGATATGCGGATCCATGTTTTCCGGGAAAACGGAAGAACTGCTGCGGCGCATCAGACGTGCCGAGTTCGCTAACCAGAAGATTGAACTATTCAAGCCGGCCATTGACACTCGCTATGACGAGACGGAAGTGGTCTCCCACAATGAGAACTCGCGAGTTTCAACACCTGTGAACAATTCCTCTGAAATTCTGCTATACATCAACATGAACGAGGTGCAAGTGGTTGCCATCGATGAAGTACAATTTTTCGATGACGGTATCGTAGAGGTTTGCAACGAATTGGCAAATGCGGGTATTCGCGTGATAGTAAGTGGTTTGGATATGGATTACAAAGGTGTTCCATTTGGACCGATGCCAAAACTGATGGCGGTGGCTGAATATGTCAGCAAACAACACGCGATCTGCACCCGCTGCGGCGACCTCGCCCATTTTTCCTACCGCATCGTACAAAAGGAGCAACAGGTTCTTTTGGGCGAGAAAGACACCTACGAACCATTGTGCCGTCATTGCTTCAACGAAGCGCTTAAATAGCGATTCTGCACGTTACAAAGGGTAATCACCGCCATTGCCGCCCAAACCAAAACAGACAGTTTGTCCGTATCGAGAAAATTGTTGAAGACCCCGTGCGTGTAATACGAAATCAAAGATAGTGTCATACACAAGGACATCAGTTTTAATGTCTTGTCCTCTGCATCAATATAGGTTCGAATGCCATAATAGACAAAACAGAAGACCAGTGTGAACACGGTGAGCATCCCGACGATGCCACTCTCAGCGCATGGACCTATATATTCGCTGTGTGCATTGCCTCCATCGCCAAAATCAGTGGAAATAATCGTTTGGTAATACCCGTGCTGGAAAGGTGCATATTCAAACTGATAGGTTCCGGGACCCCACCCAAACAACGGTTTCTCCCTAATCATTCCATAGGCCGCCGTCCAGCGGTTGATTCGCTCCATATTGGATGCATCCGTGCTGATATTCGACATAGATTGGATGTGTTCCACGAAATTTCCGGAAGAATCCTGGCTGTTGCGGCTCATTTTATACAAAATCTCATCAGAAAAAAAGAACAGCAACAATCCAAGCGCCAAGCCACCACCAATAAGCCACGATAGCTTGATGCGCAATTTCAAGATGACAAGGACTGCCAGCGACACCATAAGACTGATCCAGGCAGCACGGCTGAACGACAAATAAAAGCCCAACAAAAGAATGGAGGAGACGACCACATAAAATATTTTCTGCCACAATCTGTTGTCTGGCAAAAAGAAAAAACCCGCCGTAAGGGGCAACATAAAAGCCAGGGCGGCACCGTAAGCTGTGTGGTCGTTGTAAAATGGGGACATCACCCAATGCGCATAATGCTCATCAAATCCACTCAACGCATGTTTATATGTGGTTATCAATACGATAACCGCCAAACCAACAGCATAGCAGTTAAAATATCGGACTGCATTCTTCAAATCATCCTCTGCCAGCTGGAGAAAGAACCAATAGCTGGAGGTGATGAACCAAACTTTGGAGGCAAAGAACTTTAGCGACACGACAGGGCGCACACTGGTCAGGCACGTGACAAGCATCCAGCCGAGATAGACAAACAGGGCAATGGAGACGGGATGCTTCAGCAATGCCCTATTGATATGAAAATCGTACAAAATACGGGCAAAAAAAACCATTGTCAGGGCAATCGACAGTGCTTCGGAAGGCAAGGAAAGTCCAAGATGAATATCCTTACTGCTGATGACAATGGAGAACGGTGTGGTCAATGCAATCAAATACAGTGTCCAATCCGCATGGAAAAAAACGAGGTAAAGACCCAATATAGCAATTGTAACTATTTGAATAATAGGAATTTCCCTAATAATCGCATAGCCGTTTGCCAATACGAGCGCCAACACAATCAATAAAGCGGCAGCCTGCCGTTTATTGATTTTGCCGAATAGACGCTTTATTTTTTCTATCAGGTTGGTTTTCAATTCTTTCAATGAATAAGAGAACAATGAGTGTCAAAACAAAGGCACACAGGGTGGAAACGACAACGATTATGGATTTTTTCGGATAGTATTTTTTATCAGCCGGGAAAGGTTTGTCAATGATGAATTTCACCGGCATAATGGTAGTCATATCCATCTTGGCATCCATCATTTTCTGTTTGCACAAAGAATGATATTTGCTGAAATTGTATTCCAAATCTTGGTATGATGTCAGCTTCGCTCCATATTTTGCGATTGTATCTTGTTCTTTTTGAATACGTTGCATAGCAGCGACATTTCCTTGTGCCACAGCAATGGCATATTGTTGGGTAAGACGTTCACTTTGGAGCTTCACATCGAATACGCCATGCGACATCAACTTTTGTATGGAATCGTTTACACTTTCAATCTCCCGTTCAATTGAATCCAACTGGTTTTCCAGAATGGTATAGGCAGCAAGGGCGCGTTCGTATTCGATGGCATTCTTGATAGTGTCGAGCCACCGCACGACATCGAGTGTCATCTCGTATGCCCGCTGAGGATCCCAATCGCTCACGGAAACGGAAATGGCGCCATATTCCGTGCGCTTGATGGTCATATTGTTGGCAATAGTCTTGTACAGTTTGGTCTGGCCGCCCTTTTTTGAAAGGTCTATATCATAATAGGTGGCCAAATCGTATTTATGTATAAGCGAATCTTTGATAGCCACGGCATTCAGGAACGGCAGCATTTGTTCGGTCTCATCCATCGTGGCCAGAGCCTTTATTTCCAATCGTTCGTTATAATTTTGCTCATTCAGTAGGATTTTGGAGACGGAACTGGTTCGCGGGGCATAAATCAGTGCAGTGGATTTGAAGCGGGGTCGCACCAGAAATGAGCAAAGTGCCGAAACTACAAAAGCGGCCACGCAAACAAGGAGCAGCCAATTACGCCACT
>Ga0247608_10008152_pt1 | contig 10633 bp, 6 predicted proteins | sample 176DNAGHGlowgp2_FD_193490 | JGI IMG/M metagenome (GOLD analysis project Ga0247608, IMG submission 193490) | Sheep rumen microbial communities from Palmerston North, Manawatu-Wanganui, New Zealand - 1766 DNA GHGlow gp2 | ecosystem: Host-associated > Mammals > Digestive system > Stomach > Rumen ... | reverse complement strand
TACGGCACTGTTGTCAAGCGGATTCCTGGCATCAGGAATGCGGAGGAAACCGGCACACTGCTGAAAGGCAGCGGGGCCAAGGCGTGGTACTTTCTTGAGTTGGGCCCGACTGGTGAAGGCTCCATGCTCCTTCCTGTAGTCCACGATGTTTTTGGCGAGTGCAGGACCGAGTCCGCTGACATACATCAGCAGGTGCTGTGAGGCCGTATTGAGGTTGACCCCCACCATGTTGACACAACTCTCAACGGTTTGGTCGAGCGAGTGCTTCAGTTTGGTTTGGTCAACATCGTGCTGGTACTGGCCTACGCCAATGCTCTTGGGGTCAATCTTCACCAACTCTGCCAGCGGGTCCATGAGCCGGCGGCCAATGGAAATGGCACCACGCACGGTGACATCCTCGTCGGGAAATTCCTCGCGGGCTGTGGCCGATGCGGAATATACGGAGGCACCGTCTTCACTGACGGTAAAGACGAGAGGTTTCTTCTCTGCATACTCAGAAAGAACATCGTCAACAAACGACTTTGTCTCGCGACTGGCGGTACCGTTGCCTATGGCTATGGCCTCAATCTGGTAATCGCGAATCATTTGTTGAAGGTGAACTGTGGCCTGCATGCGGTGGTTGACGGGTGGGTGGGGGAATATGGCCTCCTGATGCAACAGCAGGCCCTGAGCATCTAAACACACTACCTTACAGCCGGTACGGAATCCCGGGTCAATGCCCATGACGCGCTTTTGTCCTAACGGAGCCGACAGCAGCAGCTGACGCAGGTTTTGGGAAAACACGTTGATGGCTTCTTCGTCGGCCTTTTCCTTGCTTATATTGGAGAATTCCGTCTCTATGGAAGGATAAAGCAACCGCTTGTAGCCATCTGCTACGGCTTCGGCTACCAGACGCTGGCAGGCACCATTGCCACGAACGTAATTCTTCTGAAGCCGGGAAATGGCATCGGCTTCGTCGATGGTGATGCTCACTCGAAGGATGCCTTCGGCCTCGCCTCGGCGCATGGCAAGCAGACGGTGGGAAGAGCAACGCTTCAAAGGTTCTTCCCAGTCAAAATAGTCGGAATACTTGGCTGCTTCGTCAGTATCTTTCTTGCTCTTTACTACTTTGGACACGATGAAAGCCTCGCGACGAAAAGCTGCTCTTACCTGATTGCGGCTGCGTTCCTCTTCACTAACCTGTTCGGCTATGATGTCTTTGGCACCACTCAGGGCGGCTTCCGCGCTGCTGACCTCACCGCGCACAAAGCGTTGGGCCGCTGCCTTTGGCTGAGGCTCACGCTGCAGTAAGAGCAGTTGTGCCAGCGGCTCCAGTCCTTGTTCGCGTGCCACCTGTGCACGGGTGCGGCGACGGGGCTTATACGGCAGATAGATGTCTTCGAGCGTGGTGCTGTCCCAACAGTCGTCGATGCGCTGCTGCAACCCGGGGGTCATCTTTCCCTGCTCGGCAATGGTCTTTACGACGGTTTCCTTGCGCTTGGCAATTTCACGAAGCCTTTCTGCGCGGTCGCTTATAGTGGTTATCTGCACTTCGTCAAGTCCACCGGTACGTTCCTTGCGGTAGCGTGAAATGAAGGGAATCGTGCACCCCTCGTCCAGAAGTTTGAGCGTGTTCTCAACGGCATGTTCGTTGAGGTGTAGTTCGGTGGCAATGAGCCGGCTGAAAGTCTTGATCATATATTCTGTTTCTGTAGTTTTATTGTTCTTCTTATTCATTGAGAGCCCCACAATGCGGGCAGATGCCTTTCGACGTTAACGGCCTGCCGCAGTTCCCGCAGAGGTAATGCTCGCGGCCGGTGCGGGCGCAGCGCCACAAAGCCCATGCCACGTAGATGAGCAGAAGCGGGTAGCCAATATACCAGAGCGTGGTGAGGCTGAACACCACATAGTTGACAGCACAGACGGCTGCCAGTCCGGCCAGGTAGAGAATGGCGTCGCCCAGCGGCAGCCTTCGGTAAAGGTCAATCAGCACGGCGACACCTGCCACGACGATGGCCCATACAGAGGTGAGAAACAAGCCCAGCACCGGGGGCAGGGCAAAGGGGTTGAGCGAGGGGTGGTAGTAGAAGTGGCGCCACGTCTCGGGGCCGAACATCTGGATGGAGGCATAGAGCGTGGCTGATGACGCAACAAGCAGACATAGCAGGGTGGGGTAGAAGGACGCGATGTCGCGGAAGTGCACGATGTAGGCGTTACGGCGACTCAGACGGAACAGCCCGTAGGCAGCACCCACCACCACCAGAAAGGCCAGGAAGATGAGCAGGTGACTGTTGGAGAAAAAGTCGATGAACTGAGATATGGGGTCGTCGGGCGACACGCTTTTCAGCATTTCACTCTCCCTGACCCATCCCTGTGTGAGCTGGTCGCGGGCTACCTTCACCCATACGGAGTCGATGCTGTCCTGAGGCTGTACGGAGATGTCTGCCACCACCAGGTGGTCGTCCTTGATGACTTTCACAGAATCGCTCTCGTCTGTAATCAGCATCAGCGTGTCGGCACTGACCACAAAGTTGTAGCCCTGTGTGTAGTGGTGCGTGGTGAAGAATGAGATGCTGTCAAGCTGCTCTTCGGTCAGGTCCCACGCGTCAGGTGTTTGCTGGCCGTGATGATAGCAGGCTGTCAGCATCATGCATAGTGCGATGCAAGATAATATTTTCCTCATGGTTGTTTGGCATATATATTCATCTGACAGTTTTTGCAGTCAAATTCAAGAAGAAATTTCCGTCCGTTGCTTAGTTGTAGTGACAGCGGCTCATGCCATGATGGCTTTTTGCCGCCACGGCGTGTGCAATAGCCCAACGAATAGCGCAGACAGTGTCGGCACTGCATGAGCAATGCTGCTTTTCCGCCTTTCAGCTCGTAGGCTGTAGGCTCGGTTTCGTGATAGAACGCTGCTGCCTGTTGGTTGGCAATGTTGTATAGGTAGTGCTGCTGGTAGCTTGGTGCGGGAATGCGTGCTGCCTCGTGCTGTATGGTAAAGGGCGCGTTGCACGTAGTTCCGGACTTCAAGAGGTGGGTAACCATAGTACGGCGCATTTCTGCAAGACGGCTGTTAGGAATAAAGTAAGGGAAATCAGCGGCAATGTTGAACGCTGTGCAGGTAAAGGGCGTACCGCCCAGTTTGCTCAACTCACGAATGATATTCTCGCGCTGCGATGTCCGGGCTAACTGGTGAGACAGGTGGAACGTAAAGCTGCCGTTCAGCGTGTTGGTAGTGTCTGTGACGCGTAGGGTAAACCCTTCTTCAGTACCATCGTCACGTAAGACATCAAAATGCAGCATGATGGGAATTTTCCGTTCACTGCTTGGCCGTGACAATTGGCGCTCAAATTCTGTGTCGTTATTACGGTAAAGAGACATGCCAGGCCGTAAATCATCTGGCATTTGTTGCGGAAAAAGACGGTTGCCTTCAGCTCGGTTGACCCTAAACCCTTTAAGCGTGCGTACATGATTATTTAAATATAGGTAGCAAAGACCGTCGCCGTTGGCAAAGCGTGCTGTGCCGGCCACCGTGAAATACTTGCCGTGGAGTTCCTTGACCGTACCAACAAACTCACCCATGGCTTTGGGGGTGTCTGGCGAGTAAATGTCTGGTTGACGGCCATGCAGGAAATAAGTGGTGAACCCACGGTTAAATGTTTTCTTCAGGTTGGGCCTGAATGAGTAGGTGCAATGCCCAAGTGAAGCCCGTTGGTACTTGTCCGGATGTCGGCCGATAAGCTCATTGAGCTTGTCGCTGTAAGCTGCGGTCACATTCTTGACATAAGTAATATCCTTCAGACGTCCTTCTATCTTAAACGACGTGGCACCGGCAGCAGCTAATTCTTCAAGGTGTTCGCTGAGGTTCAGGTCTTTCAGCGACAGCAGGTGCCGGTTGTGTTCAATGATGTTCCCGTTGTCATCTGTCAGGTCGAACTCCATGCGGCAGACTTGAGCGCAGGCTCCTCGGTTGGCGGAACGTGCAAAACAATGCTGTGAGGCGTAACACTGTCCTGAATAGCTGACGCACAAGGCACCATGTACAAACACCTCAAGGGGCATGTCGGGAACCTGGCGGTGAATGTCGGCAATTTCAGAAACCGACAGTTCACGGGCCAGAACAACCCGCTGAAAGCCTAACTCTTGTAGCCAGTGCACTTTGTCGGCCGTGCGGTTGTCGGTTTGTGTGGAGGCATGCAGCGCTATGGGGGGCAGCTTCATGCGCAACAGTCCCATGTCCTGAACCAGGATGGCATCAATGCCCGCTTGGTAGAGTTGCCATAGCAGCTCTTCAGTGTCAGAGAGCTCATCGTCATAGATAATGGTGTTGACAGTAGCATAGACCCTTGCGCGATACTGATGAGCATAATCGCACAGTTGGCGAATGTCCTCAATGGGGTTACCTGCAGCGACACGTGCTCCAAAGCGTTCGGGGCCGATATATACGGCATCGGCACCGTGGTCAATGGCTGCGATGCCACATTCTAAATTCTTTGCAGGTGCAAGGAGCTCGAGTTTCTGCATGTATTATTCTATTTTGTTAATGTCGTAGGGAGTTTCCTGATAGACGTAATAGTTAATCCAGTTGCTATAGAACAAGTTTGCATGTGCCCGCCAGCTCACCATGGGCATTTGTGAGGGGTCGTCATGAAAATAGTAATTCTTGGGCAGACGAACATCGTCGCGGATGTCCTTGTCGCGGCGATACTCCTTGTCAAGCGTGTCAGGTGAGTATTCCATGTGGCCGGTAATAAAGAACTCACGGCCGCCACGGGCCATGACAATGCAGACGCCACTTTCCTCGGAGTCGGCAATCAGCGTCAGGTCGCGACAGGAAAGAATGTCCTCCCTGTGTATTTCCGTATGCCGGCTATGAGGCATGTTGAAGACATCATCGAAGCCTCGGAAAATGGGGAGTTGGGGAAGCAATGGCCGCTGAGGGAAAATGCCGAACATTTTTTGGGGAAGGGCATACTTCGGTATGTCGTAATAATAGTATAGTCCGGCCTGTGCTGCCCAGCAAATGTACAAGGTGCTTGTTACATGGGTACGAGCCCATGAAAAGATGGTCTTCATCTCGTCCCAGTATTTTACTTCCTCATAGTTGAGCGTCTCAACGGGAGCTCCGGTAATAATCATACCGTCGAACTTCTCATTCTTGATTTGTTCAAAGTCGCGGTAGAACATCATCATGTGTTCGATAGGCGTGTTTTTGGGAGTGTGGCTCTTTAGTTTCATAAAGCTGACCTCTATCTGCAGAGGGGTATTCGACAGCAGACGTATAAGATCGGTTTCGGTCGTTATCTTGAGTGGCATGAGGTTCAGAATAACGATTCTCAGCGGACGGATATCCTGCATGTGTGCACGGGAATAGTCCATCACGAAGATGTTTTCCTGCTTCAACAGTTCTATGGCAGGTAGTTTGTCGGGTAGTCTTAAAGGCATTTTATTTGATGATAAAAATTATTCAACTCTGATGATACATACTGACACATTATCGTAACCACCGGCATCGATGGCTGCCTGACACATATTGCTGGCATTGCCGCCAGTGGAGGCTATATATTCTATTTTCTCGTCTGCAATCATATCGTTCAAGCCGTCAGAACATAGCATATAGACATCGCCGGGGCAGACGTCAGCGGTAAACTCAAACATGTCGATAAACGAGTGGTGGCATCCGCCACCAATGCAATTTGTAATAATGTTGGAATGTTTCTTGGTGCCCGTCATGTTGTTCAATGAGTGGTCTGTAGAAAGCTGTGTCAGCTTTCCGTCGCGGTAGCGGTATAGTCGGCTGTCGCCGCAGTTTAGCCAAAAGAAACGGTGCTCATAATAGATAATGGCAATGAGCGTGGTACCCATTTCGCTGACTGTCGGGTCACTCAGCCCTCTGGAGTCAATGATATGATTAATGGATTGCAGCCATTCATTCATCATGTCATTCAACGCGCCTGGTGACAGACCTGTGGGTAAATCGTTGATAAAGAAGTGAAGGTTGGAAAGAGTCTCCTGACTGGCAACTTCTCCGGCATTGTGCCCGCCCATTCCGTCTGCTAATGCAATGACAAAACGATTGAGAGAACCGGGATAGACTTCAGTCTCGTAGAAATCATTTCGAATGAATTGATCCCATACCAGTATCATATCTTCATTATTGCTTCTGATACATCCTACGTGGCTGCAAGCAGTAATGTTAAACTTTTCCATTTGACAGATAATCTTTCTGAATTAATTACTTTTTTATATTTCGTTCACTCCACGGTTACCTGCATATTGACGTTAGCAATGGTAATAATGTCTCCATTCTTGAGCGTCATGGGAACATCAGGCTGTAGAGAATGATTGTTGAGTTTTGTTCCGTTAGATGAGTGCTTGTCAATAATGTTCCACCCTGTGTCACTGCTATATACTAATTGTGCATGGATGCCTGATACAAACATGTTTTGTTCAAAATAGTGGCTGTATGGTCCCTGGCGTCGGCCGATGATGGCGCCCGGTTGTCCTATGATGCGAATGTCAAGGTTTGCATTGTACAGAGTCAGTACGGGGATGTTGTTAGGTATGGAAACTGTAATGGGGGGATGGGAATGAGTGTTAGTCATGAGACCGCCACAATAGATGCAGCGGCGACCCTTTCCGACCCTTCCGCAACTGCTACAGTAAAGCAGTAGCTGTCCGCATTGGTCGCAGAAGTGGGAGTCATCTTCAATTTCTTCCTTACAGGTGGGACATATAATCATATTTCGTCAGTCTTTATATCATCAGGTTCTATTAACTGATAGGTTTCTGCCGTGACTTCCGAAGAAGGCATGGCAGATACGCGCATTGAAAGTTGTTGGATGGTTGCATCCAACAAGTTACGCATTTCACGGGCGTTACCAAATGTGCCGTCTTTGCTGACCACCTTACGGCAGATGAGGCCCAACAGCTTGAATTCGGCATCAGGCGATAAGGTGTATTGCTCTTTTGCTGCCATTTTCTTGAATATAGCCAGCAGCTCGTCTTCGTTGTAGTCGTCAATGTGCAGCTTATGGGTGAAGCGACTGGCAAGTCCCGCGTTAGCAGCAAGAAAATCATCCATCTTGTCTTTATAGCCGGCTGCTATGACCACAAACTTTCCACGGTCGTCTTCCATGCGCTTCATCAGTGTGTCAATGGCTTCCTTTCCATATTGGTCACCGGCAGTACATAGTGTGTAGGCTTCGTCAATAAAGAGTATGCCACCCATGGCTTTGTCGCACATGTTATTGACAATCTTCGGTGTCTCGCCCATGTATTTCCCGACCAGTGTCGCACGGCTGGCCTCTATAACCTTTGACGTGGGAAGAATCTCCATGCTTTGCAAAACCTCTCCCATCTTGCGTGCTACGGAAGTTTTTCCTGTACCGGGGTTGCCGGTCAGAATGAAGTTTATGGACAATTGCTGAACTCTTCCTGCACCGATGGCGGCACGCTGTTTCACAAACATACTTTGTACTGCCAGTCGGCGAATCATGTTCTTGATGGTGCGCATACCGACAAAATCATCCAGCTCGTTGAGCACCTCATCTAAAGGACGTGCCGGTTCACTTTGTGACATGGGCAGATCAGTGGTGGTGATGCGATACATGTCAGCTTCGTTGAACTGAGCATGGCTAATTTCTCCAATGAGGCGTTGGCTTTGCTTTTCTATCGTCTCGTCAAATATGCGGCGGGCCTCACGGGCGTTCCCGAAATTCTTGTCCCGTCGCAGATATAATTGCTCAAATTGCCGGTGTATGGCAGCTTGTGTCTCTTGGTCAACGGTGAAACTCTTTTCTTTAGCCAGATTCAAAAAGATTTCAGTCAGTTCGTCTGGTGTGTAGTCTTCAAAATGAATGGTTTGGGTGAAACGACTCTTCAGACCAGGGTTTGAGTCGATGAAGTCGTGCATCTGGTCAGTATAACCAGCTACAATACAAATGAATTTTCCCCGGTCGTCTTCAAGTCGTTTCAGCAGCGTGTCGATAGCTTCGCTTCCGAATGTGTCGTTGTCGTTTGACTTCAATGTATATGCTTCGTCGATGAACAAAACTCCACCGATAGCTGTGTCAATGAGTTGGTTTGTCTTAATGGCGGTCTGTCCGCTATAACCCGCTACCAGTTTGCTTCGGTCGGCTTCAACTAACTGACCTCGTGACACAATGCCAAGGGTGCGGAACACGTCTGCCATGATTCTGGCAACGGTCGTCTTACCTGTGCCTGGGTTCCCTGTAAATACGTAGTGCTTGCCCAGAAAGGTGTGTTGTTCTCCGCGTTTTATCTGCAGGTTCAGAAACGCAGCAAGATTAGAGATTTCCTTCTTTACCGCAGTCAAACCGACAAGTCCGTCAAGTTTCGTCAGGCATTGGGAGTAGTCAACGGCTTTGGGAGTTTCGTATGGTATGTCATCCACAGTAATGGTCATCAGTTCTTCGTTTGTCGTGGAAGAAATGTTTACCTTTTGCAGGCGCTCTGCCTGTTTGCTGCATATCTTGTCAAAGAGCTGGCGCATTGTTCGTCCATTAGCAAAATCCTTGTCACGAGATTGGTAGATTTCGGCAATCATTTTCCGCGTCAATTCTTCTGCCTGGTGGTCGAAGACGTAGTTTTTTTCCTGAGCAAACAGCTTCATAATCTGCAGTAGTTGCTCAGGTGTATAGTCATCAATATTCAGGAAATAGTTGAAACGGCTTCTGAAACCAGGATTGATTCTGAACAGATTATCCATTTCTGTGCGATATCCGGCAGCTATGACGACGAACTTTCCCCGGTCGTCTTCCATGCGTTTCATCAGTTTTTCCAATGCTTGTGTACTTAAGTTGTCACGGTCACCCGCTTGGCTTACAGGAGCTAAGGTATATGCCTCGTCAACAAACAGGATGCCTCCGAGTGCTTTGTCACATAAGCGGTCAACCACTTTTGGCGTTTCTCCCTGGTATTGGCTGACCATTTGCGAGCGGTCAACTTCCACGACATGGCCGCTGTCTAAATAGCCAATGGCAGCAAGTATCTCTCCTAATTTTCTGGCAATGGTCGTCTTACCCGTACCAGGGTTACCGGTCAGGATGATGTGCATGCCTGTTTTTTCCTGATTGCCCAAGCCGCGTTCTGCTCTCTGTATGTTGTTTTGAATGGTATATGCCATTTCGCGGACAGCCTTCTTGACAGAGTCCATTCCAATGTATTTGTCAAGGTCACTGAGTATTTCATCTAATGAACGTTCTGCCGGTACATAGCCTTTGATGTCTTCTTCCTCAACTGTAGTAGCAGACGCGCCGCGGCTGATGAATGAGGTGAAGATATTTTCGGCAGTCTTGCTGGCCACATGTGCAAAACCGAAAGTGTCATCCTTGGTCTTTATTTGATATTTGAAGTAGCGCAGCAGTTTTTCGTCGGCAGCAGGAGCATATTCGCTGATTCCATATTTTGTACGAAGTACAGCCCTGCAAATCTGACATAGCTCTGCGGGGCCGGGAGTGGGCAGACGGAAAGTGTATTTAAATCTGTTTGCAACGGCTGGGTTGCTTGCCAAGAAATCTTCAAGTCCCTTTGGTAGTCCTGCAATGACAACGATGGGGTCATCTTCCCAATGATCCATCTCTACGAACAGTTTGTCAAGTGGGTTTACCTGATTGGAGTATTTGTCGGGCAGTAGTTTTTGTACGTTGTCGAAAAACAATATGCCGTTGCGCGCTTTCTTGATATTATCGTCCCAGTGTTCAACAAAGCGCGAATAGTCAACGGCGTCAACCATTGTCAGCTTCGGCTTTTCAATAATTTTGTGCTGGTAGAAATAGTCTCTGAGGATTTCAGCCAGTGCCGTCTTTCCCGTTCCGGTTTCTCCAATAATGATGGCATTGACACTCAGGCGTACCGAAGTAATGTCCCTTCTTGAGTGAAGAAAGGTGTAGGTGTCAACAATAATTTTGAGCTGTGCCTTAACATCCTCCAGACCGACCAGTTTGTCCAGTACGTTAGCTTCTACAAGTGGTTTTCCACACCATTTGCAGAACTTGGCTATCGACCTGTTGGACTTATGACAATGCTCGCAGTTCATTATTCAACGTCTTTTTGTATCTGTTTTACCATCTTTGTCGGAACCATTCTCAGATTTTCCAAATCCGGGTTGCTGACATTCAGCAGCTTCGGACTATATACGACAAGTTCTGCAATCATGACAAGAGCCAGCATGCTCCATAGTACATAGTGCAGTATTGACTCTCCTGTGACGGAATGCAGCTGATCCTGAACGTCGTTCAGCAGACCAAATTTGGAACTCTTGTAACGGTACGACTTCGTTCTGAACGTATAGTACAGAGGCTCCAGAAGTTCTGATTTCACATCATTAGCAAGGACAGACTCCATCAGCTTATGGTCGTTTCTCCTCTCGCCCTTAAAGTCGGTAAAGAAACAAATGATGGTATATGCTGCTGTCAGGAATAAAACGGCAGGTATGAACATGCCGGGGTGGGAGTGATGCGCAAATTTGAGTATCCAGATAGGGATAAAGGAAGTTAGCATACTCAGTGCTCCCCATAGGCACGACATCAAGATTCCATAGCCGCGGAAGTATGACCTGACGGATATAATAAGTGCTGTCATGCCGCCCAGGGGCAGTGCTATCGTGAAGAAAGAATAGAATAGCAGATAG
>Ga0247608_10008151_pt1 | contig 10633 bp, 8 predicted proteins | sample 176DNAGHGlowgp2_FD_193490 | JGI IMG/M metagenome (GOLD analysis project Ga0247608, IMG submission 193490) | Sheep rumen microbial communities from Palmerston North, Manawatu-Wanganui, New Zealand - 1766 DNA GHGlow gp2 | ecosystem: Host-associated > Mammals > Digestive system > Stomach > Rumen ... | reverse complement strand
CCTCACCACAGAGCGCGACAAAGCCTCAACACGTGTTAAGGAAGAGACAGGCAACGACTCTGAGACAGCTATCATGGATGCCAAATACGGTTTTATCAATGGTGCCCTCAGAGAGGCTGGATATAAGACCGGAAGTAAGGAAGACACCTATCACACCACTCATCTGATAGATGCTGTGCTCTCGCATAAGTACTTTGGTTTCCCGATATTCTTCCTGATACTCTTCGTGATGTTCCAGACAACATTCTCTCTGGGTCAGTATCCTATGGACTGGATTGATGAAGGTGTTGCCTGGTTAGGAGACTATATCGGAGCCACGATGACAGACGGACCACTGAAGGCAATGCTCATAGAAGGAGTGATAGGTGGTGTGGGAAGTGTTATCGTCTTCCTCCCACAGATCCTGATACTCTATTTCTTCATCTCTTTGATGGAAGACTCCGGATATATGGCCCGTGCAGCATTCATCATGGATAAGCTGATGCACCAGATGGGACTGCACGGAAAGTCGTTTATCCCTCTTATCATGGGCTTCGGATGTAATGTCCCTGCGATTATGGCAACGAGAACCATCGAGAGTCGCAGGTCAAGGATCATCACGATGATGATACTACCCTTTATGAGTTGCTCAGCCCGTCTGCCGATATATATCATGATAGCAGGCACATTCTTCTCACTGCACTATCGCTCATGGGTGATGCTATCGCTCTATGTCATAGGAATAGTTGTGGCAGTTATCGTCAGCAAGATCTTCTCTTCGCTTGTCATCAAAGGCGAGGACACACCATTCGTGATGGAGCTTCCACCCTATCGTTGGCCTACTGGCAAAGCCATCATGCGTCACACATGGGAGAAAGGTAAGGAGTATCTGAAGAAGATGGGAGGTATCATCCTTGTGGCCTCCATCATCGTATGGGCATTAGGATATTTCCCACATAATGAAGAACTCCCACGTGAACAACAGCAGGAACAGAGTTATATCGGACGGATGGGTAAGGCCATTGAGCCTGTATTCATGCCTCAGGGATTCAACTGGAAGCTCGATGTCAGTCTGATATGTGGTGTCGGAGCAAAAGAGATTGTTGCATCATCTATTGGTGTGCTCTACTCTGGTGATGACTCCTTTGGTGATGATGAGGAGTTCAGCGAAGATACAGAGAAATATACCCATCTGCGTCAGGCAATGATGAAAGAGGGAATAACCCCGTTGGCCTCGTACGCGTACCTTATATTTATATTACTCTACTTCCCCTGTATTGCAACTATCGTAGCCATCAAGAATGAGACAGGCTCCTGGCGCTGGGCAAGCTTCGCAGCATTCTACACTACAGCAGTAGCCTGGATCGTCTCCGCCCTCGTCTACCAATTCGGCTCATTGGTTATTGGTTAATGGTTAACGGTTATTGGTTAATGGTTATTGGTTAATGGAAAAAATCATCCTTGGAATCGACCCCGGAACGAACCTCATGGGATATGGCTTGCTGAAGGTTACTGATGGCAAGGCACAGATGATGACTATGGGGGTTATCGACCTGAGGAAGTTTCCTGATGCTTATCTGAAACTTGGACATATCTTTGAGCGGGTAACAAGCATCATCGATGGTTTCCTGCCTGATGAGATGGCCATTGAGGCTCCATTCTTCGGAAAGAACGTACAGTCGATGCTAAAGCTTGGAAGGGCTCAGGGTACTGCTATCGCTGCTGCTATCCATCATGGGGTACCTATCCACGAGTATGCTCCGATGAAGATAAAGATGGCTCTTACGGGTAATGGAGGAGCATCGAAAGAACAGGTGGCAGGGATGTTACAGAGACTCTTGAAGATCCCCAATGAGGAGATGGGAAAGTTTATGGATGCCACCGACGCTCTTGCAGCTGCCTATTGTCACTATCTCCAGATGGGCCGTCCTGAGAGTGATGTGAAATATCGCGGGTGGAAGGACTTCATAAACAAAAACCCGGAGAAAATAAAGAAATAAATAGTAAAATTGTAAATAGTAAAATTGTCAAATAACCCCGTGAAGACGATTGAACTCATCAATGCAAGAGCCCGTAAGCCCGAGTGGTCGATGGCTGAGCCTGTAAACTTCTGTTTAGAGGAAGGTGAACATATAGCCATCATCGGAAGGAATGGTGCAGGAAAGACCATGTTTGTGGATATGCTCACAGGCAAACATCCTGCCTTTCCCGATATGGTGAGATATGGGTTTGATGAGCCATACAACAAACTGAAATATATCTCTTTCCGTGATACTTACGGAGGAGATAACGACAGGACCTATTTCCTTCAGCAACGCTGGAACCAGATGGAGATAGATGAGGAGACACCTACTGTAGGCAGTAAACTCGAAGAGGCTTACCAGTTGGCTGGTGATGATACCCCAGAGCGCAGAGCTCTACAGAAACATATATACGAGATATTCCATCTTGAGCCATTGCTCGACAAATATATCATTCTGTTGTCGAGTGGAGAACTGAGGAAATACAAACTGGCATCGTCGCTCTTTACCAATCCGAAGGTGCTGATAATGGAGAACCCGTTTATCGGACTGGATAAGGAGACCAGAGAACAGCTGAAAGAGTTACTTGGGATGCTGGCTCAGGAACAAGGACTGCAGATAATACTGGTGCTTGCCAAGACGGATGAGATACCGGAGTTTATTACGCATATCGTGGAGGTAAAGGATTTGCGAGTGATGCCTAAAGTGAAAGCAAACTCTAAACTCTACACTCTAAACTCTAACCTCCCCATCATTCACTTCAACCACGTCACCATCCGCTATGGTGCGAGGACTATCCTTAAGGATCTTGACTGGACCGTTATGCAGGGAGAGCACTGGGCACTGTCGGGACAGAATGGAAGCGGAAAGTCCACCCTACTCTCTTTGGTATGTGCCGATAATCCACAAAGTTATGCTTGTGACATTTCCTTGTTCGGACATAAGCGAGGTTCGGGAGAGAGTATCTGGGACATCAAGAAACATATCGGATACGTATCTCCCGAGATGCATCGCAGCTACAAGCAGAATATCCCTTCGATAGAGATTGTGGCGAGTGGTCTTAAGGATACCGTAGGACTATATACACGTCCCAAAGAGGATGAGAAGATACAATGCCGTAAATGGCTCAATGTCTTTGGCATCGGGAACCTTGAGGACAGGAAGTTCCATGAGATGTCGAGTGGCGAACAGCGACTCGTATTATTGGCAAGAGCCTTCGTAAAAGAACCCGACCTTCTTATTCTCGATGAGCCCCTTCATGGTCTTGATGATATCAACCGTAAGATGGTAAAGGATATCGTTGATGATTACTGTAAGAATCCCGAGGTCACTCTGATATATGTTACTCACTACCAGGAGGAACTGCCAAAATGTATTGATCATTCAATATATCTGCATAAAAATTAATCCCGCATCTTCAGCGGGATTAATCATATCGGGAATATTTCCTATTTTCCTTCCATTAGTGCTGCCGTGCGAACTCTCGACAGTGTCTCAGGGGTCATCTGCAGATAACTTGCGACATATACCAACGGAGCCCTGAGCACCAGCTGAGGCTGATTCTTCACCAGCTTAGCATAACGATCCTGAGCACTCTCAAAACGCAGCATATCAGCATGATGCTGGGATAGTATCAGCGACTCCTCAAGGATCTTACGATACAGGATCTGTATGTTCACACTCTTCATCGCCACAGCCTCAAGGTCTGCCTTTGGCAATGCAATAAGCACTGTGGGTTCAAGAGCCTTAATCTGCAACTGTGAAGGCTGCTCACGAAACAGACTCTCGATACACATCACTATATTGTTTTCTGTTGCCATATACTCTGTCAGTTCCTTACTGTTCTTATAATAAAACTGACGCACCAGTCCTTTGACAACCCAATAGATATTCGTACACGTCTCTCCCTCGCGGAGAATCATCTCGTTCTTCGCAAACTTCATTGGTATAAGAATGCTCTCAAGAAGGTCGAGCTCCTCATGAGTCATTGTACTGTAACGACGGGCAAGTTCGCGAGCCACGTCTCTTGTGGTAATACTAACATTAGGCATAGGTCTTACTATTATTCAGATTTTCAAATTATTCTAATCAAGTTTCAACACGGCGAGGAAGGCCTTCTGAGGCACCTCCACATTACCGATCTGTTTCATACGTTTCTTTCCTCTCTTCTGTTTCTCGAGCAGCTTACGCTTACGAGACACGTCACCTCCATAACACTTCGCTGTCACATCCTTACGAACCTGCTTCACTGTCTCGCGGGCAATGATCTTCGCACCAATGGCTGCCTGAATGGCGATATCAAACTGCTGACGTGGAATCAGCTCCTTCAGTTTCTCACACATCCTGCGCCCGAAGGTCACAGCGTTATCCTGATGCGTAAGAGTTGAGAGGGCATCCACTGGTTCGCCATTCAACAGGATATCCAGCTTCGCCAGTTTCGATGGTCTGAAGCCATGAATATGATAATCAAACGAAGCATATCCCTTGGAGATACTCTTCAGCTTGTCGTAGAAGTCAATCACTATCTCACCCAGAGGCAACATAAAGTGTAGCTCCACACGATTACCAGATACATACTGCTGGTCTATCAGTTCACCACGTTTATCAAGACAGAGTGTCATGATTGGACCGATAAAGTCTGCAGCTGTGATGATAGAAGCACGGATATATGGTTCCTCGATATGATCGATCATCGTCTGATCTGGCAGTCCCGAAGGATTATGCACCTCCTTCACCTCGCCCTGCTTCGTATAACACATATACGACACGTTAGGCACTGTGGTGATGACATCCATATCAAACTCACGATCCAGTCGTTCCTGGATAATCTCCATGTGCAACAGTCCCAGGAATCCGCAACGGAATCCGAAGCCCAGAGCTACAGAACTCTCTGGCGTGAATGTCAGCGAAGCATCGTTAAGCTGCAGTTTCTCCAGCGATGCACGAAGGTTCTCGTAGTCTGTGGGATCAATAGGATACACACCTGCAAACACCATCGGCTTCACCTCCTGGAATCCCTCGATGGCAGCATCACAAGGAGTAGCCACCTGAGTGATGGTATCTCCTACCTTCACCTCCTTGGAGTTCTTGATACCGGAGATGATATATCCCACATCACCAGTACGCAGTTCCTTACGAGGCACCATATCCATCTTCAGCACTCCTACCTCGTCGGCATCATACTCCATCCCTGTATTGAAGAACTTCACGTGATCTCCCTGACGGATAACACCATTCACAATCTTGAAGTATGCGATGATTCCTCTGAAGGAGTTGAACACTGAGTCGAAGATAAGTGCCTGCAGAGGAGCCTTCTCATCACCTACGGGATGAGGGATACGCTCTACGATAGCATCGAGCACCTGTTCGATACCCTCACCTGTCTTTCCTGAAGCACGAAGGATATCCGAGCGGTCACACCCTATAAGGTCAACTATCTCATCCTCCACCTCGTCGGGCATTGCTGAAGGCATATCAATCTTATTTATCACCGGGATAATCTCAAGATTATGGTCGATGGCCATATATAGATTAGAGATAGTCTGTGCCTGGACACCCTGAGTGGCATCCACCACCAGGAGAGCACCCTCGCAGGCTGCGATAGAACGGCTCACCTCGTATGAGAAGTCCACGTGTCCCGGAGTGTCGATAAGATTCAGTATATATTTCTCACCATTGTGCATATACTCCATCTGGATGGCGTGGCTCTTGATGGTGATACCACGTTCACGCTCCAGATCCATGTCATCGAGCATCTGTCCTTCGGTGACTTGGATAGTCTTCGTGAACTCCAGCATTCTGTCGGCCAAGGTAGATTTACCATGATCGATATGCGCAATGATACAAAAGTTTCTTATATGATTCATTTAGTAATATCAATCTTTGAACTGCAAAGTTACAAAAAATAGTTCGTATAGCCAATATTTTAGTTTTTTTTTGTACTTTTGCAACCAAAATAAAACATTAATTATGAAAAAAATAATAGTATTTGCCACTTTGGCCCTGTTTATGGCCTCCTGTCAGGAATCTTTGGAAGACAGATGTGCACGTGAGGCGAAGGAGTATACCGCCAAGAATTGTCCTGCCAAGATGGACACGAACATCATCATGGACAGTCTCACTTTCGAGAAGTCTACACATACCCTTCATTACTATTACCGACTTACAGGAATAGCCGACAAAGAAGGAGCCCTCGACAGTATCGATGCCAAGAAACTGCTTAAGGACATGCTTAAGAACACTACCTCGATGAAGACTTATAAGGATAATGGCTATAACTTCGCCTATACCTACCGTTCTGAGAAAGATCCGAAGAAGATATTGTTCGAGACCTTGCTCACGAAAGAAGACTATTAAGAAAATTAATCCCCGCTCAGCTGAGCGGGGATTATATTTTTATTCTGGTTTCATGTTTGTGTAAACCGTCTGGACATCATCGAAGTCCTCCAGTTTCTCTACCATCTTGTCGATGGTCTCGCGCTCCTCAGGAGTAACATCCTTCAGATCGTTAGGAATACGGGTGAACTCAGCACCTGTCACCTCGAAACCGTTCTCCTCAAGATGCTTCTGAATGGCACTGAATGAAGAAGGATCGCCATAGATAGTGATGCTGTTCTCCTCCTCGTCCTCGTCAAACTCATCGTCTACACCATAGTCAATCAGGTCGAGGATCATCTCGTCCATATCCAGTCCGTCCTTCTTCTTGAAGGTGAACACGCTCTTATGGTCGAAGAGGAAGCTCAGACTGCCCTGAGTACCCAGATTACCATTAAACTTATTGAATACTGAACGAACGTCACCAACGGTACGTGTGGTATTGTCAGTCAGCGTCTCCACGAAGATAGCGATTCCATGAGGGCCATATCCCTCGTAGGTTACCTCCTTGTAGTCGCTCTGGTCCTTACCCATCGCGTTCTTGATAGCACGCTCGATGTTGTCCTTCGGCATGTTCTCACGCTTTGCATTGGCGATGATAGCACGCAGTGCAGGATTGTTCTCCGGCTCTGGACCGCCTGCCTTCACAGCGATAGCAATCTGCTTACCGATCTTTGTAAATGTCTTGGCCATGTGGCCCCATCGCTTCAGCTTCGTAGCCTTACGATATTCAAATGCTCTTCCCATTGTTTAATTTTACTATTTTACTTTTTTACCTTTATCTCAGTTCTGCGTTGAGCAGTTTCTTGATGTTGGCGATGAGTTTCTGCATGATGGCATCGATCTGCTTGTCGTTCATCGTCTTCTCAGCATCCTGGAGGATGAAGTTCACAGCGTATGACTTCTTGCCGGCAGGCAGTTTGTCACCCTCGTAGACATCGAAGAGCTCAACCTTCTTCAGGAGTTTCTTCTCTGTCTGACGTGCGATCTGCTCTATCTGTGCAAACTCCACATTGTTGTCTACCAACAGAGCCAGGTCACGACTTACTGCCGGGTGCTTTGGAATATCTGTGAATGTCACCTTGTTCTTCTTCGTAGCCTTCATCAGCTGAGTCCAGTTGAGCTCTGCGAAATATACAGGCTGCTGGAGGTCGAACTGCTTCAGGAGCTTCTTTGAGAGAACACCCATCTCGATGAGTTTCTTTCCACCACGATTCTCAATCACGATACCTGCAGAGAAATCCGCATTCTCCGATTTCTTCTGAACTGTGGCACCCTGCTTCAGACCAATACGGTTCAGGATGGTCTGTACATAAGCAGCGAGCTCGTAATATGTGCTGTCCTCGTTTGGATGTGCCCATGAGCCTTCCACACGCTTACCTGTAACCCAGATACCCATGAAGTTCTCTTCCTTATAGGCCTGCATCGGGTTCTCAGGATTCTCCTTCTCCTCATCGAAGAAGTAACAGTTACCAAACTCGAAGAACTTCAGATTGGCATTCTTACGCTTCACGTTATGCTCAACGCTCTCCAGACCGCCATAGAGCAATGTCTGACGCATCACACCCAGGTCTGACGACAGCGGGTTCAGAATCTTCACGACATTCTTCTTACCCTCATAATATGCTGTCTTTGTCAGCGAGTTGTTCAGTATCTCATTGAATCCAGCACCTACCAGCTGCTCGCTTACCAGATTCTGGAGCTTATGCTTACGGTCCTCATCAGCCTTGATCACGAGCGAGCTCTTCAGCTGAGTAGGAATCTCCACATTATTATATCCATAGATACGGAGGATATCCTCTACGACATCACAAGGACGCTGTACATCCACACGATAGGCAGGAATCTCGAGTGTCAGGCCCTCAGCAGTCTCGCTGAGCACCTTCATCTCAAGGCTCTCGCAGATGCTCTTGATGGTCTCTACGGGAATCTCCTTACCAACGAGGTTGTGTACATACTCATAGCTGAGTTCAACAATAGCATTCTTCATTGGCTCGGGATATACATCGCACACCTCCATGCTGATCTTTCCGCCAGCCAGCTGCTTACAGAGGATTGCTGCCTGTTGGAGAGCATAGATAGTACCATTGGGATCTACACCACGCTCGAAACGGAATGAAGCATCAGTGCTAAGGCCATGTCGACGTGCTGACTTACGAATCCATGTGGGATGGAAATAGGCACTCTCGAGAACCACGTTCTTTGTGGTCTCGTAGGTACCACTACCCTTTCCGCCAAACACACCTGCGATACACATCGGCTCCTCAGCGTTGCAGATAGCCAGGTCACGATCTGAGAGCTTATGCTCCTCACCATCGAGTGTCTGGAATGGTGTGCCCTCAGGCATCGTCTTCACCACAATCTTATGTCCCTTCACCATGTCTGCATCAAATGTATGCAGAGGCTGTCCATAGGCCATCATCACGTAGTTGGTGATATCCACGATGTTATTGATAGGACGCAGACCAACGGTTGTCAGCTTGTTCTTCAACCAGTCGGGTGACTCCTTCACCTCACAGTCTGTCACACTCACACAGGCATAACGCTTGCAGGCCTCCTGATTCTCATTCACCACCTCGATAGGCAGGTCATGATTATCTACCTTGAATTCAGAGCAGTCAGGACGATGCAGTGATGTCTCATAGCCGTTGCTCTTCAGCCAGGCATAGAGGTCACGGGCCACACCCCAGTGAGAGAGTCCGTCAGCACGGTTAGCTGTGATATCCACCTCAATGAGCCAGTCGCTCTCAAGGTTATAATACTCTGCGGCGGGAGTACCAACTACAGCATCCTCTGGCAATACGATGATACCGTCGTGAGATGTTCCCACGCCTATCTCGTCCTCTGCACAGATCATACCGTTGGACTCTACGCCACGAAGCTTTGACTTCTTGATAACAAACTCATTATCACCATCGTAGAGCACACATCCGAGGTCTGCTACGATCACCTTCTGACCAGCAGCCACATTTGGTGCTCCACAAACTATCTGCGAGGGTTCGCCCTTGCCAAGATCAACTGTGGTGACATGCAGATGGTCGCTGTTAGGATGAGTCTCACAAGTGAGCACCTTACCCACATAGAGACCCTTCAGACCACCTCTGATACTCTGTACTTCTTCCAATGCGTCGACCTCGAGACCTGTTGACGTCAATGCATCAGCCACCTGCTGAGCCGTCAGGTCGAAATCAACGTATTCCTTCAACCATTTGTAGGAAATATTCATTATACCGATTCTTTAGTAATTACTAACTTTGAAATTTCAGGGTGCAAAGGTACTAAAAAAACGGTATATACACAAATATTTCGTGAAAAAAATTACTCGATACAATGCATGATGAAGTCAACGGCACCATTCACTCCGAACATCCTCACGTCGAGGGATATGTCATAGTTGCATGCATCGTGCCAATCCTTGCCGGTATAGGTCTTCGTATAGAGCTCACGACTGTAGTCATTATCTACCACCATCGCAGCGGCATCAGCCAGACTGAGACCATACTTCTCGGCAATACGACGCTTTCTGCAGTCTTCCGACGAGTGAACAAAGATTTTCAGTGCGTTGGGATGATTCTCGAAGATATGGAATCCGCAGCGTCCCACTATCACACACGACTCCTCTGCAGCTATCTGCCGTATCGCATCTGCCTGAGCCTCAAAGAGTTCGTGCGACGTACGGTCGTGCTCCACACCATTATACTCCGCATGGCTCATATAGTTACGATAGAAGTTTGTGAAATCGTCGCGCCATAATGGATTGCGGGCCTCGATCTTCTCTACTGCCTCCTCTACCACACGGGCTCTCTTTGCCACTTCATTAAGAATCTGCTTGTCGAGCAGTTTTACACCCAGACGACGGGCAAGCTCTGCTCCGATCTCATGACCACCAGTACCAAACTGACGACTGATGGTGATTACGAATTGTTCCTCCCTGTTCATAGTTTCTTCGTTTTATTATTAGTAAATCTTTATGCCACAAAGATACGAAAAAATAGTGAATAATGAACAGTGAAGAGTGAATAGTTTACGCTCTTTGAGTTTTTTTAACTATTCAGGTACTGAGCACACATTTCTGCGCAGCGTTCGCCATCTACACCTGCCGAAACGATACCCCCTGCATAGCCTGCTCCCTCACCACAGGGGAAGAGGCCTTTTACACGTATATGCTGGAGTGTCTCGCGGTCTCTGACTATCCTCACAGGACTGCTGGTACGTGTCTCTATGGCTATCATCACAGCCTCGTTGGTCATAAACCCGTG
>Ga0247608_10008150_pt1 | contig 10634 bp, 13 predicted proteins | sample 176DNAGHGlowgp2_FD_193490 | JGI IMG/M metagenome (GOLD analysis project Ga0247608, IMG submission 193490) | Sheep rumen microbial communities from Palmerston North, Manawatu-Wanganui, New Zealand - 1766 DNA GHGlow gp2 | ecosystem: Host-associated > Mammals > Digestive system > Stomach > Rumen ... | reverse complement strand
ACTCTGAGATAAAGTAAAAAAATGAGACGTATTGTTCACTATGTATGCTACATCTGAAAATAAGATTGATTTAGCAATAGAACAAAATATTGAAAATCCAGCAATGATTATCGATTAATACAGCAAGATTATTTAATATTTTATACAACAAATAATGCCCTGAATTATTGCAACCATATGACCATCAACACAATCTACAGAAAGATTAAAACAATTATATGATAATTGAGTTAGAATACTTAGATTCAATTGTTCTCATGCTACTCACAAACGAATGAAAGAAGTCATCCAATCTGCAAGAATCGTTGAACGCGCCATATGAAACAAATTTGCATATTTATTAGATACTAAATGACCATGAATCAGAACATGAGAATTAACAACCCCTGTTACATATATAAAATGAGAAGAAATAAAAATTGTTGCAAATTCATCACTAGTAAAAAATGATAGAATCATGTATGTTGACTACCCATATATTATAAAAGATGTAGAAATTTGAGATATTATAAAAATAGACTCATGAATTCTAGATATAAAAGTTACTAAAAAATCTAAAGACCATATAATTTGAGTTGCAGAAAATGATGCAACAATCACATCAAGAAGACATGTTAATTTACCATGAATACCAATTAGATTACCATGACTTACAGATAAAGATAAAGAAGATATTCTATTCGCAATTGAACAAAATATGTCATATGTTGCACAAAGTTTTACCAGAAAATGAGAAGACGTACAAGAATTAAAAGAATTCTTGTACAAAAATTGATGACCACATCTAAAAGTTATTTCAAAAATAGAAAATCAAGAATGAATTGACAACATCTCTAGTATTATAAGAAACACAGATGCAATAATGATAGCAAGATGAGATTTGTGAGCAGAAGTACCAGTAGAAACAATTCCTTCTCATCAAATAAATCTAATTGAAAAAACTAAAAGAAAATGAAAGAAAGTAATTGTCGCAACTCAAATGCTAGAAAGTATGATTGATAACCATTTACCAACTAGAGCTGAAGTATCTGATATATTTTATGCCGTTTCACAATGAGCAGATTATCTCATGTTATCATGAGAAACCTCAATGTGAAAATATCCAATCTCTTGTATTAAAGTGATAAACAAAATTATCAATGAGGCAGAAAAATATATTTAACTTTAGTTATAAACTATATCATTTATTTTATTCTTAATTAATAATAAAAATGAAAAAAAATGAAAATTGAAAAGAAAAAAAACTAATTTTACGATTCAACGAAATTGGAATTGAAGATGTTCCATATGTAGGATGAAAAAATGCATCTTTATGAGAGATGTATACTAACCTTGTTCCAAAATGAGTTAATATTCCTAATTGATTTGCTATTACAGCTTATGCTTACCGCTATCTATTAAAAGAAACATGAGCTGATAAAAAAATTAAAGAAATCTTATCTGATCTTGATACTTCTGATATGGAAAACTTAGCACAAAGATGAGCTAAAGTAAGATCTTTAATTAAATCGCTCGAATTTCCAGAAGATTTAACATCTGCTATTATCGAAGCTTACAAAAAAATGGAAAAAATCTACTGAAAAAACGTAGATGTAGCAGTAAGAAGCTCAGCTACAGCCGAAGATCTTCCTGATGCTTCTTTTGCATGACAGCAAGATACTTACTTAAACATTTTTGGTTATGAAGCTATTATTGATGCATGTAAAAAATGTTTTGCATCACTATTCACAAACAGAGCTATTTCATATAGACAAGATAAAAACTTTGATCATTTCTCCATCGCTTTATCAATTACTGTTCAAAAAATGGTAAGAAGCGATTTAGCATGTAGTGGTGTAATGTTTTCTATCGATACTGAATCTTGATTTAAAGATGCAGTTCTTCTAACATGAGCTTATTGATTATGAGAAAATGTTGTACAATGAGCTGTAAATCCAGATGAATGGTATATCTTCAAACCATCACTAAGAAAAAATAAAAAAGCCATTCTTTCTAAAAAAGTATGAGAAAAAGCTATTAAAATGATATATTCCTCTTCCGATAAATCTCCTACAAAAAACATAGCCGTACCTGAAGCTGATAGAAAAAAAATGACTCTTACTGATGACGAAGTTCTAAATTTAGCAAAACAAGTGCTTATTATTGAAGATCACTATTCTCAAAAAAAGTGAAAATTCTGTCCTATGGATACAGAATGGGCTAAAGATTGAAAAACTTGAGAATTATTCATCGTTCAAGCTAGACCTGAAACAGTTCATTCAAATACAGACATGTCAGTTTTAAAAACTTATGAATTAGAAAAAAAATGAGAAATCCTTATTCAAGGTAGATCTGTATGAGAAAAAATTTGATCAGGTAAGGCTAACGTAATCAAAAACGTTTCCGACATCAATAAATTCAAAAAATGAGAAGTATTAGTAACTGATATGACTGATCCTGATTGGGAACCTATCATGAAAATTGCATCTGCTATCGTAACAAATAGATGATGAAGAACTTGTCACGCAGCAATTATATCTCGTGAACTGTGAATTCCATGTGTTGTTGGAACAAATAACTGAACAGAAGTTATTTCGCAATGAAAAGATATCACAGTAGATTGTAGTAGTTGAAGCGCTTGAATTGTATATAAATGAAAACTTCCATTTAAAGTAAATGAAATCAACATCGCAGAATTACCAGAAACTAAAACACATATTACAATGAACGTATGATCACCTGATCAAGCATTCGAAGAAAGTTTCATTCCTAATGACTGAGTATGACTAGCTAGAGAAGAATTTATTATTAATTCTTATATTAAAGTTCACCCACTAGCTCTCCTACATTTCAATGAACTAAAAGATGTTAATGTAAAAAAACAAATTGCTGATTTAACAATATGATATAAAAATAAAGCTGATTACTTTATTGATAAATTAGCAGAATGAGTAGCAACAATTGCTGCCGCTTTCTATCCAAAGAGAGTAATCCTTAGATTATCAGATTTTAAATCAAATGAATATGCTAACCTAATTTGATGAGCTCAATTCGAACCAAAAGAAGACAATCCTATGATTGGATGGAGATGAGCTTCCAGATATTATTCAGAAAATTACAAAGAAGCATTTGGCCTAGAATGTAAAGCTGTTCTTAAAGTTAGAGAAGAGATGTGACTAGATAATCTAGATGTTATGATTCCATTCCCTAGAACAGTAGATGAAGCAAAAAAAGTTATCAAAACTATGGCTTCTTTCGGTTTAAAGCAATGAAAAAATGGATTAAAAGTAATGTGAATGTGTGAAATCCCTTCAAATGTAATTCTTGCTGAAGAATTTTTAGAAGTATTTGATGGATTTAGTATTGGTTCAAATGACCTTACTCAATTAATTTTATGAGTTGATAGAGACTCTGAACTAGTTTCTGATATCTATGATGAAAATAATGAAGCCATTAAAAAGATGATTAAACATGTAATAGAAGTAGCTACCAAAAAGAAAAAATACATTTGAATCTGTGGACAAGCTCCTTCAGATTATCCAGAATTTGCTAAATTTTTAGTAGAATGTGGAATTGAATCTATGTCTCTAAATCCAGATACAATGATTAAAACTAGATTAGCAGTTGCTGAGATCGAAAAAAAATTAAAGAAAAAAGGTAAGAAATAAAATGATTTTATTTATTATTAAATAAATATGGAGTTAATTAACCTATCGTTAATTAAACCAATGTTATTAAAAAGCCTAGAGAATCCAGAAGCCATCAAACTTTTTATAAACTATAACTTATGACTTTTAGGAAGTTTTGAAGGTATACTTTTTTCTATATTTATCATTTTATCCTTACTATATATTGCCTATTTGCTATTGAAAAGTAAAGTATGGGAAACAAAAAGCAAAAAAGAGAGAAAGAAAATCATCAAAAATGTATTTCTAGAATATTTACACAAAACAAAGAGACCTCTACTAAAATTTCGCTATCTAATAATTTGAGCAATATTATTACATTGTGCTCGGCTTATAGTCTCTGGTATCTTCTATATTTATAATATATGATTAACTTGATATAACTGCTCATTTTCACAAGAAGAGAATATTTTATTAGGATATTGGGCTTTCTTATCACTCATAATATTTCTAATTGCACCAATGTTTATTATATTCTGTTTTGGTAATAAATTTATCCGTAATGTATGAATATTAATATACATTTTTTGAATATTATTCATTGCCATGGGAAAACTTATTTCAATTAGCTGTGTATGAATGTAAAAATATAATTAATTACAAAAAAGCTGATCTTCACTTCAGGAATCAGCTTTTTTATTTTTACTCAACAGTTTCTCTTCTAATTCCTCTATCCAAATGAACTAATATCTCATAAGGAATAGTTCCCACGGCTTTTGCCCATCATGAAATTGAATTTTTTAATTTTTGATCTTTTCTTAAAATCCAAACTTTATCTCATATCAATACTTTTTCATTTCACAAATAACATGAGAGATTCATACATACGTTTCAAATTTGTTTTAAATCTCCATCTTTATGACTAATCTCTATTTTTTCACGAACACTACGTGGCATTCATTCTGCATATCCAAACGGAACTGTAACCGTAATTTTATCCTCCCTATCTAACTGCTTCCATTGAGAATCATAGGAAACTCATTCATTATATGATACTACATTTATAGCAACAATAGTTGATGATAAAGATAATGCTGGCTGTAATTTGTCTCATAATTCAAAATCTGAATCATCCTCTGATAATGGATTATATCAATACAAAGCCAATCATGGACGATATGCATTAAAAAAATCATCTTGAAGTTTTAATAATCACATACTTGCTCAAATATGACGATAAGTTGGAGTATGACCATAATCTATAATTTGTTGGTACATCATTTTAAACGCTTCAACCTGTTTTTCTATATCCAATTTATTCGACGAATACAAATGAGACATTACTCATTCTATATTAATTTTCGAATGCAATTTTAAAAATTCCAACGCATTTGGTAGTAAATCCACATCTATTCACTCACGATTCATTCATGTATTCAAGAACAAATGGATCTTGACCTTTTTATCTAATTTTGCTAAAGTCTGTAAAGTTTCCAAATTATAGACACAAAAAGTTGTCCTCTTAAAATTAAATTTCTTATAATTTTCTGACAAAGTTTCTCACAATAACAATATATTAAATTTACTATGACGACGAACAATATTATATTCAGGAAATGAATCTACAACTATATATTTAATAGGTAATCATTTATATATTTCCAGAATTTGATCTATTCAATGTCAATACGCATTAGATTTTATAACAGGAAACAATTCTATATTTGGCTTTAATCACTTTAAATATTTATAATTATATAATATATTAGATTTACTAATATAAATACGATTCATAGGCTCAATATTTGGTTTAAACCAATCTCTAATACTCATTTTGTTTTAGTTTATAAATTAAAATTTATTTTTTAAAACCATTCTCTTTTATTCTCTTAGCAATTTCTCATCACCCATTTTCAACAATACTTCAATGTTCAAGAACAATTGTTTCATCCACATCTAAATAGTCCAATATAGTAAATATATGAGTTATAATTATAAATGAATTTTCCTTTGTTGATAATGATCTTAAAAGTTCTGCTACAACTTTAAACGCATCCACATCTAATCACGAATCTATTTCATAAGAATAATATATTTTGGATTTAAAAGCTTCATTTGTAATATTTCCAATTTTCTACGCTCTCATCCACTAAATCCAACATTCAAATCACGCCACAAAAAATCTTTAGAAAGCTGCAATTCTTCTAATATCGGTTCTATTATTTTTTTAAACTCCATAAACGTTGTCGTTTTAATAGAATTATCATAAACTCATTTCAAAAACTCAAATAACTTAACTCATGGAATTTCTGGAATATTTTGAAATGCTAAAAAAATTCAAAGTTTAGCTCTTTTATCTGGCGACAAATCTGGCAAATTTTCTCAATCCAAAGTAATTTCTCCATCTGTGATTTTATATTTTGGATTTCACATCAAAGTCATTGCTAATGAAGATTTTCAACTACCATTTTTTCATAATATGCAATAATTTTTACCTAATTCAAAGTCATAAGAAATCTGATTTAATATCTCTTTTTCTCATACAAATACAGAAAGATTCTTAATTGATAACATAACTCTAATTAAATTAAATTACTTATTTAAAATAAGAATTTCATAAAAAATTTAAATAGAATTTTATAATTATATTTTCGTATAATTACCTATTCCACCAAGGCTCATTTGGATCTATTTTATACAAGTTATCTTGATTAGGATCTCCTTCATCCCCTATTATAGGAGAAACTCCATTGTTTACTTGAATATTCTGGTGTGTGGGTGGTTTCACTTTATTAATATTATCATCTTTATTATCTCCACCTTTACTAGTATTTGACGCATATAAAGGAGGGAAAGGAATTAAAAGCTGTTTATATTCATTAGGATTTGGCAATTCATTAGGATTTTTTAATTTATTAGGATTTGTTTGTGGTATTATTGAAGGATGAGTTAAATCCCAAATAACATTTGCTATTTGTTGTAAATTATTTATGCTCGATTCTTTCATATAACTTACCCCTTTTTCTTTTTTTATTCTTTGTAAAATATCATTAGCATACTTATTTTTACACACAATAACAGATACTTCACGAAAAAATCTACTCGAAGAAACATTCTCTCTAGTTATATCAAAATCAAGCCTACGTTTAGCTTCACTCAAAATCCCAAAAATAGACCTTGCTACATTTCTTTTCCTTTCCTCTAAAACATTACCCTCAAGAACATTCCTTAAACTAACTCATAGACAAATTAAAGTTTCTCGATTTTTTTGTAGCTTTCTATTACTAGGCAAATCTAAATAATTAATCCATTCTTCATACGAAAATTTTTCCATATTCAAGACAATAGACCATATAATATAAATATATTATATATATTATAGCTATAAAAATCAAATTATTTAAAAAAGAGCTTTGAATTATAAACAAGAATTTATATACATAATATATATTTTATATTAATTTTAATATAATAATGAAAAAACGAGTGAAAATTACATTATATTGTATTATTGCAATTGCAATAATATTTGTAGTACGACTTATGTTATGAAACATAAAAACCAATACAACAAAAATAGACAATTCAAATATAGAGAATACAACATGACAAAACATCAAAGAAAATGAAAATATTTTAAACATTGAAGAGTCTACATTTGAAGAAGATGTTATGAAAGATTTAGAATGATTTTTTGGTAACAACAATTGATATGAAAATGTAGAATGAGAATATTGATTTATTGATACAGAAGAATAATGCATCAAATATTTTGGGACAAATCAAAGAAGAGCATTCTTAAAAATTTTGAAAACAAAAAAGAAGATTTTCACATTATCCCGGATAGCAATTCAAATATAAAGTTCTGAGCTATTATCAAAAATAGCGAAATTTCATTCAACTTAGACATTAAAAATCAAAATACGAACATTGAATGTTACTTTTTAATCCCTGCAATCGATAATCAAAATGTAAAATTGAATATAAATACAAACTTTAAAATAAGCAATACAAAAGCACGAATCAACGTAATAGCAATTGCTTCAGATAATACATCAACCACATTGGATGGAAATCTTCACATTGAAAAGAATATTAAAAACATTGAAGCAAAACTATATGAAGAAACCCTATTAATTTGAAATGCAAAATATATTTCTCTCATCCCATCACTTAGAGTAGATTCTCCTGATGTAAAAGCTTCTCATTGAGCAAAGATTCAACGCATATCTCCTGAAAAATTATTTTATATGCAAAGTCGTTGATTATCTGAAGACAAAGCAATTGCTATGATTATTAATTCATATTCTGAACAAATTATAAAAAAATTACAATTAAATGAACAACAAAAAAATGAATTTTATTCTATGATAAAATAAATAATGCAAAAATATTTCGATTTACTATTAGAATTACTACGACCACAAGATGACGAATTAATAATAGAAGAGAGAAACAAATTATCAGCTGCTGCTAATAAACTAGAAAAAAGATGAACAAAAAATTTTAGAATTTTTCATAAATACTGATTCATATTCAAAGCATATGAAGATTTATTAAATGAAAAAATACAATTAGATGAATTTCTTGCCACATGAGACATAACAAGTAATAGAAAAATTTATGAAAATGATGAATCTTCACTATCTATAATCAATAAAATAATTAATTGAAAGCTGAATTGAGATAATAATACTTTATTTATTTTAGATACTATTAGTTTTTTAATACTATCTGATAATGATAAAAAAATAGTACAAAACCGATCAAAGGAACATAATAATGAAATAATATTTTGTTAACCTTTATATAATAACAATATAACAATGTCTGATTGTATCTTCTGTAAAATTGCTAACAAAGAATCCCCTTGTTTTAAAATTCGAGAAAATGAGGAATTTATGGCTTTTTTAGACATCATGCCAAATGTAAAATGACAAACTTTAATAATCCCTAAAAAACACTACGACTCCGATTTATTTCAAATTGATGATGAAAAATTTTTCTGAAGATTAATGTCTGCAACAAAAGAAGTTATAGATATGCTCAAAAAAAGCTTAAAAATTAAACGCGTATGAATGATTATGGAGTGAATGTGAGTCAATCACCTTCATTTAAAGCTTTATCCGATGTATTGATTAAACGATGAATGGGAAGTTACAGAATGCCCATGACGTGTATTCTTTGATCAATATCCTTGATACCTAACTACACAAATGTGAAATCAAGCAGATATGGAAGAACTTTGAAATATTCAAATTCAAATTACAAATTGATCAGCACTAAATTAAAAAACTAATAAAATAATTTTAAACCGATACAAAATATCGGTTTTTTTATAACTAAAAGTTATCAATTAATCTATTAAATGCTATTGAGTCAATATAAACAATATACAAATACACAATTAATACATTAAACAATAAAAATACATCCAAATTTTTGCTTTTTCTCGATTATACGAATATAATTAAGTATCAATTTATACTTAATTATCACTAGAATGTATCAAACATTAGATGATCTTGAATATGTACTTTCACATCCAAAAAATAAATTTTATAAATTTTCAAAAATATTTAAAGAATTAAAAGTCCTATGATTAATTTTCACAGTATTATTCCTATGAACTTATTTAATCACAAACGCACAACTTGTTATAGATAACTTCAATGACCATTTTTCTTGAAATGAGGTGTTTTGAATTTCTCAAGATAACATAAACTCTTCATTCCAATCACACTCATCAGCATGAAATAATTCAGTTGAAGTAGAGAATCTTGTAAAAAAATATGAATGAATAATTTCAATGGAGCAAGAAGTTGCCACTGACATGGATCATTATTTACAACAAAATCTAGATAGTTATGACTTTTCCTTTAATCTTCTTCCACCAACAAATAGATTAATTATACCCGCTATAAATTTAGATGTGCCACTAGTAGAAACTAGTATAAATAACTACGAAAATGTAACAGAAACAACGTTTAATCCCGACTTAGAAAATGGAGTTGTAAAATACCCTACAACACCAAATCCATGAGAATTAGGAAATGCTTTCTTTTTTGGACATACTTCACAAGAATATTGGAAAAACAATCCATATTGAACTGTTTTTCGTAACATACCACAACTAAAAGAAAATGATAAAATTCAAGTGGTACGAAAATGAGTTTTATATGAATATAAAGTCCTTAAAACTGTAGTTGTTAAACCAAAAGATGTAAATGATACATACGTAAATTTTTGAGAAGCAAATAAACAATATATTACATTAATGTGATGTTATCCAATTTGAAGAACAGATAAAAGAATGATGATTTTTGCTGAAAGAATTTAATTTTTATTTAATATATTAATTACATGATGCGATATCTACCAATAACTGAATTGTGATTCAACATTATATTACGAATTTTAATAACAATATATTGAGCAACATGACTATGAAATTTATTAGCATACACTCCAAATCCAAAAATTGATGACGATGATGAATTATTCAATTTCAATAAAGCTAGTTACATATTTCGATTAATTACATCACTATTATTTTTACTATTTTGAATATCAGAATTTAAAAATGAAATTTTAGTATATTTAACTGTAATTGAGATTGTAATAATTATCCTCGCTTACTTATATCTATTAATAGCAAAAGCAAATCAATCCAAAAAGCAAATAAAAAGACTAAAAGAGCAAGACGAATATAAAAAAGATCTAATACGCAAATGATACTAATATTGTTGTAATTTTTCAATTCTATCATCGATACTAGGATGAGAATCCCATATCGATGTTTTTATTTTTTTCTTTCATTCTTCATCGAATTTTATATTCGCACCATATTGATTTAAATATCAATTCATCTTAGGCTGAGCAATAAAAAACGATGAAATTGAATCACTTGCTTTTGATACATAAGAATTACTAGAAATCTTTCTCAAAGCAGAAATCATAGACTGATTATCTCTAGTTAATTCAACCGATCATAAATCAGCCATATATTCTCTTTTACGTGAAATAGCC
>Ga0247608_10008148_pt1 | contig 10635 bp, 5 predicted proteins | sample 176DNAGHGlowgp2_FD_193490 | JGI IMG/M metagenome (GOLD analysis project Ga0247608, IMG submission 193490) | Sheep rumen microbial communities from Palmerston North, Manawatu-Wanganui, New Zealand - 1766 DNA GHGlow gp2 | ecosystem: Host-associated > Mammals > Digestive system > Stomach > Rumen ... | reverse complement strand
AATCAATCGTCAGAAAACCAGGTTAGTGTAGAGTGGATGGAGCAGCGCATGGCCTGTGTGCTGGAACAGGTGGAGAAGGACTTCGACCAGTACCGCCTGAGCGAAGCTTTGATGAACTGCTACAAGTTGGCATGGGACGATTTCTGCTCCTGGTATCTGGAAATGGTTAAGCCGGCTTTCGGGTCGCCCATCGACGGCGAGACCTACCAGGCCACCATCTCCATCTTCGAACGCCTTACCTACATGCTGCACCCCTTCATGCCTTTCGTCACCGAAGAAATCTGGCATCTGTTGCAGGATGAGGCCCCCTGCGACGGCGAGGACGAAGAGAGCGCCCGCAAACGCGAGATGCGTAACCAGCTGGCCGCTTCGAGCAGCATTATGATGCAGCATATGCCTGTCAGCGTTTTCTTCGACCAACGTTTGCTCGATGCTTGCACCACGGCTCGCGAGACGATTGCCGGTGTACGCAATATACGCAACACCAAGGGTCTGTCGCCTAAAGAGGAGCTGGAGCTCTACATCGTCGGCAGCGAGGATAAGGCTGGCAACGGCCGCTTCGACGGCATCATCAAGAAACTGGCCAACGTCAAGGAGATCCACTATGTGGACCAGAAAGTGGAAGGCGCAGTGAGCTTCATGATTGGTACGACGGAATGCTTCGTGCCGATGAGTCAGCACATCGATGTGGAGGCTGAAAAGAAGAAGCTTGAAGAGGAGCTGAAATACGCCGAAGGCTTCCTGGCCAGCGTGATGAAGAAGCTCGGCAACGAGAAGTTCGTCAATGGTGCTCCTGAAAAGGTCGTCGCCGTCGAACGTCAGAAAAAAGCCGACGCCGAACAGAAAATAGCCGCTCTCAAGGCACAGCTGGCAAACCTCTGACGATGCTCATTCAAAACGAAAACAATAAAAAAGGGGTCCGTCGACAGTGAAGTGACCCCAAAAAGTTGGACGGATTAATAAAATCAGTTAATTTGTCTGCAGAAATGAGTTCGGTATTGTACCGGACTCATTTTTTTGTATGGTGTTTATAGTATCTTTTTCTTGACGTAGCGCAGGTCGAGGGCGTTCATGGCGTTGGTGCGGATGCCGGAGATGTTTTTGTGGGTGAAATGAAGTATCTGGTCGTAGTAGAGCACGATGACAGGGGCTTCGTGCATCACCAGCGAGTCCATGGTGCGGTAGAGAGCCACACGCTTTTCGGGGTCGGTCTCTGCTATGGCGCGCCGGTAGAGACGGTCGAATGCGGCCGACGAGAAATGAGTGTAGTTGGGGCCTGCAGGAGCACGGTTGGGGCTGTAGAACAGGGTCATGTAGTTCTCCGCGTCGGGGTAGTCGGCAATCCAGGAGCCTCGGAACCATGAGGCTTTGCCCTGCGCCATCTGTTCGCGTAGCGCTGCGGGGGGATTGACATCAACTTTGATGTCGATGCCTAACAGCGAGAGCTGTTGCTGGATGTATTTGCAGAGGTCCAGATAGCTGCTTGTGGTGGCCATCTGGATGGGTGGCAGCCCCTTGCCTCCAGGATAGCCGGCATCGGCCAGGAGCCGGCGTGCTTTGTCGGGGTCGTAGCTGTAGCCGTAGGCGGCAGTGCTGTCGTAGCCGTCCAACCCGCAGGGTATCATGCCGCTGCAACCGGGGCGACCGATGTTGTTGCGGAGATATTTCATCATCTTTTGGCGGTCGAAGCCGTAGTTCAGCGCCTGCCTGATGCGAGGGTCGGCGAGGGCGCTGTTGGTGCTGTCCATGCGGAAACCCAGATATTCGGTGTTGAGGAAAGGTATGGAGACCATGTCGATGCGGTCGGCATATTTGTCTTTCAGCTGGCCGGTGCGGGTAAGGATCTCGTCCTTGTACGACGCGTCGAGCGAGTTCATGAAGTCGAGGTTGCCCTTCACAAATTCGAGGAAGGCAGTCTGCTTGTCGATGATGAAGGTCACTGCTACGGCGTCGAGATAGGGTAGGGGAGTGCCGTCGTCGTCGCATTCAAAGTAGCGTGTGTTTTTGCGCATCACCATCTTGACGCCCTCTTTCCAGTATTGCAGGAAGAAGGGCCCCGTGCCGCAGGGATGGTTGCGGAAATCGGTGCCGTAATGGTCGGCCACTTCGTGGGGCACCACGCTGCAGTAGTTCATGGCCAGCAGTGACAGCATGGGCGAGAAGGGCTCTTTCAGCCTGACGATGAATGTGGTGTCGTTGGGAGCCTCGAATCCGTTGTCGGCCACGTGGGCAAAGATCCACAGTCCTGGCGACGCCACGTGGGGGTCGAGAATGCGGTTCAGCGAATAGCAGAAATCGCTGGCGACGACACGGCGCGACGAGTCGGCGTTGTGGAAAAGCGCGTTCTTGTGGAACCACACGTCGTCGCGCAAGGTGAAAGTGTAGGTCTTGCCGTCGTCGCTGATATGCCAGCTTTTGGCGATGCAAGGCTGCACGCGGAGGTTGCTGTCTAATCGCACCAAGCCGTTGTAGATCTGGCTGGTGGCCCAGATGAGGGCTTGGTCTTTGGCAAAGGCGGGGTCGAGGGTGGTGACACCCGCCGACTCGTTGTATCGGAAGATGGCTTTGCCGACGCCGTCAGAGGAGTGGCGACAAGAGGCCATGAGGCATAAAAGGGCCAGGCTGTATATTAAAGTCTTGGTTTTCAAAGTGTAGTATCTGTTGTGTGGTTGGTGTCAAGATGGCGAGGGTCGCGGATGCAGTCGGCATGGGCGGCATAGACCAGACGGTCGAGCAGGAGGGTGTGGCGTTGGTCGGCGGAGAGGGTGGGAGCGGTGACGCCGTTGAAGACGGGGCGCGAGAGGTCGACGAGAAAGAAGCGGGCCTTGTCGCCCTGTTGCAGTCCGTGGTGCGGTAGGCCGAGGGCGTGCCAGCCGTTGGTGCTGGCCACGTCGAACACTTCGCGGGCGGGAAGCACGGAGGGGTCTTCGCGGGTGCCTTTCTGCAGCAGCGACATCACCTTCATGGCTTCCACCATGTCGAGGTTGTCGCTCGAGGCGCAGCCGTCGGTGCCTAATGTGACGTTGACGCCGGCGTCGCGCAGTTCAACGTAGCGGAAACGGCAGCCCGACCCGAGTTTCAAGTTGGAGTTGGGGCAGTGCACGACATTGCAGTGTCGCTCCCCGAGCAGCGCTATCTCGGTGTCGTCGAGCCAGAGGGCATGGGCGCCGATGAAGCGGGTCGCCGTCTTGTCGAGCACGCCCAGCCGGTCGAGGTAGACTACGGGAGCCACACCATGTTGGCGCAGACAGTCTTCGCGTTCGGTCCGGGTCTCGGAGATATGGATATGGTAAGGCAGTTGGCGTTCGTGGGTGAAGTCGGCGAGGTATTGCAGGTGCTTGCCGCTGACGGCATAGATGGAATGGGGCGCTATGGTCACGGTGATGCCCTGGCTGCCGTTGGCGTAGAGATGGTCGAAAGTGTCGAGCAGCTTGCTTAGCTCCCCGTCGGTGTCGAAGTCGCGGTCGGTGACTGAGAGGGCAATGTTGCCTTCCATTCCGGCGTCGTGTGCGGCTTGCAGTGCACGGTCGATACAGAAATACATGTCGTTGAAAGCCAATGTTCCGCCCGCCCGCATCTCGTTGCAAGCCTCTTTTACGCCGTCGTAGATGTCGTCGGGTTGCAGCTTGGCTTCGAGAGGGAATATGACTTCGTGCAGCCATCGTTGCAGCGGCAGTCCGCTGCCGGCGCTGCGCATTCCTATCATGGCGCTGTGGGTGTGCATGTTGACCATGGCCGGCAGGGCATAATAGCGGCCGCGGCAGTCGTGGACGGCACCCTCGTCGCCGCGAAGGGTGCCGGCGGCGGCAAGGGCCACTACGCAGTCGTGGTCGACAATGAGGTCGGAGAGCGTGCCGCCAATATATATGTTCTTTAAGCGTTCCATATGATTAGTGTAACTGCGAAAAGACGTTTTTATTGTATGGGTGTCAAAGTTCCCGTAGGATAGGCAAGAGTTGCATATGCAATAACGCTTACGGATCCTAATGTGCCTGTCGATATAGACTGTTCGCCGGGCGAAAAATAAAAAAATGTCTTTGTGTTATACTAATTATTAAATTGTTCCGTTAAAGAGGTGAAAATACAGAAAAAAAGCAAAGCATAACACATGAAGCGCATCCTTTCTTTTTTCATCGCGGCGCTGGCTGTTGCCACGATGTCGATGGCTCAGGGTCGCATGTCGTCCCCATCTACAACACGTCTTCTCAATGAGGCTAACGACCTGTTTCGTAAGGAGAAGTACGCTGTCTCCCAACAACTTTTCGACCGTTATCAAGCCTGTTCCGACGCCCTCGCCGACAAGAAGTCGGAGGCTTGCTATTACGCTGCGGTATGTTCGGAACGTCTGCGCAACGACGATGCCGAGTTCCGTCTGTCGGAGTTCATGAGGCTCTACCCCCAAAGCGGCCATATCAACATGGCCCACATGTCGTTGGGCAATGTATACTACGACCGTGAGCAATACAATGACGCACTGCGTGAATACCTCAAGATTGCAGTGACAGATGTCGAGTTCAACCATCGCAGTGAGTATGAGTACAAAACAGGTTTCTGCTACTATAAGGGCGGCGACCGCGAGAACGCCAAGCGCTACTTCAAGCATGTAGCCGACGGCAAGTCGTATTATCAGGCTCCGGCAACGTTCTATTATGCCGATATCCTATTCTACAACAAGCAATACGAGACCGCCGAGAAAGAGTTCATGTCCATCAGGAACAACAAGTCGCTCAAGAAACTCGTTCCTATCTACCTGTTCTACATCAAATATCATCTGGGACAAGAGGACGAAGTGGTCAGGATGGCTCCGCAGCTGCTCGAAGACCCCAACCTGGTGCTGCGTGACGAGGTGCTCCGCATCACCGGCGATGTCTACTTCAACCGTGCCGAATACCGCCGCTCGCTGGACTACTACAACAAGGCCCGCGAGGAAATGGCACGCTCCAAAGGCGACGCCGCCATACCTACGGCGCTGAACTACCCGGTGGGGTATTGCTACTACATGCTGGGGCAGTATGATTCGGCGGCCACATTCCTCTCCACGTTCACCAACATCGACGACTCGACGGCGCAGAACGCCCTCTTCACCCTCGGCGACACCTATATCAAGCTGGACCGCAAGAAAGATGCCCGCACCGCCTTCAAGGCCGCTGCCGACATGAAATATAATCCCGTCATTCAGGAAGAGGCCGCCTTTAACTACGCCAAGCTCAGCTGTGAGCTGAACCCCAATGCCTACAACGAGTCGATCCGCTCGTTCGAGAACTACCTGCAGCACTATCCCAAAACCAAACGCAAGGCCGAAATACAGCAAATCCTCACCTCGCTCTACTGCACTACGCGCAACTACAAGGACGCCTTGGCGCTCATCGAACGCAACAAGGCCGAGCTGCTGAAGGACGCCACCATGCGCCAGGCTTACCAGCGCATACTCGTCAACCGCGGCATCGACCTCTTCAACGAGCGCAACCTGCAGCAGGCCGCCGTCTGTTTCGACACGGCTGTGTCGATCAACGCGGTGCCCGCCATCACCACCGACGCCCTCTATCTCAGCGCCGAGTCGCAATACCGGCTGGCCAACTATGGTCGTTCGCAGAAACTGCTGGACCGTTTCTTCACCGCCACTTCACGCAAAGAGTCGGTCTATTATCCCCAGGCACTCTACACCGCCGGATATGTCTACATGCGTCGCAAACGTTACAGCGACGCTGAAGAGAAATTCTCCGAGTTTCTCAAAGTGGCCGCTGCCACAGCCGAGAAAAAGCAGATTCTGGATGCCTACAACCGCATGGGCGACTGTCTCTACGTCAGAAAGAATTTCGATGGCGCCATCGGCTACTACGACCGTGTGATTAACGCCAATGGCCAGGACGCTGACTACGCCATGTATCAGAAAGCCCTCTCGTATGGCGCTCAGGGCAAGAATGTCGAGAAACTCAACAGCCTCAACTATATCTTCGAGAAATTCTCCAACTCGCCGCTCTCGTCAAAGGCGATGTTCGAAATCGCCAACACCTACCTTATCTGCGACAACAACGAGATGGCGCTGCTCTACTATAACAACTTCATCAAACAGTATTCGCAGAGCAGCTTCGTGCCGCAGGCGTTGCTCAACGTGGGACTTATCTACTACAACACCGAGCAGAACGACAAAGCCCTTGAGACCTTCGACAAACTCATGACACGCTACTCGGGTACCGACGAAGCCCGCGATGCGCTGCTGACCATCAAGAATATTTATATTGAGCAAGACCGCGCCGAGGATTACTTCGCCTACGTCAGCCGCACCACCAAAGGGTCGGTGTCGGCCGTTGAGCAGGATTCCACCCTCTATCTGGCAGCCGAAAACAAATATTTCGCCGGCAATTACGACAACGCCATCGCCGGCCTGTCCAACTATATCCAGAAATTCCCCCACGGCCTGTTTATCCTCAAAGCCCACTACTATCTTGCCGACGCACTGACCCGTACAGGCCATGCCGACAAGGCCTTGGTGCACTACCAGTGGGTGACGGAGAGAGGCAACAACGCCTATACCGAAAACAGCCTCTACCAGGCCGCCGCCACGCTCTACAAGCAGAAGAACTACAACAAGGCGCTCGAATACTACGTGCCGCTGGTTGTGGTGTCCTCCTCCGACGCCTCACGTCTGCAGGCCCGCATGGGCATCGTGCGTTGCCGCTACGCGCTGCGCGACACTGCCAACCTGAGATTGGCCGTCAACGAGCTGCTGCTTGAAACCAAGGCCGTCGACGAGCAACGCGACGAAGCCCGCATCCTGCTGGCACGGTGCTATTTCTATGCCGATGCCATGCAGCAGGCCTTTGCGGCCTACGAGCCTCTGATGCAGTCGGCCAACGGAGACTACATGGGTGAGGCTTCGTATCGCCGTGCTGCCATCCGTTTCCAGTCGGCCGACCTGGATGGCGCCGAACGCATCATCGAACAGGTGGTTGAGAATCCCGGGTCCGACTATTGGCTTGCCAAGACCTTCATCCTCTGGGCCGACATATTCCACCGTCGCGGCAACGACGTTCAGGCCAAACAGACGCTGCAGAGCATCATCGACAACTACGAAGTGTCGAACGATGCCGACGAAGAGGTCGTCATGGAGGCCCGCCAGCACCTTGCATCGCTCTCGCAGCCACCGCAGTCCACAACGTCTGACAACGACAACGAAGGCCCTGTCATCAACCTCTCCGAGGAGTAACCTTGTGTACAACACCTCATCATCCATAATCAGTCCATTTTAAATAAGTAATCATAATTCGACATACAACATATATTCCATGAAACGTGTGATTTCATTACGCAATCTGCCCTTGACGCTGTTTCTGGTCGCCAGCATGGGCATCAGTGCTCAGAACGACACAGTCAACCCTGTATATCACGAGTCTGTTATCGTCGTTGGCGACTATAACCCGGTCCTCGACGGCGTCACCGAAAAGGTCAACGTGGCACCTGTCCCTGCCGAAAATGTCGGCAACGAGTTGCAGCCCCGTTTCACCTATTCCATCACCCCGCGACGCATCTCTTCGCTGACCTCCACAACGGGTCCCAAGGCCAAAGTCTTCGTCTCGCCTACAAAACTATACAACAACTATCTGCGTTTCGGCTTGGGACACGATTTTGCTTCGTTTGCTGATTTCAACCCGCTGCTGGACCTCTACTACACCTCGCTGCGCGACGAAAACAAGTCGTACGGCATCCGCCTCTACCATCAGACCGACGTCACCACCTTTGGCAAGAAAGACGACGACACCCCGTCGGCCGACTACTATGGCCGCGACCGCCAGTCCGAAACCAACCTCGACCTCTTCGGAAAATATATACTGAAAAAGAAGCACCTCTTCTCGGCCAACCTGCTCTTCGACCGCCACTATGGCCGCTTCTACGGCTTCTCCGATTCCACCCTCTATGCCCAGTCGGGCCAGACGCACGACGACATCGACATGTCCGACTACGCCTATGCCTACAACAACATCGGACTCAATCTTGGTGCCCAGAGCCTCAACACCGACATCAACCACTTCGGCTACAGTGCCAACTTGAAGATGTCCAATTTTTGGGCCAACTACGATGTCTCGCAGCAATCCATGACCCTCAACGGCAGCGTGCATTACGGCTTCCCCATGTTCAGGCAGTACAAGGCTATTGCCTACCTCGACGCCGAGTGGCAGGGCTACAAGCAGCACCTTGACCCCGCTGTGCCTACCGACCCCGACAGCTATGGCCGCCATATCTTCAAGGTGGGTCCCTACGTCGATTTCCTCTTCAAGGATTTCAAGATCCACGCCGGTCTGGCCTTGGGGTTCAACGGCTATGACGATGCCGACAACACCACCCACGACCTTTTCCCCGACATCGCTGTTGCCAAATCGTTCATGAACAACGCCATGAGCCTTGTCATCGGTCTGCAGGGCAACTATCTGGTCAACGACTGGAACACCATACGCCACTACAACCCCTATACATACCTTGGCACCGCCACCTGCGCTACCGTCGACGACAACCTCTACGCTCATCTGCGCATAGACTTTTCGAAGAAGCTGATACTCAATATCAGCGCCGACAACCATTTCTATCGCAACCGCATGTTTTTCATGGTCAGCCCTGTCAACCCCCTCGGCAACTTGATGGACCCCTATTTTGTTGATGTCGACAACCTGGACCTCGGAGCCGATTTCACCTTTGTCAACGACGAGATGATCACCCTCTCGCTGGGTGCTGATTATTTCCTCTACTACAACAAGAAAACGGAGATGCCGCTATTCCATGCCCCCGCTTTTTCAGCCCATATGGATGCCGACGTCAACTATAAGGACACCTGGTTCTTCGACCTCCACATGCTGTTCCTCACCAGGTCGGATGCCTACTACACCATCGACGGTGCCACGGGCACTGTCAACGTCACAGGCCAGCTGCCAGCCCGTTTCGGCCTTTCTTTAGGCACCGAATACAAGTACAGCCGTGCCATCTCTTTCTTTGCCCGCATCGACAACGTCACGTGCCAGCGCTATTTCCTCTGGGCCAACTACCCGTCGCAGCGCCTCAACTTCATGTTGGGACTGACCTATACTATCCCCACCAAAAAGTGAACGCCATGAACTACAGCCAGACGCTCGAATTCCTCTTCAATTCGCTGCCCGCCTACCATCGCGTTGGCGCCGCTGCCTACAAGGCTAACCTCGACAACACCATCATGATGATGGAACACCTGAACCACCCTGAGCGGGGGTTCAGGTCTATCCACGTTGCCGGCACCAACGGCAAAGGCTCCGTGTCGCACTTCCTCGCCTCCATTCTGCAAGAGGCTGGCTATAAGGTGGGACTCTACACCTCGCCCCATCTTGTCGATTTCCGTGAACGCATCCGCATTGACGGACAGATGATTGCCGAAGATGAGGTGGTACGTTTTGTTGCGGAGAACCTCGATTTCTTCAAGCACCACGAACTCTCCTTCTTTGAGATGACCGTGGGGTTGGCATTCGACTGTTTCCGCAACGCCAAAGTCGACGTCGCCGTCATCGAGGTGGGCATGGGCGGCCGTCTCGACTCGACCAATGTCATCACGCCGTTGCTCAGCGTCATCACCAACATTGGGTTGGACCACACCCAGTTTTTGGGCGACACGCTTGAGAAGATTGCCGGCGAGAAAGCCGGTATCATCAAACCGGGAGTCCCCGTCGTTGTCGGCGAGACCCAGCCGGAGACGAAACCTGTCTTCGAACGTGTGGCGGGCGAGCATCATAGCCCCCTTTTCTTCGCCGACCAGCATTGGCACATCCGCGCCAGCCAGTCGAACGACGACGAGAGCAGGCTGCTGTTCGATGTGCTCGACCTCGACGCATCGGGTAGTGGCGACGCCGCAACGTGGCGCTGCGGTCTTGTGTCGCAGCTCGCTGGCAGCTACCAGCTCAAGAATCTTGCCACCGTGTTCGAGGCTGTATGCCATCTTCCCCTGCCAGTCACGGCAAGCGCCGTGGAACGCGGCATTGCCCATGTCATCGACAACACCCACTTGCATGGGCGCTGGCAGGTCGTCGGACATCGGCCCCTGACCATCTGCGAGACCGCCCACAATGCCCCGGGCATCGACGCCATGCTTGACAAGTTGACAACTATGCATTTCAACAGATTGCATGTCGTCTACGGCTGCGTCAACGACAAAGATTACGGCAGCATACTGCGCCATCTCCACGACAGTTTCACGCGGCTGGGACGCCCCTTCGATTGGCGCTTCAGCCAGCCCTCCGTGCAGCGCGCCCTGCCTGTCGGCGACCTGCAGCAGGCGGCACGCCAACTGGGCATCGACGGCGACGCCTTCATCCACGTCAACGATGCCGTTTGCGATGCCCGTAGCCATGCCGACCCCGACGACCTTATACTCGTCACAGGCAGCATCTTCCTTATCGCCGACCAGCTCGCTGCCGTCAGCTGAAACACCCGCTTCTTCCATTGTTGGAAAATGGTTGAAAATTCTTTTCAGCCAGCCGCTTCTATGTCGTTATAAAATTGTATTTTTGCAAAAAATTTATTTGTAAAAATGAGTGACGACATAACGGATATCAGCGAAGAATCGGTGAATCAAAATACTGACAACCAAGAGGAATTGAAACAACGAGGCGTGAAACCGCC
>Ga0247608_10008146_pt1 | contig 10636 bp, 8 predicted proteins | sample 176DNAGHGlowgp2_FD_193490 | JGI IMG/M metagenome (GOLD analysis project Ga0247608, IMG submission 193490) | Sheep rumen microbial communities from Palmerston North, Manawatu-Wanganui, New Zealand - 1766 DNA GHGlow gp2 | ecosystem: Host-associated > Mammals > Digestive system > Stomach > Rumen ... | reverse complement strand
CGGCAGCCCGAAATTGTGGAGCGTCTGCGAGGACGTCTCAACAACAACATCCGTATCCTTTTTGCCGGCGACGGTCCTCTTCTTGAGGAGCTTCAGAAGGTCACCGCCAGCAGTTCTCAATTCACCGCCTTGGGATATGTCAGCGACGTACCCTCGCTAATGCAGCAGAGCGACTACATGCTCCTGTTCTCCAAGCATGAGGGACTGCCCATCACACTCATCGAAGCCGCCATGTGCGGTCTACCCATCGTGTGCAACGATGTAGGTGGCAACACAGAGATAGCCGTCGACGGCAAGAACGCCTTTGTAGTAAACGATTGGGAGGACCTAATAGCCACTATCAACCGTTTGGCAGAGACCAATAGCAAGCGATATGGAGAGATGTCGGAAGCCAGCAGAAAGATTTACGAGGAGCACTACACCTTCGATACCTTCAAAAAAAACTATCTGGCACTATTAGACAGCTTGGATTGACATGGTACCCCTTCTTGTAGAGAAAATCATCCAAAGCGACAATCTGACAATGGAAGAGTTGCTGGAAAGGAAAGGCAGCATCTATACTTTCCTCAACCCCGTATCATATCTCAACGCGCAGAAAGCCAAGTCCCTCTTTCATTCGTTCGACGGCATCTTCGCCGACGGGTCGCTCTTAGTGAAGGCCATACGCCTGCTTTACGGCAAGAAAGTGACCCGCCGCAGTTTCGACATGACCTCACTGGCTCCTACGCTCCTACGCCATGCCCTCCAAGAGGGCAAGCGTATTGCCATCATAGCCAGTAAGCAGGAAGAAGTGGAACAGGCTGTGAGCATCATCCGCGACCAATATCCCGGCATCCATATCACCTATTGGCGCAACGGCTATTTCTCGTCCGAGGCCGAAATTGAGGCCGAAGCGCGGCATATAGCCAGCATGGCACCCGACTATCTCATCGTGGGCATGGGCATTGTGCTGCAGGAAAAGATGCTGCTGTGTGCCAAAAGGGAAGGATTCGGGGGAATCGGCTTCACCTGCGGCGGCTTCATCCACCAACTATGCGGCGGCAAAGACTATTATCCGGAGTGGATAGACCGCCATAACCTGCGGTTCGTGTACCGTATGTACAAAGAGCCGCACACACGGAGCCGCTACGCCAAGGCGGCCGTCATCTTCCCACCAGTCTTCACCGGTGAGCGGATAGTCCATCTGTTCAAGCACAAACCATCTCTATGACAGAAGACATCAAGTTCTCGCTCATAGTGCCCGTATACAACGTGGCGCAATACCTGCGGCGCTGTCTCGACAGCATAGCCGCGCAGGACTATCACAACTATGAAGTAATCTGCGTGAACGATGGGAGCACCGACAACAGTCCTGCCATTCTCGCCGAATACGGCACCGACAACCGCTTCACCATAATCCACCAAGAAAACAAAGGGCTCGGAGGAGCCCGCAACACCGGCCTGGCGCACTCCTGCGGCCACTATGTGTGGTGCATCGACAGCGACGACTGGATAGCGTCCGATTCGCTATCGCGCATCCATGCCGCCATCAAGAGTCGCGAGAAGACAGGCGTGGTGATGGTAGACATGACTAAAATCTATGAAGATGGCAGCAAGAGCACACTGTGCGTGACCCGCGACTTCAATCCCGATGAGTTACTGACCTGCTGGAGCCTCACCCGCCACCTGCTGCTATATGAGGGACTCTATGCCGCCCAGGCAAGAATTTTCCGTGCCGACATCATCAAGGGGTTCCGTTTCAGCGACGGATTCTATGAAGACATCCCCCTCATCACACTCTTTGCCAAACAAGACTTCCCCATTGTGCACCTAAGGGGCGAGGTATACTATTATTTCCAACGGTCGGGGTCGATAATGAAAACTGTGGACCGAAGGATACTGGATGTATTCCGTCAATTCCGGCTGGTGAATGACTATCTGCAAGACGACAGCCGTTACACAGCGCTCAGGGCCCATTTCTTCTACTACCTTTCAGCCATCACCTACGAGAAGTGCCTGCAGTGCGGCGACCCCTCCCTGCAGGCCGAAGCGAGACGCCTCTTCAGGGAGGGGAAGCGCGGACAAGCCAGTCTGTGGCAAGTGCTGAGAAAAACGGATATCACACTGCGGCGCAAGCTGAAACTGGTATACTATTACTTTAAAATGTCATGAAACCAGCCCGATACTTAGGCAGGCAACTGGAGTTTTTCCTGCTCAACTACATCACCGCACACGTACCTTTCTACTGTTTCAGGAAGGCTGTTTACCGCTTATGCGGAGCAAAAATAGGCTCGCGCACCATCATCGACATGGATGCCTATGTGCTGAGTCCAGAACTGCTGCGCATAGGCTCGCACACCCATATCAACCACGACTGTATGCTCAATGCCGAGGGTGGCATCATTATCGGCGACAACGTGTCGATTTCCCACCATGCACGCATCTGTTCCTCCAGCCATGCCTACAACACCCCCGACTTCAAACTCCGCCAGGCCCCCATCCGCATAGACAACAACGTTTGGATAGGTCTTGGCGCCATGGTGCATCTGGGCGTGCACATCGGCGAGGGTGCCGTCATCGCTTCAGGTGCTGTGGTAACGAAAGACTGCAAGCCCTGGACCGTCTACGGTGGTGTACCGGCCAAGGCGATTGGCAAACGTGAAATCAGTGAGGTGGCGTACGACTGCACATTATTCCTCCATACACATGGACTGAGAAAGCCCTATTTGCGATAACAAAACTATGACCTTAAAGCAAATTATTCTTTACAACAACATGATGGCCTTTGGAGAGAGGCACACATGGGCAAAGCCTCTGCTCCCTCATTTCTTTTGGCTGAAGAAGAAAGCGAAGAAATTTTTCGCAGCCAAAGATTTTTACTTTGAAGTAACAGCCTGCGAGCACTGTAACCTGCAGTGTGCCATGTGTTCCCACTATTCGCCACTGGCCGACAAGTCGTTTGTAGACACCGGAGAGCTGAAGCGAGACCTCTCGTGGCTGAACAACCTTTTTGAGGGATACCGGCTCACCTGCTGCATTTTGGGGGGAGAGCCACTGCTCCATCCCGACATAGCGGGAGTGATGCAAGCCTGCCGCGAAGCCATGCCAAAAGCCCGTCTCCAACTATGCACCAACGGTTTGTTGCTCAAGAAAATGGACGAGCGTTTCTGGCAATCTCTTCACGACAACGACGTGCAGCTCATCGTTTCCTCCTATCCCGTGGAGATAGACTACGAATGGATACAGAAGAGAGCAGCCCTAAGCGGTGTGGACAAGGTTCAACGTGACAATGCCGTCGTCACCGGATTCGTCAAGGGCGTTCTCAGTGAGCAAGCCGGCCACAGCCACCGCAACAGCATCATTTGCGACGCCCACCACCGCAGCCATACCCTGTCGCACGGCAAACTGTACACTTGCCACTGCTCAGCCAACATCCATCTCTTCAACCGCTATTTCCATACACACCTTCCTGAAGACAACGGTGTGGACATCTACGGAGTCGAAACAGCCCGTGAACTGCTCCGCAAGATGGAACTTCCCTGCTCCCTATGTGCTTATTGCCGGCCCGACCAGTTTATCGTGAAGCCTTGGACCCACTCAAGAAAAGACAAGCATGAATGGATTGAAGAATAAGGGTCAGCCTTTTCAATTTGTAGAAATAATTATTTAAAAATAATTAATAATCAATGCTTTTCGCAAGAATTAGTTGGAAAAGCAAATGATAAATAGTAATTTTGCAAATTATCTAAGCATCAGAATAGAAACAAGAGACCACGCAATATGAAAAGATTTTTCACTACCATCATGGCTGTACTTCTCGTAGGCCTTGCATTTGCCGGCCCAGTCGACAGAAACACAGCCCGCCAGATAGCAGATGAATTTGCCAAGCAGCGCCATCCTTCTGCTACACTGGAAGCCGTTTCCACCAGAAACTCCCGCCGTGCCGGTGCTGCAGAAGAGGGATCCTACTACTATGTGTTCAACCTGAGCGATGACAATGGATTCGTGATTGTGTCGGGCGACGACAATTGTCCCGCCATATTGGGATACACCGACCAGGGCTCCTTTGACCCTGCCAACGTGCCCGACGGCCTCGCTTTTATGCTCAACATGTACGAGGAGCAGATAAAGGGACTGGAAAGCTACAGTCAAAGCGCTGAAGCTGCCGAGGGTGAAGAAGAACATGCCGCGCCACGCCACAGCATGTCGCTGGCCCGTCATGCCATCTGCCCAATCGACTCTTTCTTCTTCTTTTCCACCCCTCCCTACAACTATTTCTGCCCCGCCGATTCCAGTGGCACCCATGAAGGCTCTGGCTGTGTGTCGGCAGCCCTGTCACAGTTGATGGCCTATTGGCAATATCCTGCAAAGACCAAGGCTATTCCCGGTTATGTCTCAGACCCCTATGTGATTGAGGACATCCCCGCTCAGCCCATCGATTGGCCTAATGTGCTGAGAAACTACAGTTTCAAATACTACTACAACACACCCGATGAGCAGATTGATGCTATTGCGAGCCTCATCTATAGGATTGCCGTGAGTGTGAAGACCGACTTCGGTACGGGCACCGGTGCACCTATAAGCAACATCAAGGATGCCATGATCAACTACTTCGGCTATTCGCCCGAGATGATATTTACGTATCTGTCCGACGTGGGTATGAATGCGGTAGAAGACATTGTCTACAATGAGCTGCTGCAGGAGCGTCCTGTACTGATGGGAGGACACCGCCACGATGTAGACCCGCTGAGCCCCTCAGGCGCCCACTTATGGGTGATTGACGGCTACGAAAAAGACGATCTTTTCCATGTGAACTGGGGATGGAACGGTCACATGAACGGTTATTTCCGCCTTGCGGCTTTCAGTCCGTACCATCATGAGATGGTGTGGAACTACATGAACGGTCTCTACATGCTTTACAACGTGAAGCCAGCAGGTGTAGAAAGCTATGCACAGGATGAGTCTACCATCACCAAGCGTCTCCGCAACGTGGGTCTTACAGCCACCTACACCGCTCCGAGAACCTTTACGGTGAAAGTTCAGAACGTCTTGTCACAGAAGACAACATTCGACCAAGGCATTAGCATCTACGACACCAACGGTCAGTTGGTTGAAATCATTCAGGGCGAATCAGTGACACTGGAGCCCAACGAGACCGCATCATTCACCTACAACCCCAATTTCTCCTCGTATGCCTCCGCTCATTACAACATCTATCCCGTGAGCAGGGTATCGGGTCAGGAGAAATGGGAAGAAGACGAGTGCTACGATATAAACGCCTATGTCGATGCGACGGTCACCGCCAACAAGACCGGCTATTACTCTCTCGTCAAGGCACTGTCTATCAATTCTATCGAGCGCGAGGACCATGGTCCCATCTATGTGGGTGCACCGCAGATTCTGAAGGTTAATGTGACCAACAACACCAATGAGAAATACGGACGTTGGATAAACCTGTATGCCAATGGCGACCTGGTGCAAGTGCGCGGCGGTCATGTCCCCGCCCACACCACCACCGACATGTATTTCGGTTATGAGCCCACCCAGGAAGGCACCACTCACCTCACCTTTGCCCTTCCCAGGTCGGCAGGTGCCCAGACACTGGCCAACTACGACATGGAGGTGAACCCTGTAATCTCTTATGGTACACTCGACATGGAAGTGACGGCAGAGAACACCGATGCCACCAACGACACCCTCATCTACGGCAACACCTTCCGTGTGAAGGTGAAAGTGACCAATAAGGGCAAAGTAGACTACCACGACTACATCAACTTCATTCTGCGCTACAACATCCAGCTCGACACTGCCAAGCCGCTGGTAGACATACCTGCCGGCGAGACCCGCACCTTCGAATACGAGTTTGTTGGATTGGAACAGGGCAACAAATATCGTTTCACCACGTATTACAAGAAAAACAGCAAGGCCGACTTCTCGGGTGTGTTCAACCACTGGTTCAAGTGCAGTACCTTCCCGGGCTACCGCTATTGGACAGCCGACGGCAAGGAATACACCAGTGCTCCCACACGCATACAGTACACGGTGCCAGAAGAGGCTGTGGCCGTGAGTTTCATCGGCAACAACAACCAACCCACGGGTGTAGTGATGAACAGCAACCCCAACACCATCTACTATGTGACCGGTCCCTACTATGAGTATCTCAATGCAGGCAATGTGGTAAGAAACCTCACCGCCCGCGAGATAGTGGTGCATGAGGACTATCCCTTCTACGTACCTCTGCATTTCACTGCCAAGAAAATCAGCTACACCCGCAACTTTGCCCAGGGCTTCGGTCAGAATGGATCCAACTGGTCTACATTGGTGCTGCCCTTCGCTCCGCAGACCGTCACCGACACACAGACAGGCAAAGAAATCGACTGGCACCGCAGCTCCAACGAGGTGGGCAAAGACTTCTGGATAAGAGAATTCTATGCTGAAGACGGCAACACGCTCTATTTCAAGGATGCCAAGGAGTTCAACATCTACCGTCCTTACATCATCGCTGTGCCCGATGCGACCTTTGGCGAAGACTTCGACCTGACGAACAGAGACATCGAGTTCAGTGCCACCAACTATCCCATGAAACCAAGCTTCGGTGCCTTCTCCGATGCCTACAACTACAATTTCGAAGGCACGGTGACCGGTATGAGCAGTGCAGGGCTGAACTGCTATGTCCTCAATGAGGGCGACGGCGGCAACGCCTTTGTCTACACAGAACAGGCTCCCGACCTTGCCCCCTTCCATGCCATGTTCACCAGTCTGTTCAAGCACGACAGTCAGTCGGGTCCGCTGCGGATAGCCCACTACAAAGAGGACAACGGACAGACCGGTATCGGCAGCAGCCTGGCAGGCACCGCTGTGACGCCCTATGGTGTGTTCACACTCGATGGTAGGAAGATAGCCATTGGAAATGAACCTGTGCAGGACATCCTTCAGCAGCTGCCGAAGGGCATCTACATCATCAACGGCCGCAAGTATGTGAAATAATCATCACACTTATACGACAATCAAAAAAGCGAGGGACTACGCATAGTGCCCTCGCTTTTTTGATTATTTTTTCAGTGCATCGCCGAAGTCAAGCTTCACAAAGAAGTGGCGTTCTCTTTTCTCGGGCGGCGGCTCCTGCATATAAGTGGGGCCGTAGAGATTCAGGCAGTAGGCATGCGGGTCGGCCATGGAGAGGAACTCGGTGTTCTCGAATTTCACCAGATGATAGTCGGCGAAAACTGCAGTCGGCAATAATTCCCCTTTATAGAACTTTCTGCTCGCAGGTAAGGTGACATAGGCACCGTCTTTCTTGTGTCGCGATACAAAATGGTCCCACATTGCCACAAACCGTTTGTGCGAGACGAAAGAGAAGCAGAAGCCCACAAACTTTCTGATTCTGTAATACCATTTTGATGCTGTGGTAGCACTCATATAGGCATCCATCAGCTCATTGGGGTAGAGATAATACTGCTGGCAGGTGGAGATGATTCGCCAACAGTCGCTAACCATGCCGTCAAGCCTTCTTACGAGCGGAGAGTCTGAAGCATTCTCCAATATGAAAACATCTACCCAGATACCTTTTTCGAAGGGTGATTTCAAGTCTTGCAGTTCCAGCAGGGTAGTTCCCTTGAGATACACTTTTCCGAAATAGGTCTTTGTATCCTTGTCACCATAGTCGGGTGCCTCGAGCACATATTTTTGTCCCAGGTCGGTCTGAAAAATATCCTTAAAGCGTTCCCAGTCTTTTCTGCGCATGGCTATATCGATGTCATCATCCCAAGGTATGAACCCCTGGTGCCTTATAGCTCCCAGGATGCTGCCACCAACAAGCGTATAACGTATATCCCTTGCCATGCACACATCGTGTATATCCTGCATCATGCCCAAAAGCACGGATTTGAGGTCATGCAGCTCCTGCTCGGTCACCTCCTGCAGCAGAGAGCTTGAGGCGGCCAGTCTGTTCATGATGTCACGGGCTTGCCAATTCATAATCTATATACTATAATAAAACAAAACTCACACTTGTGCGAACAAGAACTGATGGCCGTCGAACCACCACCGGGCCAACCGGTAGCGTATGAGCCTGGAAAGGATTTTTATCACCGCATACCTCCCTGCGCCCGATTTTCTCACCACCTGCTGCAGCGTACTGCCTTTTTCCACTTCGAGAGCAGCCAGCACCCCTTTTTCTTTATCTGTGTAATGCATCCACACGTCTTTGTCGGAGGCCATGTCTCTCCACATTCGCAGATGCACGGGCGAAGCAACGATATTCTCGTCGTCTATGCGGATATACGCCCTCAACCGGCCCTTCTCATCGTGCGCCCTGACGGGGCGGAGAGTCATGAGATGGTCCACCTGTGCTATCACGATGGTACGGCCAGCCGCCACGACGGTGGTGAAATCGACCTGCGGTGCCGGCTGGCAGAACTCCTGGGCCGCCCTGTACACCATATAGATTTCCTCTTCCGACCTCACGCCGCAGAGCACACCGTCGTCGCGCACGCCAATGAGCAGGCGTCCGCCGTCGGTATTGGCAAAGGCAGAGATGGTGCGGGCCAGTTTGGCAGAGTCGGTTATCTTATATTTGAAGTCCTGCCTTTGGTGTTCGCCCTCTCCTATCCATGCCGCCAATTGCCGTTCTGTGAGATGCGAGGTGTCGGTCATCGTGTAGTGCAGCGGAATATCAGAAACTGTTGAGCCACGCTTTCAGTTCCATAATCATCTCGATATGATATTTGAACCCGATGCTGCTGCCCCATCCGTGTCCGCCGTCGGGGTACACATGCAGCGAGGCCGGCACATCGTGGCGGTACAGCTCGGTATAGTAGTTCACACCGTTGGCGGGCGGCACGCCCTGATCGTCGTCGCTCAGGGCAATCCATGCGCGGGGTGTGTTGCGCGTCACCAGTTGGTCGCTGCTGAATCTTTTCTCCAGCCGTTTCTGGTTGCCCTTGCCCAGGAAGTTGTCGTGCGACCCTTGGTGGGTGAACCCGTTCATCATGGTGATGACGGGATAGAAAAGAATCTGGAAGTTGGGCTTTGCGTTCTTTTCAGCGGTATTGGCCACCACAGAGGCCAGGTGTCCTCCCGCCGAAGAGCCCATGATGCCTACATCCTTTACATCCACATGCCAGCTGGCGGCATTGCGCCTCACCAGTCGGATGGCCTCCTCGGCATCTACTATGGGCACCTCATAATGCCCGTGAGGCATACGGTACTTGAGTACGACGGCGCAAATACCGATATTCTGGAAAAACTTGCCCCACTCTTTTCCCTCCTTGTCGAGTGCCAGATGGTCGTATCCCCCTCCCGGGCATATCACGACAGCCCTTCCGGTGGCCACTTTGCGGTCGGGTATGTATACCCACACTTTGGCAGAGTCTCTTGGGTCGCCGTTCTTATTGGGTGCCCCATACGGCCACAAGTTTATCTCCTTTACATTTTGTGCATTTCCCGACACGGCGAAAAGACAGAGCAGAGCCGTGAGCAAAAACAAAATCCGTTTCATTTCCTGAATAAAAATAATATGGTGTTTGAGTTGCAAAGGTAATGTTTTTTTTGTAATATTGCAGTCGCTTTAGGCATATTAACATCCAAAACAACTTATCGAAATGCGAAAAGTCATATTTCTTCTTTTGCTACTCTGCACCGCATCCCTGCAGGCCAAGGTGCGTCTGCCCCATGTGATAGGCGACAACATGGTGCTTCAGCAGAACACCCAAGCCCGCCTTTGGGGGTGGGCCAAACCCGGAAAGATCGTCAAGGTGAGCGTCTCTTGGTCGGACATCACCTACAGTGCCAAGGCCGGCAAGGACGGCAAATGGCTGGTGAGCGTGGCCACACCTGCGGCCAGCTACACACCGCTTTCCATCACCTTCGACGACGGTGAGGCCACCACCCTCCATGGTGTGCTCTCGGGCGAGGTGTGGGTATGCGCCGGCCAGAGCAACATGGAGATGCCGGTACGAGGTTTCGGCAACTGCCCAGTAGAGGGCTACAACCAGGCAGTGACCGATGCCGTCCACTCCAAGGGCATCCACTATGTGAAGATACCCAGCGTGATGTCGATGACCCCGCTCGAAGACGCCCAGTGTGAGTGGCGCGAGTGCAATCCCTTCACCGTGGGCGAAGCCAGCGCCGTGGGCTACTTCTTCGCAAGGGTGATGAACCGCACGCTCGATGTGCCCGTGGGCCTCGTCATGGCCAATAAAGGAGGTACACGCGTGGAGAGCTGGCTCACCCGCGAGAATCTGCAGCGCCACACCACCGAGACCCTCGACTCGCTCGAGATGGTGAAACGCTTCTCCTGGGACTACCACCGTCCCCTCCTTTGGGGCAACGGCACCTTCAACCCCATTCTCAACTACACCGTGAAAGGCATTCTCTACTACCAGGGCTGCTCCAATGTGGGCGACCCCGGCAACCAATACTCCGAGCGTCTGGCCCTGCTGGCAAAGCAGTGGCGCGAGCAGTTCGGTTTGGGCGAGATACCCTTCTACTTCGTACAGATAGCACCTTACTACTATGACGACGATGTGAACGGTGTGAGCGGAGCCCTGCTCCGCGAGCAGCAGCAGCGCGCCGCCAGCCTGATACCCAACAGCGCCCTTGTGTGCACCAACGACCTGGCCTATCCCTGGGAGACGCAGCAGATACATCCCTGCCA
>Ga0247608_10008144_pt1 | contig 10639 bp, 10 predicted proteins | sample 176DNAGHGlowgp2_FD_193490 | JGI IMG/M metagenome (GOLD analysis project Ga0247608, IMG submission 193490) | Sheep rumen microbial communities from Palmerston North, Manawatu-Wanganui, New Zealand - 1766 DNA GHGlow gp2 | ecosystem: Host-associated > Mammals > Digestive system > Stomach > Rumen ... | reverse complement strand
CCTCGATCTCTGTGCCGTCATCGGTTGTACAGATATAGGGGGCTTTGGAGAAGTCTACCTTGACAATCTCTCCGTCGCGGATGTCTGTTCCGAAACGATCTGCCTGTTCCCTGAGGTCCATCATCATCTGATTGCCATCGACTCCCTGAGGATAGCCTGGGAAATTCTCAACCTCAGTGGTCTGGGTGAGTTGTCCGCCTGGCTGCATGCCGCAATACTCTATAGGACTGAGGTTTGCACGGCTAGCATAAATGGCAGCGGTATACCCTGCCGGACCGCTGCCTATAATCAAACATTTTGTATGCTCCATTATTTTAAAAGTTCTTCTATTTGCTTTTCGATGTTCTCAATCTTCTCGGTAGGTTCAAAACGGGCTACCACCTGACCTTTCTTGTTGATGAGGAACTTAGTGAAGTTCCACTTAATGTCGGATTTCTCCTTGTAGTCGGGGTCTGCCTTTGAAAGCATATCGTCGAGGATGTGTGCGATAGGATGCTCCATATCCCAGCCAGCAAAGCCTTTCTCTTCCTTAAGCATCTTGAAAAGAGGCTCTGCATCGTCGCCATTTACTTTTACCTTCTTGAAACGGGGGAACTCTGTACCGAAGTTGAGCTTGCAGAATTCATGGATGCTCTCGTCAGTGCCAGGAGCCTGCTGTCCGAACTGATTGCATGGGAAGTCGAGAATCTCGAATCCATCAGCATGGTATTTCTCGTAGAGCTTCTCAAGTTCGTCGTACTGAGGGGTGAAACCACATTTTGTGGCGGTATTCACGATGAGCAACACTTCGTTGGCGTACTCCTTGAGGGATACGTCTTTGCCTTTTCTGTCCTTGACAGAGAATTCATAAATAGTCTTCATTGTCTATATATTAAATATATGTGTAGATTCGTGGGTACAAATATACGAAATAAATAGTAAATGATAAGTTATAAATGGTATTTTTTTTTCTGATCTTGGTATTTTTTAACTATTTCACTCCCCATGCTGTCTTGATATTCTCCGGGTTGAGGGTTTCCAGGCGTTCCTCGGTCTCGTCATCGAGATTACAGAAGAAATCAATGCCTGTGAGGGTCTCCAGTTCACGGATATTCACAACATAGGGACTGAGCTGGTAGTTGCCCATGGCGTCTCTCTGATACTCATCCTTGTCTTTATGCTCTATCCAGAAGCCAAGGGCCTTGTATCCGGATGCATTCTTGCAGAGAACGGCCATGAAGAAATATCTTGGTACGATAAGGCCGTTGGCGAGGGTACGGGATATCTGGTCACTTTTGTCGATAGTACCTCCTTTGCAGACGTAGAGGGTGTCACGGAAATTATTGCGGTTCCAGTTCCTTACCTGCTGCTCCATGTCTGCCCAGATGCCTGCGTTGAAGATGTTCCGCTGGGGCTGCATATTGGTGAGGAAGAAGGTTTGGCGGTTGGCTTCCTTGGTATACTGGCGGTCTGCCGAGGGACAGATATGTCCGTGGTCGTAGCCAGAGCCCCAGAATGGGTCGAGGAGTGAACCGTCGCTGTTATGGAAATAGTGTTTGTCGTCGAGAATATCGTCGTAGGGATATCCTTCCTGGTATCTTCCCACATTGCCTCCTGTGTTGCTGCTGTACATCTGATAGCACGACCATCGCTGGGATTTCTTCTGTGTGTCCCATTCGGTGGAGAAGTTTATGCCGTAGCTGTCGTTGGTCTTGTGGACCAGCAGGATGCTCTGTCCCCCCTTCAGCTTCGGCATCTCCAGGCGTGAGGCCTCAGGATATACGCTGGTGAGGTTCTTGTTCTCGTTTTTCTTGATTCCCGACGGTTGGGGATCGCTCTCGTCTTTTCCACAGGAAGCGATGAGGAGCAATAATGCGATGACTGATAATGTCTTTATTAGTTTCATGTCTATAGTTTAGTTTTGATGAAAAAGGTGCGGCGATGGCATATGCAACTACCATTGACGCACCTTCTGTAATTTGCGGTTATAATCTTACTTCTTCGCAGCCTTACCGTAGCGGCTCATGAACTTATCAACACGTCCTGCTGTGTCAACGAGCTTGCTCTTACCTGTATAGAATGGGTGAGAGGTGCTAGAGATTTCGACTTTTACCACTGGGTAAGTTTCGCCTTCGAATTCTACTGTATCGTTTGTCTTTGCTGTAGACTTCGAGAGGAACATATCGCCGTTGGACATGTCCTTAAACACGACGGGGCGATAGTTTTCTGGATGAATACCTTTTTTCATTTTGAGTTTAAAATATTAATGTTTAAAAATAAATTTCACGCTTTTGGGCTGCAAGTACCGTGCAAACCGAACGCAGAAAGCTCGCTTTTTGCTGAGGTGAAGCCGGGACTCGGGCCAAATTTGGTCGCAAAGGTACGAAGATTTTTCGAATCTCGCAAACTTTTCAGCATATTTTTTGTTTTTAGACGATTATTCGTTGCCTTTAAACTCAAAGTGCTGATAATCTTTCATCGTTTTCCAGGCTCCACCCCACGAAAAACCGTTTTCAATGAACAGGCGATAGCAGAGGTCCTGATTGTCGATCTTATATGGGAAATTGCCATTGCGATTGCAGTATTTTGCGGCATTGGAGGGTTGGATGAGCACTTTCGAGCCTCGTTTCTTGTAATAGGGGTTATAGAGGGGGTTGATGTCAACGGCAAGTCCAAGGGAGTGTTTGGAGAGCTTCGTGGTTCCTGCCACAGGACGATAACAGAAGCATGAGGTATTGTTGGCTCTCATCTGCTTCTCGTCGTCGGCATCGTACTCGTCGGGGAGCACCATCCGTTGTATAGGGTACTTGGCCTCGTAGAGCTTACGGAAGATGCTCACAAGCCTGGAGGCAATCTTCTTGTTGCATATCATTTCGCCCTCATGCGTCTTGCCGTCATAATCCCAGTGGAGGACTCGGAGATATCGTAAGTCCTCACGTCCGATATGGGGATTGGGCTTATAGCTCTTCCCCTGCATACGCTGCCATACGGCATCGGGTACTGGCTCACTAATAAAACAAGAATCTTTCGGCAGTGACGACGCCAGGAGCGTCGCACTGCCGAAAAATATACTTATTGCCAGAATCCTTGCGGATCTTAGTGTCATTTCGTCTTACCGTTGAGAGAGTATATGTAGTTCTTGTTGGCAACTGTCTCTGGGGTATTTCCCTTGTAGTTAACGAGCTTACCACAGATAATAACCTCATCGCCAGCCTTTGGCTTTTCCCAAGAATCATCGGTATATTTCACGTTGCCAAGATAGTAGGTACGGAACACATAGAACTTATCGGCTTTGTCTGTACCATCATCGGAGATGTAGAAAGAGCAGTTGCCGTACTGAGTGTTGAACTGGTTCTTGTCTGTAATCTCAATGATCTTACCCTTAATGTAGTAATCTGTCTCAGTGTTCTTATCTGCCTCAAGAGTAGTTATAAAGGCATTTGCCTCTGCAGGTGTGAATGGCTTATCAGCTGTTGTACCAGCAGCTGCTGTTTCACCACCACTACCACCAGATCCCTTGGTGTACTTAACGATATAGTTGCCCTGAGCCATCTCTGGAGTCATTTTGCCATCCTTGACATACTTCTGCAGTTTGCCTAATACGATAACCTCATCGCCTACGTTGATCTGTCCAGGACCAGTGAAATCGGTATTGTCGAGGTTCTTTCCGCGGAATACCTCAATCTCACTTGTTCCATCTGAAATCCAATAGTCGATGTTCTTATACTGGGCAATCTTGTCCTCTGCAGTTACAATCTTGGTGATCTTTCCCTTTACGTAGTAAGCATCGTCGGTAGTCTTTCCATCCTCGAGTGCATTGATTACGGCAAGAGCCTCTGTACAAGTCTTTGGCTTGTCGATGCTGCCCACATCGGCTGTAGAGCTACCACCTCCGCCGCCAGGAGCGTCAGACTTGCCATTGAGAGAGTAAATATAGTTCTTGTTAGCAACTGTCTCAGGAGTATTACCCTTATAGTTAACTACCTTTCCACAGATAATAACATCGTCACCCTTCTTAGGCTTAGTCCATGAGTCGTCAGAATACTTCTGGTTACCCAGATAATAGGTGCGGAATACATAGAACTTATCGCCGCTGTCTGTACCATCGTCGGAGATATAGAATGTGCAGTTGCCATAATTGGTGTTGAACTGGTTCTTATCTTCGATGTCGATGATCTTACCCTTGATATAAATATCCTTATTGCTCTCTGTGTCAGCAGCAAGAGTGGCGATATATGCGTTGGCTGCTGTCGCATTATAAGGATCAGCAAGAGTACCGCTGCCCTTAGGAGTTCCACCTTCAGATGGCTGTATGTCGGAACCCTTGCCATTGATAGAAACAACGTATGCCTTGTTCTGAACGGTCTCAGGGGTACTGCCCTTGAAGTTAATTACCTTTCCGCAGATAACTACAACATCGTCTTCCTTGATGTTTGTGTCACTCTCGTTTGAATATTTCTTGTTTCCGAGATATAATCCACGATAGAAAGTAAACTTGTTTGTACCCTCATCAGTATCGGAGATAACGAATGATGCATTTCCATACTGTTTCGAGAAGGATTCTGTAACAGATGTTATCACACCTGTTACATAGATGTCCTTTGTTGACTCTACATCAGTTCCTAATGTGTTGATGTAAGCAAGAACTCCTGCTACGTTGTATGGATTCTCCTTTGTACCGTCGCCAGTAGGATCGATAACAACTACATCTGGCTCTGGTGGGAGTTCCGGATTGTTGAATGGCATTGGAACATCCTCACACGAAGTAATGAGTGATGAGGAAAGAGGAAACAGGAATGAGATTACTCCCAACCTTAAAGCCTTTTTCAGTCTGTTAGAAATATATGTATTCATAATTGTTATTTTTAATTCAACTGTTAATATAAAATTACTTCTTTACGATATCGCTTTCTTGGCGGATAAGTATCTGCCAGGTGTTGTTGTAACGTGTGAAGATTCCGGTGATGTCAACTTCTCCCTGTGGAAGAGGCTTAGCGGCAAAGTCTGCATAGGTGCTTGTACGGACTACCAGATAGTTGGATGAGATTCCCTGCAATGCACGATTAACGCAGTTTGCAGCATCCTTGTCACTTTCAGGGGCAAAAGCCCTCTTGCCGTTGGCTCCTTGGAACTTAACACCCTTGATGGTCATCAGACGTCCGCAGTTCTCTGCGATATAATCGCTGTTGGTGACTTGTGTCTTATCGAACTCAATAGGACTTGTACTCTTGACGTCGAGCATCTTGAAATGCTGCTGCCATAGATATCTTGGCATACGGCTGACATAAGACTTGCCATTCCTGTTTGTATAAGGTGTACCGATCTGTGGCTGCTTTCCGTAAGAGCCGAAGTAGAGGTCTTTTAACTCTACGAGAATCTCACGGCCTACCTGAAGCTGTCCGTAAAGTCCTCCTTGGGCAATACAGATGATGACAGAACCTGTACCGTCCTCAATGCCTATCTGATTATAGATATTACCTTCGATATCATTACCTGTCACCACACCCTTTATTTGCATGGATTCATCGATTTGTTTGTAATTCTCGTTGGTAAGAAGTGCAGAGGCATATTTCTGCTTCAGTTGGGCAATGGTTATGACATTGGTCTCAGCCACTCCTTGATTGCCGTATTCTGAGCCGTCTGTAGCTGGGATGTCCCAGTCTTTCTCCATACATGATCCTAAGAGCATGCAGGCTAATACTATAATATAATAATGTATATGTCTCATAACGTCTTAGAATTTATATCCAATATTCAACATTCCATTTATTCCGTAAGCATAGTACTTCTTCGGATTCTTAGCGAACTGGTAGGCTCTGGTATTGCCGCTTCCTGTGTAGTCGCTGCGGCTCTGCTCATAACCACCAGTAACAATCTTCTGGTTGTTAAGAAGGTTGGTAATCGAGAGATTGATACTAATAGACTTTCCACGCTTCAGACGAAGACTGCGTCCGACAGAAAGGTCGAGCATGAATCCTCCGTGACCCTTCTGCTGTGCCAGAGCACTCTCAAGGATATTACCATCATTGTCATATACAGGTTCGCCTGTGTATTGGCTCGCTGCCTGACGATTCTTAAGAGTCTGCTCATAGCGGTAACTGGGAGAGTAGGAGAGGTAGATGCGATCGTACCAGTTGCAGTTGAGATCAACGAACCATCCCCACTTGTGGTAGCTGAGAATAAGGCTTGCAGCAGTAAGAGGTGTTCCTGCCTCGCGCATGTCCTTATTATATACTGTCTCTATCTCGTGGTTGTTGTCATCGTTGAATGTACCGCTGGTAGAACTCATATACCAGACTTTGGCATTATTGGTGTTCTTTGCCTCGCTGATAGTACCGATGGTCTTGATGTTGAACTCATTGGTGATCTTGAAGTTGATACCCCACTCAACACCGTAGTAAACCTTATCGATACCTGTCATTGAAACGTAAGAGAATGAGTTGATATCGTCGAAATAGAAGTTCTGCCACTCTGTGACATCCTTTATCTTACTGTAGTATCCGTTGATGTTAGCTTTCATCCAAGGCAACTGAATCTGATAGCCAATCTCTGTGCTGAGCACCTTCTCGTTCTTAAGATTTACAACGAAGTCGTTGTTGATCTCAGGAGAAACGAATGCTGTAGATGCCTGAGGAGCACGAAGCTCGTAGCCAGCACCGATGGTGATGACATTACCGCCACCGATATTGTAGTGCAGTCCTGCCTTTGCTCCACCATCGAGGAAGAATGCGGATTTACTCTCACCCCAGGAATTGCCTACGGCCATACCGTTTTCCATCTTTCCGTCGCGTGCTATCTGTGTGCCTCCAATACGTCCGCTGATAAAGCTGTGAATACGTCCGCGATCGTATTTGTAAGAAGCCCACCAGTTGGCTTTGTCAACGAGGATATTATAGTCATATCCGAACCGGTCACCTACACCTACATATGCATTGGCATGTCTTGTGTCATACTGTACTCTTGGGTCATCTGCAGAATATTTACCGAGAGCATAGGTGTTGATGTTATGGAAAGAGAGAGCTCCTAAGAGGTCTTCCATCGTCTGATAGTGAATACCCTTGTTGGTAGCTACGTTGATACCTGTGTTGAATGCAGCGAAACGTCCCAGCTCCTTCTGTAGGGCAGTGGAGATGGTAAGATTCAGGTTGTTGTTATGACGTGCCTGAATGTAATACATCGCATCGGAACCCTGAAGAGCTGCCTGCTTGTTTGAATAATATAACTTGTCGAAGTCAATCTGACGATTCTCCTTGCTGCTCATCCAGATGTCGCGTACATTGTTGAAATCGATAAGTCCCTGAGCTGTACGATAATAGACATCATTCTCATTCCATACATTAAAATGGCTGGAAGGAAGATTCTTCCAGTAGTCTGGCTGAGGGTTGTCTGAGTTATTGTAGTTCAGACGTGTACTCTTATAAGAGGAGTAACGGCCTGTGGCTGTCGTCGTCAGCTTTGTTGTAGGATTAATCTGCCAGTCCCATGTGAACATTGCTGTTGGAGCCCAGTCGGTTACGATACGTGAAGAACGTTTCTCGCCATTCTGGTATCCCCAGTATGGGTTATAGTATCTGTCGTTTGCCAACCAGTAAGTCTCGTCAGTACCTGCACCCTGAGATGCGCGCTCGGTGGGATTACCCCAGGTAACGAGTGATAAACGGTGACCACTGTCGAAAACCTTCTCAACACCAAGGAAATAGGAGAGAGAGTTGTAGAATGTTCCCTCTACATATCCTTGATTCGCCCATCTGTAGGTAAGGTTGGCAGAGAAAGCCCAACCTTTGGCATTGACACCAGAGTTGTAGGTATACATTGCTCTCACACGATAGTTACGGTTAGCACCAGCAACTGTGATTCGCTGACCTTGAGCCATAGCCGAAGGACGGAAGTTGTAGTTGTTGGAACCAGCCATCGCCGACATTCCGAAATTATTCATCTCGAACGGCAGAGAGTTTTCCACACCACGGGTCTGCTGGTTAAGACCTCCAACGAGAGAATAGCGGAACTGGCCCGACTCCATGTCGTTCATAGGAGCTCCGTTGATGTAAATCTCATTGTACTTCTGGTTAAAAGCACGATACCTGAAGCGTACGGGACTGAACAGATATCCCACCTGAGAGGCGTAGATATTGTTGTTCGAATGGATGATAGTCACGTTTTGCGACATGTCATCATCTTCGCCCAGTTGTGCTTCGGTGAAAGTGAAAGCCTGTTCGTCTTGAATTGCCGTATTAATAATTGAATCAGAATTATTGTCCTGAGCCAATAGTGGAGAGGCAATGACGGAGGCAATAGCAATTAGTTTCAGCCTTTTCATCATAAGCTATATTTTAGTTAATAATAATTTTATGGGGCAAAGATACAAAAAAAAATCCATTCTAGATACAAAGTTTCGAAAAAAATTATTATCTTTGCCCCCATAAAACGTTTTTTATATGAAAAAGTCTGGATTATTACTGCTAACATGCCTTTTTCTTATGGGCGTGAATTGTGCAATGGCACAGAAAAAGTATTCTGTTTACGGAATCGGGTTCTACAATCTCGAAAATCTCTTCGACACATGTCATGACGTAGGTCACAATGACTATGAGTATCTGCCAGAGGGAACCAACAAGTGGACGGGGCTGAAATATAGCAATAAGCTCCGCAATATGTCGCGCGTCCTCTCCGAGATGGGAACAGACAAACTGCCGAAGGTTGGCTGTGCTGCTATCGGTGTGGCTGAGGTGGAAAACGCCAAGTGTCTTGAAGATCTCTGCAACGAGGAGCCTCTGAAGGCAAAGAACTTCCAGTTTGTGCATATCGAGGGTCCGGATCAGCGTGGTGTAGATTGTGCTCTTCTTTATAATCCTTCGTTATTCACTGTTCGTGACGTGAAGCTCGTACCTTATATATATAGATTACCTGAGGATTCGTTGCGAGCTACTCGTGGATTCCTCGTCGTAAGTGGTACAATGGCTGATGAACATGTCACAATTATCGTTTGTCATCTTCCTTCTCGTGGAGCCACATCTTTCTATCGCGAGGAAGGAGGAGCACAGGTAAAGGTGGTGAAAGACTCGCTTATTGCCGAAGATCCTAATGTTAAATTGTTCGTCATGGGTGATATGAACGATGATCCACAGGACAAGTCTATGGCAAAATGCCTGGGGGCAAAACGTAAGATTAGTGAGGTTGGCGATGGCGATATGTACAACCCTTGGTGGGATGTGCTGGCATCGGGTACAGGTACTCTGATGTATAATGGCGCATGGAACCTCTTCGACCAGATTATCCTTTCTCCAAGTCTGCTTGACAAAGACAAAACCAAGGACTATTCTACGCTGAAGCTCTTCTCACATCAGATATTCCGTCGTGACTACCTGTTCCAGAAAGAGGGAAAGTATAAAGGCAATACCCTGCGTACACATGCAGGAGGTGTATGGCTCAATGGATATAGCGACCATCTGCCGACAGTAGTTTATCTTATTAAAGAGCAGAAATAAATTCTTTAGCTTATCATGATTATCATCGGAATAGCTGGTGGCTCGGGATCAGGAAAGACCACCGTGGTGAAACGTATCGCAAAGGCGATGCCACCACATTGTGCAGCTGTGATACCTCTGGATTCGTATTATAATGATACAACAGAGCTCACACCTGAGGAGAGAAAACAGATAAATTTTGACCATCCTGATGCTTTCGACTGGAAACTGCTTACTGAGCAGATAAAGAAGCTGAAGAATGGTGAGGCTATCGAACAGCCTACATATTCGTATGTTCTCTCCAACCGTCTTCCTGAGACTGTTCACGTAGACCCCAAGCCCGTAATCATCCTTGAGGGTATCATGACGCTTCATTATAAGAAACTGCGTGACATGATGGATCTTAAGATCTTCGTGGATACAGACAGCGACGTGCGCCTTATCCGTAATATCCGTCGTGATGTGGTGGAGCGTGGACGTACTGTCGACATGGTGCTCGATCATTATGAGAATGACGTGAAGCCGATGCATGAGCAGTTTATCGAACCAACCAAGAAGTTTGCTGACCTTATTATTCCTTGGGGTAGAGAGAATAAACGTGGAATAGATATTCTCCGTACTTATATTGAGTTGTTCTCTAAGGAGGTTAAGGAGGAGATGAATAAGTGAAAAGTGAAGAGTTCGATATAGAGGCTCATCCCTTTGAGCCGTTTTTACCACAAGGTGCCCGCATTCTAATGTTGGGCACCTTTCCTCCTTCTGAGAAACGATGGTCGATGAAGTTTTATTACCCGAACTTCATCAATGATATGTGGCGTATCTTCGGGATATTATTCTTTGAAGATAAGGATTATTTCGTGGATTCTGAGAATAAATCATTCCGGCTGGATATACTTGTCCCTTTTCTGGAGAAACAAGGGATAGCGCTCTTCGATACATGCACAAAGATACGTCGTACTACAGGAACAGCATCTGATAAGGACCTGAAAGTAATCGAAGAGACCAATCTTAGAGAGATGCTTCGTAATCTGCCGGAATGTACAAAGGTGGTCACAGCAGGACAGCTGGCCACAGAAATAGCATGCCGACAGTTTGGTGTCAATACTCCTAAGGTAGGGGAATATTCTGCATTTACCCTCGGAGAGCGAGAGCTTAGGCTATATCGCATGCCAAGCAGTTCACGGGCTTATCCCATG
>Ga0247608_10008143_pt1 | contig 10640 bp, 8 predicted proteins | sample 176DNAGHGlowgp2_FD_193490 | JGI IMG/M metagenome (GOLD analysis project Ga0247608, IMG submission 193490) | Sheep rumen microbial communities from Palmerston North, Manawatu-Wanganui, New Zealand - 1766 DNA GHGlow gp2 | ecosystem: Host-associated > Mammals > Digestive system > Stomach > Rumen ... | reverse complement strand
AGGGTGTCGCCAACAAACGGCTCATCGTCAAATAAAGATAGTGCTATCGGATCGCTGCCACGATGTATTCTGACTGCGTGCCGATGCGGAATTTGGCACCCCAGATGCCCAGCCCGGAACTGACATAGTAGCGCGTCTGTCCACGCTGGTGGCTTCCCCATGAGCATTCGTAAAGGGCATCGGTGATCCATGACAGCGGCCATATCTGTCCCCGATGGGTGTGGCCGCTTAGTTGGAAGTCGATGCCAGCGGCTTCGGCTTCTTCAAGGTGGTAAGGCTGGTGGTCTAAGAGTATGGTAAACAGGGTGCTGTCGGCGACAAGGTCTTTGAGGGCCTTACGCTTCGGGTTGGTGCGGTCGTCGCGCCCTATGATGGCAATACTTTTATAATGGGCTGCGCTGTCGATGAGCAGGTTGATGCCGGCCTCTCGATAGAAGCGTTCGGCGTTGGGCTCGCCGGAATAATATTCGTGGTTGCCCAAACAGGCATAGACAGGTGCTTTCAGACGGCGAAATTCCGCTGCCATGTCTTCTTCCACCACCGGGCGGTAGCTCATGTCGATAATGTCGCCGGCAATAAGGATAAGGTCGGGGTTCTCGCTGTTGATCATGTCAATCCAACGGCTCAGGTCGGCACGGCGGTTGTGGTAGCCGATGTGGAGGTCGGAGGCCATCACTACGGTGAGGGGCTTGTCGACTTTGCCTTTAGCGTCTACCGTCAGCGGCACACGAACTTTGTGATTGTAGTGGATGGAGGCATAAATGAAGATTCCCGACATGAGGAAGACAATGGCGGCAAAGGTGTAGCCATTGTCGTGGAGCAGCGTCCGTGGCACGATGTGGAGCAGCCTGCCGAGGTCTAACAGCAGGAAGGCCATCAGCAGGTAGAACAAGATGATGACGGTTTTGTTGCCAATGTTGTAGACCATCGATGCGGCGTTGAGGGGCAGACGGTCCATCAGCGGGGTGAAAGTGACAAATTCCAGAGAGAAAAAGACGATGCCAAGGGCAACCAAAAGCCCTTTGCCCCAGCGGGGCAGCGGCGCCACGGCCCAGGTGTGGCATGCCACATAGACCACCAGGAGCAATAGAAAGATAGCGATGATGATGAATCGGCTCATGTATCGGTTCATGAATGTTAAGTCCTATAGTTTCATGGTTAGCGAGATGCGGTGACGGCGCAGGTCTACTTCAAGTACCTTCACCTGGACGTGCTGGTGGAGGTGAACGACCTCGTTGGGGTCGCTGACGCGACGGTTGGCCATCTGCGAGATGTGTACCAGGCCGTCTTGGTGCACACCGACGTCGACGAAAGCACCGAATGCCGTGATATTGGTCACGATGCCGGGGAGTACCATGCCCTCTTGAAGGTCTTCGATGCGGGTGACGTTTTTGTCGAACTCGAAGACTTCGAAGCGGGCGCGAGGGTCGAGGCCGGGTTTGTCGAGCTCTTTCATGATGTCCTGCAATGTGGGCAGGCCGCAGTCGTCGCTCACAAAACGGTTGATATCTATTTTCTTGCGCAGTTCTTTGTCTTTCATCAGCGTCTCTACTGTGGTGCCCACCTCGTCGGCCATGCGCTGCACGAGGGCGTAGCGTTCGGGATGCACGGCGCTGCGGTCCAGTGGGTTGTCACTTTCGCGGACGCGAAGGAATCCGGCGCATTGTTCGAAGGCTTTGTCGCCGAGTCGTTCCACCTGCAGCAGCTCGTGGCGGTTGCGGAAAGCCCCTTTGCGGTTGCGGTATTCTACTATCTTGGCTGCCAAGGCGGGGCCGATGCCGCTGACGTAGCTGAGCAGCTCGCGGCTGGCGGTGTTGAGCTCCACGCCGACGCTGTTCACGCAGCTCACCACCACATCCTCGAGGCTGTCGTGGAGCAGTGTCTGGTCGACGTCGTGCTGGTATTGTCCTACGCCGATGCTTTTGGGGTCTATCTTCACCAGCTCGCTGAGGGGGTCCATCAGGCGGCGTCCTATGCTGACGGCACCGCGCACGGTGACGTCGTAGTCGGGAAATTCGGCTCGTGCCACGTCGGAGGCGCTATATACCGAGGCGCCGCTTTCGCTCACCATGACGGCGATGATTTTGTTTTTGAAATGACAGCGTTTCACTACTTCCTCCGTTTCGCGGCCGGCAGTGCCGTTGCCGATAGCTATGGCCTCAATCTTGAAGGCTTCGGCAAGGGCTTCGAGTTTAGCCACGGCGGCACGCTCTTCGCGAACAGAGGTGAAGGGATAGATGGTCTCGTTGTGAAGTAGTTGTCCTTGGGCGTCGAGGCATACCACCTTGCAACCCGTGCGGAAGCCTGGGTCGATGGCCATGGTGCGTTTCTGTCCTAATGGTGGTGCCAGCAGCAGCTGTCTGAGGTTTTCGGCAAAGACTTTGATGGCCTCTTTGTCGGCGCGTTCTTTCAGCAGGTTGTAGAACTCCGTCTCAATTGAGGGCGCCGTCAGCCGCTTGTAGCCGTCCTTGACGGCTTCGGCCACCTGCTGCGACGATTCGTAGTTGCCACGCACAAATTGGCGTTGCAGCGCCTCGATGGCTGGGGTGTCGTCTTCGGGGGCTATCTTGACGCGGAGCAGCCCTTCGCCCTCGCCGCGAAACAACGCCAGGATGCGATGCGAGGGAGCCCGCATGGCGTTCTCTTTCCAGTCGAACCATGATTGGAATTTCGCTGCCTCTTCTTCTTTGTTTTTGACCACCTTGGAGGTGATGACAGCCTGGCGGCGGAAGATGTTGCGCACTTTGTTGCGTGCCGCGATGTCTTCGTTGACACGCTCTGCTATGATGTCGCGGGCACCAGCCAAAGCCTCTTCGGTGGTGTTGACGCCCTTTTCAGGGTCCACGAAGGGCAGCGCCAGTTGCTCTGCGTGGCATTGGTATTGTTTCATCAGCGCGTCGGCCAGGGGTTGCAGCCCCTTCTCGATGGCCACCGAAGCGCGCGTCTTGCGTTTGGGCTTATAGGGCAGGTAGAGGTCTTCCAGCTCGGTGAGGGTTTCGGCTTTTTCGATGGCGGCCTGCAGTTCGGCGGTCAGCTTGCCCTGCTCGCCGATGCTTTGCAGGATGGCGTCGCGGCGTTTGTCAACCTCTTTCAGCTTGAGCAGCATGTCGCGGATGGCGGCGATCTGAACCTCGTTGAGGTTGCCGGTGACTTCTTTGCGGTAGCGTGCTATGAAAGGCACGGTGGCTCCAGATTCCAGAAGCTCTATGGTCTTTTCCACCTGGCGGACACCGACATTGATTTGGTTGGCAATAATATGTGCGTAATTCATCATGAAGAATTGTAAGTCAGTTATATAAGGACGGATTTGATATTGCAATCTTTTTACAAAGATACGAGAAATTGTTGAAGAGAAAAACAAGTGTTTGTTTTTTGTTTCTTAAATTGGTGTAGCAGAGTTTGTTGTGTGCTTTTCGGCTTATGGTGCGTCTTTTATTTTCGCCTGTTGCAAAATATTATTGGCACAATTGCGTTAATAGATTTTGAAAAAGTTGAACCAGATGAAAAAAATACTGTTTTTCATAGCCCTTGCGCTGACCATGGCTACAGCATCGGCCCAGGAGGTCAGTGCCCGTGCAAAGGCAATGCGCATGATGACTTTTGCCAAACCGGAATATATGGTGAAGGATGTCAAGGTCTTCATAGATACCATGACTGTCTACTCGTTGGCCGATTACGTAATCTATCCTATCGGCAAATGGGAGAATGTGGAGCAGTACATCACCAGCACGCAGCTGCAATGGTATCGCGAAGTGGGCTATAAGCGCTATTTCGATTCCATGTCGGTGTCGGTCAATACCTTGCGCCGCCTCGACGGTAGCTACATCGATATGTATCGCAGCATCACCACGGGACGTGTGGAGATGATTGCCGGCAAGATTACCGACCCCGAAGTGGTGCTGGACAACGGTGTCCATGTAGGCATGACCAAGGAAGAGGTGTTCCGCATCCTCTTCAAGCGCTTTCCTAAGTCGTATGTAGCCGATATCAGTGTGCTTAAGGTCATCAGCGGTGCCGGCGAAGTGGGACAGATCTATACCTTCAAGGGCAACAAGTTGCGCCACATTGGCATCATATCCAAGTACAAGTACTATTGATATAAAGGAGAACAGACAAAATACGATTAGAAAGCACTGAACGCGAAATTAACAGCGCAGTAAAAAAGGCTTTCCGCTTTCCGTTTTCCGCTTTCCGCTTTCCGCTTTCCGCTTTCCGCTATGAAACAAGTAGGCCTTTTTTTCGGTTCTTTCAATCCCATCCATGTGGGTCACATGATCGTTGCCAACTCCATGCTGGAGTTGACCGACATGGATGAGGTGTGGTTCGTCGTGTCGCCGCAGAATCCGCTGAAGGAGCGTCACACGCTGCTGGCCGACCACCACAGGCTGCAGATGGTGCGCGCCGCCATCGACGACAACTATAGGATGCGTGCCTGCGACGCCGAATTCCACCTGCCGATACCGTCATACACCGTCGTGACGCTGGCTCATCTGGCCGAGAAGTACCCCGACAAGAGATTCTCGCTGATTATGGGCGGCGACAATCTGGAGAATTTTCCCCGCTGGCGCAACTATGAGTATATCCTGGAGCATTACGACCTCTACGTCTATCCTCGTCCGGGATGCGGCAAAGCCTCGCTGGAAGACCATCCCCATGTCCACCTGGTCGACGTCCCCATGATGGATATCTCGTCAAGCTATATACGCCGTCAGGTGGCTGAAGGCCATCCGCCGCGCTATCTGCTCACCGAACCCGTGTTCCAATACCTGACCGAGATGCATTTCTACGAGAAATAAGATTTCTACGAGCTATAAAAAAAGATGGGGCAAAACATTTTGTCCCATCTTTTTTTTGTTGCTATAGGGTGTTCCTATTTCTTTGTGCTTTTCTTGCTGGCTGCGGCCGAGGTCTTTGTGGCGCTTTTGGCTGCTTTGGCGGGCTTGGCTGTTGTGGCCTTGGCTTTGGACGGCGTTGCCGTGGAGCGCGCCTCTTTCACGGCCTGGCGCACCGCTTTGACCGATTTGATCTCGGCGCTCTCGTTTTTCTTCTTGCGTCCGCGGCGTTCCTCGGGGGGATTGTCTTCGCGCAGCAGCCCTTCGCCGTTGTCGGCTTCGTTGAGGATGGCTTCGATGTCGAGGAGCTCATCGTCGTCGGGTTCGATGTCTTCTTCCTCGTCGTCATCGTCCTCCTCGTCGTCGTCGATGTCGTCGGCAAGGTCGCCGAATTCGCTTTCCATGTCTTCGTTGGCCATTTCGAATTCCTTCTTGTCTTCGGGTAGGCCTTCAAAAATCTCCTCGTAGGCGCCATGTTTCAGTTTGCCTACGGAGTGGCCGCCACCCTCTTCTTTTTCGAGGGCTTCGGAAAGGGGAGCGAATTCGCCCTCTTCATGCTCTTCGTCGTTGTAAAGGTCTTTGTCGATGTCCTCTTCCACCAGGCCGGTGTCGATGACGACATCGAATTTCACCATGTACACGGTGTCCTCGGTTTCGAGTGGAACAGAAAAAAGAGGTTCTCCATTGGGTTTGATTGTTTTTTGTAGATAGTCTTTATAGCCGTCAGGATAGGCTTCTTTGAAGAGTTCCCGCAAATCGTCGGTTAAGTTTTTGTAGCTGATTATCAGTTTTTTCTTTCTGTTTTTGTGGTCTCTCATTGCCGATAAATTTTGTGCAAGTATAGCAAGATTATCTAATATGGCAAAAAATATTTTGTTTTTTTGAGGATAGGAGTGCCTTTTGGGGGCTTCAGAAGATTATGCCACCACGATGGATTCGTCGTCCTCGATGCGGAGATTGTCCATGATGAATTCGCGACGCTCCATGGTGTTCTCGCCCATATAGAAACTCAGAACGCCTTGGGTGTCAAAATCTTTGTGGAGCAGCACGGGATCCAGACGCATGTCTTTGCCGATGAAGTTCTTGAATTCGTCGGGCGAGATTTCGCCGAGGCCTTTGAAACGTGTGATTTCGGCGTTGGGGGTGTTGTTGATGGCGTCGATGCGTTCGTCGTCGGTGTAGCAGTAGTGGGTTTTCTGCTTGTTGCGGACGCGGAACAGGGGCGTCTGGAGGATGTAGACGTGGCCAGTGCGGATGAGCTCAGGGTAGAAGCGCAGGAAGAAGGTGAGGAGCAGCAGGCGTATGTGCATGCCGTCGACATCGGCATCGGTGGCTATGACCACGTTGTTGTAGCGCAGGTTCTCCATGCCATCGTCGATGTCGAGGGCGTTGTGGAGCAGGTTGAGCTCCTCGTTCTTGTATACGTCTACTTTGCTGATGCTGTATGTGTTTTTGGGTTTGCCGCGCAGGCTGAAGACGGCTTGTGTGGCGACGTCGCGGCTTTTGGTGATGCTGCCGCTGGCCGAGTCGCCCTCGGTGATGAAGATGGTGGTCTCGAGGCGTCGGGCGTGGTTGCTGTTGTAGTGCACGTGGCAGTCGCGCAGCTTGCGGTTGTTGAGGCTGGCCTTCTTGCTGCTTTCGCGGGCCACCTTCTTGATGCCGGCAATCTCTTTGCGTTCCTTCTCGTTCTGGTTGATTTTCTGCAGCATGGCGTCGGCGGTGGCGGCGTTCATGTGCAGGTAGTTGTCCAGGTTGCGTTTCAGGATGTCGAGCACGTAGGTTTTCAGCACGGGGCTGTCGTTGGTGCCGTCGGCGTTGTTGGGTGCCAGATGGGTGGAGCCCAGTTTGGTCTTGGTCTGCGCTTCGAAGACGGGTTCCTGTATGCGGACGCAGAGGGCGCAGACCAGTCCTTGGCGGAAGACGGCGGGCTCGTAGTCTTTCTTGAAGAATTCGCGCACCACGCGGGCGAAGCCTTCGCGGAAGGCGCTCTGGTGGGTGCCGCCCTCGGTGGTGTGCTGGCCGTTGACGAAGCTGTAGTAGTAGTCGCTGCTTTGACCGTTGATGTGGGTGAAGGCGCATTCGAAGTCGCCCTCCTTGATGTGGACCACGGGGTAGAGCCCTTCGCTGTCCATGTTGTGTTCCAGCAGGTCGAGGAGGCCGTTTTTGGAATAGTAGCGACGGTCGTTGTAGTAGAGCGTCAGACCTTTGTTGAGGTAGGCGTAGTTCCAGATGCGTTCTTCGACGTATTCGCCTACGAAGTGGTAGTTGCCGAAGAGCTTGTTGTCGGGGATGAACTCGACGAGGGTGCCGTTTTCCTCGCTGCTGTCGAAGATGCCGCTGTCGTTGGTCAGCTTGCCTTCGGCGAATTCCGCATAGCGGCATTTGCCGTCGCGCACGGCCTGGACCTTGAAGTAGGAGCTGAGGGCGTTGACGGCCTTGGTACCCACACCGTTCAGACCTACGGATTTCTGGAATACTTTGCTGTCGTATTTGGCGCCGGTGTTGAGTTTGCTGACGGCTTCGATGATTTTGCCCAGCGGGATGCCGCGGCCGAAGTCGCGGATGCTCACCCGTCGCTCGCCGAAGTCGATCTTGACGTTGATGCGTTTGCCGAAGCCGGAGGTGAACTCGTCGATGGAGTTGTCGATGACCTCTTTGATAAGCACATAGATGCCGTCGTCGTGGCTCGAGCCGTCGCCCAGCTTGCCGATATACATGCCCGGACGCAGCCGGATGTGCTCCATGTCCTCGAGGTGGACGATGCTGGACTCGTCGTAGTTGTTGTTGATGGGAGTTGTATTATCGTATTCCATATTTCAAAGATTTGAAAATCAAAGCCAAAATTGATATTTGGCGATGATTTCAGAGTGCAAAAATACAAAAATAAAGGATACTGACGGAAGCCGCGGCGTTTTTTTTCCCCACAGCGAATGTTGATAATTGAACCCCAGTCGGTCGTTAGGTTTTGCAGCATCTCCACTTTCTTGAAAAAAGTCTCAATCGCTGTCTTAACCTGAAAAAGTTGACACTTATGGGAGCCAGACATTGTTGGATACCTCTAATGATTTTTTTAAACGGCGAATTACGCGATTTTAACGAATTATTATTCATGTTAATCATCTATTTGTTTCGCAAGCAATTTGTTTCGCAAGTAAAAGCGAATAAAAGATTTTTTAGAGGTGACCTGATGATAATCGAAAAAAGGAATTTGCAGGCGAGATGCTTGCTTTGTCCCATTCGATGGCGGTGGTTTTGATGAAAAAAAACGGGGTTCGTGTAATTTTTTTGCGAAAAAAGCTACTTATGGAACAAAAACGGAATCGATTTCCTACGAAGGATGGATATGTAATGTGTGCGGCAATTTTTTTTGAGAGTTAACGTTTTATATATAATTCTGTCTAAATTAACAATAATGAGTTGTGTCAAAAGTCTTTTAAGGATGCTGTGTGCGAAGCGGGAGCCGATGGGACTGCTGTGTCTGGTACTGTTCCTTGGTTTGGGCGCTTGTTGCCTTCAGGCGCAGGTGATTGTAGGTGCCTCGTTTGAAGAAACATATGGCAAAGGGATTCGCAAGGTGGTGCAGCGGGAACGTTGCGACGAACCCAGACGGACGGTCTATCGCTTTGACCTTGAGGGACAGATGGTTTCGTCACCCTATCAGGTCCATCGCAGGCGTCGGGTTGAGACGTTTCGGGACGAGACTACGGGCGAGGAAGTGGTGCGATTCCGGGAGAAAAGGCGGATGCGATACATCGCGGGTCGCGGCTATAAAAAAGACCGTCATTGGGCGAAGATAGAGATTCGCACCCGGCGCGACACCTTGGCGGGGCAATGGACCAGGAGGGTGGATCGGCGCTACGAGTATGACACCCTGACAATGGTGCATGTGGAGAAGCGGGACTTGCGGACGTTGACGGATTCGCTGTTCGAGACACTGAGAGATTGCCGTGGAACCAAGCCCGATTCGTTGGGGCTGACGAGTGTGGTGCACTATGCTGACACGGGCTTCAGAACAAGGACGCGTTACGAATTTTGCGAAAAGCATGTGTTGAATTATGTGACCACTTTCGACAGTGTGGGCGACACGCTGGTTTGCACCCAGGTGGGCGACACCAACGCGTATGTCCCGAAGCCTTTTTTCGAGGTCACGAAACACTATGCCGGAGGTGAGGCGACGTGGCGTTATGCGCCCGACAGCAGCTTGCTGGAGACGCGTCGTGTGGTTTTCACTCAGCGAGGCCTTATCGACACGATTTATGAATGGAAGAGCGCACGGGCCAGCCGCGGTACGACCCGTAACGGCGAGGCGTATGAGTGTGTGGAGACGCACGTGTACAGCTACAACAGCAGGGGAGGAGTGACGGAGGAACGCATTTATGTGGACGGACAGTTGGTCCTTTGGTACTCTTACAGGCTGAAATACTGGAAAGATAAGAAAAGCGCCCGGCGTTAGCCGAGCGCTTCATCTTTGGCGACGGGTGCGGATGGGGGGACTCGAACCCCCACTCCGTGAGGAACTAGATCCTAAGTCTAGCGCGGCTACCAATTACGCCACATCCGCATCGGTGTTGTTTCTGTTTGATTTTCTTGTGGTTGTATTTCTTTTTGGGTTAGAAAATCGTTTGCAAAGATAGTGCTTTTATTTCATTTGGCAAAAATATTCTTTCCTTTGTATGCTTTTTTTTCAGGCAAGAGTGTAAGATTCAGCCCACCAATTACGTTAATATAGCGTAGAACCCCAAAATAGAGTAAAAACCCAAAATACCCTCAACAATGAAAAAACTTTTTGTAATGCTTTTCGTGGCAACGATGGCCTTGATGGCCGCTTGCGAGAAAGATGACGACACTGTGCAGAATCCACCACAGGACCGCTCGGAAATGCTCGCCAACACCTCATGGCAGAGCCATTTGCAAAACACCTACACCTCTTCTGGCGTCGATATGCTGCTGGACCTGAACACGATGCTTGACTTTGTGGACAGGACGAGCGGCAGTATGTTTATGGATCTGAATGTCACCGTGCCATCCCTGCCCAGTTATCCAGGTCAGAACACTAACGAGTCGTGGGACTTTACCTACACCTTCGACGGCACAAATATTGTGATGACACAATCCTATGTCGACGATCAGACCGGCGAGACGGAGTCATCGTCCGACACGCTCATCTACAATGCATCCAACGAGACCATCACGTTCGATGTGAACGACCAGGAGATGGTGGAAATGTTTGGAACGGATGTGTTGGTCTTCGAACGAATCAGATAATCAAAGATAACGACGAGTATGAAAAAAACTTTCCTCTTGACAGCCCTTGTCGGGATGCTTCTATTGCAGGGCTCAACCCTTTCGGCAAAGCCTGTGGATCCCGGAAAGGCAGCCGTCGTGGCGCGCAACTTCATGTCGCTGACAAGGGCCTCCAAGTCGCCCGTTGTCCTTGACACGACCCCGCTGCCGTGGGCTTATGAAGGTATCTATCTCTTTGTCTGCCAAGGTGGTGGATGGGTGATGGTGGCTGCCGACGACGACGTGAAACCCGTCCTGGCCTATTCCGCCGACGGTACTATCGATGCCGACCACCTGCCTTACGCCTTGCAGCGTTGGCTCGACGGCTACCAGGAGCAGATAGCGGCGGTGCAACGCTGCCGTAATGCCGTCGGCGCCGCGACGCCGTACTATCAGGCCGACAAGGACGAATGGCGCCGTCTGGAACAAGGCATAGCCCCAAAGGATGGTGACGGCGAGGCGGTGGAACCGCTGCTTTCCACGCGCTGGGACCAGTATTATCCCTACAATGCCATGTGCCCCTCA
>Ga0247608_10008142_pt1 | contig 10640 bp, 10 predicted proteins | sample 176DNAGHGlowgp2_FD_193490 | JGI IMG/M metagenome (GOLD analysis project Ga0247608, IMG submission 193490) | Sheep rumen microbial communities from Palmerston North, Manawatu-Wanganui, New Zealand - 1766 DNA GHGlow gp2 | ecosystem: Host-associated > Mammals > Digestive system > Stomach > Rumen ... | reverse complement strand
ACATTGAAATACGTTGAAAAATATACGCACATAAGAATTGAACAACAAGGACTGAAAATCCCCGTGTCAGTGGTTCGATTCCACTTCGAGCCACCATAAAAACCCATGGCATTTGCTATGGGTTTTTTCTATTTTAAATGTGGAACTATAATAAAAAAACGCACCCTAATGGAAGGTGCGTTTTTGAAAACCTCTCTGTATATGACAGAAGGAATAGCCTTAACTAAGATTAGCTATTTTTGTTTGTCTTTCAATTGCTTTAATCTCTTCACTGGCTTTGCTGGCCCAGTCTTCAAATCCAAGTCTTTTCATCTTAGTAATAACTTCTTTTGGACCTTTCTTTCCCAGATGCAGTACTTTATTAAGCTCCTCTCCATTATATTTAAGAATATCTGCAACAGTATTACAACCAGCTCTCTTCATACAGTTGAATGTACGAACAGAAAAATCCAGATCTTCAACAGTGATGTTTCTCGAATTTCCCATTTCAACATTAAAAGCAACACCATATTCAATAAGATTCTCAAGATGTTTGCTTACGTTTTCGTTAGGAGACTTTGAAAGTTCATTAAGTCTACCAAGTGAAATTGCCAGATTAATAAGGTCATCATCTACAATATATTTCTGTATTGATTTAACCTCATCTAATAGCTTTTTTTCACCTGCAAAATAAACTTCGAGCTTTCCAGTGATAATCAGTGCTTCAAACTTATTCATGTTTTACCTCCTGCATACCTGCATATATAGTTTTCAATGTACATATTCATTTGAATATGTGGCGAGGCTCTCCCGCCTATACTATAGATTATAGCATATTATGTTAATTTTTTCAATAAAATGCCTTTTAATACCATATTTTTATTTTAGAATGATTTTTCTATTAGATTGATTCAATTCAGTAATTTTTTCTTTTCTATCAGAAATTATAATATATTCATGTTTGTTATCAAACTTAATTTCAATAGATTTACTATAATTACTATTAGTATTCTCATTTATAATGAAACTTGCGTTACAAGAATTAATAGTTTCAAATGTTGTAATAAATCCAATACCAGTACCACCTTCATTTGTATGAGTTGAAGCAGGTTGTAAACCTAAATTAAGTAAAGTATTAATTTCGAAAGGAATACCACTATCAAATATGCATAATTCATAAGCTTCATCTTTTATACCAAATATGACCATAATACTTTTGTAGTCGTTTGAGCTATGATCAATAGCAATAATGGCGTTTCTAATTAAATCTCCAAGTAAAGTTTCTAGCTGACTTTTTGATATATAGTTTTCTAAGATGAAGTTTAGATCGCAATCGACCTTCAAAATAAATTCTATATTGTTTTTCTCACATTCTGATTGCATATATGAAAGCATATCATCAATTTCTACAATGTTTGTTTTTACTAAAGTAGGTAGTGATTTTGTCTTGATTGAATATTCATTAGATAAGCTATTTATTCTATCTAAAACATTAGCGTATTCTTCACCGAATTCACTACTATTTAAAGATGTTTGTTGTTTCATTAAATCATCTAGCTTTTTATTCAAAGCCTCCTGTCTGTGATAAAATTCGTGATTTGATTTTACTAGTTTTTGTTTTTCGTTTATTGCTGTTTCTAATTTTTGTTTTGTTTCAGATAATTCCTTTTCGTAATCTTTTAGGGCTTGAGTTTGTAGTTTTTGTTTGTGGTATAAAGTAAATGCTTTTTGAAGTATAATTATCATAATTAGAGATATAAATATAAATGATATAATCAAAAGATGTAGAGGTATATCTAAAAACTCTGAACATATAATATACATAAAAATTATAATAACACAAACAACTAGCATGAAGATACTAAAGTATTCGTTATTGTTATATTTATTAAGAAATGGAAATCCGTTCTTAAATTTCTTGATTTTGAAAAACAAATAAACTACAACAATATTCAATATAGCAATTAATAAAAATGGAACTGAAAAGCTGATGTTGGTGTAGTATGTTGGAAGAGCGATTAATGCTATAAACATGGATGATATTAATGAAGCTATGTAGGAAATTGAAAAGCTAATTGCTGCAACCAAAAGCGAATATGTAAAATTAGTTCTTGTGATTTTTCCTAAAAGTATGCAATATAAGAAGAATACAAAAGTAATTCTATAAAATGCAGGGAAAACACTTTTCAATGCAACTTGAATGCTAATTAATAGGAGGTTGAGTAAAACAATAGCAAGTTGTTGTAGTATATTTATTTTCTTGTCTTGATAGGTAATCTTAATAAATGAATAGGAAGCTCCTAAAGATATTGCAAGTGATTTTACAAAACTGTTTATAATAGGGTCTGGCATAGATAAACACTCCTTTCTTGTAGATTAATTATACTATATCCAATAAAAACAAGCAACTGTCACATTCAATAGAATGTAACAGTTGCTCTTTTGTCATGGAATGATTAATTCTGTCCTAAGATGTATCTAAGGTACTCCCAGTATGCGTCCCACCAAGACATATATCTCACTCCTTTATAAAATATTTGCACCAGATTTAGTGCTTATATAAAGGATAAGACGAAAACCGTTGGAACAAGCGGAGTTAAAGGAATACAAAACAATTCAAAAAAGTAATAAAACATTACAAAACATGACAAAAACTGACAAAATTCCAAAAAAATCTCAAATGAGTGATCATTTGAGACAAAAAAAGAAAGCCAATAAATTTTGGCTTTCTTACTATTTAATTAATAAACCTATTTCATAATCTTTCTAATTTTATCAGCATAAAAGTAAATAAATTCAGTAGGAGTAGGTACACCTGTTTCGTAATTAATTCTTGCTGTGTAATGTGTTTCTAAATCTTCCAAACTTGAAACTCTCCAAGCGTGAAGAATAGCATTTTGCATATCTCTACTAATAGTACTGTTAGAACGTTTATATTTATTTGTTAAATATTGAACAGCGCTAACTTTTTCTTCGCCATTACTATTTGTGATTAAATAATAGATCGCGTCATGCAAATATTTTCTGCCTTGCAAATGAAGCCCTACACCAATTAAATTTAATTCATCATTAATTATACTTGATATCTTTTCTTCATTTTCTTTAGTATCTTCTATAACAATATTTCCTATAAAAGATTTATCTTCACTATATCCGCTGAGTAAAACAAGGGTATTTATAATATTTTCAATACTATAGTTTTGTTGTCTTTTATAAAAAATCAAATCTACACCTTTATCGTGCAAGTAATCATATACAGTAGTTGATGAAACAACAGTATTTACTACTATTTTTGGCTTTTTTGATAATTTGGTTTTATATAATTCTTCAAGTAATCCAAAACTGTTAGTGTTACCAGATCCATTATGCAATTCTATGTCTAATATTATTGCATCTGGTAGATTTTTCTTAATTAATTCCAAACCTTCAATATCAGAATCAGTAGTAGCAATAAGTTTGACATCATTACGTGTTTTAATATATTTTTCGAACTTTATACATTCTGCTTTATCGTCTTCAATTAATACAATACTTAAAACTTTATTATTCATTGGAAAGCAACTCCTTCTTAACATATTTTAAAATCATAATAGCATATTCAACTTGAAAATTCTATAAATTAAAATTATTTATTGTCAAAATTTGTCAAATACATACATGCTAAAATTAACATTAATAATCGAGTTAATCAATTATTGATGCTTAATTAATTTTTTAAAATTATACATAATAATTTGATCTTAAATTAGTAAGAGAGGAGAAGTAAGTTTGGTAGAAAAAGATTTAGAATTGAGAAAAGAAATGGGTGAAAGAGTAAGAAAAATCAGAAATGAGCTTAAAATGTCAAAAGAAGCTTTAGGTAAAAAGCTTGGCGTTACGGGACAATTTTTAGGAGTAGTTGAAAAGGGAAATAGTACAATGTCATATGACATATTAAAAAGATTGTGCGAAATTAGTGGATATTCTGCAGATTACATATTATTCGGGAAGTCACCAGTTTTATTAAATGAGACAAAGGAATTATTAAACGAATTTAGTGAAGATCAAATTCAAGCTGTTTTTGAAGTAATTAAAAGAATGTCTACTATTATTAATAAAGAGGAAATATAGGTAAAAAGGAGTGTTATTATAAATGACATTCCTTTTTTACAAAATAAGGAAAATTAAATTTTTATGAAACTATTGACGAAAAAAATAATGATAGATATAATAAATGTAGAGAAATAATTGTGGGAAGATACTAAAGATAAAATAAGAAAATATAAAGTAAATATATGAAACAAACAAGTTAATATATATTTGAGTATCCTCCTAGTGTAAAGGAGGTTTTTTTATTTAGTTATAGTAGTGAAAGGGGGTGTCTGAAATATCAAAGAATAAATTATTTATTTTAGGCATAGTATGCGGATTAGTAATGTGCATTTCAGGTATATTCGCATTTACTAATACATCAATTTTTAGTATAAAGGATGAAGTAAATACAGGCGCAATTAATATTGAATTAAAAGAATACACTTTAAAAGATGGACAGGAGTTAATATACACAGACAGTGAAACAACAGTTTTACCAGGTCAAATTATTTCTCTAATCCCAAGAATAACCAATTTAGGTGACTCAAGTTATGTAAGAGCTAAACTTACTTATACAAGTGAACAAAATAGCTTAATTCAAATTTCAGATGATAATGTAGATGGAATTAATGAAGATTGGGTAAAAAAGGGAGAGTATTGGTATTATAAAAATATTGTGAATTCAGGTGAAAACATTGATATATTCAAAACATTAAGAATTCCAACAGATGTACCAAATGAATTTCAAGGAAAAGCTATACAGTTAAATATTACTGCAGAGGCAATTCAATCAAATAATTTTAATCCAAACTTTGATTCAAATACACCATGGGGTGGAGTTAATGTTGAAGAAGCTAAAACAGCATATCAGGCTGACATGGTTCAAATCAATCCAAATGCAGTTATTGAATACGAAAATAGTGCAAATATGTACATGAGTGTTCCTGAAAACTTCTTTAACAAATTGGGACATATTGTACCAGGAGATATAGTTAGTGAAGATGTTTCAATTAACAATAAAAGCGAAACAAAATTAGAATATTTTGTTTCAACTGATAAAACAGATGGAATTTCAGAAAAAGGAATTGAATTACTAGAAAAGTTACAATTGAAGATTGTTTCTAAAGATGGAGTTATATATAACGGTAATGCCTATAAAATTGAAAACTGCTCTTTGGGAGTATATGAACCAAATAATCTAGCAAACTTAAAGTTCATTGTTACAGTACCATCTGAGTTAGGAAATGAATTCGCAGATTTAGCATCTGGAATAAAGTGGAATTTCTCAGTAAAAGAAGTAAAAAAAGAGCCAGAACCAGAACCAAAGAAAGAAATAAGTCCACAAACTGGAGATACTAAATTTAGAGCTGCAATTATGATATTCCTTGTTTCAGCAATGGGATTAATAGTAGTTTTATTTTTAGAAAAGAAACAAAAAGATAAAAATAAATAGGAGGAAAAAAGATGAGTAGAAAAAAATTAATTTTTACAGCTATAATATTAGCTTTAGTGTTATTAATAGGAGGAGTTTTAGCGTATTTCACAGATACTCAAACAAAAACAAACTCATTTACAATGGGAAATGTAGATATTGAGGTAAATGAAGGTAACTTCCCAGAGGATGGTATACAAAATGTAACACCTGGTATAGAATATGAAAAATCACCAAGAATAATTAATAAAGGTTCAACACCTGTTTATGCATTTGTAAAAGTATCAATACCATATCGTAATATTTCAGTAGGTGGTGCACAAGCTGATGATACAGAATTATTTCAATTATTACATATAACAGATGAAACTGCAGGAACAACAGCAGTTGGAATAAATGAAGGATGGGCATTAGTTAATGTAGCTGAAGCTGGAGCAACAGAAGAAGTAACTTCAGTAAAAGATACAACTAATAAAACAGTTACATATGTATATGCATATGTTGATGATCAAGGAAAACTAAAAGCTTTAAATGGAAATTCTGCAACATCTGGTAAAGAAACAAATACTTTGTTTGACAAAATTAAATTCATAGATGTAACAGAAACATCACCAACAGGTTCACAAATTCAAGGACAAACATTTGACGTAGTAGTTAGCGGTTATGGTATTCAAACATCAGAATTAGGTCTAACAGGAGATGACGCTACAAACCCAGCAAAAGTATGGCCTTTAGCTAATAGATAAAATAATTAGGAAGTAAAAATATGAAAACTTTTATAAAAATCACAAAAACAGTTTTAAATATAATTATTACAGCAATTATTATTATAGGTATTGCTTTCATTGGATTGTTTTGTTTTGGAATTCAACCCTATGTTGTTGAATCAGGTTCAATGGAACCAACCATAAAAACAGGAAGTGTTTGCTTTATTAATAAAAAAGCGGAGTATGATAAAATGCAAGTGGGAGATATTATTGCTTTTAAAATCAACACTGGAGCAAGTGTAACACACAGAATAGAAAATATTACAGAATCTGGTTTTGAAACTAAAGGTGATGCAAATAGTACTGTGGACAGTATTATTACCACTCGAGATAATTTTATTGGTAAAAATATTTTTTCAATTCCGAATATTGGTTTTATAGTCAAATCACTTCAGACTCCAAGTGGAAAAATTGTTTTAGGAACAATAATACTAGTGATATTTTTAGCTGGAATCTTGATTGGAGAGCCATCTAAAAAGAAAAAGAAAGAAAAAGTTGAATAATTTATGAGACAAGAAACAAGTTTGTTTCTTGTCTTATTGTTTAATTTGTTGACCACAAAAAAACAATGTGATATCATAAATAAAAAAGAGTTTTATAAAAGGAGATACTAATGAAAAATTATGAAGAGTTTAAATTAGAAACTGATAAGGTTCATATTCTTAGTAATGGTGATCTTTTATCTAAATACGTTTCAACAATAACTGATTATATAGAAGCCACAAAAGAGTTAAACGATATTGAAAAGTCTCAATTAGTCAAAACAAATTTTTTTCTTAAACAAATCACCAAATTAAAGTTAGATGTAATTAAAAGTATACAAGATGATAAAATAAAAATGGATATTTTGAAGGATGAAAATTATATTTCGGAAAACTTTAAATATAATTTTGAGTTAGAAGAGCTTGTTATGTCATTAGGATCAAAAGGAAAGATGGAAGCTTTGAATAACAAGGATTTTTTAGAAAAAATGAAATTAGCTAAACATGGAAAAATGGAAATTATTAAATCTCTTGATGACGAAAGTAAAAATGATATCATAAAGGATGAAGAACTGGTAAAGGAATTAGAAATTAGTTTATATGATGTCTCTGAAATAATACAAAGTATAAAAAATGAAAATTTAAAAATTGATCTTTATCACAATATGGATTTTAGCGCACCACAAAAGGCAAATATAATTCGAACATTATCATTACCAAATAAAATAAAAGAAATTATAAATACAGATAATTCTTTGCGTAAAATCGATATTATTTCTGTAATTAATAGTATGGAAACACAAAATGAAATAGAATTTATAAATAATAATTTGGATTTTATGAAGGAAAAAGAAATTAGAGCGTTTGATATATTAAGAGCCAAATATGATGCTGATAAACAACTTGAATTCGTTTATAATATGGACAAATTGGAGTTAACAGAAGCTGAATATAGAAAAATAATTGCAGGGTTAAGGAATGAATCAAAAGAGCAGATTGATTTAAATAAAATTGATGAAAAATACAGAAGTTTGACCGAATTAAAACTTCAAGATAATTTATCAGCAATTTATGAATTTGGAAAAATACTTCCTGATTTAAACGCGGATTTAACAATTTATAAAGATTTAGATGAATTGCTTTATATTGCCCCGTTAGACGACATAAAAAGTGATGAACAACGAAAAGCATTAAAAGAATTATGCGAAATTTGCCCAGATGCAATAATAACTGACAATTTGCATCTTGGTGGCTCAACTGGTAAACAATATAATGAAGGTGAAAAATGGATTGATTCTGTATTAGAAGGTTTGCAGCCAAATTGGAATGATATTCAAAAACTTGCTTATATTGATTGTTCAATTGGAAAGAGGCTTAGTTATACACCAGAACAAGGAACGGAAGTTGAAAACTCATCTGAACAAAGGAATTTATGGGAAATTGTTGTTAAAAGAAATGGAGTATGCAATGGTATAGCACAATTAGAAGAATACATGTTGAGTAGAATAGGAATAGAGAGCCAAAGAGTTGCATCTGACACACATTCTTATTTAAAGGTAAAAAACATAGAAATCCCAACTGAAAACGGTATAAAAAGAGGAGATACATTGATAGATCCAACATGGAATTTGGCTAGTTCTAGATATGATGCTAGGCCACAACACTTCTGCAGAAATTATGAAGAACTAAGAAAAATTGATATAGATGCGGATGGTATAGATCATAAGTGTCATAAATGCGATGAGTTGGAGAATGAAGACTTAATAGAAATGGATTTACCAAATCTTAGAAAAGTATATACAAGTATTGGCGTTGCTAGAGAAGATGGGAACTTTCCTGCAATTGATATGATTGAAAAAACAGAAAAAATTAATGAACTTGCACCAAATGTAGATAGTAATATTCAAAATAAATTTAAATTATTAAAAAGCAAATGCCCAGAGTTTGCTGAATGTATGAAGTCAACAATAAAGATTATGCAAGGAATTCTATTTGAAAAAAATGACAAGTTCGATTATAAAAAGTGCATTGCATCAAGAGTTTATGATAAGAACGACGAAAAAAAGAAAGCAGTATTATTTTTATATTTTGATTTCGATGATAAAGGTAAAAGATTCTATTATGCAGATAAACAGCAAGGAGAGTTTATTGAATTACCTCAAGACGAATTTGAGAAAAAATTTGATTGTTATAAAGTTGATTTAAAAGATAATAAAAGACTTTGGGAGCAAGAAAATGAAGTGAAAGAACAAATGGAAAATAGCTCTGGAAAAATTGTGGAAGGTGATGAGAGAGAATGATGAAGTGGATAGAAAAAATATTAAACTTTTTTAGAAAAAAAGAAACAACAAAAATGTTGGATAAAGGAAAGATAGAAAATGAAACAATTGATATTAATGATAAAAGAAAAAAGTTTATAGATTCATTAAAAACAGCTGCCTCAGATATAAAAAAGAAATCATCAGTTAAGACAATTGTTTGTCATGGAGATGGAACAGGGATTGATACAAAGATAGATTATTAAAAAAATAACAATAAACACTTGCAAAATCAATAAAAATGTGATAAAATAAGCGTGCTGAAATGCAAAAGTACCTTTTACTTGGTTATAGGTTAAACACCACTATAACTCAGTTTAAGGCAAATTAAATAAATAGGAGGTGCTATAAATGACAAAGGAAAGAAAACAAGAAATCATTAATACTTATAAAAGAGAAGCAAATGACACTGGTTCTCCAGAAGTTCAAGTAGCTCTTTTAACAGAAAGAATTAACGAACTTACAGAACATCTAAAAATCCATAAAAAAGACAATCACTCAAGAAGAGGTCTTTTAAAAATGGTTGGTGCAAGAAGAAACTTATTAAACTACTTAGCTAAAAAAGATGTTCAAAGATATAGAGATATCGTTGAAAAATTAGGATTAAGAAAATAATAATCATCGGACGTTTTGCTTATCTTTGGCTAAACGTCCTTTCTTTATCTAAAAGGTGTTTAAAATGCAATTGTTTGTTAGAAGTAGCTTGGAAGAAGAAGATTTGCCAAAAGGGACGGTTCCAAATGGCAATTTTCGGAACCGTCCCTTTTGGCAAATCTTCTTCTTCGAGGTTACACTATCAAATTAATTGCAAATATAAAATTTAAAGGAGAGAAAAATATGTTTAAAGTTTATGAAACAGAATTAGCTGGTAGAAAGCTATCAATTGAAACAGGAAAAATTGCTGGTTTAGCAAACGGAAGTGTAATGGTAAGATATGGAGATACAGTTGTAATGGTAAATGTTACAGCATCTAAAGAACCAAAAGATGGAATTGACTTCTTCCCATTATCAGTAGATTATGAAGAAAAATTATATTCAGTAGGAAAAATTCCAGGTGGATTCTTAAAAAGAGAAGGAAAACCATCTGATAAAGCAATATTAACATCAAGAGCAATAGACAGACCATTAAGACCATTATTTCCAAAAGATTTTAGAAATGATGTTGTAGTTGTTGCAACAGTTTTATCTGTAGACCAAGACAATTCACCAGAAGTTTGTGCAATGATAGGTGCATCTGCTGCACTTTCAATTTCAGATATTCCATTTGGTGGACCAACAGCTGCAGTAAATGTTGGATATGTAAATGATCAAATCGTAATTAACCCAACAACTGAGCAAAGAGAAAACAGCAGATTAACATTAACAGTTGCAGGAACAATGGAAAAAATTACAATGATTGAAGCAGGAGCTGATGAAATTCCAAATGCAACAATGTTAGAAGCTATTAAAACAGCACATGTTGAAATTAAGAAGATATGTGAATTTATTTCTAAAATTAAAGAAGAAATTGGTAAACCAAAATTTGAATACAAATCATTCGCTGTTGATCCAGAAATCTACAACGAAGTAGAATCAAACTTCAAAGAGAGAA
>Ga0247608_10008140_pt1 | contig 10641 bp, 16 predicted proteins | sample 176DNAGHGlowgp2_FD_193490 | JGI IMG/M metagenome (GOLD analysis project Ga0247608, IMG submission 193490) | Sheep rumen microbial communities from Palmerston North, Manawatu-Wanganui, New Zealand - 1766 DNA GHGlow gp2 | ecosystem: Host-associated > Mammals > Digestive system > Stomach > Rumen ... | reverse complement strand
AAACTATTTAACTTCAGAACTTAAGAAGCCTTTCCAGAATCAGGTATAAACTTTAAAGGGAGGAAAATATAATGTTATTTACTGAAGATTCACTTATGACCGGTGTAAATGGTCTTTCTATATTGGATGAATCCTACTATGTAGATTCTGAAGTTGCTACTCCGACGACTGTTCCGGTTGTTGAAAATTCCGAATTGGGTGCAGCTATTGTACGTTTTAGTGACATCGAATCTATCTCTGAATCCTATGGTTGCGATTTCATTGATGCTATGGAAGCTGTAGCAGAACAGAATGAAATCGATCCGGAATATCTGGCTGTAGCCGTTGATGAAGCTCGTATTATCGAAGAGCCGGAACTGATTTATGAACTGGCTAATGTAGTTATCAATCCGCAGTCTGAAAACAGCTTAGCTTATCAGTTCTGTGAAGCTTGTCTCGATAATTATATTGATTCTGAAGGTGATGAAACCTTCTTGGAAGCTATAATCGACGAAGATGTAGCTTATACAGTCTTAAACGAATTATTCGATGTTGATGGTACTCCTATGACTGTAAAACAGATGTTGGAAAAATATGGGTCTAAAGGAGCTTATGTACAGGCCAAAAATAAGCTTAGGACTGCTGATACAGGGTTTAATGCTAATCGTGCTCATAGTAATTTCCAGCCTACTAAGAAAACTATTGCTGGTATTAATGCAACCAAAAAGGCGCAAAGAGATGCATACGATAACGCTCAAAAAGAAAAACTTGAACGTACTAAAGCTTATGCTCAGGACGGTTTTAAACGAGCAAAGGCCGAAATTAATAAACCTGGTTTATTAACTAGAGCCGGCAATTTACTTAAAAATAATAAAGGTAAAGTTGCTGCTGGTGTTGGTGCTGCGGCAGTTGCTGGTCTTGCTTATAAGAATCGGGATAGGATTAAGTCTGCTTTAGGTGGTGCTGCTTCTTCTAGCAAACTTGACAAGATCGTTGCAGCAGCTAATAGTAAACCGAAATCCTGGATCTCCCAGAAGATTGCTGCTCTGCGTGGTATGTATTCCAAATGGTTGCAGAAAGCTCAGGCAGAATCCGATGCTGGTAAAGCTAGCGTAATTAAGAAATTCGCTGCTAAGATTCTTGCTTGCATCGATGCTCTTATGAAGAAACTGGAAAATGCTACTGCTTGATTTTAGTAATTAATTCAGCTAGAGGAGGAAACTCCTCTAGCTTTTTAAATAGATAGGTGATGAATATGTATAGGAACTTGCAAACTATAGATGGTGCATATATATTTTGTGAGTCTTGCATTAAATCTTATGAGTTTACTGGAGATGAAGAATATTTAGATGCTTTATGCGAAGGTATGTTTTTCGGCCCAAGATTTGAATTAGATCGAAAGAAATATGCTAAGCATGGCATTTTAGTATCTTCCAATCCAAATGATACTCATACCGAAATAGATGGTGGTCAATATCAGGATGCTACTCCAGAACAAGCTAAAAAAATGCAAGAACTTAAAATGGATAGAAAATTATTACAAGCTAGGAATGCTGGTTGGGATAATATGACTGCTGGTAGAAAACTTCGTTATAATGCAGGTGTAATCGGTAAAGGATTGAATAGAAATAAAGGAAAGATCGCTGCTGGTGCAGCCATTGCTGGTTTAGCTGGTTATGCTTTAAAGAAGAAATCTGATGCTGATTATAAAGATAAACAGTTACAGTTTAAAGATGCTCAGATTGCTCATATAAAAGCTCAAGCTGCACATCAGTCTAAATCTTGGATATCCAAGAAGATTGCTGCTTTGAGATCTATTTATCAAAATTATCTTCAGAAAGCTCGTATTGCTAAAGCTAATGGTCAAGCATCTATATTCCAGAAAGTAGCATCTAAGATATTAGGTGTTATTGATTACTTAACTGCTAAATTGCAGCATGCAGTAGAATAAAGAAGGTGTTAAAATGCTTTATAGTGAAAGTGTTGTAAAAGGTATAAATGCATTTGATATTTTATCTGAATGCGTATATATTGATAATTTTATAAATCCTAAAACTATTCCGGTTGTTGAAAATAGTGATCTTGGTGCAGCTGTAGTAAGATTCAGTGATATAGAATCTATCTCTGAATGCTATGGTTGCGATTATATAGATGCTATGATTGCTGTAGCAGAGCAGAATGATATTGATCCTGAGTATTTAGCAGTTGCAGTAGATGAAGCTCGTATTATAGAAGAACCTGAGTTGGTTAACGAGTTAGCTAATGTAGTTATTAATCCTATTAGTCAGTATGATCCAGAATATATGTTTTGTGAAGAATGCTTCGCTAATTATTTAGAAACTGGTGATGAATCTTTCCTTGAAGAATATCTTTTGCAGGAAGGTAGATTCAGTAAAAAGATAGCTAAGAAAAAAGCTGCAAGACAAACTGCTGCAGCTACTGCCGCAGCTAATCAAATAATGGGCAATACATATTCTTATAAAAATACTCAGCCTCCTATTATAAGAAAATCTAGTCCATCAACACCTCCTTCTAATCCTGAACCTGTTACTTCTAATAATCCCACTCCAGTTTCTAATCCTGAACCTACTACTCCTAAACTTACTCATAATTATGCTAATGATCCTGATCCTATTCGTCGTCCTAAGAAACCTACTTCTAATAAACCTGAGCAGGCTGCTCAGACTGGTGGTAAAAAGTTTAATTGGAAATATGCCGCCGCTGCCGCAGGTGGTGCAGCTGCTATTGGCGGTTTAGCAGCTTATGCTAAGAAATCTGATTCATCTATTTTCAAGAAAATTGCTTCTCTTCGTCAAATGGAAAAGAAAACTCAGATGCAGGCTCAGCAAAATCCTCAGAAAGTAGGTTTCTTCCAGAGACTTATCGCTAAGATTAAGAGTATGATAAATTATCTCTATAATATTTTAAGAGGAAGAGGTAAAGCATAATAATAAGGTAGGTGCTTAACAATGCTTTATAGTGAAAGTGCTGTAAAAGGTATGAATGGTTTAGATATATTATCTGAAGCTAATTACCTTTTTGATGATATATCTACCCCTAAAACTATTCCTGTTGTAGAGAATAGTAATTTAGGCGCAGCTGTTGTACGCTTTAGTGATATAGAATCTATTTCTGAATCTTATGGCTGCGATTATATAGATGCTATGATTGCTGTAGCAGAACAGAATGATATTGATCCTGAGTATTTAGCAGTTGCAGTAGATGAAGCTCGTATGATTGAAGAGCCCGAGTTGATTTATGAATTAGCTAATGTGGTTATCAATCCGCAGTCTGAAAACAGCTTGGCTTATCGGTTCTGTGAAGCTATGATTGATTCTTATGCTGAGACTGGTGATGAAGCTTATCTTGAAGCTATGACAGCAGATCAATATATGGATGGTGTAAATCAGGCTGTTGATAATTTTGATCTTCATAAAGATGAAATTATGAAATCTGCTTCTAAATATAAGAATTCTGAGCAAGCTAAGCATGATATAGATAAACTTGGTAGATTGGCCGAATTCGGTAAAAGAAATCTCAAAGCTAATTCTACTAGAATTAATCCTACTGTAGCTAAAGCAGCTTATAATACTTTAGATCGTCTTAAGAAAGAAGCAGATAACGCTCCGAGAACTTGGTTAGCACATAAAGTTGCTTCTCTTAGAGGTCTTTATTATAAATGGCTTGAAAGAGCTAGAACTGAAAGAGACCTTAGAAAAGCCGGTATCTTTAAGACCATTGCATCTAAAGTATTAGGTGCTATTGATTATCTTATGAGTAAACTGCAAAGTCTTACTAATAAGATTGGTACTAATGATTATAGATATACTTTCCAAAGTAGTTTAAAAGAAAAGAAGAAATAATATAGTAGTTGGTGATTACAATGTTTACCAATTATGATTTTGGAGAACCATTAGAAGAGGCTGCTTGGGATGTAATAAAAGATAGAGCTAAAAGAGTTAAAGGATTTGTTAAGCATAATAGATATGGCATTGGATCTGCTATACTTGGTGGTACTGCATTCCATAATATATTAGATCTTAATGATTCCAAATCTAAAAAAGAATCAGCTCTTAGAACTGCTTTAGCTGGTATTACTGCTTATGGCTCTAGAAAGTTATTTAAGAAACAACTTAAGTATTATAAAGAGCATCCTACTATAGTAGCTAAAAAGAAGATAACTGGTAAATGGAGTGACTAACATTATAAAGGATTTTTTATTATGACTAAAGATTTTATTAATCATTTATATTCAATTCGTGAATCTTCTTTGGAAGATAAATTAGATTATATTTCAAAGAATAAATATAATATTGGTAGTAAGATAGCTGGAGGTTTAGCATCTTTAAACGCTTATAATGCTTATAAGAAATATAAGAAAGATAAACCTATGGCTGGTCATTTATTACGTGCTGGTGGGTTTGGTTTATTATCGGCTAAATTAAAATCTTTACATAATAAATCACTTCCTAAACCACCAGTAGTAAAAGAACCTGAACATTATAAATATCGTATATTGAAATATTAAAATGTGGAGTGCCTTAATTGGCACTCCACTATTATATTGTGTAAAAGTGTATATTTTCAATTGTATATTATAGAGGTGATAATAAGATATTAATGCCATATATATTAAAAAGGAGAGTGTCTATCATGGCTATTATCAACAAAGCTTCGTCTAATGGTTCCTTCTATTCTGCATCGGTAATTGAGGTATGTGGGAAGCAAGTGTATTCTAGTGTAAGTCAGAATGAATCGCAGGCTGCGAATTCCGAGGCTCTCGGAATGATAATTCTGGCAGCTGGTGCAACGGCAGCTTGCTACGCAGGTAGCCAATTGGTTAAAGGTGCGAAAGCACTCTGGAAGAAATTCTAAACCAGATAAAAAAGATAGCAATAAGAGCTGGCGCTTCATAGTGCTATCTTTTTTTTGCTTTTTAAACTTATTTTTGATTATATATTATATTAGTGAATAAGAGTAAATAATACTCTTATAGAAGAATTTCATTTAGTCTTTTTTTAAAGAAAAGGAGAGGATAACTATGTTTGGTAACAACACTCAGGCTCAGGTACAGGTTCCCCAGCAGCAGCCCCAGCAGGCATATGTCCAAGTAGATAAGCACGGAAACGTGTATATCGTTGAGAAGCAGACCTTTACGGATGCTTTGAAAACCGGTGCGGCTACAGGTCTCGCTGTTGGTGGTACCATGATCGCTGCTACGGCACTTGGACAGGCTCTTGGCGTGTTTGAAAAACCTGGTGTCCAGCAGGCTGTCGAAAAGTTTGGTGATTACGTCACCAAAGTTATTCGTTAACTTCCTGCGATACCAAGAAAAGAAGGCCTCCCACCGGCCTTCTTTTTTTATCTTCTTCTTCACATTTTATTAAGAGGTGATGTAAAATGTTTTCTCCTGAAATATTGTTGAAAGATAAGAAAATAAATGTTAAACCAAAAGCACTTAATTATGATATCGACTCTCTTTATACTAATATGATTAGAGATCTTTCTAGTAGTATAATTGATAGTCATAAATCCTTTATTAACTCCCAGAAATCTTTTTTTAAATCTTTAACCAAAGAAATAGTAAATACTGCTACTAAAGGTGCAGATACTGCTATAGATATTATAGTATCTTCTAAGAATAAAACTTATGGAGAAGGTATAGGGAATTCTATAAATAAAGGATTAGACTCTTTTGTGAGTTATATATTCAAACACAATTGTGATACCTTATCACAAGTAAAATTTATAAACTCTGCTATAAAACACTATCCCCAATTAAAGTACAATACCTATACAATGGAAGCTATAAAATTTGAATCAGATTTCTTTTTAACTGATAAAGAGTTTCATTCTGTATTTATGAAATTCTATCTTGATCATAGATTTGTTAAAGAATTTGATTTCCCAGATTTAACTCATTCATTCGATAAAAGACTATATGATAGTTTAGAATTAGAAAAATTCATATTTGGTACATTAAAGACTTTCTCTAAAGAAAGACAATATTCTGTATCTGAGATTATGGATATATTCGATAAATATAGAGTACGTATAAAAGAATATTTTGGCGAATACAAATCTGAAATACAATACTTAAAGAATACTATGCATCATGATATAGAAAAAGTTAAAAAGGATTATGCAGACTATGTAGAAGATATAAATAATGATAAATATATGACCCAAGCAGATAAAGATAGATTAATCAAAATAGCTACTTCTAGTCTAAAACTATATTCTGATTTAATTATAAATATCATAAATACTGCTACTATTGCTTATAGAACACAATATAAAATTGCTATAGATTCATTGAAGAAAATATGTTTTGTAATCAATATGGCTTATGACGATATTTATGAACAAGTGAAAGGAATGAGTGCAGTATCATGAGTTACTTAAAATACAACTCTTCTTTGTTAGAGAGTAAACTGAAATCTAAACAACGCAATGAATTAGATGATTCAGAATTTGGTATTCCATCTCAAAGAAGATTTCCTTTAAATGATGAAGCTCATGTAAGAGCTGCAATAAGAATGTTTAATCATGTAGATAAAGAGCATGAAGCAGAACTAGCTAGGAATATAATAAGAAAGATGAAAGAGTATAATATTCCTAATGATGTGGTAGGTGAAAATAATAGACTAAAAAATTACTTATAAGGAGAAATCGAGTTATGAGCTATTTAAAAGTAAAGCCCAGTAGCAAATCAGACGAAAGCGTAGAATTAGCGAAATATATAATTTCCAAATTCCAGGATGCAGGGCTTGTGCCTAAAAAAAAGTCTGCTGCTGGGGGTTTAACTAAAGAGCAAATTGCAGCATTAATGAATTTGGCTAAAGTTATAGGTATAGTAATACTTAAAGTCACTTTAGCACTTTGGATATCTAAATTTACTTTCTCTAATCTTAAAAAGATTGCTATTAGAGAGATAACTAAAAATCAGAAGAATAAGGCATTAAGTGAATATCTTAAGAAAGAAATAAAGAAAGTATATCATGAGCATCCTGAATATACTAACTGTACTTTAGAACAGTTTGAAAAGACTTCAGTATTTTCTTATATGACTGCTGAGTTTAGAGATAAGACTGCATTAGAGAAAGCAGAACGTTTAACAGACTTTGCAGTTAAATCATTGATAGATGTAGCATCAGGTAAGTTATTACCTATACCATTTGCTATGATATGGTTTGGTCCTCTTATTCGAGTATTCCTTACTTATACTGGATTGAATATGGGTATATCATCTGTATATACTATGTGTGTAAAATTTGGTAATCAAACTCTTCAGGTAGGCGTAGATGTAAAACCATTAAGTTTTGTATTACGTAATATATGGGTATACTCGTTTACTAAAGATGGTGAATTGGTAGCTACTAGAATACAAGATCCTCCTTATTCTATCTATAAGATTACTAAGAAAGATATAGATGAGATGATAGATAAATACGGATTAGATGATGATTTGACTAAATTAAAACGAGAGGTGGTAGGTCAAAGTGAGGATTAAAGAGGATAATAATTACTTTGATGATATCACTTTAGGGATAGAGTCTTATACAAGAACTGCTATATCAGTAATGAATGAAGAATTTAAAGAATGGTTAAAATCAGAAGGATTATTTCTAGAAAAGGGTCCTATTAAAAAGAAAGACTCTGGTATGTCTGCTGGTAGTTATGATAAATGGGTATTAGAGACTATTAGTAATCTTAAGTCTAATTATAATAGATTTGATAGGCATATAAGAACCCAAGTATCACAAGACCAAGCATGGTTAAAGAAATATAGTAAACTTATTACTGATAATGGTAGATTCCCAGTAAGTCCTAAATTATGTTTAAAATCTGCTCCTAATTACTTTTTAGCATTCAGAAGAATTACTATGAATATTGGTAGTAAGTTGGCTGGTATAGATTTAAATAAGATAGACCCCAGTAATGCACCTGAAGCTAATATGTGGTTGAAGAAATACTTAATCCCTGATTATCCAGGTAAAGTAGAATTTCCTGAATACTGTAAAGCATATTTTTATGGTAAAGATAAACAGATGGATTATAGTGTAGAAGAGATGACCCAATTAGTACAAGTAGCATTTATGTATTGTAGTCAATTCTTAGGTAAGACTGTATCAGTAAGAAATGATATAAATACTTTCGTAGCATTTATCAATAAATCTATAGATGGGGTAGTGAAGAATACCACAAACACAATGGTAAATAGTCTCCAGAATAATAAGCAAGGCCAGCAAGCTGCTGTAGGTGCTAATCAAATGGCATCTACTAATCCTATGGCTAATGCTATGGGCCAACAACAACAGCAGCGAGTAAATGCTGATACTAATATGCTATTATTTTATGCAGATTATTTACCAGAGTTTTTAAATGAAGAAGACCAACAAAACGTAGCTAATACTGTAGCACAAGCTAATGGAAATAATATAGAAAGTAAAGTACAACAAAGTGCTACAAGTTTATTCTATAAACGTAAACAAGCTGCAGTAGAAGTAATACGAGATTGTATTAATGCTCGTAATACGGTTATAAGTCTTATGTATAGAGACTTTATATATGTATTAAGAAACCATGTAGCAATGCATAAAGGACAAGCTGCTGGTAATGCTGGTCAACAACAACAAGGAGGGCAGCAACAATGAATATTATTAAAATAGATATCTAAAACAACAATAGTGTAGAACGGCATATGCCGTTCTACATGAAATTTGTGTATTAGTGTTATTATTTGATTATATATTATAATAGTGATAATAAGGTTGTGATGCAAAGAGTGAGTGTCATGTAAAACAGTGACCCTTGTATCAACTCTAGGAGGAGTTTATTATGAAAACTAAAAGAGCAATGTCCGAACGTCTCGGTTGGATGATTTGGAAAATAAACAAAACCGGCCGCAAAATTGCAGCTAGAGTAGCAAACGAACCATATTCTGGTGATCCAGAATGTGAATGGTGTCTTGTTTCTGAGTCTGATTTTAAAGGAGGTTTCGACCTTCGGCCAGGCAAATGGAACGCACTTGCTCCGTGGGGAGGAACCTATTATGTACCTCTCGGCAAGATGCATAAAATGACGAAAATGGGAATGAAAGCTGAGTTGCGTAAGAACCATCGTTCCAAATAAGTACAACCAAAAAAGATAGCAAAACAGGCTGGCGCTCTATAGTGCTATCTTTTTTTGTTTAAATCCACTTTAAATTATATATTATAATAGTGAAAGGAGAGATAAATATGAATATTAAAGATAGGATAAGAATCTTTGATTATGTAAAAAAGATGATCTCTAACAATACTAAACCTAGGTTATTTATCGAACTAGATATCCCATGCAGTAAGGATAGTGATGCCTATGGGTGTTTTATGTTTGATATTAAACTGGAAATCATTGATGCAGGATATTATTTAGTTATTATCAATCCTGCAGGTGCTAGCGATACTAGTCATACTGTAGTACATTTATTTTTATTTTCTAACCCAGAAGATAAGATAGCATTCCAAGATGCTGCATTGAATTTACATAAGGAGGTTGATAAGAAAGTGCTTGATATGTTTAATAGTGGTGGTATATCAATTCGCTATAAAGAAGTCGAAAATGATATCGAAGATACAGCCAATAGGTTATTGAATATGGTGAAATGAAGATTTAAGGAGAGGATATTATGGATAACGTCGTCAATTATAATAGAGTATATACTTCCATCGGTAATGATCCGAATAAATTGGATCTTGCTATAGTCTTTAAAGAAGCCAATAAAGGAGTGATAATTGGGAAACTGAAGACTGAAGTTATTATAGTTGATATTGATTTAATTAAAGCTTATAAAGGCGACGTAGTAACAGTACTCAACTATAAGAGATTTCCGAATACAGACGAAGCCTATAATAAAATGATGCGTTGGATCGGTAAGGTGGCTAAGAAATCTATTTTCTCAAGATATTTCAACAAATATGATCCATATGGCCATGTGACCAAAGAAAATAAAGAAGACATAGAAAATCTCATAAGCAAAATAAAAGAAGCTGTAGATGAGATGAATCGTTCAGGCGCGTTTAAGTCAGTAATCTAAGTTATATACTATAGGAGTGAGGAGTGATAATAAAGCATTTTATAAAAGGAGGAAAATAAAATGCAAAACTTCTATAGAATTATGAATGTTGCTTTCGACAATGCTTTGTGGGTAACCACCGCGTTATTCATTACTTTGGCCCTTATGGGTGTAAAGTAATAAAATAAAAAATAAAAGAAAGGAGGTGTCATAATGATATCTCACTTCAACCCATTAGAGTTGATCTTTGATATCGCTATTAGTCTCATTTGGGCTAAAGCGGAGGATAAGATTGATTCCAATGATTAATTTTTAATACAGCCTGTTAATCCAGGCTGTATTTTTTTGCTCGAAAACACTATATTAAAGGGGTGAGTTAGTATATGAAAACTTATAATTGTCCTTATTGCAATAAAAAGCTTATTAGAGATAAGCTTGTTAAGCATATAGAGAAAGAGCATGATTATGAACTTCCATTAGATTATACAGCATATCGTTTGGTATATGATATTGTAAATAATAAACAAGGCCATGGTTCTTGCCAAATATGTGGTAAAGACACACAATGGAATGAGAAACGTCAGAAATACAATCGTCTTTGTGGA
>Ga0247608_10008139_pt1 | contig 10642 bp, 11 predicted proteins | sample 176DNAGHGlowgp2_FD_193490 | JGI IMG/M metagenome (GOLD analysis project Ga0247608, IMG submission 193490) | Sheep rumen microbial communities from Palmerston North, Manawatu-Wanganui, New Zealand - 1766 DNA GHGlow gp2 | ecosystem: Host-associated > Mammals > Digestive system > Stomach > Rumen ... | reverse complement strand
TGGAAATAAGTCGAAAAAGAAAAGGAAATTTTATGGCAATCGGAGCTAAATTAAATCGTGAAGATTTTGAACAACTCGTTAAATCTACTAATTATTCGTTTGATAATGATTTCGACTTTTTATATGACGTTTATTCTGTTGTAGTTGATGGAATTTACGAAGTCATGGAAAGTTTCCAAAGAAAATATAACCCTGTAAATCACTACATTGTCATAATGTACATTATTAATGAATATCTTTTTACAACAAGTATGTTAAAAAAAGATAAACTAAAAGATGTCAAAGAAAATGATGACTTCTTTAATTTATTAAGTTCAATTTGTGCTGATAAATATCTTACAAACGAACAACTTAACTACAAATCAAAATCATTCATTAATAAATTTAATCCACCTGTCTCAACTTTAGATCTTTATTTTAATTTCATTCTTCAATTTTTGCAGAACAATTCTCCAACAAATAGATATGACAATTTGATAAAAGATATGCTTACAAAAGCATTTCAAATGGCAAAGTGTATTTTGAATTTAGTTGTCAACGGATTTGAAACTGAAGCTTATTCTACTTGGAGAACTTTACATGAAAATGAGTGCATCATTATCACATTAATTAATAATGGAAAACCTGTTTTTGATGAATATTTTAAACACATAAAATATGCTTTTGCTTATAGAGGAGAGATCCCTTCAAGAGAACAAACAGATGCTATTTTTGTTGATATCAAAAACGAAATGAAAGAGCACAATTTAAAAAGTAAAGATATGAAGAAATTCATTGAATATGGTTACCTTTATAAGGTCAAGAATCTTAATGAATTAGAAAATTTTAAACTCAACTTTAGAGATGGCGTTGAAAATGCAGCCGGCTTAAAAGAGTATTCAAAAACTTATGAATACGCTAGTGAAATTGCTCACTCATCTCCATTATTACTTTATTCAAAAAAGACATATTATTTTGGTCAGACACTTATCAATTTATATGAGTCATTCTTTAGATTAGAAAGTATTTTTGGTTTCTATTATAAGAATGTTGTTCCTGCTGAATTATATGCTAAATATGAAGAATTAAAGAGAGTGTATTTGACTCAACTTCATTCGATTTATAGAGTTTATAAGCGAAATTTCCCTGCAAAAGTCGAACAAAAATACGAAAAAGAGGAAAATGAAAAAGCATAATCGTAATGATTATGCTTTTCTTTATTCGCAATCTCTATAACAATTTCCACCAATAAATTCTTTAAGAAGCGAAGTACATGGAATCCATTTTTCTTCAATTGGTTTGAAATATTTGATCATATTAATGAGCCTAAAAGCGTCAGTGTAATATGGGCTATCATTTGGAATCTTTTTAAGAAGTGGAAGTGCATATTTTGCAAAAACATTAAGCTCATAATTTAAGAAACTATCGAAAACATAATTCGCGTCTTCTTGAGTTTGATAAATCCATTTAAATTCACCACGTCTAACGCTTGGCCACATTTTTAATGTTTCTTCAGCTGATGTTCCTCTATATTGATTGTCTCTAACAATTCTTCTAAGTAATCTAATATCGGTAAGTGAAATTGGGTTTTCATCATCGATATTAATTTGAGCTTGAGGCGAAATATAGATTTTGAATTTCAAATATTTAGGAATAGATGAAGTCATTTTTTCATTTAATGCATGAATTCCTTCAACAATAATAAGATCATTATCGCCAATTTTTACTTTTCTAGAGAAGTTTCTAGAATTAGTTTTAAAACTATATGTTGGAAGACTAACTTCATCTCCATTAAGAAGTGATAAGACATTTTCATTAAATAAATCAACATTTAATGCATCGATAGATTCAAAATCATATGAACCATCCTCATCTTTTGGAACGTCTTCTCTATTTTTATAATAGTCATCTAGAGAAATACGGATAGGATTTAAGCCGCGACTTTTAAGTTCAACAGTTAATCTATCAGCAAAAGTTGTTTTACCGCTGCTTGAAGGACCAGCAATACAAATAACACGAATGTTATTAATTTGTTGAGAAATCTTTTCACCAAGTTCACAAAGCATTCTGTTGTGTTTATCTTCACAAATATTTATAAGTTCAACTTGAGATAATTCACTCTTTTTAATCTTCTTATTAATAGAAGCGATGTAATTTAAGCCAACAAGTTGACCCCGTTTTTGTGAATTGATTAATGAATCTGAGAAGTTTGGTTCATCATGGAATTCAGGAATTTCGCCATTTGTTTCACTTCTAGGATATTGAATTAATAAACCTGGAGCATAAAACAATAGTTTGAAGTTTTTTAAATATCCAGTTGAAGGAACCATTTTTCCATACATATAGTTATAATAGCCATTGCAGTTATAGAAGTGGACAGTTTTTTCTGGTCGATATTCTAAAATTGCGGATTTATCAGCTAAATTGAAGTCTTCATAAATGAGTTTTGCTTCTTCGTTTGTCTTAATTAATCTGATAAATGGATAATCGGCTTCAACTATTTGATGCATCTTTTCTTCGATTTGATTGACAAGTTTTGGAGTTAAATAAAGTTCTTTGCTACTTCCTTTTTGAATAAGTTGAGCATAAATTGTTCTAGAAACACTATAAGTCATTCTGAATTTAATTCCTGGAATAACTTGGTTACTTGCCATAGTGAAAATAAAACGTAAACTACGTTCATAAATTCCCATTGCATCATGATCTTTAAGAGTTAAAAATTGAACGTTTGCATCATAATATACATCGTAGTCTAACTCTCTAAGTTGCCCGTTTACTAAGGCACAAATATAATTTTTATTTCCGTTTGTTAAATCCAAAAGTTTTACTTTCTTCTCAAAAGTCTCACTTTTGTTTTCGTAAGTGATTGTAAATGCCATAATCTTGTATGTCCTTTATATAATTAAATTATATATTATTTTGACTTATTAATTAAATCAAAATACATTAGTGCAAGCATTATTAAAATACAAAATCTCAAATAAATCAAGAGCAAATTTAATGATTTTAATTGAGATTGGCAAAGTTTTTCATTCTTTTAATTCTATTTTTATATATTTAAGAAAAGTTAAGTTTCTTTATTTAAATATTAAATAAAGATGGTATAATATTCTCATGAAAATTCTAGATTATACATTTAATGATTTTTGGGCAAGTGTAGGCAATGCATTCGCAACTGGTTGGGATCAATTTATATCCTATTGGTTTTCATCTGAGAATGGACAAACACCATATATTGTTACTTTCTCTGTTGGATTAACTTTTTTAATTGTCGCTTATTTGCTTGTTAAATTAGTCTTGATGATAATTAAAAAAGCTTTAAAACTTGATAAAGATTTTGTTAAAGAAAAAACCATTAAAAGATTTTTCTTCAATACTTTAAAAATAATTCTTTATTTTGCAATTGTTATTATTTTCTTAATCATTTTAAAAGCTGATTTATCTGGACTTTCAACCATTATTTCTAGTGCAATTTTGGCGATAGGTATCGCTCTTCAAGATATCGTTGGTAATTTTGCTAGCGGTGTCATCATTGTTAATACTAAATTATTTGTTATTGGCGAATATATTGATGTAGGTGGACTTTGTGAAGGCACTGTTGAAGACGTTAATTTCTTGAATACTCAATTAAGAACAGTAGATGGCCAACAAATTACCGTTCCAAATTCAACAATTACAAAATCAGTTGTTAAAAATTATTCAAGAAATGCTGTTAGAAGAATTTGTATCAATTTAGGTGTTGATTATAATACTGACATTGAACTTGCTAAAAAAGTTCTAGTTGAAATTTGTCAAAACGACAAAAGAATTATGCAAGAACCTGCTCCTCAAGCAGTTTTGACAGCTTTTAATGAATATAGTTTAAATCTTTCCATTAGATGTTACGTTCCTACATCAGTTTACTGGACAGTTTTATTTGATTTAAATGAAAAAATTCTCTACGCATTTAGAGAAAATAATATTTCTATTGCCTTCCCTCGTGTTGCCTTATCTTCTCCAAACGGGAACGCAGTTCTTTTAAAGCAAGATGGAGTGAAAGACAATGAATAAGTTATTTAAAAGTGATTCTGGAATAATTTTACTTTATGGGTTAATTTCGCTTCTTTGTATTGGAGGGAGCTGTTTTGCTCTTTTTGCAGATACTCAATTCAATTATTATCCGATTGTTATCACAGGAATTGCTTTTGTTTTTGGCTTAGCTTATTTATTTTTTATGCTTAAAGTTGGAAATAATCAACTTAAACAAAGCAAAAAACAAGAACCAAGTGTCGCTTCATTAATGACAATGAATTTTTTAAGATTTTTTATTGTTATTGCTGCGGTTGCTGTTTCGATTTTATTTATATATTTTGGTCCTAGAGAAGGTGAAATTGAAAAACGGGTTTACATTTTGGTTGTAATTAATGGTTTACCACTTTTGATTGATATTTTCCTTTTCTACATGAGGAGTAGATATAGTGAATAGTGTTGTCTTAGATAGCATATTTGATGGGTTTTTATCTTTTGAATTTGATGACTGGTTTGTGCCAGAAATTTTTTCATCTTTGATTGTAATACTCATTATTATCGTACTTTCTTTTGTTATCCATTTCATGTTTAAGGATTCATATAAAGATCCTCTTCAAGAGCAAAAAGGCTTTAAAATGGTCATCGCAATGGGTGTTGAAAAAGTTGAAAATTTTGTTGTTGAACTCATGGGTGAAAATAATAGAAATTTTGCTGGATTAGCCTCTGCACTTTTTATTTATGTTTTCTTAGCATTTATTTTTGGTTTAACTGGTTTAGCAGCTCCTATGACATATTTCGGAGTTTGTTTATCACTTGGTTTAATTACGCTTTTTATGATTCATATTACAGCCGTAAGAAACCAAAAAATGAAATATTTTAAACGATATGTAGATCCTATTTTTGTATTTTTGCCAATTAATATAATCACAACATTTACCCCAGCATTATCATTAGCTCTACGTTTATTTGGCAATGCGCTTGGTGGATTTTGTATCATGGGTATCGTTTATTTTGGGTTGGAAAATGTTTCAAGTGCAATTTTTAATAATTTAGGTTTATTTGTTGGAAATTATTGGGCAAATGCTGGTGGTTTTTTTGTAAGTGGTGCAGAAGGTCCTGCTGGAATTTTTGTTGCTCCACTTGTTGCTCCAGTTTTGCATTTATATTTTGATTTGTTCTCTGGAGCAATTCAAACACTTGTTTTTGTTACTTTAACTATGATTCAAATTCTTCAAGAATTTCCTGAAGATGAGAGTACTAGCTTAAATACAGTATCACAAAATTTATAGAGGAGGTAGCGTATGGAATTACTTACAAATCTTGTGAACGTTTTAGCCTCAGATCCTACAGGTATGGTTTATATCGGTATCGGATTAATGGCAATTGCACTTGCTGGTTCAGGCGTTATGGAAGGTGCAATTTGTATGAAAACTGTTGAAAGTATGGCAAGAAATCCTGAGATGTATTCTAAATTAAGAACATCTATGATTATTGGTTGTGCTTTAACTGAAACAACAGCTATTTACGCCTTGGTTATCGCAATTTTGATGCTATTTGTAGGTTAAAAAAATGGAAACTAAAAATAGAAATAAGAAATTATTTTTATTAAGTTTAGTTTCATTATTTGCTTTAACTTCATGTGATGCCGACAAATTCGGCGATGATTTGTCAAAGAGTATTGAATCTAAATTGATCCCAAATTTATGGGCATTTTTGGTTCAACTTTTAGCTCTTATAGTAATGATTTTAATCGTTGTTAAGTTTGCTTATAAACCAGTTTCAAAATTCTTAAAAGCAAGAAGAGAAGCTTTAAAAAACGAAGTGAATGATACTTTTAAGAAAAATGAAGAAGCTCGACTTAATCTTGAAAATTCTGAAGCTCAACTTGCAGACACTCGTCGTAAAGCTGATGAGATTATTAATAATGCAACTTTAGAAGCTAACAAAACTAAAAATGAGATTATAGAAAAAGCAAATGAAGAAGCTTTAGAAACGAAAACTAAAGCACTTGAAGACATTGAAAGAGCAAAAGCGAAAGCAACTCGAGAAGTTCGTGATGAAATCGTTGATGTTGCGCTTGATGCTACTGGCAAAATTTTAGAGCGTGAAGTTAATTCAAAAGACAATACAAAAATAGTCGATGATTTTATTAAAGGTTTAGAAGATTCAGAAGAGTAAATAAATGGGTGACGAGAGTTTATTTAATAGATATGCAATAGCATTACTTAGTTTAGCAATTGAGAAAAAAGAAGTTGCTAATTTTCGTTATGAAGTAAAGCAAATTGCTGATATTTTAAAAAATAATCGTGAATTTGCAATGATTTTGAACGATTCTAACTACAATCTTGAAGAGAAATATAAAATTGTAGAGAAAGTTTTTGCTTCTATTAATCCAGATATTCTCTCCTTTACCAAAATCATTATTCGTAATGGTAGAGCATTTTACTTGTATGAAATTTTCAAAGAAACACTTTTTAGATTTGACGACTATTTGAATATTGAAGAAGGTGTGTTTTATTGCGTTTCATCGATGAAAGATGAAGATATCAAAAAAGCAATAGCAGCTGTTGAAAAGAAACTTAATAAGAGAGTTGAGTGTGAAATTATTCGTGATGACACCTTAATTGGTGGATTCAAGTTAGTTGTCAAAGACAATGTATTCGATGCAAGTTTAAAGAAAAAGCTCGAACGTTTAAAAGAAAGCGTTAAAAAATGAGGTGCTTATTATGCAAATAAAACCAAATGAAATCAGTTCTTTGATTAAAGAACAAATAAAAGAATTTAAATCTACGCCAGAATATACAAAAGATATTGGTACAGTTGTTTCTGTTGGAGACGGCATTGCAATTATTTATGGCTTAAGAAATGCAATTTTGGGTGAACTTTTAGAATTTTCATCTGATAGTTTTGGCATGGTTATGAACCTTGAAGAAGATAGTGTTGCATGTGTCTTATTAAGTAACAAAAATGATATCAAAGAAGGTGAAAAAGTTAAACGTACTGGTAGAGTTATTGAAGTTCCAGTTGGTGATCAAATGCTTGGAAGAGTTGTTGATTCACTTGGTAGAGCAATCGATGATGGAGATCCAATTGAGGTTAAAGAAACACGTCCAATTGAATGCAAAGCTCCAACAATTATGGAACGTCAATCAGTCAATTCCCCTTTAGAAACTGGAATTAAATGTATTGACTCAGTTATTCCTATTGGTAAGGGTCAAAGAGAACTTATTATCGGCGATAGACAAACAGGAAAAACTGCGATTGCTATCGATACAATTCTTAATCAAAAAGGGAAGAATGTTTATTGTGTTTATGTTGCAATCGGACAAAAAAATAGTAGTGTTGCAGCAATCGTAGAAAGACTTAAAAAGAATGATGCAATGAGTTATTCACTTGTCGTTAATGCATCTGCTAGTGAGATTTCACCATTACAATACATCGCTCCATACGCTGGTCTTGCAACGGCTGAATATTGGATGAGAAACGGAAAAGATGTTTTAATCGTCTTTGATGATTTAAGTAAACAAGCAGTGGCTTATCGTGCTTTATCATTACTTTTAAAACGTTCTCCAGGTAGAGAAGCTTATCCAGGAGATATTTTCTATTTACATTCAAGACTACTTGAAAGATGTGCTAGATTAAATGATAAGTATGGTGGAGGTTCCATAACTGCACTCCCAATTGTTGAAACACAAGCAGGAGATATTTCTGCATATATTCCAACAAACGTCATTTCAATTACTGATGGTCAAATTTTCTTACAAACAGACCTTTTCAATGCTGGTCAACGTCCAGCAATTGATACGGGATTATCGGTTAGTCGTGTTGGAAGTAGTGCTCAATATAAAGCAATGAAACAAGTTTCAAAATCAATTAAAATGGATCTTGCTAATTATCATGAACTTTTATCATTTGCTCAATTTGGTAGTGACCTTGATGAATCAACAAGAAAGATTTTGAATCATGGTCGAGTTGTTACCGAACTTTTAAAGCAAGAACAATATGCCCCTTTATCACTTGATAAAGAAGTTGTTCAAATTTATGCTGGTATGAATCGCTATCTTGATAACGTTGAACCAGATAAAGTTAGTAAATTCTTAGAAGATTTATATACATATGTTAAGAGATTCTACCCTTCAGTTTTGGAAGAAATCAATGCAAAACATGAATTAAATTCTGAAATTGAAGAATTAATGAAGAAAGCAATCGAGGATTTCGTTAAAGAAAGAGCATAGTAAATGGCACAAGGTTTAAACAAAGTTAAAAGAAGAATTGCGACAGTTAATTCAACGCGAAAAGTAACAAACGCGATGAAACTTATTTCTAGTGTCAAATTCCGTCAAGCTCAAAACGGATATCTGACTAGACGTAAATATTACGACGAGTTACAAAAAGTTGTTGATAGTGCTTTTACTGTTGCTTCTTTAACTTCTAAATCATGTTATTTGCATGAATTTGAAGATCAAGAAAAGACACTTTATGTTGTCATTTCTTCATCTTTAGGACTTTGTGGCTCATATAACTACAATATTTTTAGATATCTTTCTTCGGTTTATAAAAAGGGAGATGAAATTATTCCTATTGGAAGTAAGATTCAAAAGTTTGTTAATGATGATCCAGATTTAGTGCATTATGATAATTATGTTGAACTTTTAGAAAATATAACAATGTCAAATGCACGAATATTATCGAGAGATTTGCTTGCTAGATATCGTGAAGGGAAATATAAAAAAGTTGTTTTAATTTATACAAAATATATAAATCAAATCGCAACAAAAGTTGAAGAACTTACTTTACTTCCAGCAACATTTAATTATGTTGAACACGATGCAAATTTCCCACCAGATTTAGAGACAACTATCGATAATATAGTTCATAAACTTATTCGTAAATATCTAGCAAATTTATTATTTATCAAATTAAACGAATCTTATTTATCGGAGAATTCATCTAGACGAAACGCAATGGATAATGCTGATAAGAACGCAGAAGAATTAAGTGAAAAATTAACTATTGAATATAACAAAGCTCGTCAGGCAGCAATTACTCAAGAAATTACTGAAGTTGTTGCTGGTAGTACTAGCAAATAAGGAGGTTAATATTTATGGAAAATGAATTAAAAAATGGAAAAGTAGTAAAAGCGATTGGTACGATTGTTGACGTAAGATTTTTAGATTCTTATCTACCAGATTTATTAACCGCACTTATTATTAAATTAAACGGAAAAGATTTATACCTTGAAGTTGAGCAACATGTTGGAGACGATACCGCTCGTTGCGTTGCAATGGGTCCAACAGAAGGAATCTATAGAGGAATGGAAGTTATAAATACTGGAAAGCCAATTGAAGTTCCAGTTGGTGAAGCAACTCTTGGAAGAATGTTCAACGTTTTAGGTGAACCAATTGATGAAATTGAAGATGTTAGTGAAATTGAAAAAGCAAAAAGAATGCCAATTCATAGAAATCCACCAGCATTCAATGAACAAGAACCACATAGTCAAATTCTAGAAACCGGAATTAAAGTTATCGATTTACTCTGTCCTTATGTTAAGGGTGGTAAAGTTGGTCTTTTTGGTGGAGCAGGAGTTGGCAAAACTGTTTTAATTCAAGAATTAATCAACAATATTGCTACTGTTCAAAAAGGCATTTCAGTTTTTGGTGGAGTTGGTGAGAGATCAAGAGAAGGTAATGATCTTTATAATGAAATGAAAGGAACTGGAGTTTTAAGTAAAACCGCACTTGTTTATGGCCAAATGAACGAAGTTCCTGGAGCAAGAATGAGAGTTGCTCTTTCAGCTTTAACTATGGCTGAATATTTTAGAGATACAATGAATCAAGATGTTTTATTCTTTATTGATAACATTTTTAGATTCACTCAAGCAGGTAGTGAAGTTAGTGCTTTAATTGGAAGAATGCCATCTGCTGTTGGTTATCAACCTACACTTGCTACTGAAATGGGTCAACTTCAAGAAAGAATTACATCAACTAAAAACGGATCAATTACTTCAATTCAAGCAGTATATGTTCCTGCAGATGACTTAACTGATCCTGCGCCTGCTACAACATTCTCACACCTTGATGCAAAAACAGTTTTGGATAGAAATACTGCATCACTTGGTATTTATCCTGCAGTTGATCCTCTTGAAAGCTCATCAAATATTCTTGATCCAAAAGTTGTTGGTGAAGAACATTATGCTGTTGCTCAAGGCGTTATTAAAATTTTACAAAGATATAAAGAATTACAAGATATTATCGCAATTTTAGGTATGGAAGAATTAGGTGATGATGACAAGATTATTGTTAATCGTGCACGTAGAATTCGTAATTTCCTTTCTCAACCATTCCACGTTGCTGAAGCCTATACTGGATATAAGGGTGCTTATGTAAAAGTTGAAGATACTGTTCGTTCATTTAAGGCAATTTTAAGTGGCGAATATGATTCATATCCAGAAGCAGCATTTTTATATTGTGGAACGATTGAAGATGTAGTTAAGAAGGCTGGAGATCTTAAATAATGGAAAAGAAAATCCACTTAGAAATAATTTCAATTGATGGTAAAGAAGAATATGTTGATGTAGATACAGTCTATGTCGATGTTCCAAATTCTGGAGTATTAGGTATTCTTCCTAATAGACAACCAGTTGTTGCCTTACTTC
>Ga0247608_10008138_pt1 | contig 10643 bp, 5 predicted proteins | sample 176DNAGHGlowgp2_FD_193490 | JGI IMG/M metagenome (GOLD analysis project Ga0247608, IMG submission 193490) | Sheep rumen microbial communities from Palmerston North, Manawatu-Wanganui, New Zealand - 1766 DNA GHGlow gp2 | ecosystem: Host-associated > Mammals > Digestive system > Stomach > Rumen ... | reverse complement strand
TTCTTGCCACCTTCGGTGGAAGTCACGTCGACGACATCACGGGCACCGGCTCCCTCACGCTTCAGCAGCGCAACCTGGTGCGAACAGGGGTTATACTCCGTCAGTCCGTAGTTATTCCACAACACCCCGTAGCCCTTGCTGGACAACAGCATGGGTATGCTGATCTGCGTATTCACCTGCGTCAGCCGGCGCGACAGGCAACGCACATTGCTGTAACCGTCCTGGAACTGTCCCAGTCCGTATAGGTACTCATCCTGCGGCGAGGCAATGGCAAGCGTAGCCTCACCATTGTCAAGTCGGTGCCTCATAGCCCGGAAGACCACGCGTCCCGCCTTGTCCCTGATAGTGACTGCGCCGTTCCTGACCTCAACCTTTACATCACTCTGGCTGACCTCGCCGTGCTTGACGTAAAGCCAGTCGGGCAGCGAGTCAACGATAGTGCCTCCTGCATACTGTATGCGCACCGCATTACGGGCCACATGGGTCACTGTCAACTGTCCCTTGCCTAATTTAAACTTACTTTCTGCCTGCACCATCAGGCAGAACAGTAGTAGGCTGGCAAACAAGAATCGTCTCATCATAACATTTACTTCAAGGTGTCAAACAGACTGTTCTTCTCCAAAGTCCAATCCTTGCGCTTAGACAGTTCATTGTCCTTGCCTACAAACATCGTAGCCGACTCAGCATCACCCTTCAGTTGCCACTTCAACCATGCTAAAGCTGGTATAACAAACTCTCCACCATGGGGTTCACGGTAGGTACCACCATGTCCCACGGGATAGTTAGCCACGGCTGCTGGCACATGCTGAATCAAGTGGAAGTCGTCCATGCCATTCTCATAGGCGATGTCAGTCTTACCGCCCAAGATATAAAGCACAGGAGTATGAATGTCCTTCAGTTTCGACTTGGGAGGCATCGGCATACCACCTACTGCCTGTGCGGCATTCTCTACCTTAAAGAGACCACTATTGCAAACCATCAGTGTCGTGATGCGCGGGTCAGCACAATTGTAGAGCGTCTGCAATCCGCCACACGACATGCCTGCCACACAGACATGCTTCGTATCTATCTTTTGGTAGTAGGGTGACACTGAATCAGCATTCTGCGCCTCCACCCAGTCAATGCTTTCTATCTGCTGCTGCGGCGTTGACATGGGGCCTTGATAGGGAGCATCATCCATGGGGATATAACCCGTAGCCACCACAATAAATCCATAAGAGGCAATCTCGTTCAGAAACTTATAATGCTCCCACGGCGAGTTGCTGCATGCACCATTACCCCACACCAAAACTGGCAATTGATGTTGCTTTCCAAACCGTGTCAGGTCCTGCGGCACAAAGACGGTATGGGCCTTCAAGCCTTCCACCTCTTTCATGATGGCCTTGTATGGGCCTGTACCACCATCTTCTACGATTCGGGACTTCTCTGACTTAAAGTCAGAGTGTGGTGCTGCAATCTCCGACCTTTGGTGTGAGTATGGCGTTCTCTCTTTGAGACTCTGGTGTTGCAATGCAATGGCACCAACGGTCAAACTCCACCCCATGGCAAGGAGCAGGAAAAGGGCAGTTTTTGTTTTCATCACTTTACATTATTACCTTTTTTACTTTTTAAACAAATGCGGTACAAACTGGCGCAAGCCACGGCGCCATGTCAGCCACTCATGGTCTGTACCCGTGGACTCATAATAATGGGCATGTATGCCCTGATTGTTCAATTCGTCCACCAGTTTCTTTGTACCAAACATTTTGTCCATACCTTCGGTGCCACTCATCAAGAACAAGTAGTGAATCTTACGGTTGAACTCATCAGGACGAGTGAAGATACCGTTGTAGGCTGTCTTGACGTCCAATCCGAAGATAGCTCCACTGAAAGCACCCATCCACGCAAACAAGTCCATGTGACTGAGTACCACGTCGAAGGTCTGGTGTCCGCCCCATGAGAGACCTGCCATCGCCCGATGGTCACGGTCTCTGAGGGTACGGAACTTGGAGTCTATGGTTGTTATTAAATCGTTGGTCATCACCTTGTAGAACGAAGCACCATATTGACTGAAACCCTGACGGTTGTCACCACCCTTGAACGGAGCCTTGATGTCGCCACTCTCCATGACTACAATCATGGGAACGGCCTCGCCAGAGGCTATCAGGTTGTCCATAATGTGTTGCATACGGCCCTGCTTTGACCATCCCGTTTCGTCCTCTCCCATTCCATGTTGCAGGTAAAGCACAGGATAACGTTTCTTACCCTTTTCATATTCTGCTGGTGTATAAACTAGGGCATGGCGCCACTCTTCGGTCGCTTTTGCATAATAATAGATACTACGCACCTGTCCATGGGCTATGCCCTGCTGAGGGCGGTAATAGTCACCCTCAGGTCCCTCAGGAATTTCAATACCGCCAGCCTGACGGTTACAACCGAAGAAAGTTTCTGTGGCGGGGTCTATCACATTCATACCACCAATATTGATGAAGTAGTAGTGAAAACCTACCACCAAGGGGTCTGTTACGGCACACCACACACCTTGTTGGTCGCGGCGCATATCGTATTTCTTGCCACATATATCTACCTGAACGCGATGAGCATCAGGAGCCACCACACGGAAATAAGCGCGGTGTTCCTTGTCTACCTTCGGGAATTCATTACCTGGAACTGTGGTTTCGGCCGTTACTGCATCAGCGGGTACAGTAAATGGCGAGCGTACCTGATAGCCCATCAGTTCCAGCATTTTCTCACCATAGCGACGACCCAGCTCACGATAGCCCGCAGCATCGAAATGTAATTTGTCTGGACCATTCGAACAACCCGTAGAACTGACCACATGAGCCGTATGCAATGTCTTGGGCAACTCGTCTATCTGTTTGTTCATAGCCACACACTGGCCTTCACCGTTGGCCTGTACAACTTCGCCAGCCAGCAGGGGCACCTCCTCAGGCTTCAGTTGGAGGTCACCCAACAGATGGTCATACACAGACTGTACTTTCTGAGCCCACTCAGGATCACCGGTATTCGACTCGCCCTGATGCATCAGCACACCCTTGATGACACCATCCTGCTGAGCCCGTTTGGCCAACGTTACCAATCGTTCATAAGGATTGTTGCCATATGCCTCAAGCATACCCTTCATCCATCCCGGTGCCGTCTTCACATATTCGGCTATCTGGTCGGGCATGAAGCCTTCTATGCGGATACCGCCAATGGCCACATGGATAATACCCACACGGATATTATCGGGCAGTGTTTCTATCAGGGTACGTCCGAACCAGTCGGCCGGTGTTAATCCCGTATTAGGTCTGCACAATGGAGCAGCAGCCTCGCACCACTTACCCATCGTGCGTCCCCGCTGGGCATCATCAACGGCAGGCATCAGCAGGAACCGCGGCCCAGGGCTCTTCAAATCTTCTGCCTCAGGACGTGCAGCACCCTCCATGTTCGACTGTCCGAAACAGAGGAAAATATAGAAATTGGAATCCACGGCAGCCTGTGCGCTACCAAACATCACGAAGGACATCAGCACCATGGCCGTCCGTCTCTTAAAATTGCTTATATTCATCACTGTTCTGATTTTTGCTGTTTTTCTTGACTCTATTTTCCGATAGTTACCAGTGCCCTTTGCAGATTGCAGTCAGCAGAGCTGGTGCCATAGAGGACTTCATATTTTCCGGGCTTGGTGCGCATGGTGTTTGTCTGCGAATCGAAGAACTCAAATGTTTCAGGCGTCAATGCCATGCTGACAGTCCTGGACTCGCCAGCCTTCACCAGGACGCGCCGGAATCCGCGCAGCGTCTTCAGCGGAGCCTCGGAGTCTGACGGATTACGCACATACAACTGCACCACTTCCACACCGTCACGAGAGCCTCGGTTCGTCACATCAACAGTCAGTGTGCCACGCCCCTCTGCATCGACATCCAGCCGTCCGTTCTCCACGGCAAACGTGGTGTACGAGAGGCCATAGCCAAACGGGAACAAGGCGTCAGAGAAGTAGCGGTAGGTGCGTCCCCTCATCGAGTAGTCCTCATAGTCAGGCAGCTGGTCGCTGCGCTTGTAGAATGTAACGGGCAGCTTGCCAGCAGGATTGTAGTCACCAAACAGCACGTCGGCAACAGCGTTGCCACCCTCCTCGCCGGCATACCAAGCCTGCAGGATGGCATCACAGGTTTGCGTCTCAGGTTCCAAGGCGATAGCCGAGCCCGAACAGTTGACAAAGACGACCCTCTTGCCAGCCCCCTTCAAAGCCCGCAGGAACTCACGCTGCACACGAGGCAGCTCAATGTTCGTACGATCACCACCCTTGAAGCCATCAATGCTGACAGGCATCTCCTCGCCTTCCAAGGCTGCCGAGATACCACCCACAAAGATAACCGTCTGGATGCCTTCTAACCGCCGGACAGCCTGTTCGTAGTCGATGGGCAGTTCCTTGGCAACATTGATCTTCATGTTAGCCCCCCACGTCTTGACCGTTTGGAAACGCACTTCTATATCATAATGTTCACCCGACACAGCCTGAATAGCCGTCCGAACGGGTGTGGTACGCCATGTATGACGCACGAATTTCTTTTCGCCGTTGATGTAGAGTTCAAAGTGGCCGCAGCCCTCAACGTTTACCACATACTCACCACTTTCCTTCGGAGTGAAAGTAGTCTCATACTTGGCCGAAAAGTCCTCAATCTGCACACCTGGGGCAAAGTTGTGCATACCCGCCGTGGTGACAGCCAACGGCTCCGTATAAACTTGAGTGGTGACCGGTTTGCCCTCCATATCGGTATTGTTCCAGAAAGTTCCCTTCAAACCCCGCTTCCCGTCTTTCGCACAGCACGAAGCCATCAGACAGTCCATCACCTTGTCGTAAGTCAGGTCACAGCCCTGAAATGCCAAGACATTCTTGTGTTTCTTCTTAATACCGTCCAATATCGTCACCGTATGATTGGGAGTGCCATTATAATTGCCCCACATCAAGGGCTTGTCATCTATATTGGGACCGATGACGGCGATGCGTTCACGGCCCTTTTTCAGAGGCAGTACATGATGCTTATTTTGCAGCAGTACCATGGACTGACGCGCCATGTCGAGTGCCAATTGGCGGCTTTCCTTCGAATCCATAGCCGAATAGGGAATCTTAGACCATTCCACCAGTGCCGGGTCGTCCATCTCGCCCAAGTCAAAACGGCCCTCCAACAATCGCAGCACATGCTTGTCGACCTCTGCCTCCGTCATCAGTCCACGGCGTACCGCCTCTGGAATAGAAGCATAGGTATAGTTGTAGCCGCATTCCACATCCGTGCCGGCTCGTGTGCCGACGACTGAGGCATGGACAGCATCCGAAGATGACTTGTGAGAGGTATAGAAGTCGGTTACTGCACCACAGTCGCTTACCACCAGATACCGGAATCCCCACTCATCGCGCAAAATCTGCTGCAACAAGCGCTGCGAGCCACAACAAGGCTCGTCGTCCAGACGCTGATAAGCGCACATCACCTCACGTACCTTACTTTTCTCGACCAGATATTTGAATGCCGGCAGGTAGGTTTCCCATAGGTCACGGGGTGATACATTGGTCAAATTGGCCGTATGACGCGTATATTCAGGGCCACTGTGTACAGCATAGTGCTTGGCACAGGCCCATAGCTTGCGGTACTTTGAGGTTTCCGGACCTTGAAGGCCACGCACTACGGCATCGCCCATGACAGAAGTCAGATAGGGGTCTTCACCGTAGGTTTCCTGTCCTCTGCCCCATCGGGGGTCACGGAAAATGTTGACATTGGGCGTCCACACGCTCAGGCTGTGAAACTTCTGATCCTCTCCAGAGCCACGATGCATTCGCTCGTTATACTGAGCACGGAATTCCGTCGAGGCAACATCAAACACCTTATATAATATATCAGGGTTCCACGCCGAGGCCATGCCTATGGGTTCTGGAAACACTGTCACATTACCCATATTGGCCGCACCATGCAGTGCCTCGCTCCACCAGAAGAACTTTTTGATACCCAAACGCGGAATGGCAGGAGACTCATCCTGCATCAGCAGGGCCTTTTCTTCCAGTGTCAGGCGTTTGCACAGGTCGGCAGCCCGTTCGCCGGCCGACAAATTGGGATTCTGGAAAGGAAGCATCTGCGCCGACACTAAAAGGCCGACGCAAGATGCCGCACATAGTGATAATAAGCGTAACTTCATCTCATTTCTTTTTCGTTGAGCTTTATAATTAATAATTAGGTTTTATTGGTGGCAAAGGTACTAAGAATCTGTGACACAGGCTTTATGTCGCGTTCCATAGACTTTTTCTGCTGTAACACGGACGTGGACTGTTGTCTCAATCATTCACACACAGCTACATTTTTTAGCCATAACGTGCAGCAATATGGAAAGAATGTCGTAACTTTGTAGCCGAAGATGACCTGCCTAAAACTTAAAACAATGAAACATATCTTCCGATATCTCGCAAGCACGCTGTCTATACGTCTTAGCCTGTTGATGGCTTGCTCTACGGCTGTATTGCTCATGGCCTCGCTGGCCATTGTGCTGCAGTGTACGTGGAAGACGGTGAAGCAGGAGGCTTTGCAAGATGCTGAACAAAGTCTGGCGGGAACAGTGCTGCAGATAGACAATATACTACTGAGCATAGAGCAAGCGGCAGGCAATGTCTACTGGGATTTATTATTGCACCTGAGAGATGCTGACGGGCAGCGGCTGCAAACCTATTGCCGGAAACTGATAGAGAGTAACCCCTACATAGCAGGCTGCGCCATCGCGCTGGACACTCTCCCTTCACCTTTTACCTATCACCTGTCACCTTTCACTTACCTGTATCGGGTCGGTGAGAGCACTAAGCAGACGCTGAAGCGAGCTGAGGCGTTCGGCAGTCAGCCGTACTACGAGCAGTTGTGGTACGCAGAGCCCATGAAGACCGGTCAGGCCACATGGATAGGTCCGTTGAAGGACGAAAAGGACGAGGACGAGGCGCTGCTGACATTCTGTCTGCCTATTTTCGGAACGGAGGGTAAGCCAATTGGCGTGATGGGGGTGGACATGAATCTGAAACGGCTGTCCAAAATCATTTTAAGTACAAAGCCGTCACCTAACAGTTATTGTACCCTACTGGCGGGCGACGGATCGTATATTGTTCACCCCGACAGCCGGAAGTTGAAGCATCATACGGTATTCTCGTATTATGAGGACAGCAACAATCAGAGCATAAGGGATGCAGCCTCGGCTATGGTGTCGGGCAAAACAGGCTATACGAAATTCCGGCAAGACGGTTCGGACTATTATGTGTTTTACAAGCCTTTCCAGCGTGTGACGGTGCCTGGCCGCACACAGAACAAACTTTCGTGGAGTACGGGTATTGTCTATCCGAAGGAGGATATACTGAGCGAGTACTACCACCTTATAGGTTATGGATATGGCATCTCGCTGGCGGGACTGTTTATATTGGTAGTGAGTTTCTGCATCTTCTCTCGTCGCCAGTTGCAGCCCTTGCGCATGTTGACGGCATCGGCGCGGCATATCTCCCAAGGGCACTACAATACCCATATCCCTCATAGCCGGCAAGAGGACGAGGTGGGACGACTGCAAGACAACTTCCAGCGTATGCAACAGTCACTGGCCGTCCATGTCAGTGAGTTGGAACAATTGCGGGCATCGCTGCTGCAACAAGAGCAACAATTGAATGCGGCCTATGAGAAGGCACAGGAGGCTGACCGCATGAAAACGGCATTCCTGCATAACATGACAGACCAGATGATGGCCCCGGCCAATGCCATAGCCGACCGTGTCAGCAGACTGCACGACGACATCTCCACTATGAGCGATGAAGGGAAGGGCGTCTGCATAGAGGAAGAAATTCAACGGCATAGCAAAACAATTACCAGTCTGCTGAGCAAAATGCTGGATTGCACGCCATGAGACATATACGACAATCACTCTCGTTGAAGCTCAGCATAGGATACCTGCTGATGGGCACCGCCATCTTCCTGGCGGCCTTGGGTGTTGTATTCATATTGTCGAGTCGCATCATCTGGCAGAAAGCAAAAGAACATGCAGAGGCAGAGCTGAGTACAACCGTGCAACGTATAAGGACCTATCTGAATACGATAGAAACGGCTCTTAACGCCAATGAATGGCTTGTGCTTGACGACTTGCAACCGGAGGCTCTTCTGAATCTCTCAAGACGCATCGTGCAGATGAACAGGAACGTCAGCGGATGCTCCATTACAGCAGAGCCCTACCTGTTCCCGCAATACGGACGATATATCTCTGACCGCAAGTCAGAGTGTGGCGTTGCATTTTCGGCCTACAGCGTTGTCAACGGCGATACTGTCATTACCCAACGTGAGGCTCCCTACGATTACTATCATAAAATATGGTATAAGAAACCAAAAGAAGCGGGTAGGGCTTGTTGGGTAGAGCCTTTCGACGACTTTAATGAAGGAGCGCTTTACAACGCTCAGATGTTTGCCGCGTACTGCAAACCTGTCTATAGAACGGAGGGTGGAGAACGGCAACTTATCGGTGTCATAAGCTGTTACTTGTCATGGGCACGGCTGACTGAGACGGTCAGGACAGAGAAACCGTATCCTCATGCCTACTATATGCTGGTGGGCGAACAAGGCCACTACTTCATACACCCCGACTCGATGCGACTGTTCAGTCAAACGGTCTCAGACGATGTGCTCAGAAGCGAGATGACAACAGGTGGTACCGGCACGATGGAGACAGACGTGGACGGAGTACCCTGTCTGGTGTGCTACCAGCCGATACCCAACACGCGGTGGAGTCTGGCTTTGGTATGCCCAAGCAGCGACATTATGAACCTATACCACCGACTGATGCTTTTGAGCCTGTTGACAGGTGCTGTGGGGCTGTTGCTGATTATGCTGCTCTGCCGTCAGCTGGTCAAGAGATTCATACGCCCGCTGGGCCTGCTGCTGGAACAGTCAGGAGAGATAGCAGAAGGCAATTATAATCGTCAGATTGCCGTAAGCCATCGTGCAGATGTCGTGGGTGCCTTGCAAAATAGTTTTGCGGCCATGCAACAGTCGCTACGTACTCATCTGACGGCTATCGAGCAAGCCAATGCAGAGACCGAGAAACGCAACAAGGAGCTGGTTCGTGCCACTGCTATGGCTCAGGAGTCTGACCGCCAGAAGACGACCTTTATACAGAATATGACCCATCAGGTGCGTACCCCGCTGAACATCATCACGGGTTTTGCCCAGGTGCTGCGCGACAGCATGGGACAAATGCCGGCCGAAGAGGTGAAGGCCGTCATTGACACGATGAATCACAATGCCAAGCACCTCTGTCGCATGGTGCTCATGCTCTTTGACAGCTCTGACACGGGCATTGTTGAGGAACGAAGCATCAGACGAGACATGAAGCCGGTCTCGTGTAACGAGATTGCACGTCAGTGCATTGACTTTACCCACGAACACTTCCCAACGCTGCGCATCCACTTCGAGACGACACTGGCCGATGACTGCTGTATCCTGACCAATGAACTTTACATGATGCGTAGCGTGCGAGAACTTCTATACAACTCCGCCAAGTATTCAGACGGTCAGCATGTCTGCGTGTATGTGTCGGAAACTGAAGACTGCATCCGCTTCGTTGTCGAAGATACTGGAAGTGGCATTCCTCCGACCTACCAGCCGGACATGTACGTCCCTTTCAGCAAGGTCAACGACTTGAGCGAAGGTCTTGGTCTGGGCTTGCCGCTAACCAAACGCCACGTCGACAATCTGGGTGGCAAGCTCTCGTTAGATCGTAGCTATACAGCAGGATGCCGCTTCACAATAGAGATGCCTAAGTGAAACGCCGGCACGCAATATCTTCAAATGTAACAAAACTTTTTGCCTGAAGGCGCCGCACAGCACATTGTTACACGGCGTAAAGTCTGCGTTACGCCGCAAAAAGGCTTATATCGATTTTATGTATATCTTTGCAGCATGAAAGACTTTTTCAAATCGCTTTATTTCTGAGTAAGCTTATATAGTTACTAAGAGTTAGTAGTTTTGGTATGTAAAAATTTTGAAAAGGGGGCCGACGTGAGTCTCCCCCCTTTTTTAAACAGAAACATTGTAAAGAACTAAAAATATAAATATCCTATGAGTTATCAATTTAAGCAATCAAAACGTCTCTCTTCGAGAGTGTGGCGCCGCAATGTGCTGCTCATGCTGATACTGATGCTGGGCAGCAAGACGCTCTGTGGGCAAAGTACCCTATCACCCCTGCACGTAGACGGTCCCTTTCTGGTGAATGCTGAGGGTGTGCGTGTTAATCTGCATGGTTTTGCACAGACATTTAGTCCCTGGTTTAACGAGAAGGGAACAAAATGGACCAACTATGACGTGAACGGATGTCTGGCGTACAACAAGGGCATCATCGACGGCATCATGAATGCCGGATGGAAAATGACCTTCGTCCGTCAGCACATGGACCCCTACTGGAGCAACACGCCCGGCAAGCAGACCACAGGTGAGAACGACATCTCTGCCTTCGACTTCGAACGGTTCAAGAAATACTTGGACGAAGTCTATGTGCCTATGGCCGAATATGCCATCCGAAAAGGGCTCTATGTTGTCATGCGCCCACCTGGTGTTTGCCCTAAGACCATCGAATTGGGCGATGCTTACCACCAGTATCTGAAG
>Ga0247608_10008136_pt1 | contig 10644 bp, 7 predicted proteins | sample 176DNAGHGlowgp2_FD_193490 | JGI IMG/M metagenome (GOLD analysis project Ga0247608, IMG submission 193490) | Sheep rumen microbial communities from Palmerston North, Manawatu-Wanganui, New Zealand - 1766 DNA GHGlow gp2 | ecosystem: Host-associated > Mammals > Digestive system > Stomach > Rumen ... | reverse complement strand
GCATATCGATATCAAGTTGCATGTTTTCTAGTGATTCACCTGTATCTCTAGCACCTTCTTTAGTTATTTGTAAGAATAATTGATGCATATTCTTAACTATATAAAATGGATATCTTTGATTCATATAATCTATTGCTTCATCGATAGAACCATTTTCATATGCCATAGAAATCATTACATTAACATCAGAAAGTATAGGATCTTCTAATACTCCACTATGTACAACACCTTCAAGTGATTTAACGAATGATTGTGTTGTAGCAAATTCCATAATAGTATTAGTAGTATATACTTGAACTTGTTCAAATAAGAACTCACTATATATTCTTTTACATCTTAAGAATGCCAAATATGGTATAGTAGCTATTGCTCCTATTATGTATATTAAAGATATCAAAATGTTATAGAAGTATAAATATGAAATAACAGCAGCAAATCCACCTAACATAGCAACTTGAACAGCATATTGTTTAGGAGTGTATTCTTGACCTAAATCTTTAGTCTTCTGGCGAACAACTTTAAAAGAATAAGGTGCAAACTTTTCATATATTACTCCAACTTTTTCAGATATAAATTTATATACATTTTGACCTCTATACTGTCTATAGATAATAACGAATATAGCTATAGCTAGTAGAATGATTAATTCCATAAGATCACTCCTTTATGTTTAATTACTTGTCTCATTACTTGCTGGTTCCTCGGCCTGAGGCTGTTCAGCATTTTCTTCTGAAGTAGGGCTAGGATTAGATTGATAATTTGGATTTAATAAATTATCCATCTTTTGTATACTAGGATTTACTTCAGGTTTTACTTCTTCAACTTTTTCTCCTGGAGCAACTTCTACTCTGTTTTCTTCAACATATTTATCTAAGTCGAAGTCTACTTTTTCAGATGCTCCTTCTTCACTAAATATATCCTCACCAATTTGAATATTTTGACCAAGTAAGTAATCCATTAAATGTTTAGATGGTTGTTTCTTCTTAACTTGTCCTAACATATTCTTTTGGTAAATAATATTATAAACTGGTTTATTTGTTTCTTCATCCATATAGAACTCTGTAATTTCATCTATTTCACGATGGAATTTACCATATTTAGGACTATAATAAGCCTTAATATGAACACCTAATTGAATATATCTATAAATAGTCCCTAAGAACTGTTCTAGATCCAAATCTGTTTCCATTAATGAATATAGACGGTGTGGTATAGCACTAGCCTTATCTGAGTGGATAGTAGATAAGATATTATGTCCTGAAGATATTGAGTTACGTACAGCTGTAACAGCTTCAGCACTACGAACTTCGGATAATAATATCCATTTAGGATTTTGTCTCATACATGTAACAAGTACATCTGTATATGAAGCTATATTATTAGTCTTCATAGCAACAATATCTCTATGTGGATAAATCTTATCTAAGTGAAGTTCCAAAGTATCCTCTATAGTTATTATCTTTTCTTCTTCCTTAGTATGACTAGCTAGATATTTAACAAACTCAGTTTTACCTGAACCAGTTTCTCCACAAACCATTATATTACAGTGTCCTAAAACACATTTTATTAGAAAATCATGAACATCTTTAGTAATATAATCACTATCCAAAAGTGTCTTTTCTTCAAGACGAATCTTAGCTGGAGTTTTACGAATAACAAGTGCTATACCATTTGTAGCTATAGATTCGTGTACAAAGTTAAGACGAAGTTCAGGACTTTCTGCATCTAGAAATGGAGATGCGTTATTGAACGTAGTTCCCATAACGTTAGAACATTGGAAAGCTAGTTTTTCAACAACAGCATTATTAATATTTGGATTTTCTACTCTATAAGAACCTTTTTCAAGACTTCTTACCCAAATTTGACCATTATTGTCATAAGATATATCGGTAATATCATCATTATCAACATATTCTTTAAAGGCACCAAAGTCTAACTGTTCAAATAAACTGTCTTTCATGTTCCTCTCCCCATTCTTTTATTCTTTTTATTTCTTTTTATTATTCAATTGTATCTTCAGTCCATACTGTAACTTTATTAATCCATTCTTTTAATTTTTCATTAGCGATTGCTACTTCACCAGGTTTTTCCTTTAAGCTTTCAGCTGTTGGAACTGGTATTAAAGTTACATCATAAGTTCTTAAATACATAGCTTTACGTAATAAGATATGATATTCTTCAGGTAAAGCAAAAATTACTTGTGCTGGAACTTTTACATCTTCTAAGTTCTCAAATACACTATCACCATTAGAATCTACTACATCGATTACTTTTACGTTTTGTAGTAATTTACCTAACATAATTTTATCTTTAGTATCTGTAGTAATATTTTCTTCATCAATTCTATTTACTGCTTTTAGATAAATATCAATATAGTTACCAGGGAATACTTTATTACCATAAGTATTTGTTGTAGTAACTGCCATATTAACAAGTACCCATCCATCAGGATAATCATATATAATACTGTCTGGTAAATCACTTTGATTTACTACTGCACTACTATAGAATAAACTTCCTTGTGGAATTACAGTATCAGCACTTGAATATCTACCAACAATGTTACTAACATTAGTAATAGCACTACCTTTTAACATTGCAGGTGGAACTTTAATACTTCCTATCATATCACTTGTGATTTTTGTCTTAGGTGGAATTGTCTGTGTTGCATATGGTACAGTGATTGGTTTAATTGCTTTTTTAATACGGTAATTATATCCAACATAAAGGATAACAATACCTAATAAAACACCAACAACTGTAACTGTATTCTTATTTGCTAAGAACTTTTTAATTGATAATGTTAAATTATTCATAAACCTTTTCCTCTCTTTCTTTAATCATCATAATTAACATCTCCAAGGAGTCTGTCTTCAACATATTTTGTTTCAAGTATTGCATCTATTTTGTTGCGGATCATTGCTTTTTGACTATCAAATGTTGCAACTGTTCCTGCATCAATTTGGATACTAACCTTTGGAGGTGTTTCATTTAAATCAATTATTTTTACTTTATAATCTCTGCTTGAATTAATATTCTCAGCAAATCTTCTTACAAAGCTTTCTACAAATTTTTCACGATCCATTCGAATTATTCCTCCACTGTAACGATAGTATGATAAATCAACAGCATCTATCATTGCAGCTTCAGTTGTTTCTTCAAGAAGGTAATAATCAAGTTCATTTCCGTTTTGAACATGTTGAGTTATATTAATAACAAACAAAGCCAAAACACCAAGAATTATAATACCAATTAAGGCCATTGCTTTACTCATAATTATTTACCTCCTTTACTCTACTGGATATATTGCCTGTGAGCAATCAGAATCTGGTGGATTTTGGACATTTCCATAAGATCCACTGCACATATCTGTAGATGATAACCACTTCTTATTCTCATCGCATTTACCATCTTTACCATTATTACATCCAACTAATTCTTTTCCACGTTTTGTGAATGTAACATAATTTTCATTATTTAAGAATACAGATTCACATCCTGCCTTAGTACAATTAGTTAAATCATAATCTAAATAATTTCTATTACCATCTTTATTAAAATCTTCTACTGATTCGTTATATTTTTTAATATTTCTAATATTAGATCCTGTAAGTGTAAATTCATAATCTAATTCTTCTGGTTGATCATAAATATCTTCACCAGCTTTTTGTATTTTTTGAGTAAGTAATACTGGAGCTACATCTCCATTATAAACATTTTGTCTATACCATTCTTGTAGATTAGCCCTACAACTCCAATTAAATCTTGGACCTCTATCATTTGGGAATACATCAGCAAGTTTAATAGGTCTAAAGATATATTGAATATTTCCATCACATACTTCTACTTTAGGATCACATGAATCCTTAGGACAATTATCTCCAGTACATTTTCTAAACTGATTATATACTCCATAATAGCAGTTAATTACTGATCCAAATTTACCATAACCAAGTCCACTACTTTGAACTTTAATATTCCATGCAGTATAATCATCTGCATCTGGTTTTTTTAATGTAACTTTATTATCAGAAATATTTACATTTATATTTGGACTATATATACTTGTATAATATTTTTTCTCTCCAGAATCATGATAATATCCTGTATTATATCTAATACTATCATTTTTTGGTTCTAGAACTGGAAATTCACTATTTGGATCAATTACATATCCACGTGTACTAATATTTTCATCACTCTTATATGTAGCAGCACTTGTTAACTTATTAACATAAGAATAAGGTAATCTTACTGTAACAGTAGTTTTTCTTACAGCTTCACGTACATAGCTTACTGTTTCATTACATGAAGCAGTTTTAGGTGGGTTACCTAATGTAGCAGAATCTGTTTTAGTAGAAACATCTTCTTCTTTATATGATACTTGTAACGCTGGATTTGTACCACTTGAAACTTTATATTGATATTTACCATCATTATAATAAGAATCCGTTATTATATAATTGAATGTTCCTTTACCATTTTCACCTAAATATGTTTGTGCTTTTGTTTCAAAACTTCTAAGTTCAGATTTAGATGAAGCAATATCACTACAATATTCTGAAGCTGGACACCAACTACAACCAGATGGTTCTATACTTGTATGACATGTACAACCATATCCTGCTGTTGCACATCTTGCATCTATTCTACAAGTTGTATCTCCATATTTATAAGTATCAGCAGAACCCCAACTTCCGTCACGTTCACGCCAAGTTTCAGATGATATTTTTTCTCCTACATCCATGATATTGTAGTCTTTAGATCCACTACCTCCACCACCACAAGATGTTTGTTTAATATTATTATTTTTCTTAATATCTTTAGTTATTTCTTCTATAAAGCTAATATTTCTTCTTTTATTACCATAAACTTCTGTATAACATGAATTTATACATGATTGTGAATACTTTCCACCATCACATTTCTTTACACAACTATCAAATACATCGTTTGGTCCAAAGTTATTATAAGCACCTGTTGCATCAAAAGTTGCTCCACCATGATAACCTGTACAAGTTGTAACTTCATGACATAGTTCTTTTTCTGATGGCTTAGCAATTTGAGAAACAACACATGTCTTAGTAATAGTAAATACTGATTCATAGGCAAAACCATTACCAGCTTTTACTAATTTAGGTGTATCACCTGTAGCTGTATAATCTTCATCACATCTAACAGACCAATAAGATCCTGATTCATAAACTACTGAAGATTTATGCTGATTAGTTGTTTCAGTACATGTTCCTGTAGTCGAATTTTTTACTGGTGTTTTATATAAATTATATAATGCTTTTAATGCTTCAAATCTTTCTGAAATTAAAGTAGATAATTGACTTCTTTCAGCATATTTAATTTTATCCATATAACAGTAATTAACTACTTCTCTTTTAACTTTATTTAAACTATCAAGTTCATCTTTAACATTTGGCATATTATCAGGCTTATAGTTTTTAACAGCATCACATCCATAAGCTGAGGGATTACTCTTAGCTGGGTTATTAACCATATAATCACCTGCATATGGCGCATAGAATACTATATTACCTAAGAAAGTATCTCTACATAAATCATCTGTATCTAGATAAAATTCTAGATTAACAACTTTATCTGATCCTACACCATATATATTATAAGTACCATTTTCACTCTTTTCTAAAAAATCACTAGCTGGATATTCTGAAGCTAATAAATACTTAGCTGGATTATTATTTTCAGTCATTCCACTTCTAACATAACGTATCTTTATTTTTCCATTAAATTTATCTTTAATACTATAATTAAAAGTACCATTATTTTCATCAAATGTTTGAACTATATTACTAGTAATTCCAAGTGTTTTAGAATTATAATATGCATCTATAACAGCATCATGTGAATATTTACTAGATGCTGGACAGTTAACTATCTTATCATTTTCCATAAAACATCTAGAGCCACCAGATGAAACGCTGAATCTATGAGCTGTATCATCTACACCATCAACAAATCCACTCTGTAAAACAGCTGGATTACTCTTGATTTTTTCTTCTGTAACTTGTGTATTTTCACTTGTGTCATAAATAATAGAATAGAAAGAATTATTAAAACACATATTAAATTGTTTTACTTCAGCTTCTACATCTATATAACCTAAAAATACCGTTAATATAACGAATATTAATGCTGATTGTCCATATTTTTTCATCTAAACACCTCTATATTCTAAATATAAGTATAACATACTTTGTTTTTCTTTTAAACTCTTTTTACATTTTTTCTTCTTTTTTAGCTAACATTTTATAATTATCATTTTTCTTTACATCATATTTAATTGTTTTTTCATCTTCTCTTAGTTTTCTAGCATCTATTATAAATGCTTGTTTTTCATTTAAACCAAAGTATCTAGTACAAGTAGCTAATCTAATTAAAGAATCACTACTCTTTACATCTATATCATAATCATATATACTTTTATTTTTCGCTTTCTTAATGTATTCTTTTACTTTTTTACTATCATTAGTACTTGCCATATCTTTTTCTGAAGAATCATAAAATCCTACAGCATATATTAGATATATTTCATCTTTCCCATCTTTAGTATATTGAATATATAAATTATCTTTAGCAAAATCATAATAAGTAAAAGCCATCAATTCTTCAAAGTCAGTTAATTCTTTATTTGGAAGCATTGGAGTATCAGAAACATTCATAACATTATGACCTGCTAGTACTTCAACATTTTCTCCAGTTACATATAACTGACTTCTCCATCCAAATGAAGGAGAGTTTTCTTCTTCTTTGATATAATTAGTTTCCATAATAGGTAAATCAATATTAGTTCCTTGAACTTGTAACCAACCTATCTTATAGTAACCTTTACCATCAAAATTTTTAATTTTATCTATTCCACTTGTAAAAGATAATTTCATGGTTTCTTTATTCTTTTCAGTTTTATTATTACATTTCAAAACTATACAAACAGTTATAGCTACTATAATTATTAAAACTAAACTTAAACTAGATATAAGTTTTTTCTTATTGATTTTTGTTTTCTTTTTACTTTTACTCATATTTACCTCCATTATTTAACTTTATAAGGATTAGTAATTGTTCCTTTACCTGATTCTATTCTTAAATTTCCTTTTAGAGTCATTACGGCTTTAATACCATATGTATCAACATCACTTTTACTTAATTCAAATACTTCAGCTGTAGCACTATTAGCAGCATATAATAATTGATCATTAGTTGATGCATCTATATATGTATACATTGGATTACTTTCAGAAGATGCTGAGAATAACTCATATGTTTTAGGTAAGAATATTTTACCTTTTACTTTAGTAGATTTATACTCATTATATTTCTTTTCATAATCATTTACTGGTATTTCATATTCCATCTTAACTATACTCTTAGTACTTATATAATCAAGATAATCATTATTTAATATATATCCAGGATTTTCATCATTTCCTAAATCAAATTTTGTATCATCTAAATCCTTATATGTAATACGAAGTGGTGTATTATTTGGTTGAATTGTCCATTCACTAGCCATTATTGATTTAACATTTTTATCATCATCAAATCCAATAATTCTAAACTTAATTCCTGAATAAATAAAATATTCACCAATTATTCTATCTTCAAGATTAGTACCTTTTTCAGCATACATATAATCATTTAATTTATATGGTTTATCTTTAGAACCTGATCCTGATATTATATTCATATTATTATTTAAAGTTATGACAGGTCTTATTGGAGCTAAAATTGTATCAGTAACACCTTCAGGTTTTCTATTATCATAATCTGCTTCAGCATAATTATTACCAATTTTATGTCCTAACATAAAGTTCTTAGAATGAATAGAATATGTTTCACCATTATTAGTTTTATAATATTCATTTATATCAAGTAAACCTACTTTTCTAGTTACTTTTTCACTACAATAATTAGAATAATCTGTTAATGAATTAATACTTCCTACACAGAAATCAGTATCAATAATATATTTATCTGGATTAGTTAAAGCTTTATAAAAATATTTATTTAACCACTCATCAACATTTGAATTTTCATATTGACTATAATTAATTCTTAAATTACTACTTGGTTGATCAAGTATTATCTTAACACTGCCATCTTCATTTACTTTTACTACTCTCCATAACATACCAGAAAATAATACATAATTACTAGTTCCTTGATAATATCCTTCACTATTACTATATTGTTTCATAGTAGCAGTTAATCCTTTTGATACTACTACCTTTCTAACAACTTCAGTCTTATTATAGTTAGAATCTTTTACAGTATATGTTACTTCATATTCACCAACATTAGTTATATCTACTTCAGAAGAATCTATAACTACATTTTTAATATCAATATTACCATCTTTATCATCAGTAACCTTTTTAACACCTAATTCTTCATATTTAGAATTAAGGCCAACATAAACAGTAGTATCACCATTTAAAATTACTTTAGGTCCTTCATGATCTATTTTAGATTTATATTTACCACATTCTAGATAAGTTATATATTTATATTCACCATCTTTTTTATATACTCTTACCCAACTATCTAAACTACAAGTTTTTTTAGTTTTAGGAATATATAAATCATCCATCTCTACATTTTCATATAAAGTTTTTAAATCAACTTGTCTAACTTCACCTTCTTTAGGTAAATACTGTTTACGAAAACTATAATATCTTTCAGCGGCTTGTTGCATTTTCTTTTCTTCAGATTTAAATATCTCTATTTTAGAAAAATAGATTTCCCAAGAGATATAACCACTTAATATAAATAAAAAACCAATAACTAAAATAATTAAATATTTTTTATTTTTTTGAACAAATATTTTTATTTTTTCTTTCATGGTTATTCTCCTTTCAATCTGTATGTATATCGATATGTTCTAATAGTGAATACTAAATCTATCTTAGATGCATCTTTTAATTCATCAGGTACTACTAAATATACATGATTACCACGATACTTATTAGTAACAGCATTCTTTATTTTAATTTCTTTAGTAGTATCAGCAGTCACATATCTAATTTTTGCATAACTATTAATAAAATCTAAAAATTCATCTCTTTCATTATCTTCTAAACTGAATTTTAAATGCATTACATCTTTACCCACAGGTGCACTATATGTGCCTTCATATATTGGACACTCACCGTTTGTTCCACAAGATTGATATATATATGTAGCACTATTTCCTATTTCATAATTACTAATTTTAAAATTCATACTAGTTTTTTCATTTATTGGGATATTCATATTTTCTTGATAATGCCCTAATCCTTTATCTTTAAATGTAGATATATCAGTAACTTTTATTTTTATTTGAACTAACTTACCAGTTTTACCTTTATATATATCTTGGTATTTTAATATAAAGTTAGCATCTTTTTTAGGTTTAGGTACTTGATATACTAATAAGTAAGAAACTTCACTTTTAGGATTAATACTTTCACCTGTATATAAATTACCCATATCTTTAAAATGATTATTATATTTAGTTAAAGGAACATAGAATTCATCATCTATGAATAACAACATTTTTTCAATATCAAATGTTCTATAACGACTAGTAGGATTTCCTACTTCTAAATCAACAAGTATAAAATAACTTCCATCTCCTGCAACTACATTACCAGAATAATCCTTATCAGTTAAATATGTATGTTTTACTTTTAATTTATAATCATTAGATGTTACTGTTTCATTCATCTTATACACTCTATTTTCAATAAATACATAAGTATATATATTTCTAACTCCAATACCCAAAACTATAACAGTAATAATTGATAAAGGTATTAAATGTTCTAATACAAAGTATTTAGTATTTCTAAAATAATACTTTACTTTTCTTATCCACTTTTCTCTATCAAATTGTACTTCTACTTCTACTTCTTCTCTATCTGCTTCATTTATTTCTAAGTATTCTTTATCTTCTTGGAAACCAAATGATTTTAAATCAATACCTAAAGCTCTAATAACTAATATAATAAGTAATGGATAATATAATAATGTTCCTATAAAGCTTAAATCACTAATAACTTTAGCAGTTACTATTTTAAATCCATCCATTGCTTTATATGTAAAGTAATTATTTGAATATATTAATAAGATAAAAGAATAAAGATTAGCTACTACTATTAATATATAGCTTATATAAGGTTTATCTTTTTTCTTTAATAAAATTATTAATATAGTACATATTATAAATACTAATATAAAAGCTAATACTATATAAATATTAAAATAATTGCTAATTGAATCTATCTTTTCATTATAGAATCCACCTGTTACATATTTCTTAGCAAATTTACTAAATTTAGAGGCATCATTATATAAAAATAATACCAATATTAAAAGAAGCATGTTTATCTTTTGAAAATGCTTAATTAAAAAGGCATATGGTTTTCTAAGTATCATAATAACAGCTCCCTATTCTTATTCTATAAATATTATAACACTTATTCTAATAAAAAAAAAGAAAAAACGAACATTTAAGTTCGCTTATTTTCAATATGGTGTTCCCGGCGAGAATCGAACTCGCGACCTATCGCTTAGGAGGCGATTGCTCTATCCTACTGAGCTACGGAAACAACATCTATATTATAGAATAAAAAA
>Ga0247608_10008134_pt1 | contig 10645 bp, 11 predicted proteins | sample 176DNAGHGlowgp2_FD_193490 | JGI IMG/M metagenome (GOLD analysis project Ga0247608, IMG submission 193490) | Sheep rumen microbial communities from Palmerston North, Manawatu-Wanganui, New Zealand - 1766 DNA GHGlow gp2 | ecosystem: Host-associated > Mammals > Digestive system > Stomach > Rumen ... | reverse complement strand
GTAATAATTTGGTTATTAGCCTGATTTGCACTATCTTTGCACCCAAAATACTGAATGACGTTATGGAAATCAAGAATCAATTTGCCCAGAAACTGATGGAAATTCAGGCCATCAAGTTGCAGCCAAACGACCCGTTTACATGGGCTTCGGGTTGGAAGTCACCTATTTATACTGATAATCGTAAGACGCTTTCGTTCCCACGTCTGCGTTCGTTTGTAAAGCTCGAGCTTTGCCATGCTATTCAGGAGAATTTCCCCGAGGCAGAAGCAGTTGCTGGTGTTGCTACTGGAGCTATCGCACAGGGTGCTCTCGTAGCCGAAGAGTTAGGATTGCCTTATAGCTATGTTCGTCCCAAGCCCAAAGATCATGGTATGGGTAATCAGGTAGAAGGCGAGATTAAGAAGGGTGCCAAAGTGGTTGTAGTAGAGGATTTGATTTCTACTGGTGGTAGCAGTCTGAAGGCTGTTCAGGCATTGCGCGACTATGGTGTAGAGGTGATTGGTATGGTTGCTTCGTTTACCTATGGATTCCCAGTAGCTGAGCAGGCTTTTGCCGAGGCTGATGTGAAGTTGATTACACTGAGCAATTATGAGGCAGTAATTGAAGAGGCTGCTAAGACTGGTTATATCAAGGAAGAGGACAAAGTTGTCCTGGCAGAGTGGCGTAAGAGTCCTGATACTTGGAAGCAGGATTAGTGAACTGATAATAGTATAATTTATGGGATTATTTGGAGGAGAAAGTAAGTTTGAGAGCAGCGTGAAGCTGGTTCCTTACTCGCAGCAGGCTGTTTATAACAATATCAGCGATCTGACCAATCTGGAAAAGGTGCGCGACCGCGTGCCTGAGGATAAGGTAAAGGATTTTAGTTTTGATGCCGACACCGTGAGTATTAATGTGGCCCCTGTGGGCGAACTGAAACTGCGTATATGCGATCGCGAAGAGCCTAAGTGCGTCAAGTTCGAGACGGTTCAAAGTCCAGTCCCCTTCAATGTTTGGGTACAGGTATTGCCTGTAGATGAAAATTCATCGAAAATGAAGGTGACGGTTAAGGCCGAACTGAACCCATTTATCAAAAGCATGGTGGAGAAACCTTTGCAGGAAGGCGTTGAGAAGATTGCCGAGGCCCTTGCAATGGTACACTATGTGTAATTGAGAATTCTTGGCAGAGCCAAGCGGCAAAGCCGAGCGGAAAATTGAGAATTAAGAGATGAAACTCTGGGAAAAGAATTTTGAAGTCAACAAGGAGATAGAACGCTTTACCGTTGGTCGTGACCGCGAGATGGACCTCTATCTGGCTAAGTACGACGTGCTGGGCTCAATGGCCCACATCACCATGTTGGAAAGCATCGGACTGTTGGAGAAGGACGAACTGACCCAACTGCTGGCCGAGCTGAAGAACATCTACCACCTGGCTGAACGAGGTGAGTTTGTGATTGAAGACGATGTGGAAGACGTACACTCGCAGGTTGAGATGCTGCTGACACGTAAGTTGGGCGATATGGGTAAGAAGATTCACTCAGGTCGCTCGCGTAACGATCAGGTGCTAGTAGATCTGAAGTTGTTTACACGTCATGAATTGATGGAGATTGCCGACGAGGTGAAGAGTCTTTTCGATGAGCTCATCCAAAAGAGCAATCAGTACAAGGATGTGCTGATGCCTGGCTATACCCATCTGCAGATTGCCATGCCATCAAGCTTTGGTTTGTGGTTTGGTGCTTATGCCGAGAGTTTGGCAGATGATATGCTGTTCCTGCAGGCTGCCTATAAGATGACCAACCGCAACCCCTTGGGTAGTGCTGCTGGCTATGGCAGTTCGTTCCCCTTGAACCGTACGATGACCACCAATCTGTTGGGCTTCGACTCGATGGATTATAATGTGGTATATGCCCAGATGGGACGTGGAAAGATGGAGCGTAACGTAGGTTTTGCCATCGCTACAATCGCAGGAACAATAGCCAAGATGGCTTTCGATGCCTGCTTGTTCAACTCGCAGAACTTCTCGTTCGTAAAGTTGCCCAAGGAGTGTACTACAGGCTCGAGCATCATGCCACACAAGAAGAATCCTGATGTGTTTGAGCTGATTCGTTCTAAGTCGAACAAACTGCAGTCGCTGCCCCAGCAGATTATGCTGATGATGAACAATCTGCCCGTGGGGTACTTCCGCGATCTGCAGATTATCAAGGAGGTATTCCTGCCAGCCTTTGATGAACTGAAGGATTGCTTGCAGATGTGCGCATACATTATTAATAAAATAGAGGTTAACGAGCATATCCTTGATAACCCCATGTACGATCCAATGTTCTCGGTAGAGGAGGTGAATCGCTTGGCCGCCAATGGCATGCCTTTCCGCGATGCCTATAAAAAAGTGGGTCTTGATATCGAGGCTGGTAAGTTTAAGGCCAGTCATGATATTCACCACACACACGAGGGTAGCATCGGCAATCTGTGCAACGACCAGATTCAGGCTTTGATGGAGCAGACGCTGAAAGGCTTTAACTTTGAGCGTATGACCGAGGCCGAAAAGAAACTGTTGGCATGAGGCGTTGGTTGGCACTCTTACTTTGCACCTTGCTGATGGCGTGTGTGGGCGATGAGAATATCTATCGCGAGTACGAGTGCAGGTTTGTGTTTGATACCTCGTTGCACCCTCTGCCTTGTCAGTTAACAGCTATGCTAACTACGCCAGGGCAATTCATGAAGATTGAGACGAGCATGCAGCAAGGCGTTCGCCACCTGAATACAACGCGTAATTTTGATGGCGACACAGAGGATATCCGTTTGACTACTGAACGCGAATTGCGACAGACTTATGCGTTGGGGGCAAACAATTGCATTATAGTTGGATTGAGTAGTTACGATAATGTGCTGGTGGCCTATGAGGGACAGTGCTCTAACTGTTTGAAAGAGCTTGGTGGACGAAAATATCCGCTTACTTGGCAGAATAATGGACTTTATCTACACTGTAGTAAATGTGAGCGAACATACAATGTTAACAATGGTGTATTGGCCGAAGGTAGCCCTGGAATAGCACTTTACAGGTATAAAGTGGGCTTTGATAGCAGTATTCTGAGGGTTTGGAATTAAAAAAAGATAAAAAGTTTGGTGATTCCAATAATAAAACTTACCTTTGCACCGCAAAAAGGCGCCGCGATGGTGAAATGGTAGACACGAGGGACTTAAAATCCCTTGGCCATTTAAACGGCTGTGCGGGTTCGAGTCCCGCTCGCGGCACACAATACTTAGACTTTATTTTATGCAAATGAAAAATTATTTACTACTGTCAGCAGCTACGCTGATGATGTTTACATCGTGTTCAAAATTAGGAGAATTATCAGCCGATAATTTCACAGTAACACCAAATCCCCTCGAGACTCAGAAAGGTGCAGTTCCTGCAACTATCAACGGTCATTTCCCCGAGAAGTATATGAAGAAGAAGGCTGTAGTTACAGTCGTTCCCGAACTGCGCTATTCAAATGGTGTGGTTGAGAAGGGTGCTTCTGCCACTTTCCAGGGCGAGAAGGTACGTGGTAACGACCAGACCATCAACTACAAGATGGGTGGTAACTACACAATGAAGACCAGCTTTGCTTATGCTGGCGACAACAAGGCTGAGATGTTCCTGACATTCGATGCCCGTATTGGTAACAAGAAGATGGAGGTGCCTGCCGTTAAGGTGGCCGATGGCGTTATCGCTACCTCTGAGTTGTACAAGCAGACAATCCTGACTACACAGGCTGCTGTAGCTCCCGATGCATATCAGCGCATCACCAAGAAGAAGCTTGATGCTAATATTAAGTTCCTTATTCAGCAGGCTAAACTGCGTAAGAGCGAGCTTAAGAATAACTCTGTTCAGGAGTTTGTTAAGATGCTGAAGCAGATTAATAATGATCGTGAGAAGCTGAATATGGAGAATATCGAGGTTTCTGCCTACGCTTCACCTGATGGTGGCTTCAAGATTAACGACAAACTGGCTGGTGATCGTCAGAAGGTTACTGAGAAATATGTAAACCAGGAGCTCAAAAAGATGAAGATGGATGCCCCTGTTGATGCTAAGTACACCGCTCAGGACTGGGAGGGATTCCAGGAGTTGGTTAAGGCTAGCAACATCCAGGACAAGGAGGTTATCCTGCGTGTGCTTTCTATGTATAAGGATCCACAGGAGCGCGAGCAGCAGATTAGAAATATCTCAACTGCATTCCGCGAGCTGGCTGATGGCGTTCTGCCTGAACTGCGTCGTGCCCGTCTCACTATCAACTACGAGACTATCGGACGTAGCGACGATCAGATTCTGGAGCAGCTCAATGAGGATGCTACCAAGCTGAGCATCGAGGAGATTCTGTATGGTGCAACCCTGAAGACAACTCCTGCTGAGCAGAAGCAGGTTTACATGACAGCCGCTAAGGTTTATCCAAACGATTATCGTGCTTACAACAACCTGGCAACTATCGAGTACCAGCAGGGTAACTATGAGGCCGCTAAGCAGTATCTGCAGAAGGCTAACAATGTACCTGAGGCTAATGCAAACCTTGGTCTGCTGGCATTGAAGGATGGCGATGTAGCTACTGCTGAGCGTTATATTGCAGCTGCTACCGATGCTAACGGTTTGGCAGAGATTATGGGTAACCTGAACCTGGCTAAGGGTAACTATGCTCAGGCCGAGGAGAACTTTGCTGAGATTTACTCAAACAGCGCAGCTCTGGCTCAGATTCTGAATAACGACTACGTATCTGCTGCTGTTACTCTTAAGTACATTAAGAACCCTGATGCTGTAACAGAGTATCTGAAGGCTCTGATGAGTGCTCGTATGGGTAACAATTCAGATGCTGCTGAGGCACTGAAGGAGGCCATCAAGAAGGATCCTGCTTTTGCCAAGTATGCAGCTAACGATATTGAACTGAAGAACGTAGAGAAATAAGATAATGAAAAAGACGGGTCTCCTTGCTCTTGTAGCAACGTTCTTACTGCTCTCTTGTGGCGATGGCCAGAAGAAATTTAAGATAGAGGGTAGTTTTAAAGGCTTCAATCAAGGAGAACTCTATGTCTATGGGCTCAATGGCGCCCAGAAACTTGATACCATCGGAGTGAGTAGGGGTGAGTTTACCTACAAGGCCGACATCACCGAACCTACTACACTCATCGTGGTATTTCCCAACTTCTCCGAGATTCCTGTTTTTGCCGAGCCTGGCGTTACCATCACCATGGAGGGCGACGCTGTGCACCTGAAGGAAACGGAGGTTAACGGTACCGATGTTAACAAGGAAATGACGGCATTCCGCCTGAAGACCAGTGCGATGATGCCTCCAGGAGTGAAAGGCACAGCTACACAGTATATTTACGAACATCCAGAATCGCCCATCTGTACTTACTTGCTTACCAAGTATTTTGTGATGGTGCCAAAACCCGATTATGACAATATTCAGAAGTTGGGTAATATGATTATGAAGGCTCAGCCCGATAATCAGCAGGTGGCCGATCTCCTGAAAAAATTAGGTGCTTTGCGCGCCGTACGCATGGGCGGACGTTTGCCATCATTCTCGGCCAGAGGGTTGAAAGGTGAGGCTGTATCATCTGCCGACTTGAATGCAAAAGTGAATGTTATCAGCCTATGGGCCTCGTGGAACTACGAGAGTATGAGCATTCAGGGTTTATTGGCACGCATGCAGCGTGAATATCCAGGACAATTGAAGGTGATGAGCATTAGCGTGGATGGCAGCGTGAAAGATTGCCAACAGATTGTTGACCGCGACTCAGTAAAGTGGAGTACCGTTTGCGATGGTCGCATGTGGGATTCGCCTGTGTTGCAACAATTAGGTATGACTTATCTGCCTGATAATATCGTGATAGACGGTCAAGGTAAGATAGTGGGCCGCACACTCAATTATCAAGACCTAAACAATAAAATTCAATAGTTAATCAAATAAGCGATGCTTGTTAAAACCTATAGTGCAGCCGTTACCGCACTCGAAGCAACCACCATAACCATCGAGGTTAATCTAACAAGAGGTACTTCGTTCCACTTGTCAGGTTTAGCCGACACCGCAGTAAAAGAGAGTTACGACCGTATTCGCGCAGCTATTGAGAATAATGGTTATAAAGCCCCAACAGCCGATTTGACAATTAATATGAGTCCTGCCGATATCCGTAAAGAGGGTAGTGGCTACGATTTGCCTTTGGCTATCGGTATCTTAGCAGCTTACAGCAAGGTATCTGAAGATGCGTTGAAGGATTATATGATGGTGGGCGAGTTGGGCTTAGACGGCAAACTGAAACCCGTAAGTGGTGTGCTGTCGGTAGCCATCCGTGCGCGCAAAGAGAAGTTTAAGGGCCTGATAGTGCCTAAAGAGAATGTGCGCGAGGCTGCTGTAGTAAACCAGCTTGAGGTGTATGGCATGGAGAATATTGCAGATGTCATTGCCTTTTTGAATGGCGGCGAGAACTGTGAACCTACCATAGTTGATACACGTAAAGAGTTTTACGATCACCAATATGCTTTTGATCTCGATTTTGCCGATGTGCGTGGTCAGGAAAGCGTAAAGCGTGCCTTAGAGGTGGCTGCAGCGGGTGGACATAACGTGATACTGATTGGACCTCCAGGAAGCGGTAAGTCAATGATGGCTAAGCGCTTGCCAAGTATCCTGCCCCCATTGTCGCTGGCCGAGAGCTTGGAAACTACTCAGATACACTCTGTGGCAGGTATCCTGCCCAGCGGCACTTCGCTGATATCACAACGCCCCTTCCGTAGTCCGCACCACACCATTTCGCAGGTGGCTATGACGGGTGGTACGCAGAAAGCGCAGCCAGGTGAGGTGAGCCTGGCTCATAATGGGGTGCTCTTTTGTGATGAGCTGCCTGAATTCTCGCGTGCCACGCTCGAGGTGTTGCGCCAGCCATTAGAGGATAGGAAGATTACCATCAGTCGTGCTAAATATACCATCGAGTACCCCTGCTCGTTTATGTTTGTGGCCTCGATGAACCCCTGCCCCTGTGGTTATTATGGCGATCCCACGCACCATTGTGTATGTACGCCAGGCCAGATACAACGTTATATGAATCGCATATCGGGTCCCCTCCTTGATAGAATGGACCTGCATATCGAAGTGCCGGTAGTGCCCTTCAACCAGCTGTCGCAGATGCAGCAGGGTGAGCCCAGTGAGGTAATCCGTGCGCGTGTGATCGCTGCCCGTAAGCGTCAGGAAGAGCGATTTAGGGAATTTAAGGGCGTATATTGTAATGCGCAGATGTCGGAGCGTATGATTCACCAGTTCTGTGAGCCCGATGAGGCCAGTCTGAACATGCTTCGCATGGCTATGGAGAAACTGCACCTTAGTGCACGCGCCTACAACCGTATACTGAAGGTGGCACGTACCATTGCCGATATCGAAGGTACAGAGCGTGTTCAGAGCCACCATATTGCCGAAGCCATCGGCTATCGCAATCTGGACCGTGGCGATTGGAGTGAAAGATAATACCGCTTTTTATCATACAAGTATAGCTTATGGACACTAAGAATTACGAACAACTGCTTTTAGAGCACGGCATCAAGCCCACCGCCAACCGTATTACGGTGGTGAAGGCACTTGAGGCTTCGATGCTGCCACAATCCATGACTGAGCTGCAATACAGGATTGATACCATCGATAAATCAGGTATTTTCCGTACGTTGCAGCTTTTCCGAGAGCACCACTTGGTGCATGCCATCGATGGTGCTGTGGATGGTCTGCGTTTCGAGCTCTGTCATAGTCATCACGACGACCACGACGATGATGTGCATCCCCATTTTTATTGTGAGCAGTGCCAGCAGACCTACTGTCTGGATGGTGTTGTGATGCCTAAGGTAGAATTGCCCGAGGGCTTTGAGGCCCATTCTTCTAATTATGTTTTTAAAGGAACTTGTCCACATTGTAAGAAATGAAGATAGACGTTAGAAATCTCCGTGTGATTGCTTTCGACGCCGATGATACCTTGTGGGATTGTCAGAGTCATTTTGAGGAAGTAGAAAAACATCTCTACGACCTGATTGCGCCTTATTGCGACGATCCTGCCCACGAGTTGTTTGTTACCGAATCGGGAAACATGGCCGATTTGGGCTATGGCTGCAAGGCTTTCACTATTTCGATTATAGAGACAGCGCTCCGTGTGGGTGGCGCACATTTGTCGCATACCCAACTGGCTGAGTTGTTGGCGCACAGTAAGCAGCTGTTGCATCTGCCAGCCACACCATTGCCTGAGGTAGAGGAAACGTTGCAGCGTTTGCAGGCCTATCCGTATCGCTTGGTGGTGTTTACCAAAGGCGAGCTGCAGGATCAGGAAAATAAGTTGTATCGCAGCCATCTGGATAAGTATTTCTCGCATGTAGAAATCACCAGCAATAAAACCGAAACAGAGTTCTCGCAGCTTTGTGAGCGTCTGGAGGTTCAGCCCTCGCAGTTCCTCATGGTGGGTAACTCGCTGAAGAGCGATATTGCTCCTGCGCTAAATATTGGTGCCTGGGCCATTCATATCCCCTTCCACGTTACCTGGCAGCTGGAGCATTTTGAGGATATCGAGCACGAGAGATTAGTTAAAATTACCCATTTCAACGAAATATTGAAACTATTATGAACTATATTTTCGAAACCCGCATGGAGGTGCGCGATTACGAGTGCGATATCGAGGGCATCGTAAACAATGCCAATTATCTGCACTATGCCGAGCATACCCGTCACCTGTTCCTGCGCAGTCTGGGTGTTAGCTTTGCTGCACTGCACGAGCAGGGTATCGATGCCGTTGTGGCTCGTATGAACCTGCAGTATAAAACACCACTCCGTTGCGACGACGAGTTTATCTCACGTCTCTCGCTCACCAAGGAGGGCATCAAATACGTGTTCCATCAGGCTATCTATCGTGCCAGCGATGAGAAACTCTCTTGGAAAGGCGATATCGAACTGGTATGCCTGGTAAACGGTCGTTTGGCCAATAGTCCTGAGTACGACGAGGCTTTCAAAGACTTTATCTGATGAAGATTGAAGATAAAATCACAGAGCAGGCATCACATTACGACCATCTGGAGCAGATGGAGGTTGGCGAGGTGCTGAGGTGCATCAACCATGAGGATAGGTTGGTGGCCGAGGCTGTAGGGCGTGTGCTGCCACAGATTGAGGCTCTGGTGCATGCCATCGAGCCAAGAATGAAACGTGGTGGTCGACTGTTTTATGTGGGTGCGGGCACCAGCGGTCGTTTAGGCGTGCTTGATGCCAGCGAGCTGCCACCAACTTTTGGTGTACAGCCCGATTGGGTGATAGGCTTGATTGCTGGTGGCGACGAGGCCTTACGACGCGCTGTAGAGCGTGCCGAGGACAATAAAGAGCAGGGTTGGAACGACCTGATGCGCTATCAGCCTACTGCCGATGATACGGTGATAGGTATCGCTGCCTCTGGTACCACGCCTTACGTGATTGGTGCCATCGAGGGAGCTCGCAAGCAGGGTTTGCTAACAGGTTGTATTACCAGCAATCCTCATACGCCTTTGGCTGCAGCCGCTGAGTATGCCATAGAGACCATTGTCGGTCCAGAGTTTGTAACTGGCTCCAGTCGCATGAAGAGTGGTACAGCCCAGAAGATGGTGCTGAATATGATTTCTACTGCCCTTATGATTCGTATGGGACGTGTAGAAGGTAATCGTATGGTAAAGATGCAGCTTACTAACGAGAAATTGATAGACCGAGGCACACGCATGATTGCCGACGAACTCGGTATCAGTTACGACGAAGCCCGTCAGAGATTATTAGCTGCAGGGAGCGTTGATGTTGTACTAAAACAGAAACTATGAATATAAAGATGTTTAAACTTAAGGCCATTAACAAGATGCTGACGCTGCTGGGTTTCAGTTCTGTGGCATTTGTGTTTACTGCTTGTTATGGTACAAAACCTTGCGACTATCGTGAGGAGATGGCAGATAGTCTAAGTGTAGCTTTCAGAAATGCTGCGAGCGATTCTATAGGAGTTAATCAGCAGCCTGCTGTAAGCGCTTCAGATGGCACAACAGAAGTTCGCCGTTAGCATCGCGTAGGTGCATGCCGTTGCCCTGGCAATAGCGGAAGTATTTACAGCTTTTACACTCGCCATTGCGCATCCATTCGCGATTGCGATAGGGGGCATAGCGGTTCTCCCAAACCTCTATAAAGTCATCCTCGTAGATGTTGCCCTGATGATAGTCGGCACGTATGCTGGCACAAGCAGCTATCGAGCCATCGGCCATCACTGAGCCTACCGTAATGCCGGCCTGACAGCTGAAGAACCTGCTGCGGGCCTCGCCTTCGTAGTTGCCTAGAAATCCCTCGCAACCATAATCGGCACGGATACGCCCTTCCTTTCTTGTTTCGCGGATGAAATCAAACACCCCACGAAACTGCTCGTTGGTTAGGCGCATATCAGGATCGAGAGCCGCACGACCTACTGGAAAAACAGTAAACAATCGCCAGCGCTGTACACCTTTTGAAATCAGGAATTCCTTAATGTCGTTCAGCTGCGTATAGTTACGACGGTTTACGCAGGTCACGATATCGAACACAAACCCTTTGGTGGCTACCAGCATATCGATGGCATTGCTCACCATCTTAAAGCTCTGGTCGTTGCCTCGCATCCAGTTGTGGTTATCCTCTAAGCC